>Ga0335069_10011596_pt1 | contig 12421 bp, 9 predicted proteins | sample Lox_Sample_11_FD_206714 | JGI IMG/M metagenome (GOLD analysis project Ga0335069, IMG submission 206714) | Soil microbial communities from Loxahatchee National Wildlife Refuge, Florida, United States - Lox_Sample_1.1 | ecosystem: Environmental > Terrestrial > Soil > Wetlands | place: USA: Florida...
CAGCTTCGGGGCGAAAGCCGCTGAAATTCCGGCCCACCCCTTCTCGCCTTCCCCGACTGCGGGCGCTGTGGGCCCTCAGCGCGCGAAAGCGCCGATGTCGTAAGGGGCGACGCGCTTTCTTCCAGTGATGTCGTAGGGGGGCGCATCCTCTTCCGAACCCGCCTTGTAGGCGGTGCTTCGAGGCGACGGCCTGAATTCGAAGTTCTGGTCCTTGAGATCGAACCCGATCGACCTGAGGATGGATTTGTCCACCAGGTTGTGGTCGATACGCGGATCGTGGGCAGGCGAGTCCGAACGACCGCATTGGAGCGCGAGTTGAGCGATGTTGTGGTCGCACTCCGCTTTGCCCAATCGCAACATCGTCGCGATGTTGTTGCGGACGACAACATTCTTAGGGTTCGGATCCTCTTTTGAGCCCCCGGTCAGAATCCAGGTTGTGTAGGTGGGGTTTCCCGAGAGGACGGTGTTGTTGACAATGGAGAGGTTGTCGACGCCGACGATCGTCATGCCGTTCCAGGTGACGACGATGACAAGATTGTTCGTCACGCGCAGGCCGTCGAAGTGCCCGGTGAAGACGTCGATGCCCTGCATGGGATGGTCAAGGTTGATGACGCGGTTTGAGTCAATGACGACGTTTTTGGGGGTTCCCCAGCCTTGAATCCCGTCGGGGTGGAGGTAGTCCTTGTCGGTATGCATCCCGTTGCGGATCAGATTTCTCCGCACGATCGTGTTGCTTGCCGTAACGTCGATCCCATCGTTTCCGAAGCGCTCGATCAAATTGTCTTGAACGAGAACGTCGCTTCCCGCGAGGTAAACGGCGTCGCGCACGTTGTAGATGTGGTTGTTCGCGAATGTCGTGCATCGCGCGCTGGTGCTGAAGGCGGTGTCATAGGGTCTGTCGACCCAATCCTGGTCCGTCCACGCGGCGGTTGAATCTTCCGTCGAGATCGAATTATCGACAAATATGACGTTGTCGGAGGGTCCGATCCAGCCGTGGCTGGCGAGGTTCGCCAGCAACACTCTAGTCCTGGGCGGCGTGTTCGCGGGCTTCACCTTCTGGAACTTGATTCCCCTGAACAACCAATGGCTGGAGGCAAGGAGGTACAGCGATCCAGCGACCGGCGACTGGCCCTTTCCTGCGATGACCGAAATGAACGCGTCATTCACATATTGCCGGATATCGATGTCGCCATGATTGCCGCTCATGAGGACCAGCGTGTCGCCGGGCTTGATAGGTCCATTCGGGTTCACCGGCAGAGTGGTCCAGGGTTGCATGTTTTCGCGCCACTTCCGGGTCGCGACCATGTGGTTATTCGGCGCAAGGACTTCGGCGAGCGTCCGCCACGGCCTCGCCGCCGAGCCGTCGTTCCACATCGAGCCGTGTTCGGGATCGATATAGAAAGTGTGTCCGTGTCCGGGTTCGGGGGGGACGTCGCATCCTTTGGGCGTTTCGAGCGCAGATGCGGGAAGTGCAGCGCCGGTCGCGCATGCGAATGCAACGAGCGCCAGGACCGCCAGTCGCCGCGCCCCGCCGCGCGCCGAACCCTTCCGGGAAAACAAAGGCCGGGAAAGCGGCGATGGGCTGGGCGCGGGCTGCTCCGTCATAAACTCGTCTCCGGTTCTCTTTTTCGCGTTAAGCCTATCTAGACGAATGTGTCTGCAAGCAGGAAGGCGTCCAGCGCCGCCCGCCTCCGAGTCTTCGCAATCTTTGGGGGAGACAGGCGTCCGGCCTGCTGCTAAAGAAGCGCGAAACCGCTGGCGGGGTGACCGGCGTATTCACGCTGGCGCAGAGATGTCGGGAGGAGGCGGTCGGAGCGCGTCCTAGGCAGAGGGATTCATGAGCGGCGCACGATCGCTGAAACTTAACTTCCTGATCAACCTCTCCAGTCCGCTCATTCGCATTGCCGTCGCTCTGGTCAGCGTTCCCCTTTACGTTCACCATGTCGGGAATGCGCGCTACGGCGTAATCTCACTCGTCTGGATCCTCCTCGGCTATGCCGGCTTCCTCGATCTTGGAATGTCGCGTGCATCGGTCAATGCGCTCGCGAAGCTCCGCAATGCGCCGCAATCGGAGCGGTCGCGGGTCCTTGTGACCACGCTGACGGTGAATTTCGGCCTCGGTCTCGCCGCCGCGGTGGTGGGCTATGCGGCGGCCTACGTCATCTTCTCGCATTTCATGAAAGTGCCGGACGACTTGATGCCGGAGATCCAGAAGGCGCTGCCTTGGATCGCGGGCATGGTTCCGGTCTCGTTTCTTCTGGGCGCCGGCTTCGGCGCCATGGAGTCGAGAGAGCGGTTCGGAATCGTCAACATCCTCCAGTCGCTCAACATGACGCTCGGCCAGATCCTGCCGGTCGTCGTCGCTATCACGATAGGGCCCTCGCTGGCCTATATTATCCCGGCGACCGCCATTGCTTCGTATTTCGTGGTCGCGATCACCCTTGTCATCGTCCTTCGCGACGAAGCGCCGTTGCGTTTCTCCTCCTTCAGCTTCGTGCGGGTCAAAGGCCTCCTGAGTTACGGCGGGTGGATTTCGGTGTCGAATCTGCTTGGCATTCTGCTCGTGACGGTGGACCAGATGATGATCGGGGCGGTGGTTGGCGTGGCCTCCGTCGCCTACTATGCGGTGGCGGGCCGCTTCGTGATCCAGAGTCAGATTTTTTCCAATACGGTCGCCCGCACGCTTTTTCCGCGGATGTCGCATGTCAGCCCTGCGGAGGCGAGCCGTCTCGCCGCGCGCGCCCTCGTTGCGATCGCTTATGGCTACGGCGCCGCTATTGCGACGGCAATCGTCCTGACGCCGACGTTCTTTCACTTTTGGCTTGGCGATGCTTTCGCCTCGGTCTCGGGGCCGCTCGCCCAGATCATGTTCGTCGGCGCCCTGTTCAACGCGTTCCAGGTTGCTCCGCTTCATCTCCTTCAGGCTCAGGGCCGTCCAGACATCCCGAGCAAGATGAACGCCGTCGAAGTCTTTCCGTTCTTTGGCGCGCTCTGGTGGGCGACTCACCATTTCGGGCTTACCGGCGCGGCAGTTGTCTGGACGTTGCGGAACTGCTTCGAGGCTGCGACGATGCTGTGGGCCTCCAAAATGCCGCGAAGCAGCGTCCTGTCCGTGGTTCCTGCGGTCGCGCTCACCTTCATCGCCATCGTCGTCGCCTATGCGGTCGGGCCGAGCATGTCTCTTGCCCTTCCGGCCGCTGCGATTATTGGCGTAGTATCGCTGGCGGTGGCCTTCAGCCAGTGCGAAGACCTAAGGCGGATCGCGCTGGCCGCGACGGCGCGATTTACCTCGTTTCGCAGTCTTCGAGATCCGGCATGAAATATGCGGCTAGGCTGCATCCTTGTCCCGTAGCGTCCAATTTTGAGGCAAACAGAGTGTCAGTGTATAAAACAGGCGGGTCCATAGTTATTGCTGTGTATGGCCGAGGGAGTTGAACCGTGTCGATTAGTCAAATCCTGATCATTCTGATGCGGCGCAGCTGGATCGTGCTCCTGACTCTCGGAGCCGCCCTTATCGCCGCCGCCGCCGTGCTCCTGTTCGTGCCCGGCCGCTACGACGCGATCGCGACCGCGCAGGTCGACTCGACGGCCGACCCGTTCATGACAGGGCCCGGCGTGCAACCGTCCGTCTCGCTCGTGCAGGGCAATCTTCTGGAGCTTGTGCGGAGTCAGCGAGTCGCGTCGGACGTCGTGCGGCGTCTCAACCTGACGGCGAACCCTGCCACGCAGGAAGCCTATCGCCGGTCGCCATCGTTCGGCCGCGAAAGCATCGAGGACTGGATGGCGGACAGTATCGTCGACGGCGTGGCGCCCCAGTTTTCGGGCTCATCGAACGTGCTGATGATCCGGTACAAGTCTGGCAACCCCAACCAGGCCGCCTTGCTCGCCAACGCGTTTCTCGCCTCCACCATCGACGCAAGCATCGCCATGAAAGTCGCCTCTGCCGAACAGACGGCGCAGTGGTTTGCGCCCCAGATCGCAGAATTGCGCCGCGAACTCGATGTGGCCCGCAAGGCGCTTGAGCAGGAGCAGGCTGAGACCAATGTGACGGGGGTGGACACCGATGCGGCGGCCCTGTCGGCGGTGTCGAGCGAGTTGGCGGGTTCGAAAGCCGGCCTGACGGTTCTCCAGAGCCGGCTTGACAGCGGGGCGACCAATCTTTCCGTCGATCCTACCGATACGGAGCTTCAAGCGCTCAACGGGCTAAAGGACCGACTGACGAGCGCCCAGATCGCCTACAACTCAATCAAGACGTCGCTCGGTCCGAACAATCCGAAAATGATGACCGAAGCGGCCAATATCGGCCAGCTGAAGAAGCAGATCGCAGAAGCGACCGAAAAGATGAAGGATCATCTGAGGGCGCGCATTGCGCAGACCAAGGATCAGATCGCGGCGCTCGAGGCTCGGCAGGCGGAAGCGCAGAAGGAGGCCATTGCAGCCCAGGCCCGTCGTGACCGGGTTGGTATGCTCCAACGCGACGTCGCGTTCCGCCTCGAGCAGCTCAACGAGCGCGAGAGAGCTGCTGCGCAGGCCAAGCTGCAAAGCAAACTGACCTTTGCCAATATTGCAGTGCTCGACAAGGCGACCCCGCCGCTTTCCCCTGCTTTTCCCAAGCGTTCGCAGGTCATTTTGGTGGCCTTGGGCGCCGGCTTCGTGCTCGGTATCATCCTTGCGCTTCTCGCGGAAATGCTGGACCGCAGGATTCGCGTGCCGCTCGATCTCGAATTCTCCGCCTCGGGCCCCATGCTGGGCGTGATTCGCGGTCCAAAGGGGATCGGTTACCGCAGGCCGATCCAGCGACTCCCGGCGACATAAGCTGCACAGCGATCACGAGAAGGTTCCGCGCTTCGCGTAAACCTTCTCGTTTTGCGCAACAAATGAGGGTCCCGATGGTGAGCGTCCCGCTGACCGCCCGCCGGGTTCAGCCTACCCGGCGCCCCCCGTTGGGCGCGCCGGAAACACGGCTCGCCGAAGGCGTTTAACAGCCGCTTCGTCGAGTCCGCCGCCTCGACTGTCGACGAAGCGAGGGCGCCGCCATCGTGGGCTTTGATCAGTTTTTCGGCTGTTCCTTCTCGGCGCCTTCCTTTTCCGCATTCGGCGGCTCGCCAGGTTGCGGCTGCGTAGCTTCGGCAGCCGGCGCGACCGGATTCTCGGCTGCCGGCTCCGTCTGGGCAGGCGCAGCCATGACGCGGGCAAGGTCGCCTTCGTATTTCGCGCTCGCGAGCGCCGCCTTCAGCGTCTCCTCGCCGATCTTGCGGGCGAGTTCAGCGCGCACTTCGCGCCTCGCGAACGCCGTGGCCTCCTCGCCCGCAAGCGGCTTCTCATCGACCGACGTAACCTTGAAGAAGCTCGCGCTGTTGCGCGAGCGGACAAAGAAGATATCGTCAGGTTTGCGCGCGACAAGCGGCTTCAGCATCGCCTCGGGCAGTGTGGCGCTGTCGAGCGCGCCCGGACCACGGCTGTATTTGATGCCGAGATCGTTGAGCTTTGCGATAACCTGGTCAAGGGAGTTGAAGCTCTTAACCGCCGCGGCGAGTTCCTCCATATTATTCTGCGGCGCAAACGAGACCTGCTCGATATTGAAAATTTCGCGCTTGGCGAACTTGTCGGGGTGAGCCTGAATGTAGGCGTCGACCTCGCTGTTGGAGATGCCGCTCACCTTTGCACCGACCTGGCGCTGGAGGAAGGCCGAGGCGAGAATCTGCTCCCTGCCCCTCAAGAGATCGAGGTGAACGGTCGGCTCACGGTCAAGCTTGGCGGCCACGGCCTGCTGCATGAGATACTTGCGCTCGATGATGCGGCTGATTGCGGCTTTTACGATGGCGTCATCCTTGCGCTTGTCGGGCGGCACACTGGCCAGACGCATCTCGTTGTCGAGTTCCGGCTGTGTGATGTCTTCCGGCCCGACATGGGCGATCACCTGTCCCTGGGCCTTGACGATATCGCCTTCCTGCCGCTTCTGTCCGCAGCCTGCGAGCGCCAGAGCGCTGCATAGCACGAGGGCCGTTCCGGCCACCCGCCATCCGCTGTTCGAATAGCCCTGTAGTCGCATCAAACCTGCTCTCCTTCATTGGCCCTGGCGGTCATTGAGCGCTGCCGAGCCGTAGTGAACCATTCGACGGGGCCTTTCGCGCGAAATCATGTCGAGCGCGCCGGACGCGCGCGCAAGCGCTGGAGGCTTCACAGGGCTCGGACGCCGAGGCTCTGCGGGACGCCGCCCGAAATGGGCGGTCACGCTATAGGGCCGTTTTGACAATTTTGCTAATGCGACAATAACGCCAAGTTTTGTGCGGTTAATTTGGTTTCGGCTTGAGACGGGCGCGCGCGGAGCCGCGACCCTGGAGTCGATGGAGGCGGCGCGCGGCAGGCAATCGCCCGGTTGTGACCAAACGTTGGGCGCCTTCGCCCCGGAATCGGGCTCGCCTTCGCCGCCGTTCCCCCAAAAACGTGATGGCACGACGATTGCGAATCTCGCCGAGGCTCCTTGGGGGGCCACCTTCTCCAGAAGGGACACGGGACGAGGACACGTTCATGGCGTTGATAAAAAGAATTCTCTCACGCGCGGCGGGAGCGCTCGTCGGAGGCGCGCTAGCGTTGGGGCTCACCTCCGCCCAGGCGGCGGACGACACGATCAAGATCGGCATCCTTCACTCGCTGTCCGGGACGATGGCGATCAGCGAAACGACGCTCAAAGACGTCATGCTGATGCTGATCGACGAGCAGAACAAGAAGGGCGGCGTGCTCGGCAAGAAGCTCGAACCGGTGGTCGTGGATCCGGCTTCTAACTGGCCGCTCTTCGCCGAGAAGGCGCGCGAACTCATCGAGAAGGATAAAGTCTCGGTCGTGTTCGGCTGCTGGACCTCGGTGTCGCGCAAGTCCGTCCTGCCGGTGTTCAAGGAACTCAACAACATCCTCTTCTACCCGGTCCAGTACGAGGGCGAAGAGTCCGAAAAGAACGTCTTCTATACGGGCGCCGCGCCGAACCAGCAGGCGATCCCGGCGGTCGACTACCTGATGAGCGCGGACGGCGGCTCGGTGAAGCGCTGGGTGCTCGAAGGCACCGACTACGTCTATCCGCGCACGACCAACAAGATCCTCGAGGCGTACCTGAAGCTCAAGGGGGTGCCCGCCGAGGACATCATGATCAACTACACGCCGTTCGGCTTCTCCGACTGGCAGACGGAAGTCTCAAAGATCAAGGCGTTCGGCTCGGCCGGCAAGAAGACGGCGGTGGTGTCGACGATCAACGGCGACGCAAACGTTCCCTTCTACAAGGAACTCGGCAACCAGGGCATCAAGGCCACCGACATTCCGGTCGTCGCCTTCTCGGTTGGCGAGGAGGAACTCGCGGGCCTGGACACCAAGCCGCTCGTCGGCCATCTCGCCGCGTGGAACTATTTCGAGTCGATCGACACGCCCGCGAACAAGGCTTTCATCAAGAAGTGGCATGAGTTCACCAAGAAGCCAAACCGCACCACCAACGACCCGATGGAAGCCCACTACATCGGCTTCAACATGTGGGTGAAGGGAGTCGAGAAGGCCCAGAGCTTCGATCCGGACAAGGTCATCCCGGCGATGATTGGCGTCGCGGCGCCGAATCTCACCGGCGGTCTCTCGACGATGATGCCGAACCATCACATCACGAAGCCGGTTTACATCGGCGAGATCCAGGCGGACGGCCAGTTCAACGTCGTGTGGCAGACGCCCGGCACGATCGTTGCGCAGGAATGGTCGCCCTATCTCGAGGGCTCCAAGGACCTCATCGCGGACTGGCGCTCTCCGATGCTGTGCGGCAACTACAATGTTGTGAAGGGCAAGTGCGGCGGCTGACCGCGCTTAAGTCAACAATGCTGACCCATGCGGCGCCTTCTCCCTCGAGGGAGAAGGCGCTTCATAAGGGGCGCGTGAAGAGTTCGCGCCCCTTGCGGTCCTTTCCTCCGCTTCCGCAAAGGGCCGGAAGTCTCGACCAAAGCGCCCTCTTGCCGGGTATCCCCGCTCATGCAGACAAACGCTGATGCGTCGCTTGCAATGCGTCCCGCGGCTTTGGGCCACGCGGGCATGGGCGGAGATTTGTCGCCATTCTTTCATCGAGCCTTGCGCGCCGCGCTCGTCGTTCTCGCGCTGGCGGCGAGCCTTGTTCTTTCGCTCGCCGCACGCGCGGACACGCTCGACGACACCCTCGCCCTCTTCGCCGAGAACAAATACCCTCAGACGGACAAAGCGGTCGCCCAGCTCGCCGTGGAAGCGCCGCCCCAGGCCGCCGCGATTCTCGACGCGCTCGACAACAATCGGCTTTTCTTCAATCCCGACACGCACGCGGTGATCTATAAGACCGCGGACGGCAAGCTCATCGAGGCCAAGTCCGGTCAACCTTTTGCGGGAAGTGAGGACGACCTCTCCAAAGTCCGCATTAACAATGCGATTCGGGTCGCGATCGACACGGCGCTCGGTTCGCTGACTCTCGCCAGTCCGGACCCCGAGAAGCGCCTGTCCGCCGCGTCCGACGTGTTCAAGACTCACAGCCCGAAGGCGCTGCACGCTATCGAGACCCAGCTTGCCCGGGAGAAGGATCCGCGCGTCGCCGCGATGCTCAATCTCGCGCGCGCAGCCATCACCGTGACGACCGACAACCCTTCGACCAGCGACAAGATCGCCGCGATCGACATTCTGAAGGCCCGCGGCGACCAGGACGCGCTGAACCTCATCGACCAGCTTTCGCAAAAGACGACCGATCCGCAGGTGAAGGCGGAGGCCGCATCCGCGCTGTCCTCGATCCGAACGCAGCTCGCGATCTGGAACGTCGTCCAGAACCTCTGGTACGGGCTCTCGGCCTCCTCGGTGCTGCTGCTCGCGGCGATCGGCCTCGCCATCACCTTCGGCGTCATGGGCGTCATCAACATGGCGCATGGCGAAATGGTGATGCTCGGCGCCTATACGACCTATGTCGTGCAACTGATGCTTCCGCCCTGGCTGCAGAACTGGTCGCTCGCCTTCGCAATCCCGCTCGCCTTCGTCGTCGCCGCCGCCGTCGGCATCGCTATCGAGCGGTTGATCATCCGCTATCTTTACACAAGGCCGCTTGAAACGCTGCTCGCGACCTGGGGCGTCTCGCTCATTCTTCAGCAGGCGGTGCGCAGCATCTTCGGTCCGAACAACCGGCAGGTTACCAATCCGCCTTTCATGTCAGGCTCTGTCGACTTCGCCGGGCTCGCCATCACGACGAACCGGCTCTGGATCATCGTGCTCGCCATCCTCGTGTTCATCGGGCTGCAGCTCGTGTTGCGCGCGACGCCCTTTGGGCTTCGGATGCGCGCGGTGACCCAGAACCGGCGCATGGCGGCGGCGATGGGCATTTCGACCGCGCAAATCGACATGCTGGCCTTCGGACTGGGCTCCGGGGTCGCCGGCATCGCCGGCGTCGCGCTGTCGCAGATCGATAATGTCTCTCCGAACCTCGGCCAGGGCTACATCATCGACAGCTTCATGGTCGTGGTTTTCGGCGGCGTCGGCAATCTCTGGGGCACCGCGCTCGGCGCGCTGATGATCGGCGTCGCCAACAAGATCCTCGAGCCGCTGATCGGCGCGGTCCAGGGCCAGATCGTCCTGCTCGTCATCATCATCCTCTTCATTCAGAAACGCCCGCGCGGCATGTTCGCGCTCAAGGGGCGGGCGGTGGAAGCATGAGCCCGCAGCTCGACCGGATCGGCCTCATCTTCGTCGTCCTGCTGGCGGCCGCGGCTGTCTTTGTGCCGGTGCTGTCGCTTGCGACGTCGCCGGATTCGGCTTTCAATATTCCCTCTTATCTGGTGCAGCTCTTCGGCAAATATCTTTGCTACGCCATTCTGGCGGTGGCGCTCGATCTCGTCTGGGGATATTGCGGCATTCTGTCGCTCGGGCACGGAGCGTTCTTCGCGCTCGGCGGCTATGCGATGGGCATGTATCTCATGCGCCAGATCGGCGCGCGCGGGGTTTACGCCAATCCGATCCTGCCCGACTTCATGGTCTTCCTGAACTGGAAGGCGTTGCCGGTCGCATGGTGGGGCTTCAACTGGTTCCCCTACGCGATGCTGATGGTGCTGCTCGTCCCCGGGCTGCTGGCGCTCGCCTTCGGCTGGTTCGCCTTCCGCTCGCGCGTCACCGGCGTCTATCTCTCGATCATCACCCAGGCGATGACCTTCGCCCTCTACAAGGAGTTCTTCCGCAACGATTTCGGCTTCGGCGGCAACAACGGCCTCACCGATTTCAAGGACCTGCTCGGGTTCTCGCTGCAATCGTCGGCGACCAAGGCGGCGCTCTTTTCGGCGAGCGCGATCGCGCTGATCATCGCCTATTGGGTCTCCCGGCTCATCATCGGCTCGAAATACGGCAAGGCGCTGATGGCGGTTCGCGACGCGGAGAGCCGCATGCGGTTCCTTGGCTATCGGGTCGAGAACTATAAGCTCTTCGCCTTCGTCGTTTCCGCGGTGATGGCTGGCGTTGCGGGCGCGCTCTACGTGCCGCAGGTCGGCATCATCAATCCGAGCGAGTTCGCGCCCGCCAATTCGATCGAAGCCGCGATCTGGGTCGCGGTCGGGGGACGCGCGACGCTGGTCGGCGCGGCCATTGGCGCGATCGCGGTCAATTTCGCAAAAACCTATTTCACCGGGGCGTTCCCAAACTACTGGCTCTACGGCCTCGGCGGTCTCTTCGTTCTCGTCACGCTCTTCCTGCCGCGCGGTCTCTTGGGACTGCTGTTGCGTCCGCCGCGCGAGCGCGCCGCGCCTCAAGTCGAAGAGACGCCTGCCGTCGTGGTCGAGAAGGGAGTCGACCCGTGAGTCTGGCCGAGACCGCCAATCCGACTCTCACCACGTCGCTGCTTTATCTCGACGGCATCAGCGTCTCGTTCGACGGCTACAAGGCGTTGCGCGGCCTTTCGCTCACGTTGGCGCCGGGCGAGATGCGGGCGATCATCGGTCCCAACGGCGCCGGCAAGACGACGATGATGGACGTCATTACCGGCAAGACGCGCCCTGACGAGGGCGACGCGATGTTCGACGGCAAGTTCGATCTGACCAAGCTGGACGAAGCGGAGATTGCGACCCTCGGCGTCGGCCGCAAGTTCCAGAAGCCGACAGTTTTTGAGGCGCATACGGTCGAAGACAACATTTTGCTCGCCACCAAGGCGCCGCGGAGCGTCTATGCGACGCTTTTTGCGCGCGAGGACAAGGGCGTGGCCGAGATCGTCGATCGGATCCTTGTCACCACGCGCCTCAACGACCATCGCGCGCGTGTCGCAGCCTCGCTCTCCCACGGGCAGAAGCAATGGCTCGAAATCGGCATGCTGCTCGCGCAGGACCCAAAGCTTCTCCTGGTTGACGAGCCGGTGGCCGGGATGACCGACGCCGAGACGGCGGCGACAGCCGAGCTTCTGCGCGACATCGCGCGCGACCATTCCGTCGTCGTTGTCGAGCACGACATGACCTTCGTCCGCGAGCTCGGCGTGAAGGTGACCTGCCTGCATGAGGGCTCGGTGCTCGCAGAGGGCACGCTCGACCAGGTGAGCGCCGACCCACGCGTGGTCGAAGTGTATCTGGGCCGGTGATGGGATGAAACGCGGCGTCGTCCTGCGCCCTCTTCGCGCCCGATGGGAGAGGGCCGGGTTAGAGGATCCGGGCGAGGGGCCGCAATGGAAATGAAAGCCCCGCCATGTTGACCGTCGACCGTATCGATCTCTTCTATGGCGCGGCCCAGGCGCTGCGCTCCGTCTCGATCAAGGCGCAGACCGGCCGAATTCTCACCGTGCTCGGCCGCAACGGGGTCGGCAAATCGTCCCTGCTGCGCGCCATCGTCGGGCAGCATATGATCGCGTCGGGCGCGATCAAATGGAATGACGAGGACATGACGAAGATGGCGCCGCACCTGCGCGCCAAGTCCGGCTTCGGCTATGTGCCGCAAGGTCGCGAGATCTTTCCGCTGCTCACCGTGCGCGAGAACCTGATGACCGGATTCGCGACGCGGCCGCGCGACGATCGCCGGATCGACGACGAGATTTTCTCCCTCTTCCCGGTGCTCAACGACATGCTCGGCCGCCGCGGCGGCGATCTATCGGGCGGCCAGCAGCAGCAGCTCGCCATCGCCCGCGCGCTGGTCACCAAGCCGAAGCTGCTGGTGCTCGACGAGCCGACCGAAGGCATTCAGCCCTCGATCATCAAGGACATCGGCCGCGCGCTCGTGCATCTCAGACGCAAGGGCGAGATGGCGATTCTGGTTGTCGAGCAATATTTCGAATGGGCGCGCGACATCGCCGACGATTACGCGGTGATGGAACGCGGCGCGATCGTCCTCGCCGGCGCGCGCGCCGAGATGGACGAAGAGGCCGTGCGCGGCCGGATGACGGTGTAGTTGGATCGTCGCGGCCCGCCTATCCAGTGAGCTCTTCGAG
>Ga0335069_10011597_pt1 | contig 12421 bp, 10 predicted proteins | sample Lox_Sample_11_FD_206714 | JGI IMG/M metagenome (GOLD analysis project Ga0335069, IMG submission 206714) | Soil microbial communities from Loxahatchee National Wildlife Refuge, Florida, United States - Lox_Sample_1.1 | ecosystem: Environmental > Terrestrial > Soil > Wetlands | place: USA...
CGGCACAGGTGTTCTTCATTTCCCGACAGTATTGGGGGCGGTTGTGGTCACGTATAACATACCGGGAGTCAATGAGTCCTTGAATCTGACGTCCGCTGTGATTGCGGACATCTACCTTGGGAAGATCACAAAATGGGATGACGCCGCGATCAAAGCGAACAACCCCAAAGTAAAACTTCCGAACTCAGACATTGTCGTCGTCCACCGTTCCGACGGCAGCGGCACGAGCTATTGTTGGACCGACTATCTGTCGAAAGTCAGCTCCGAGTGGAAGTCGAAGGTCGGGAAGGGCACTTCGGTGAACTGGCCCGTGGGGCTCGGCGGCAAAGGCAACGAGGGCGTCTCGGGACAGGTAAAACAGACGGCGGGTTCCATTGGATATGTCGAGCTGATTTATGCCATTCAAAACAAGCTGCCTTATGCCAACGTTAAGAACGCGGCGGGGCGCTTTGTCAAACCGGATCTGGCCAGCACTACGGCGGCTGCGGCGGGCGCGGCAAAAAGCATGCCGGCGGATTTCAGAGTTTCTATTACCGACGCTCCGGGCAAGGATGCATATCCGATTTCCACCTTCACCTGGTTGCTGATTCCTGAGACCATGCAAGACAAAGCGAAGGGAGATGCAATTAAGGACTTCATGAAGTGGATGCTGACTTCCGGTCAGGGCATGGTCGAAGAGCTATCGTATGCCCGATTGCCGAAGGAAGTAGTAGCGCAGGAACAGAAGGCTCTCGCCAACCTGAAATAACGATGTTTTATGCCACTGCTTTGAAAAAGGATTCCCGTCCTGCGGGGCGGGAATCCTCATCCCTGGTTCGTTTCTTCAAGCACGCGTTGAAAGGCGACGAACTTGCGCGGGGAATTGTGTTTGCCTGCGCCGCCAGCATTATCGCCATTACAATCCTTTTGGTTTATGAATTGTGGACTAAATCGTCCCTTTCCATGGCCACTTCCGGATTGAGATTTCTGACCTCGCAGACCTGGGATCCTATTGCAGGAGAATTTGGCGCTTTGCCCTTTATTTACGGGACCGTTGTTACATCGGCCCTGGCACTTTTGATTGCCATTCCTGTGGGGGTGGGCGCCGCGGTATTCCTGGCCGAGCTGGCGCCCTCCAGCCTATCCGACCCCATGACGTTTCTCATCGAACTGTTGGCTGCCGTTCCCAGCGTCATCATAGGCTTGATAGGAATTTTTGTTCTTGTCCCGGCGCTTCAAACCGTTGTGCCTGCGCTGAAATCAGTTCTGGGATTCCTCCCGATCTTTTCCGGCCCTTTTTATGGCGTCAGTGTTTTCTCCGCCGGAGTCGTGCTCTCTATAATGATCGTTCCCTTCATCATCTCGATATCAAGGGAAGTGCTGCTGGCGGTGCCGCGCGACCAGCGGGAAGCAGCGCTTGCGCTCGGGGCTACAAGGTGGGAATCGACCTGGCAAGTGGTCATTCCCTTCGCGCGGACAGGGATTATCGGTTCCATCTTTCTGGCCCTCGCCCGGGCGCTGGGCGAAACCATGGCAGTGACGATGGTGATTGGCAATACCCCCAAAATCTCCGCCTCGCTCCTCGCTCCCGGATACTCCATTGCTTCTGTGATCGCGAACGAATTCACGGAGGCTACCGGTGATCTGTATTTAAGTGCGCTGATTGAACTGGGCTTGGTACTGTTTGCGCTATCGATTGTACTCAACGGAGCCGCCCGGCTGCTTATCCTCATGACTTCGACAAAAGGATCCAAGTGAACAGAGGGCTATTATTCCGGCGCAAATTGATCAATGCGACAATGCTGACAGTCACCGGCGTGTGCACGGTCCTGGCAGTGAGCGTCCTTTTTTTCATTCTCGGATATCTGTTCATTCAGGGAGGCCGGAGCTTGAACTGGGACTTTTTGACCAAACTGCCGGCTCCTGTGGGTGGAACAGGCGGAGGTATGGCCAATGCGATCGTGGGGAGCGGCCAGGTGCTGTTGCTTGCCACCATGATCGGGGTTCCGATAGGCTTCCTGGCGGGTGTCTATCTCGCGGAGTATGAAGGAGTCCTTTTCTCGTCGCTGGTTCGCTTTGTCACCGATTTGTTGAATGGCGTCCCATCCATCGTGATAGGGATTTTTGCGTATACGCTGATTGTTCTGAGAGTGAAACATTTTTCCGCAATTGCAGGCGGCGTCGCGCTCGGCATCATGATGATTCCCATCGCCGTTCGCAGCACGGAGGAGTTTCTCCGTGCCGTGCCCGTTTCGTTGCGGGAAGGGGCGCTGGCTTTAGGGTCTTCCAGGTGGAAGATGGTCGTCACGGTAGTCATTCCGGCAGCCCTTCGGGGAATCCTGTCGGGAATGATGTTGAACCTGGCACGCGTCGCCGGAGAAACAGCGCCGCTGCTTTTCACCAGTTTGAATAATCAATTCTGGAGCACCGGCCTGAGTCAGCCTACCGCTACGTTGCCAGTCATGATCTACGCGTACGCGATCTCTCCCTATCCGGACTGGCATCGGCAGGCGTGGGCCGCCGGCTTCCTCCTGTTAATGCTGGTGCTTTCAGTCAATGTCACGGCCCGCTATGTGATTTCATCCGGGTTTTCCCATAAAGCGAGAGTATAACGTGTTTGCATCCATTAGATCTGAAGTTGCTGTACAGGGCAGCAGGGAAATCGAAAACACGAGGTCGAAGGCCGGTCTGAAGCTGCAGTCGCGCAACCTAAGCTTTTACTATGGAAAATTTAAGGCACTGCACGAAATCGACTTGAAAATTCAGGCCAACAAGATCACCGCATTTATCGGGCCTTCCGGCTGCGGGAAATCGACATTTCTCCGTACGCTGAATCGGATGAACGAGACCATTCGCCATACCCGATTCGACGGAGAAGTGTTACTCGACGACGATAATATCCTCAATCTCGAGCTCACCGCACTGCGGCGCCGTGTAGGCATGGTGTTTCAGAGATCCAACCCATTTCCCAAGTCCATTTTTGACAACGTTGCCTACGGGCCCCGATTAAACGGCATCCGGGGAAAATCCGCTCTCGAAGAGGTTGTGGAGAAATGCCTGGTTCGGTCCGCCCTATGGGATGAAGTTAAGGATAAGCTTCATAAGACCGCGTATGACCTTTCGGGAGGCCAGCAGCAACGCCTGTGTATCGCACGGGCATTGGCAGTCGAACCGGAAGTGCTGCTTCTGGACGAACCTTGTTCGGCACTGGATCCAATCGCCACCGCCAAGATCGAGGAATTGTTGTTTCAAATCAAGGATTTTTGCACGATCGTGATGGTGACGCATAATATGCAGCAGGCTGCGCGGATCGCTGAGTACACGGGCTTCTTCCTGATGGGCAAGCTCATTGAATTTGACACAACAAAAACAATCTTCGAAAAGCCTTCAATTCAAGCTACGGAAGATTACATTACAGGGAGGTTCGGCTAATTCTTGCCGGAACGGGGATATATGGTGCGCCACTTTGAAGAAGAATTGGATCAGCTGAAAAGCAAGCTGCTGGAAATGAGCCTGCTCGTGACAACCGCCATTCACAGGAGTATCGAGGCGGTTATTGCACGAGACTCGAATCTCGCTGAAGAAGTTCTGAAAAACGAAGAGAGAGTGAACCAGATGGAGATTGAGATCGACGATCTTGCCATCCAGCTCCTGGCTTTGCAGCACCCTCTGGCCGTTGACCTGCGTCTGACAGCGGCGGCACTGAAGATCAACAACGATTTAGAGAGGATGGGAGATCTCGCCGTCAATATCGCCCTGTTGGCCATCGATCTCGTAGGAAAACCTTCCATCAAACCCATGATTGACATTCCCCATATCGCCGCTTTAGTGGAGTCCATGGTTCGAAAATCCCTGGATTCCTTTGTGGCGCGCGACGTTGAACTCGCCCGCAGCGTGCTGGCTTCCGACGACGCTGTCGATGATCTTCGCAACGCCTCCTTTCATGAATTGATCAGCTTCATGGAAAAAAGTCCCAAGAACATACCGCAGGCTGTCAATTTGTTGTCGGTAATCCGCAACCTCGAACGAATTGCGGACCATTCGACCAACATTGCGGAGGACGTGCTTTTTTATGTCAAGGGCATTGACGTCCGCCACCACGCCGAAGCCCGCGAGTAGCAGGATTCATAGGCGGCGGGTTTGAACGCGATCTCCTCACAGATTTTAAGTCTGGAGCAAGCGGTCACACGCCGAGATCTGATATCTGATCATCTCTTCGGGATTTTGCGGTGGTTAACCCTTTTGGACAGCGTATTGCGGTGGATGCCCAGCGTGGCGGCCGAACGGATCAGGTTGCCTTTGTTCCGTTTCAGGACCTCCATGATGAAACACCGCTCGAAGTTCTCCGTGGCTTCCGAATAGAGAATGCCTTTTTCAACCATGTCACGGCAGAGAGTCTCCAAGCGCTCTTTGAGCCGCAGCGGTGACTTGACCTCACTCTCGCTCATGCGGCGCCCCTATTCTGATGCCAGCTTTGAAGAACCTTTTTGTACTGTTCGTAAAATTTGTCTTTCAAATCCTGAGGAACCAGGAAAACCGCGGCGCGCGCTCCCGCCAGAAGATAGGGTGCGAGTACGGACTGCGAGATCACGTTTTCGCGCAAAGGAAATGCGATCAGCGCGAGGACCAGGACCGATGCGATCGCCCATCCGCGCAGCAGCCCGAAGATCCCTCCCAGAAAACGGTCAATCCATTTGATGGAGGCGGCCTTCATAAAGCGGTTGATCATCAGCGACACCACGGCTCCGATCAGGAGACAACCGACGAAAATGATCACGAAAGCGAGAAAATCGGCGACCGAATCCGTTTTGCAGAATTCCATGAGCGTGCGGCCGAGCGACTGGTAATACAGGACGGCCAGAATAAACCCGCCGATGAGCGTGACCAGACTGACAATCTCGCGGACCAGGCCTTTGGTTACCGCAAGACCGATCGAGATCAGAAGAATGCATGCGCACAGAAAATCGAGAAACGTCCAGTGGCTTAGTTGCATGAGGACAGCTTACACAGCGTGAGCGGTGGGGGCAATAAAATTAAGCTGTCAGCTATCAGCCATCAGCTCGTCCCTAAACTCGCGGGCTGCTGATAGCTGAGAGCTGATCGCTAATAGCTACACCAGCGACTTGCCTGTGAGGAGACGATAGGCTTCGAGGTACTTGTCCGTCGTGCCTTTCACCACCGCGGGCGGAAGCTCCGGAGCAGGAGGCTTCTTGTTGAAGTGAATTTCCTCGAGATAATCGCGCACGTATTGCTTGTCGAAAGACGGCTGGGGTCCTCCGGGCTTATAGCCGGAGAGCGGCCAGAACCTCGAGGAGTCGGGCGTGAGGACTTCGTCACAGAGGATGATCTTGTCTCTGTAGATCCCGAATTCGAATTTCACGTCCGCGATGATGATGCCCCTGGAAAGGGCGTACTCCACGGCGCGGTTGTAAATGGAAATCGTCAGATCCCGGAGTCGGGTCGCATTGTCTTTCCCGATGATCCGGGCACTTTCCTCGAATGATATATTGAGGTCATGTCCTGTATCGGCCTTGGTGGCCGGCGTGAAAATCGGCTCAGGCAATCGATCGCATTCCTTCAACCCGGAAGGCAGTTTGATGCCACAGACAGAGCCGCTTTCCTGATATTCCTTCCAGCCGGAGCCTGCGAGGTATCCCCGGGCGACGCATTCGACGGCGAACATTTCTGCCTGAACCGAGAGCATGCTTCGCAGGTGCAAAACATCGCGGAATTTCTGCAGGTCGGCCGGGAATTCGTCCACATTGGTGCTGATCAGGTGGTTGGGCACGATATCGTGCATCATGTCGAACCAGAATTGCGAGAGCTGCGTCAGCACGGCGCCCTTCATCGGGATAGGAGTGGGGAGCACGACGTCGAACGCCGAAATTCTGTCGGTCGCGATCAACAGGATATTGTCGCCGTACTCATACAAATCGCGAACCTTCCCTCTGCGGAGCAGTTTCAATCCACTCAGCTCTGTCTGGATGCATACATTCGACATAAACCCCCCTCTTTGAATTACGAATCACGAATGACGAATTACGAAGGACGGATTATATACTGCGAGCGGTTTGGAGACACCCACTTCTTTCCCTAAAAACCTAAACAAAAAAATAGCATACGCCGCATGTTTCATTTCGTAATTCGTCATTCGTTATTCGTAATTTCGTTCTAGCTGGCTAAGGCTATTTGTTGATGGCGGAAATCGACCCCGATTATCTTCGAGACGCCTGCTTCTTCCATGGTCACACCGTAGAGCGTTTGGGCGATCTCCATCGTGTTCTTGTTGTGCGTGATAATGATGAACTGAGTGTCTTTGCTCAGTTCCGCCAGAAGCCGCGTGAAGCGGTTCACGTTTGCGTCATCGAGCGGCGCATCGACTTCGTCCAGGACGCACAGCGGACTCGGTCGGAAACGGAAGATCGCGATCAGCAGCGCCAGGGCCGTCAGCGCTTTTTCGCCGCCGGACAGGAGCAGCACGTTCTGCAGCCGTTTGCCCGGAGGCTGCGCGATGATGTCGATGCCGCTCTCAAGAACATCGGTGTCGTCCAGCAGCTTGAGATCACATTGTCCGCCTGCGAAGAGCAGTTGGAACGTCTCCTGGAAATTCTTGCGGATCGCGTCGAAAGCTTCCTGGAATTGCTCGACGGACCGGCGGTTGATTTCCAGGATGGCTTTCTGCGTGTCGGCGATCGATTTTTCGATATCAAGCCTCTGCCCGTTCAGGAATTGATAGCGCTGATCGAGTTCCTTGTATTCCTCCAGGGCGCGCATGTTGATCGCGCCGAAGTTTTCGATCACCTCGCGCAGCCGGTCATGCGATTGGGAAACCTCGTCATACTCCCGTTGCCACTCTGTATCCGGAATGTCGGTCACGGTCTCCGCGATGGACATGCGGAACTCCTCCTGGCAGCTGCGTTCCAGGTGCTCGAAATCGCTTTCCAGGCGCGTTTTTTCGATTTCGATTTTGCTGCGCACGTTCATGGCTTCCTCGCGGCTGCCATGCAGGTGGCGCAACTTTTCCTCGAAGGATGCCAGCGATGTGCGCTCCGCGCTGAGTTCGCGCAGCCGTTCCTCGAGCGCCGCAGCGGTCTCCTGGATTGCCCGGGTGCAGTCCTCGATCCGCACCCGCACTTCCTGCTGCACGATTTCGAGTTCCGCGATCCGCTCGACCGCGGAAGCGGCTTCCGAACGGTTGACCTTGTTGCGGTTGTGGACATCGTCCAACTCCGCGGCGAGCCGTTTCAGATCGGTCTCCATCGCGGAACGGCGTTCCTGCTTCACGGCGTGAGCCGAAAGCAGCGTCCCGAGCTGTTTCGAATGCTCCGCGCTCTCCGTGCGCAGCGACTGGAGGCGGGCATTCAATTCCGCCAATTCTTCCGATCCCGTTCCGCTACGCTTTTCAATTTCCCCGATTTGAGCGGCGGCCTGCTCCAGCTTGGCTTCAAAATCCTGTTTTTCGGATTTCAGCTGCTCCAGTTCGGTGTTCGCGACGCTTTCCTCCTGCCCTATCTTTTCAATTTCCCCCTGCAGCTTCGCCATTTCATGCGCCGTGAGCGCCGTATCCACTTCCAGCTTGCGCGCTTCCGCGCTGAGGGCTTTCAAGGATTCCGCGACAGCGGCCTGCTCGTGTTTTAATCGGGCAAGCTCTTCGCGCGTGGCCTGGATCTTGTCGCCCAAGGCACTCAGCTTCCTCTCCAGCTCGCGTTTTTCACGTTTCAATGCAAGGAAGCCGGCCATCGATTTCCGCTCGCCGACCGCCGACAAAGTTCCGCGCGTCGAATAAGATTCTCCCGAGAGAGTCAGGAAACTCGCGCCCGGCGTGCTTTCCCCGACCCGAAACGCCGTATTGAGGTCCGAGACCATGATGGTGGAGGCGAACTCCGGCAGCGCTCTTTCGAATGCGGCCTTAACGTCTTCGCTCATGTGCAGCAGGTCGTCTAGATATCCGACAACGCCGTCGCCGCTCAGGCGGGGCCTTTCCTCGAACGAGTGACGGCTGTGGCCGTTGCGGAGCGTCATGAAGGTGCACTTGCCGGCCCCGATGCGCTTGAGGCGCTCCACGCCGTGTACCGCGTCGTCGCGGTCGTCCACGATGATGTACTGCAGCGGATCGTTCAGATAATCCTCCATCGCGGCCTCGTAGGCGGGATCGGTCTCGATGTGATCCGCCAGGGTTTTGGCCGGGAGGAGTTCTTCGCCCGGGATCCGCGTCGATAGGTATTTTTGCACGCCTTCGGAATAGTTGCTGCGCCGCCGCTCGACCTCTTCGAGCGACGAGTAGCGGTGCTGCATCAGGCTGTGCTCGTTGACCTGTACGGTCAGGTCTTCCGATACCCGGTCGATGGTTGTGGCGAGCCGCGCCGCCGTCGCTTCAAGCTCGTCGACGCTGGATGCAACTTCCTTCTGGCGTTGCGCCTTCTGTCCGTACTCGCTCCGAACCTTGTCCAGTTGCGCAATCAGGTCGCCGCGCTCCCGGAACTTCACCTGGCTCTCGTTTTCCAGCCGGCTGGCACGGGCCGAAATGCGGTCGAGGCCCTCCATGCACCGGGCCTGCAGATTTTTCAAGTCAGACAGCCGACCCGCGCCCGTCAGAAGGAAGGAGCGCAGGTCGTCGATCTTGGTTTCCGTATCCCCGATTGCGTCCTGCAATACGTCGCTCTTGGCCCGCTCGGATTCCAGAGATTGCTGTTCAATCGCGATTTCGCTGCCGAGAGCATGCGACGAATTGGTGAGGCGCTCTATTTCATGCTGGACGAGTTGTCCTCGCTCCTCGATGGCCTTCAGCTCCCGATCGAGTTCTCCGGAACGGGCGATCAGGCCCAGTTTCTGGGTTTCCTGATTTTCCAGCATATTCTGGGCGTTGCCGGCGTCGGTTTTCAGGCTGGACAGCTTCTCACGCGTCTGATTGACCGCTTCCTCGCAGGAATCGCAGGCTTTGCGCGCGTTCTCGCGGGAATGTTCCATTGCCGCAAGTTCCGCCAGGATCGCATGTTCCTGTTCCTGCGCTTGAATAAAGCGGTCCGAACACTCGGTCAATCTTGCGCGGATCTGCCGCTCCTCCATCCCGATCTTGAGCCGCTGAACGGCGCGCAGTTCATCACGCAACCGCCCGTAGCGACGCGCCTTCGCTGCCTGCCTGCGCAGCGAATTCAGCTGCCGGACAACCTCGCGGATGATGTCCTGCGCCCGCACCAGGTTTTGTTGCGCCTGTTCGAGTTTCATTTCCGCGGAATAGCGGCGACTCTTGAAAAGAGTGATCCGGGCGGCTTCCTCGATGAGAGCGCGGCGTTCCGCCGGTTTGGAGCTGAGAATCTGGCCGATTCGGCCCTGTTCGAGAATGGCGTAGGAATTCGGCCCGAGGCCGGTTCCCTCGAAGAGGGCCTGGATGTCTTTGAGACGGCAGCGGCGTCCGTCCAGATAGTATTCGCTGTCTCCCGAACGATAGAGGCGTCTTCCGACGGTGAACTCTTCCGCATTCAGATCCGGCACACCCGGGATTTCGATCGGATTTGACAGGGACAGGGTCAACACAACCTCTGCGAAACCGGTGGGCTTGCGGGCTTGCGTCCCGTTGAAAATTACCCCCTCCATCTTGTCGGTGCGCAGCGACTTGGCGCTTTGCTCCCCGACAACCCAACTGATGGCATCTGCGATATTGCTTTTGCCGCAACCATTCGGCCCGACGATCGCGGTGACCCCTTCATTGAAGGGAATGTGCGTGCGATCGCAGAAAGATTTAAATCCGACTAGCTCCAGTTTCTTTATTTGGTTCATTGCCGTGTATACCCGTTGGGAAAAGGCGAATTTAGGCTCTTTACCTCAAATTCAAATGAAAGAAGTTGACTACCTGCCGGTCGTAATTTTTGAGGTCCTCTCCGCTCATGGAGTGGATCCGCGCCGCCTTGAACGAGATCAATTCCTTTTGAGGCAGCACCGCGTCATAAATTTCCGTGGTCAAAGATCCCAACCGTCTGCGATTGTCTCCTTTGATGAATAAAATATTGCGGTCGGAAAGCGCCCGCAGGGGGATCTTTTCGTCGGTCGAGAAACTGCTGCGAATGTGAAACAGCCGGAACACTTGGTAGCATCCGAACTGCAGCAGGCGGTTATCCAGCCCGAATTCTTCCTCGATTCTGTAGGACAGAAAGTCGTTGGGAGACTGGAACACACTGTCGGCGGCGATTGCGCGGATTTCGCCAAAAACAGCGGCCGCCTTCAAGGCAGCGAGTCCGCTGATATCCACTCCCCAGATTCCGATCCGCTCTCGATTGACATCGGGGCGGTCGCGAAGGAAGCGCACCACCGTCAGCATATCCTCGGTTTCGCTCAAGCCCAACGTGCTCGCTCCCCGCGGAGAACTGCCGCTGCCGCGCTGGTCATACAAATAAAGGTTGAAGCCGTCGTTGTGCAATCCGACGGCCATGCTCAGCCCGTCGGACCGGCTCATCCCATATCCCGGTGCAAGGATGATGATAGGCGCGCCTTTAAGCCCGGGAATCCACCAGCCATAGATAATGTCGCCGTTGTCCGCCGGCGTTGCAAGATCCAGCGAAGGCAGCAGATAATGCGAGGGGTTGACGGATTCAGGGATCGCCCCAGGATAGGAGATTTTATAAACAAAAACGGTGAAAATTACGAACAATCCCACGAGCAGGATCGCGATCGCGGGAAAGACCGTTCTGAAAAACCTCCTCAACTGACTTTTCGCGAAGGAATTCTTTTTCGTCAAGATCTCAACCCCGCTGCACCAATGATGCCGACCAGGAGACTCTATTCGCAAATTCCCCCAATTTGCCGAACAGGGAGCCAGAATTGGCACTCATCCACAGCATGGCTCTCCGTCCAACATCGCTCATTGTCGTGCTGAGCTTGAGAACCCCTACACGCTCGGGATTCTGCCTGCTGTCTCCGGGCTTCTGTTCCCTTGTTTTTATGGCCTTTGGGGGCCTTTTCCCTGCCCCTCGAATTACGAGGGCACTATAGCACATGCCGTTTGGGGTGGCCAAGAAAAATCACAACATAGTGGGGTCTTTTGCGGATTGACTACTATATATTGAGTTTAAAGGGGATCGAGGAGCCTACGGCTTCTGAGACTTTGCAAGTCCTCTGGAGTGTTGATATTAGCCAGTTCGGACTGCGAATAAACGCCCTCATCTGGACCGACCCACCTCACCGCAAGGGTGCTGTCCAGGAAGGTTTCAATGAATTTGTTGGTCCCATTTTCCAGGGCTTTCTCTATCGCGGGGAGGCATGTTCGGCGATACACGGCGCAGAGAGGGTGGGCGACTCCGTCGCGGGTCTGCGGAATCACCGCGTCGAATCCTTCGGCGAGGGAAAGGAGACTGCGCAACAATCGAGCCTGCAGGTTTGGCAAATCGCATGCGAGGACGACGTAGAGGGAGCATTCGTTCGACCGCATCGCTGCATGAAGACCTGCCAGGGGACCGCACCCTGCGAATCGGTCCGGTACGACCGGAAAATTGAGGAACCGATAGCTGGAATCGTCGTTTGACGATATGAGAATTCGGTTTGTCAATTTACGGACCTGATCTATCAGGATGCTGATGATCGGACGGCCATCGACATCGATGAGTGCTTTATTGAATCCCATTCGCCGGCTCTGGCCTCCTGCCAGGATTACGGCGCATACGTCGTTTCGAGACATGCAAAGAAGTTAGGCCATGTAATGCTGGAAGATCAAGCCGAAATCGAATGACGAATCACGAATGATGATAGAAAAGACGGGGCCGGTATGTGCTGAAGTCCTGGAATCTTGGAAGCAGCTTCAAATCCCCGGTTTTTTCTTTCGTCATTCGCGATTCGTCATTCGCAATTCTGTTATACTTAATGCTTTTGGAAGGACGGACATGACAAAACGATGGATGCGGCTGGCTTCCGCCGCTGCAGCGCTACTGCTGATTTTCTTTTCACAGGCTCTCGCAAAAACGGATTTTTTCAAAATCGAGGATCTCAAGCCGGGGATGAAGGGTGTGGGAAGAACCTGTGTCCAGGGATCCAGGCCTGAAGAATTCCAGGTGGAAATCCTCGGTGTTTTACATGGCGTAAATCCCGGCGTGTCGATGGTTCTTGCGCGGTTCAGCGGCAGCCTTCTGGAAAAAACCGGAATATTCGAAGGCATGAGCGGCAGCCCCGTATTTATCGAAGGAAAGCTGCTGGGAGCCGTCGCGTATTCGTTTACCTTCACCAAAGAGGCAATTGGAGGAATCACACCAATCACCCAGATGGTGGATGCCTTTAACGAGAGCCCCAATCCGGCTTCCGGAAAAATTCTCCTCAAGAGCAACATGTCTTGGAAGTATCCGCTTCCTTCATCCATGAACCCGGACGTGGCAGAAAGCATGGCCGTCTCTTCCGACGACGTCAAACAGCAGCCGATGCTGGCGAATTTCAAAGGGCACTCGCTCGCTCCCATTGCGAC
>Ga0335069_10011598_pt1 | contig 12420 bp, 8 predicted proteins | sample Lox_Sample_11_FD_206714 | JGI IMG/M metagenome (GOLD analysis project Ga0335069, IMG submission 206714) | Soil microbial communities from Loxahatchee National Wildlife Refuge, Florida, United States - Lox_Sample_1.1 | ecosystem: Environmental > Terrestrial > Soil > Wetlands | place: USA: Florida...
AAGCATGGAAAGAAGCACAAGCATGGAGCCCGGGTTTTGTCGATGATATTGCCGAGGTGTGCGAAGCGATTGCGCCGTTGGTGCGGTTTCTCAATAGTGCGTTGTGATTATTTTCAATTTGAAACACATACCGTTGCTGTGCGGGGCATGAAAAAGGAATAAGCGTTTCTTGCTTCTCCTCTAATTCATCGGTATATTTTTAGAGTAAAAAATTTTGTTGAGTATTTAGCGAGCGGCACGAAGCCCTCGTTTTGTTTTTGTGGGACAGTATGAGTGAGCATCCAATTACCAATCCATCAATCGAAACAATAGAACAAATTCCCAGCACCCTGCCGATTTTACCGCTGCGCGATGTGGTGTTGTTTCCTTATATGATTTTTCCCGTTCTGGTGGGGCGTGAATCGTCATTGCGGGCAGCAAATGAAGCGTTAGAACGCGGAAAAAATATCTTCCTGGTTGCACAAAAGAATTCATCGATAGATGAACCGATGCAGGAAGATATCTATCGCGAAGGCACGGTTGCAAAAATTCTGCAAATGCTCAAATTGCCCAACGGGCTGATGAAAATCCTTGTCGATGGTGTTGTGCAAGCGAGTATCAAAAAATTTATTCCGAATCAAAAATTTTTAGAAGCGGAAATTATTATCAACAGTACTGCCTTGCCGGAAGGGCGCGAAGTCGAAGCGCTTGTACGCCATGTTTCGACGCTCTTTACCGAGTATGTTCGTTTGAATCGAAATATTCCGCCCGAAGCGATTATGACGTACAACAACATCGGCGAACCGCAGCGCAAAATGTATTATATCGCGTCGAATCTTGTCCAAAGTGTAGAAACCAAACAGCGCATTCTCCAGATTCAAAATCTCCGCGATCAGTTGTATGAACTTTCAAAAATTTTGACCACCGAAGTCGATATTTTAAAAATTGAACGCGATATCGATTCTAAAGTCCAAGATAACATTCAAAAGTCTCAACGAAAATATTTTATTCAAGAACAAATCCGCATTTTGCAAGACGAACTTGGCGATGATGAAGCATCGCCGGAGCTTGCCAAGTTGAAAGAACAAATTCACGCTGCCAAGATGCCGAAAGACGTCGCTGAAAAAGCGATGGAAGAATTCAACAAAATTAAAAAAACTTCGCCGATGTCTCCGGAATTTTCTGTCACGCGTAATTATTTAGATTGGTTAGTTTCGGTGCCGTGGCACAAGCGTACAAAAGATGATCTTAACGTTGCACACGTAAAAAAAATTTTGGATACGGATCATTACGGCTTGGATAAACCGAAAGACCGTATTCTTGAACATATTGCCGTACTGAATTTGGTAAAAGAAATGCGCGGACAAATTTTATGTTTCGTCGGCCCTCCGGGCGTTGGCAAAACATCGCTGGCAAAATCGATTGCACGCGCGCTGGGACGAAAATATGTTCGCATGTCGCTTGGCGGCGTTCGCGATGAAGCAGAAATTCGCGGCCACCGGCGCACATACATCGGCTCTTTGCCGGGAAAAATTATTCAAGCAATGAAACGCGCCGGCGTCGTCAATCCCGTTATCTTGATGGATGAAGTCGATAAGATGAGCATGGATTTTCGCGGTGACCCATCGGCAGCATTGCTAGAAGTTCTCGATCCAGAACAGAACACGACTTTCAACGATCATTATCTTGAAGTCGATTATGATCTTTCCAAAGTGATGTTTATTACCACAGCAAACGTTCGATATGCGATTCCGTTGCCGTTGCAAGATCGCATGGAAATTATCGAGCTGCCCGGCTATTTAGATCACGAGAAAAAAGAAATTGCAAAACGTCATATCATTGCAAAACAACTTGAAGCGCATGGATTGAAGAAGCAAGAGGTGGCGTTTCTTGACGAAGCGATTATGCGCATCATCAACGAGTACACGCGTGAAGCCGGTGTCCGAAATCTTGAACGCGAAATTGCATCGATCTGTCGCAAGGTTGCAAAAGAAATGGTGCTTGCGAAACAAGCGAAAGAGAAAAAGAAAAAATCAAAAAAGCCCATACTCCTTACTGCCGAAGCAGTAGAAAAATATCTGGGTGTCCCGAAGTTTCGTACAAAAGAAGCAGAGCGCCAGCCGCGTATTGGTTCCGTTACGGGTTTGGCTTGGACAAGTGTCGGAGGCGATATTTTAAATGTCGATGTTACGATTATGCGCGGAGCAGAACGCTTGACGCTGACCGGACAACTTGGCGACGTGATGAAAGAATCTGCGCAGGCAGCGTTGAGTTACATTCGCTCGAACGCAAAAAAGTTCGGTGTGAAACCGGATTTCAACAAAGGAAAAGAGATCCACATTCACCTGCCTGAAGGCGCCATTCCTAAAGATGGACCTTCGGCAGGAATCACGCTCGCTATGGCAATTGTTTCTGCAGCAAGCCATCGCCCTGCGTGCAACAATGTTGCGATGACCGGAGAAATTACGTTGCGCGGCAATGTTTTGCCGATTGGGGGATTGAATGAAAAACTTCTTGCAGCGCAGCGCAGCGGCATTAAGACTGTTTTGATTCCGAAAGAAAACGAAAAAGATCTGACCGAAATTCCCGGCAAGGCAAAAGAAAGGCTTACCATCATTCCGATTGAAACGATTGAAGAAGCGATGAAGCATGTATTCGCAACGACAGGAAAGAACAAGAAGAAAAAGAAATAAAATTTCTGGATTCTGAAATCTGTTTTCTGTATCCTTTTCTTATTAAGATGGAAAGCAAAATGAGTTACCAAGTTACAGCACGCAAATGGCGGCCAATGGTCTTCGACGATGTTGTTGGCCAATCGCATGTCACCAACACGCTTCGCAATGCTATTGCGACGAATCGCGTGGCGCATGCGTACATTTTTAGCGGAACGCGCGGCTGCGGCAAAACGACGACCGCAAGAATTTTTGCGCGTGCGCTCAATTGCACATCGACGGTCAATCAAAATCCCGACAACACCTGCGACACATGCAAAGAAATTATCGAAGGCCGCGGACTTGATGTGATCGAAATCGATGGTGCCTCGAATCGCGGCGTGGAAGAAATTCGCAACCTGCGCGATTCCGTTCGCTACACGCCGACAAGCGGTTCTTACAAAATTTATATCATCGACGAAGTGCACATGCTTACAAAAGAAGCATTCAACGCACTTCTAAAAACACTGGAAGAGCCGCCGGCGCACGTTGTCTTTATTTTTGCAACGACCGAAGTGCACAAAGTTCCGACGACAATTCTTTCCCGCTGCCAGCGGTTCGATTTCCGTCGTATTGCTGTCGAAGAAATTATCGCCAGCTTGGCGGCAATTGCAAAAGCAGAAACTGTTTCGATTGACGACGACTCGTTGATGATCATCGCAAAGCGCGCCGATGGATCCATGCGCGATTCGCAGAGCATTTTTGATCAAGTGCGTTCATTCTGCGGGAACGATATCCATGCAGATGAATTACGGAAAGCGTTCAACATCGTCGATCAGGAATTATATTTTCGCGTGAGCGAGTTGCTGACGCAACATGATTCACGCGGTGCGATGGCGCTGGTGGATGATGTTATGAAAAGCGGATACGACTTGCGCGAATTTGTCGGCGGATTGTCCGAGCACCTACGCAATGTATTGATCGTGCGTTCGACGACTTCGACGACACTGCTTGAAACATCCGAACTTTTCAAGAAACGGTATGAAATCATTGCACAGAAGTTTTCTGAAAGCGATTTGCTGCGTTTCATAAAACGAACAAATGAATTAGATCAAGAGCTTCGCTGGGCACCGCAGCCGCGATATCGTTTGGAAGCGGCGCTGTTGCAAATGGTAACCATGGAAAGCTCGGTTCAGATCGGTGAACTGCTTCAGCAGTTTGAAACGCTGAAAAAAAAACTCAACTTTAGCGGGTCAATAGTAACCGCCGCAAGCGCTTCAGGAGTTTCTGCCATTGCTCAACCGGCGGTACCAAAACCATCAGCACCAATTCCCAAAACAAAAACATCGTCAGCTTTTAGTTATGCATCCCTGCTCGGAACCGATCTAACAAAAGTCGCCGGCGTTTCGAATATAGCAGAACCGGTTTCCCGCAATTCATCGACAGCAGATCCGCAGGTCAATGCAACATCGTTAACGGTTGATGAAATCTCATGTAAGTGGACTGAGTTTGTGAACGATGTTTCCAAATCGCGCATTGCCGTGGGCATTTCCTTGCGTGAGGCGCACGTGTTGGAAGTGAACCGTGGGCTGGTGCGCCTTGCATGTCCGGACGAGTATCATGTCTCAACGCTCCGGCGAAATAAAGAATTTCTGTCGGAAATATTTCATCAGGTTCTCGGCAAACATGCAACGATTGAATCGGTACTGCATGCCGAAAAAAAATCGGCGGCGATGAACACAAAACAACCGCCCAATCCTCTTCTTCCCCCCGATGCAGAAGGAAGACTGCATTCTGCAATTCCGGAAGATACTGCAAAGGATCATCCGGTGCTTTCACTGTTAAAACGCGAACTTTCTGCAGAACGCATCGAGTGACTTGATTCTCAAAACAGAAACACCTACCTTAACAAAAGGAAAAAAGGAATTACGTATAGCACCTTGATAGAGCGTTGTGAAATTTTTTGAAGAACTCACTCGTCTCTGTAATGTTTGCAACCGAACTGCCAAGAGGAGTTCGGTTTTTTTGTTTTAGAAAGAATATGAACAAATATTTTGTATCGATCATATTGACATTATTGTCGTTGTGTCAGACGACACGGGCACAATCGGTAGCGAAATACGCCGGCGAATTTCTTGCCATCGGAGTCGGCGGACGCGCGCTTGGATTGGGCGGTGCATATTCCGCATTAGCGAACGATGTCACCGCTGGTTATTGGAATCCAGCGGCGTTAACACGCATAAATTATCCCGAAGTGATGTTGATGCACGATGAACGCTTTGCCGGATTGTTGAATTACGATTATGGCGCGATTGCCTTTCCGTACGGAGCGAATGCAACGCTGGCGATCAGTGCGATTCGTCTCGGCGTGGATGGAATTCCGAACACCACGCATGCCGGCGTCGACGCAAATGGAAATCCCACGACGGATCCAAGCAGCATCGTGGGATTAGATGAAAGCCAGATTACGTATTTTAATTCTGCCGATTGGGCAATTTATGCAAGCTATGCGCAGAAGTATTCTGAAAAACTTTCCTATGGGATCAATGTGAAATTTATCCGGGAAACGATTTCCGATACCGCTGCAACGGGAATTGGTTTTGATATCGGCATCTTGTATTCACCGATAGAAAATTTGTTTCTGGCGGCAAATGCACAAGATATTACAACGACACTCGTGGCGTGGTCAACAGGAACGAATGAGCTTATTTCTCCAACGTTAAAACTTGGAGCCGCATATACGATGGATTTTTTAAAAGGAAAAGTTTCGCCGGCAACCGATATCGATATTCGTTTTGAAAATCGTCAGTTTGCCTCTATTGCAAATCTTGGTCCCGTGAGTTTTGATCCGCATATAGGGTTGGAATACGATTATAAAAATACAGTTGCGGTGCGCGTCGGGTATAGCGATGTCAAACAATTGACGCTTGGCGCCGGATTGCACTTGCGGAAGATTGATCTGGACTATTCATACGCGCGCTTCAGTGAAGATAACGATTTGGGCGATACTCATCGAATTTCTCTACGCATCATGTTGCAATCGTCAAAATTTGCGCGTGCGTCTGAATAATCAAAATTCCCTCTCGAACACTCATTCCAATGACTGATACAACTGCAAAGCGGAAAACGACGTTAGCCATTTTTGCTTCTGGTCTTCTTGCCCTTACCCTGCAGCTTGGACTTTTACTCAACGGATTTTACGGAATTTCTGCCGATGAATCCGGCAGGACTCTTGATGCGTACACTTGGTTAAAAACGGGGACGCCGTATTCGGATGTGTGGCTGCCGTTTCATCGTATCGTTGTCGCGGTGGGGTTGTTTCTGTGGAACGACACGATTCTTGTTCCGCGCATTATTTCATTCGTCTTTGGATGTGTTGTTCTACTTGCCATCATCTTGATGGCGCATGAATTGTTTCATAATCACCGCGTCACCATGGTTACAGCATTTCTTGCTGCGCTTTTCCCGCCGCGAATTATTCTCAGCGTCGTCCCTCTCACCGAGATCGAATTTATCGCGTTCATTCTTGTCGGGCTGATAGCGTATATCCGATGGCTTCAATCTAAAAAACCATGGCAGCTTGTTGCAACGTCGGCGTGTATCGGAATCGGTACCACGATCCGTTATGAAGCGTGGATCATTGCCGTTGTCTTTGCATTGCTGCTTCTAACGAAGCGGGAATATCGAACGTTGGTGTTTACTCATTCTATCTTCGGATCTGTTCTTCTCTTCTTGATCGCTATATTTCCTTTGTACTGGACAGCGATAAAATTTCAAGAAACACATCGCATATTGAGTTTTGCTTCTTCGCATGCGGATCGGTACCAACGCGTATTTCATATTGACACGATGAAAATTATCTGGCACAATCCCGTGACACAATTTGTTTACCAAAATGGATTGTCGCTGAACCTTATCGGAATGCTATCGATCGTACCTTGTTTTCGATTTGACCGACAGAAACGAGCATATCTTCTTCTTCCGATTATTGCACTGTTTATTTTTGCGCTGGTGCTGCTGACCGGCGCGGGATTTACAACCCATAATCCATGGAGAATTTCTGTTTTGTGGGGATGCCTTCTTCTCCCCTTCACGGCATATTGGATGGTTCAATATATTGCGCACCACGAAACGTCAAACATCGTGAAGCGCTATGGTGTTCTCATGCTTGTAGGCGTCGCTTTTCTTGTACAGCTTCTATGGCTATCGCGTGCGCCGGAGTTCACTTCGTCTGATTATGAAGCGGGAAAAATTTTAAAGAAAGAATTGCAGCAATCTTCGCAAGGTAAAATTCTTCTTGAAACGCCAGACTGGAATTTTGTCAACGTTCTTGTTGCGGCGGGCGTACCGGATAGCGTTATATTCAATACGGGATTTGATCCGTATGAACCTGCGGGCGCCGTTCTTTCAACGAAAAACGTTGTTGATGTCGAACGACTAACCCGGCTAAGAATTCATCTTTTGGTGTTCCGATCGCCGTTATTATTTTCTCAAGCTCAAGCACGAAGAGTAACGCAACTTTATCATACGCCGCGATGGACGGTATATAAAGTTCAATAATTTTTATCGAGGGAACATTAATACGGGTGAAATAAAAAAGACCACGCGATACAAAATCCCATCCACCACGAAATTCCCCGCGCAACGATCAAATGATTTTTTTTAAGATAGTTCCAAAACAATGCCATCGGAATCATCGCAAGAATTACCGCCGCTGAAATCAGCAGCGCCGCTGCAAACGAACATTTCCCTCCGAACCACCAACGTAAATTTGCTTCTGCATTAATTGTCCATCCGCACAAAACAACAAGATGTGCGATGTACACAAAAAGGGATTCAATTCCCAGCACAATAAACCAATGCGTCCCGCGTGTTTGCAGCAAGTTGTGGAACGAAAGAAATTTTTCGATATGCCATAAACTGCCCAGCATCAACAAAAGTATGCCGAGGCGAATCAAAAAGAAATTTGGACTTGTATGCCAATAATCGTACACGGGATATGTTTGAAATGGGAGGGCATCCAAAAGAAATCCTGCAAACAATATTCCTGTTCCCACAAACAGCATGGAACGAATATAACGCACAGCATTTCCACTCTGTGCTTCACGTAAAAATAACCATGCCGTCAATACGCCGGCAAACAAAAATCCCACATAGGGAAAAAGCGGAAACGGCGAACCGGTAACGCCGTTCAAGATGGATGTAAGCCATAACGGAATTGTATGGATAGGCAATATCCAGCAGTACGGTGCAGTATAGACGAAGATGAGCAGCAATACCGCAATAAAAATGATGAACGGCCGTTCTTGTTTAAAAAAAAACAGCGATAATCGCACGATCAACAACCCGACAGCAATGCATTGAAGTGCATCGAATGCAAGAAAATTGCTCCATTGCATCGATGTTGCCTGCGCAAGTGTTTTTGAAAGCGAAAGATAGGGAACATGCAGCCCGTATCCAATAAATATTAACAAAAGAATTCGCCAGAGGCGCTGGAAAAATTTTTTATTCAGGACGATCGCTTGCTGCCATTTGCGCTGTGCGGCAATGGCAAACGTAAAACCGGAACTGAACAAAAAGCCCGGGCCGGAAATGCCATGGAATATTTCGTGCCAAGCAAAAAACTGCGTTGCGTGTAGCGAGGGAACGATCAACTCGCGGAGTACATGCCCTTCGAGCATAAACAGAACGATAAGCGCCCGATACAAATCGAGAAATACATATCGCTCTGTTTTATTGCCAAGAGATTGTAATACAAGCTGTGGTGATGCAGCCAAGTTCGTTAGATTGCTCCCGCGACAACGTTAATAGCAGTAACTGTAACGATGTCTTCTACAGTGCATCCGCGCGAAAGATCGTAACATGGTTTATTCAACCCTTGAACGATGGGTCCCAATGCTTCCGCACCGCCGAGTCGTTGTGTTAACTTGTAACCGATATTGCCGGAATCTAAATCCGGGAAAATTAAAACATTTGCTGTGCCGGCAACCGTACTGCCCGGAGCTTTTCGCGAGCCAACAGAAGGAACGATGGCGGCATCGAGCTGCAGCTCGCCATCGATTTTGAGATCGGGACGCTTTTGTTTGACAAGTTCTGTTGCCTTTTGAACTTTTTCTACTTTCGGATGCGATGCGCTACCCTTGGTGGAAAAAGAAAGCATGGCAACGCGTGGTTCTTCGCCCGTAAGTTTTTGGTGATTGCCTGCCGCGCTGATGGCGATGTCTGCTAATTGTTCTGCCGTCGGATCGGGCACAACGCCGCAATCCGAAAACGTGTACACTTTATCGGAAAATACCATTTCGAAGAAACTCGAAACAACGCTCATGCCTTTCGGCATACCAATAATTTGAATTCCTGCACGCAGTACATCGCCTGTAGTAGAAATGGAACCGGCAACGCTTCCGTCGGCAAGACCCTGCCGCACCATCATCGCGCCGAAGAAGAGCGAACGCTTCATCGTTTTTGCCGCTTCGTCCGGCGTCATGCCTTTCGCTTTGCGCAATTCGTAAAATGCATTTGCGAATTCAGCTGCCTTGCCGGATGTTTCCGGATCAACGACGTCGATATTTTTTAAATCTACATTCAACGATTTCGCTTTTGTGCGAACATCGATTTCGTTTCCGATGAGAGAAATTTTTGCGATGCCTAAATCTGTAATGATGCGCGCTGCTTGAATGGCGCGTTCATCCATTGCGTCTGGAAGCACAATGTGTTTATGTAACTGTTTTGCTTTTGCTCGAATCGATTCAATAAAATTTGCCATAGGAGTCTTTCATTAATAAAGATCTAAAAGTAGTTTGCTGCTGAAAAAATTTTCAAATAACCAACGAAGTAAATATACTGTACCATTCCCCTTCAAGCAATTAAAACACGGCAATGGTTCACGCTGCATGACACAAAAAAGGGCGGATAAATGTCAGCCCTATGATATTTTCTTTCTCCCGTTTTCTTGCAGAATCACTTCTGGGCGGCATGGTTCGACAACCCAATATTATTTCATTTCCACCTTTCGTACGCCATCGGCGTTTCTCTTCCTCAAACGAGGAGAGGATTAATGGAAAAAGAGTATTTTGTTTGATAATCAAAGACTGTAACCATCAATCAAAGAGTTTTTCAGATGTGTTTTTATTAATTTTCAATTTTTTTCTGCATCAAAAAATAAGGTAATTAGGTAGAAACGTAACCGAAATAGATATTCGTAAAGAGTTTCAGAAGATTCTCTTGACGATGGTTAAAGCGATATTCAACTTCTTTAAGATACATAGGAAAATGATATTTTGAAACACCACGATAGTTATATAAAATATGTTTCGCAAACGACCAGAATCCTTCGATCTCATTGATATGATTTTTTGTTTTCGGAAACTTCTTTCCATGACTAATGGTATGATGTTTTCCAAAGCGTTTCAAGGAGCGATAACTCCGAAAGGTATCCGTGAAGTAGACCGATCCTTTCTTGGTATGCTGCCGAATATGCTCCATCAATTCATGAGCCGAGACAGAATCCACAACTTTGGTATAGACTCGTCCATTGCGCTCCAGAAGCCCCAAAACGATGCTTTTTCCGGCTGCACCGCGTCCTCGTTTGCCTTTGCGACGACCACCAAAATACGCTTCGTCCAATTCGATTTCTCCTTTAAGTCTTCCGCCTTCAAGTTCGCTGACATGATAAATTGCTTCTCGAAGACGTTGATAGACTCCTGTAACCGTTTTATAATTTATGCCAAGATCACTTGCCAATCGATACGCCGGTTGCTGTTGATAAAAACCAAGAATAATTTTCAACTCGCGGCGAAGAAGATGACTTCCTTTTTGTCTCTGGCACTTGTTGCATTTTATATAGCCGCGGTTCGTTCGACAGACGTTGAACGATCCACAGAACACACACTTTTTGCCACTTAAAAAGTTGTCATGGTAACTGATTTTACTGGAACTTACCATAAAATAATATATTTACAATTATTCTATGGTTACATTCTTACCTAATTACCATAAATAAATATGCAAAAAATTCCAACCGAAGGTCTTTTATGCGCCTCTCTTCAAGCAATTTAAAAACACCTACAGCCGCCTGCCGAAATGGCAACACGAAACAGTCTGTCACGCATGAAAACTCTAAATCCATTAAAAATAAATAACATTAAGGTTCGTTAATATTGTTTACATGTCTGACAGAGTTTCACTAATATCATACACGTAAAAACTATGAGTCCGCAAAAACAATTTTATATTGAAACCTACGGCTGCCAGATGAATATGGCGGACACCGAAGTGGTGCAGCGCATTATGCACGATGCCGGTTACATTGCAACGAACGATGCAACGCACGCGGATGCAATTTTTGTCAATACATGTTCTGTGCGCGACAACGCCGAGCAAAGAATTTATGGACGCCTCGGTGATTTTAGCCGTTACAAAAAAGAACGGCCGGGAACGATTGTCGGCGTCCTGGGTTGTATGGCGGAACGTTTGAGAAAAGATTTGATGGAATCCGAAAGTTTTGTGGATTTGGTTGTTGGGCCGGATGAATATCGCAAACTTCCTGTCTTGGTCGAAGCGGCGCTGGAAGGCGAAAAAGGAATTGCCGTCAAACTTTCTCGCGTGGAAAATTACGACGACATCGTTCCACTGCGCACCGATGGTTTGAGCGCGTGGGTTTCCATTATGCGCGGCTGCGATAAATTTTGCACGTACTGCGTTGTGCCGTTCACACGCGGACGCGAACGCAGCAGAACGCTGCACAACATTGTAAAAGAAGTTGAAGAATTATCAGCGCGCGGATTTAAAGAAGTAACGCTGCTTGGACAGAATGTGAATTCCTACCGCGATGAGAATTTTGATTTTGCCGATTTGCTTATTCGAACTGCGCAAGTCGATCGAACGATGCGTGTGCGTTTTACCACATCGCATCCACAGGATATGTCGGAAAAACTTATTGATGCTATTGCCGCGCAAGAAAATATTTGCAAGTACATTCATCTTCCCGTTCAATCCGGTTCCGATAGAATTTTAGAATTGATGAACCGCACATACACGGCATCGCACTATTTAGCGTTGGTCCAAAAAATTAAAACGGCCATTCCCGGCATCAGTCTTTCGACCGATATTATTTCCGGATTCCCGACAGAAACAGAAGACGATCATCAAAGGACGCTGGAGTTACTTCGTGAAGTAGAATACGACGGCGCATTCACGTTCAAATATTCTCCGCGAGAAAATACCAAAGCGTTCGCCATGACGGATGATGTTCCAGAAGAAATTAAAACGCGGCGCTTGAACGAAATCATCGAACTTCAACGCGCAATTTCCGTTCGGCAAAATTCTGCAATGATCGGCCGGCATGTTGAAGTACTTGTCGAAGGCGCAAGTAAAAAATCTTCAAAAGATTTTTGCGGGCGAACGGATACGAACAAGATGGTCGTGTTCCCCAAAAATGGCGATGCCATCGGTGATTATATTCACATTGCCATCGAGCGTGTAAATTCTGCAACGCTGTTTGGCAGACAAGCCCATATAATTCAACATGTAAGTGTGGACAGATAAAGGAGACCGCGATGAAAACATTTTTGAAAATTTTGGTCGCTGTTTTTTTGTTGTTCAGTACTGTGCCCATGTGGGCACAAACAGGAAACGAGCCGGATATTCGCCGGCGATTGGAAATGATCGAACGCGGGCAGGGTGATGCCGTGCGTGCAGAATTGCCGTCGTTGATGACGAATTATCAAAACAATCCCGGCGTCATGTATTTACAAGCCGTGTTGACGACGGACGGCGCAGAAGCGGCAAAAAT
>Ga0335069_10011599_pt1 | contig 12420 bp, 7 predicted proteins | sample Lox_Sample_11_FD_206714 | JGI IMG/M metagenome (GOLD analysis project Ga0335069, IMG submission 206714) | Soil microbial communities from Loxahatchee National Wildlife Refuge, Florida, United States - Lox_Sample_1.1 | ecosystem: Environmental > Terrestrial > Soil > Wetlands | place: USA: Florida...
GCCAAAATCGCGGCCAGCCCGGCGGGTTGCCGTCCCAGCGGGCGGCTGCGGCGTTGCGCTCCTTGGCTTCGTAGGCCGGCTACGACCGGCGTCGCGCGCCTGGCATCCGCCGCGTTGGGACAGGCAATGCACACCCATTTCATTATGTTGTGGACTCTTAGTCTTGACAATCCGCGGCTTAAACTTCAGATTGAGCGGCATGAAGATTTTCTGTGCGCTTTTGCTGTCGCTGATGGCGTTGCCGGCGCTCGCGCAGCAGCCGGTTTACCGCTCGGTGATGCCGGATGGCCGCATCATCTATGGCGACAAGCCGGCGCCCGGCGCAGCCAAGTCCGAACAGGTGCAGCTGCCGCCATTGAACACGATAGCTCCGCCAGAGAACGGCGGCGAACAGGCCGCGCCGCCCGCGCCGCAGCCGACCGACGAAGCCGACGCCGAAATCGCGAATGCCCGGCAGGCGCTGCAGCAGGCAAAGGCGGCGCTCGACGCCGGCCGCGAACCGCAGCCGGAGGAGCGCATCGGCAAAGTCGGCGGCGGCACCCGCCTGACCGACGCCTATTTCGAGCGCATCCGCGGCCTGGAGAATGCCGTCACCGCCGCGCAGCAACGGCTCGACGCCGCGCTCGCGGCGCGCAACACGCTGCGCTAGCCCCGCTCTTCCCCGGCTTTCCGTTCAGTAAACGCGCGACACGCGGTAGCCGCGGCGCTGCAGCAGTTCGAGAATCCCCCGCTCGCCGTAAAGATGAAGTGCGCCGACCGCGACGAATGCGCCGCCCTGCTGCAGCTGCGGCTGCATGCGCTCGGCCATGCGCAGATTGCGATTGTCGAGCAGTTGCTGTTCAAAGCGCTGGTTGGCGTCCGCCACATCGGCGCTGTCGCCGACCGCACCCTGGTCGATCCGCCACATCTGCGCCAGATCGCGCGCCAGATAGGCCTGCACCAGTTGCTCGGTCTGCTGCGCGATGTTCTGGTAGTTGTCGAGCGCGTCCTTCAGCAGCGTCAATTGGTCCGCGTCGGACATGTCGGCGAAAACGGCGATCTGCTCGTCGGCGGATTCGAGCTGGTAGACCGGTTTGTGCTGTTCCTGCGCCATCTGATAAAGCCTGAAATCGAGCACTTCCATCGAGTCCTGCGGCGGCACTTCGAGCAGCAGCGTCACCGCCCACGGCCGGAACGCGGGAAGCAGCGCCTCGGGTACGCCGTGCTGCTCCATGACCGGCACGATCCGGCGGTACAGTTCAGGGCCGGTCGCATCAGGCAGCGTACGCCCGTCGTCATAGACCATGCGCGAGCTCAGCGCCAGCAGATTGGCGCTGTCGAGCGATACCTCCATCGTGAAGGTCCGCGCGCCGTCGAAACTGCGGCGCACCGGATCCGGCAGCGTCGTCACGCGGCTGTCGTCGATATGGATGGTGCCGAACAGATAGCTCGGCGTAACGCTGCCCTTCTCGATGCGCCACAGCAACCCCTGCGTGAAGTCGCCGTCCTGCGCCACAGCCGCCGCGCTGCAGACAAGCAGCAATGCAACGCTGAACCGCTGGATTGATCTTCCCAATGTTCGTCTGATGTCCGTCATGCACGACCTGTGGCTGGATTTGCGAAGCGCGATCAGCATAGCGCGGAAACACCCACCGCGCCATCAGCGCCGACGCGCATGTGCTAAATTGCGCGGATGTCGGTCATCCGCATCGACCATATCAACATCACCGTCGGACCGGAGAAAATCGGGATGATTCGCGATTTCTACCTGCGCGCGCTCGACCTGCGTGAAGGCCCGCGCCCGGCGTTCCCGTTCCCCGGCTGCTGGCTTTACGCGGGGGAACAGGCGATCGTGCATATCGCCGGTAAAACTCCGGCCAGCGATGCGGCGGACACCGGAAAACTGAACCACGTCGCGCTCGCCTGCGACGATATCGCGGCGATGACGGCACGGTTCGAACAGCAACGCATTCCCTATCGCGTGCGCGATGTGCCAGGGCAGCGCCTGCGCCAGATTTTCATCACCGATCCCGCCGGCGTCGTGCTTGAGCTCAATTTCACGGTCGGCAGCGTCTGATTCGCAACTATCCGCAGCAGCGGAAAAGCGACGCCCCGCTGTGCTATACTCGCGCGCTTTTTGCACCTGCCCCATTCCATGCGCCCGATCCGCAATATAGCGATCATCGCCCACGTCGACCACGGCAAGACCACGCTGGTCGACAAGCTGCTGCGCCAGTCCGGCACCTTCGCCGCGCACCAGCAGGTCGAGGAACGCGTGATGGACAGCAATGATCTCGAAAAAGAGCGCGGCATCACGATCCTCGCCAAGAACTGTGCGGTCGAATGGCAGGGCACGCATATCAACATCGTCGATACGCCCGGTCACGCCGATTTCGGCGGCGAGGTCGAACGCGTGCTGTCGATGGTCGACGGCGTGCTGCTGCTGGTCGATGCGGTCGAAGGCCCGATGCCGCAGACGCGCTTCGTCACGCGCAAGGCGCTCGCGCAGGGACTGAAACCGATCGTCGTCGTCAACAAGGTCGACCGCCCCGGCGCGCGCCCGGACTGGGTGATCAACCACACGTTCGACCTGTTCGACAAGCTCGGCGCAACCGAGGAACAACTCGATTTCCCGATCGTCTACGCTTCCGCGCTGCAAGGCTGGGCCAGCACCGACCTCAACCAGAAGAGTGACAGCATGGCGCCGCTGTTCGAGGCGATCCTCAAATATGTGCCGGTGCGCGCCGACGATCCCGACGGCCCGCTGCAGTTGCAGATCTGTTCGCTCGACTATTCGAGCTACGTCGGCCGCATCGGCATCGGCCGCGTCAACCGCGGCCGCATCCGTCCCGGCCAGAACGTCGTGGTGCTGAACGGCCCCGGCAGCACGCCTGTCAACGCCAAAATCAACCAGGTACTGGTGTTCAAGGGGCTGGAACGCACGCTCGCCGACGAAGCGCAGGCCGGCGACATCGTATTGATCAACGGCATCGAGGAAGTCGGCATCGGCGTCACGATCGCCGATCCGGCGCAGCCGGAAGCGCTGCCGCTGCTGAAGGTCGACGAGCCGACGCTGACGATGAATTTCCAGGTCAACACCTCGCCGTTCGCCGGCCGCGAAGGCAAGTTCGTGACCAGCCGCCAGTTGCGCGAACGCCTGCAGCGCGAAATCATGAGCAACGTCGCGCTGCGCGTCGTCGACACTGCCGATGCTGATATCTTCGAGGTGTCGGGGCGCGGCGAGCTGCACCTGACGATCCTGCTCGAAAACATGCGGCGCGAAGGCTACGAGCTCGCGGTGTCGCGGCCGCGCGTCGTGCTGAAAGAGATCAACGGCGAAAAACAGGAGCCGTACGAACTGCTGACGGTGGACGTTGAAGAACAGCATCAGGGCACAGTGATGGAAGCGCTCGGCAGCCGCCGCGGCGATCTGCAGGACATGCAGCCCGACGGCAAGGGCCGCGTGCGGCTCGACTATCGGATTCCGGCGCGCGGGTTGATCGGCTTCCAGTCCGACTTCCTGACCATGACGCGCGGCACCGGCATCATGAGCCACGTGTTCGACGACTACGGTCCGCTCAAGCCCGATATCGCCGAACGCCGCAACGGCGTGCTGATCTCGGCCGAACAGGGCGAGGCGGTCGCCTATGCGCTGTGGAAGCTGCAGGAGCGCGGCCGCATGTTCGTGTCGCCCGGCGAGCCGCTTTACGAAGGCATGGTGATCGGCATCCACTCGCGCGACAACGACCTCGTCGTCAACCCGGTCAAGACCAAGCAGCTGACCAACATCCGCGCCGCCGGCAAGGACGAAGCGATCATGCTGACGCCGCCGATCAAGCTGACGCTCGAATCAGCGGTCGAATTCATCGCCGACGACGAACTGGTCGAAGTCACGCCGAAATCGATCCGCATCCGCAAGCGCTTCCTCCAGGAGAATGACAGGAAACGCGCGCAGAGGGCGGAGCAAGTTTCAGCCGCGTAGCGGCTGAATGCGCCCCCGGCGCGCGCGAGGGCGCCGTATTCTTGCCGCAACCTTCATCTACCATCACCGCAGGCGCCGCGCAGAGGGCAGAGCAGGTGCCGGCAGCATAGTTGCGGGCAACTCCAGCGCGCGTGCAGGGTGCGCTACCGCCTCGTCGTCGCCAATGATTTTAAATAATGGTTCTAAAAAATAAGGTGCCGCGGCGTATCCGGACCTGAAGCATGGACTGACATTTCAGATCGCGGATTTTATTTGGATGGAGGCAGCGGTTCAGGTGCCCTCTCTTTGTCCTGACCCTCAGTTTTTTTCTGTTTGTGATGTTCGTGTTTTACCGCGGGATGCTGCTGCCCCTTCTTTGATATTTCGGCCGAAGGTGGTGTTGCAGGATGAGGTTCGGGCGGCATTTGCATAACGCGAAGTTCGGAAGGAGTTTGTCCAGCAGGCTGCGCATTCACCTGCATCGTTATAAATTGGAGAGCACATCCGATCGCTCCCAAGATGATCGTTTGCATTTTCATTTGGCGTCTCCTGTCCTGACAGTTCTGAAATCGTAGAAGCTTGAAGTGCGCCATCCAATTTCATCGCCGCCTTTGGATACCTTGTCGTTGCGAAGATAACTGTAAACCCGTACCACCTTCACACTGGAGGGCACGGCAAATTCAACTATGAGAAAGTCCGTTTCGTCGGGCTCGACACTCATTTCTGGATTGGCCTCTCTTTGCGCTATCAGCGGCCAAGCAAAGCTATCGGCATCACGATCGCTTTCCCTCAATGCGGTTTTGATCTGATCCGAAACGCAATTTTTGGGATCGATGTGTTCGCAGGAGGCTAGCGGAAGAATTTTCTGAATGTAAATCTGCGATTTGTCTATTACAAGTCTGGAACTGCCGGTATTGGACAGATCAATTTCCACTCTCAGCAAGTTTACTTCAGGGGATAGCCCTACGTGCGATATTTTCTGCTCCATTTTTGCGTGCGGGAAATTCTGCCTTTCCTTGACGAAAAGGTCATAAGTCCAGAAACCACCAACTATGATCGCAATACTGGTAATGATTGATTCAATTTGCTTTATTGCGCTTTTATCCAACAACACAAAATCTCTCGTGAACGGCAGGCTGATCCAAACAAATGACCGACCCGCCTTATCAGCTAAAAGCGGTGGTTATATTGCACGCTCACCACATCGGCTTCGTTATTGAATGTTCCGACCAGCACACCAGGCACGCCGGTAACACTGTCATTGATGCTGGCATCGTTTATGAACTCGTGCCCGTACCCGAAATCCAAACTGTTGTGATCATCAGGAGTAATTGAATAGCGGCCGCCCACCGCCACAAAAATCCGCTGCTGATCCGGCAAACGTGGCGTGCGCGTGATGTCATTCGAAACCGCCGGATCATAAAACGCGCCAAAGCGTATCTTGAATTTATCGCTCAGCTTGTAATTGGCGCCCAATGCGAACATCACGGTATCCCTCCAGTCGAACGGAAGCTGGGCAACAATGGATCCGGTCGGACCAAGCGCAGAAGGCGATGTACGCAAAACAGTAAGCGTCTGCAAGCGGCTCCAGTGCGTCCAGGTCGCGCTTGCCATCACGTCCCAGCGATCGGAAACGGAGGAAAAAAAGTGTACCGACGCATTTTCCGGAACAGTAAGGTCAGCATGCGCGCCGCTATTCAACAATCCCCCGCCGCCACTGAAACTCGCGGTGCCCTGCAAATCGTAGCGAATCTGAGAGCGGTAGGCGAATCCGAAGCGAGTGCTTTGGGATACATTCAGCATCGCGCCCAGGTTGTATCCCCACCCGGTATCGTGCGCATCGAGTTGCGCGATGCCAGCGAGAGGGCCGGCATAATTGGTCAGCGTGGTGCTGAAATATTGATAGTCCACGCCGGCGCCCAGCGAAATGGCATCATTGACCTTGTATGCGATCGACGGATTGATGTTATAGGATTTGGCCTCGCTTTTGAGTGCCACGAACTGCCCACGCCAGCCATCGTCGTATTCGGTCTTCAGGCCGAACGGCACATTCACTGCCAATCCGAGCCTGAGGTTATCGCTTACCGCCGTCGAAATATACCCTTGGGGTACCAGGGCAGTTGTCCCGCCATTACCACCCTCGCCGGTTCCAGGCAGTGCGAATGCGCCGGTCGACCCAGCGTTTTGAAATTTGTACGAGGTGTCGATGACATTGGCCACCAACGATACCGAAGTGCCGGGAAGCATCGTCATACCCGCCGGGTTGTACCAGATAACGCTCGCATCCTCTGCCGCCGCGCCAGCGCCGGCAAACGCATTACCCGTTCCGCCGCCACTTTGCGAGTTAATGGCAAAACCGCCGGCTTCAGCGGTTGGAGACGCGCCGACGCCAAACAGACCAATTACAATGATTAAAATCGGTGCGGTCGGCAGCCTGAAAATTTGACGAGGATCAAATGTCTGCATGTTATTCACTCCCATGACGAATAAATTCTCTGGTTACAGACGATATGCTAAATCACTTTCTAATAACCTAAAATAGCATCGAAGTCTCAGATAGCTATTACTTACGGCCTAGAGCCATGGATGTAATGCGTTCAGCTGCGGTCATATTTACACTCACAGGCATCTGAAAATGCATGGGAACCAGGACATTCCGCGATGGGTGCAAATCTTCCCTGGCAGATCGTTCGCACCGCTCGTTTCCGCCCGAGGAAATGGATGAACGCGTCGACAATCGAGCAAAAATCGGAGCAAGAGGTTGAGCCTGCGCCGGAGATAGGCCGGCCCGCGGTTCTCCGCGAGTCCCTGAGGGTGCGTTTTCTTCAGGTAAAACGCGGCTTCGCGGCAATGGTTATCATGTCTCTCATTCTGGGCACGCTGCTGTGGCCGGCCTGTCCCGACGCGCGGCTGATCGCATGGTTGGTTATCAGTTGTGCAGCCTCCGCGAATACCACGCTCTATGGCAGACGCAATGAGAAACTGCTGGATACCGCGTCCGATGAAACTGTTGCCCGCTTGAATGCCCGTTTGCAGCTTCAAAATGTGATTAACGGACTGACTGTAGGCTCGGGCGTCTGGTGGGTGGCGGCAGTCAGTCATTACGAAACCCAGCTGCTGATAACCGCCATCCTCTGCTTTCATGCGGTCGCCTCTCTGGCCACCTTGAGCACGGATACGAGAACCTATCTGATGAACATGGTGCCCAATCTTAGTCAATTGTTCATCTACTGGGCCATGGCCGGGGGCACTGGTTTCAGCATTGCAGTATCGGTAATTTGCGTGATGTTCTTCCTGTCCATTTTCGCGCGGCAGAATTCGAGGGTATTTGCCGAAAGCGTCCGCATCCGGCTTGAAAACATCGAGCTGCTTGCCGCGCTTTCCAGGGAAAAAAGAGAGGTGGAACGCGCACTGAGCGTTGCCGAAGAAGCGAACCTGGCCAAATCACGCTTCCTTGCGTCAGCCAGTCATGATCTGCGCCAGCCGCTGCACGCGCTCGGCCTGTGGGCTGACCTGCTGCGGGAAAGCCTGACCTCCCCCGCTGCGATCGAGCGCGCCGACAAAATGCTGCTTTCCGTCGAATCGCTCGACAGAATGTTTTCCGGCCTGCTCGATCTGTCACGTTTCGATTCGGGCAATATCAAGGCGGACTGGAAGAGAGTTTCTCTACAAAATATACTCACGGAGATCGACAATGATTACCACGGAGAAGCGCTGATAAAAGACATCGAATTGAAAATAAGCAACACCAGCGCCTGGGTATTTACCGATCCCCTGTGGTTGAAAAGAATCCTGCGCAATCTGGTAGCCAACGCGGTCAAATATACGGAGCATGGGTCCGTCACAGTGACTTGCGAAGAAAGCGACAACAGCGTGCGGGTCACTGTGCGCGATACCGGCATCGGCATCAAACGCGAAGAGCTCGACCGCATCTTCGAAGAGTACTATCAACTGCACAATCCCGCGCGCGACCGCACGCTCGGCGTCGGGCTGGGTCTTGCCATCGTCAAACGCGCGTGCAACCTGCTTGGGCATCCGATTGAAGTGCAGTCCGAACCGGGAATCGGCAGCGACTTCACGGTGACCATCCCCAAATGCAAATCCGGCGCAAATACCGAGGGGGCCGCCATGCCGGCCCCGGATGAAAATGAAGCGCTTAGGAATCTGGTGGTCATAGTCGTGGAAGACGACAAACAGGTCACCGAACCGATGCGCGAAATGCTGCTGGAGTGGAAATGCATCCCGGTGATCTGTGAAAATGCGGAAGAAGCGATGCATCTGCTTTCATCGCAACAACTCGCTCCGCAAATCATTATTTCGGATTATCGTTTGCGCGATGCGCTGACCGGCGACATCGTCGTCAGAAAGCTGCGCCGCCGCTACGGCCCCCTGCCTGCGGCCATCATCACCGGCGAAGTCAATATCGCTGAACTGCCGAGCCGCGGAAATTCCGAATGGCTGATAGTGCAGAAACCTCTGTCACGCGGCCAGATCAAGCAACTGCTGCTTGAATTGAATCAATTGTCTCTCACGCAAAAGTCATAGCTCCCATTCAACAACACTGCCGGCAGCTTTGAACGGGCCGCCCACTGGCTGGGCGAGCGGAAGATCCTTCCCATCCGGCCCACAGGCACGCACAGCTATCGACCACTGTGACCCGGGTTGTCTTGTCGCGTCCACACGCAGGAAATGCGAATAGGCGGTTGTCAGCAAGTACGCCTTCGCTGTTATCTGTGCTTTGCTCGTGCCGTGCGGCAGTAAAGTGCTGTGTTTCGGCGCCCAGTCATAATCGTCCGGCTTTTCATTGGCAAACGGCAGCGGCGCATAAAAACCGGAGGCGATGATCTGATAGGCATTCACACTATTGCCAGCGTGGGATAGTGTCAGCTGCGCCAGTACCGAAATGTGATAGTCGCCAGAAATAAAGACGACATTCTGAATCCCGTTGTCAACGATGTATTCAACCAAATTCTGCCAAGTGGCGGGGAATCCCGCCCAACCGTCGCTGTAGCGCCATAGAGTCGGGTTATCCATCAGCGTGCGGGGAGCCGGCGCCAGCACACAGCCCGAAACAATGAATTTAGGCATATCCGACGGCAATTCTTTTAGCCAAGATTGCAAGTCCTGCCTTTGCCGATCGCAAACGAGTCGTGCATCCTGCGCCCCGATGTGCGCGTAGCGCACCGTGCGCTCGGTCCGGGTGTCCATTACAAAGAACGGCAATCCGCCGCTTGAAAATTTGTACCAAAGACCGTTGTCGGTCGAAGAGCTTGTGGGGTGCCGCCAAATCTGTAGTTTCTCTACATCATTCGCCGTTGCAGACGTGGCGCCAGGGACGGGAACGTTGCCTGGATTGCCCGGACTCATGCACCACTGATAGGCCTTTGCGGAAGCCAGCGCGTAATCCACATACGATTCCAGTCCGAGCGCGGTCACAGTGCCCGATAGCGCCAGATCGCGCGGCGAGCCTGCATAGTTGTCCTGAAACTCGTGATCGTCCAGCGCCATATAAGTCGGAACGCTGGCCAGCAACCGGCGCAGGTATTTTCCGCCGAAAGCGTCGCGATAACATGAAGAGAAATGATCCCGCATTTCGCGCGTGTCGAAAATATCGGTGGTGGCGTCGGCGTAGATTTGATCGCCGACCATCAGCACGTGATCAATGCCCTCGCCTGCCTCCGAGTCTTCGACATGCCGCAACACGCCCTGAAAAACACGATCCGAAAGATCGGCCTCAAATGGAGAGCCGGGATAGTGACAGGAGCCGACCACAAACGCCGCGCGCGCGCCATCATCGCGGGCTTGCAAACGCCGGAACCACGGCAAACGCGTCAATGGTATTCTCGCGCCCGTTTCACCGTGCAATTCCGCATCTGGGTCGGCCAGGCTCCTGCTTGCTGATTGCGGCTCGACTCCGGTCAATTCGATCTCCGTTTTCGCCTGATCGGCGAAGCGGATACTTTTAACGCTTTTGCTGACGCCGAAGGTGTCGGGGTCGTCCGGCGGCGAAAGCGCGATGTTGAGATCCTTTGCAAAGTCGGACTCCACTTCGACATCGTAGACCTTGTATATGCCGGGATAATATCTGTCCGGGGGCAGCGGAATATCCCTCGGTGAAGAAACATCCCCCCCAGATTTGCAAACCAATACGCCGGCAACCGTCGCCAGATAGGGTTCCAGCCATAAGCGCAGCACGATGTTGCCAGTGCCGCTTCGCCTGACCCAGCCGATCATGGGCCCGCAAGCCGGCGGCTGCGTAGCTGCTTGCGAAGGAGGGGGGGCGGGCGGCAAGTCGAGGTGCTTGCTGCGCTCGCCACCACTTTCCTTCGCATCCTTGGCTTTTCTGGCAATCTCGAAGAATTCATCGATACGCGGATAAACATCCTTCTTCGCGTTTTTCCCGAACAGGAAATCCATGTGCCCGTAGTGCTTCGCTTCGAACCAATAGACCCCGCGCTCTCCACGCTGCCCTGCCCATCCCGACAGACCGCGCAAATGATCGAGACGGTGCGCGGACTGGCGTGCGCTGCGCGGATCGAAAACCTTGTTGTCGCTACCGTGCGCAAACAGCGTCGGGAACGACCAGAACAGATCGAAATTGTCGGCGCGCACATAATCGTTCCTGCCGTCCCGCTTGGTAAGCCGCTGCTGTTGCAGAATGAAATAAATCTGTCGATAAGCCTCCAGATTGCCGATGCCGACCAGTGTCGCCAATGCCCGATGTGTTTCGTCGGTAAGGTGCTCGTGTTTCCATTCATAACCGTAAAGCAAGGTCATGCGGCTGCAAATCTGCCTTCCCATGCGCTGAGGGTCTGTCTCCCAGCGGTGGCGCGCCGCTTCGCACAACGGTCGCCACGGCACCGAACCGGCGATCCGGTCGAACATCATCTCCCTGGCGGTTACCTGGACGGCCTGCGACGGCACCACATCGAAAAAACGCTGGCTGATGGCGTTCTTGACGAAGGCGGCGACGTTATTGCGCAGATGATTGGTCACCGACGGCACCAGCCATGGATGAACCGCGTGCAGGACCAGGGACCTGATCATCGATTCCTTCTCACCGGCCTGGCAATAACCGCTGAGCACCGCCATCGCGGTTGCGCCAGCGCCGATGCAATGCGCAAACACCTGCACCGGCTGGTCGCCGGTCGCCTTGTATATGTACTGAATCGCTTTTCCGATATCCGCGCGTGCGGTTTGATCCATGTCCCAGGGATTCTCCGCAAGCCACCTGCCGGATGTTTCATCCGGCAATGCGATACTCAAACGATGGTCAAGCAGCCATACGTCGTAACCCTGGCGGCAAAAGTATCTGGCAAGATTGGTTTTCACGGTATCGGTTGCAAATACCATGCTGCTATGCGCAAGGCCGTGCACGAACAACAGACTGCCTTTGTCGGCGCCCGGCCGCCTGTAATGCGCCAGCCGGATTTCGATGGTCGGCGCCGGCGCGGGCGGAAATTTGCGAACGGTCAGGGTGACGAATTCCGGCGTAATGACATCGCCTCTTGCCTCGACCGGACCAGGGTCGCGCGGGTTGGCGGTCCCCTGTTCGGGGTTCGGAACGGGCAAAATCGGTTGTTTGGGATAATCGGGAGCGCCGAAGCTCCAGAAGTGCGTCTGAAACAGGGTGCGCAGCGTCATCATGCCGGCGCTGATCATCGTCGCGACCGTAACAGGTTCGTTTGGCGATTTGATCACTTGCAGCGGAGAACGCTGCGACAGCCGGACCAGATCAACGCGTAATACGCCCGTGACGCGATTCCTTCCGTCGCTCAATTCGATCGGCAGATCGACGAGCGCGTTCCACGGGTTATGCCAAGGCACACGCAGCAGCAGCAGATCCTTCAGCGTCGCCCATGGAGACCGGCTTGCCAGATCAGTCCAGATCGCCCGCCAGTCCCGCCACGGCGCGCGCAGGCCCGCCGCATAGGCAAGATACTTGGTGCCTTCCATTTTCAGAGTTTTGCCGTGCGCTGTTTTGAACTCCACGCAATAGTGCAGGCGCCGCCAGTTACCGTGGTTGAGCGCAACACGCCAGAATTGTTTCACCTCTTCACAACGCGATTCCTTCGACGGACTGAAAAGTTGCCGGACAAGATCTTCGGTGCGCCTGACAAAAAACTTGCAGACTGCCAGCGCCGCGCGCCAGCGGCACTGCAAGCCCGGCCGATCGAGCGCCAATAACCGCACATTACCGTTGCCTTCAGCCAGGGATTGCAATTGCAGATCGTCAATGGTATCCATCTCGGCTGGCGCCAAGTTCCGGAACAGTTTGGCGGTAGCACGCAGTTTATTGTTGGGGTCGCGCAACCAAGCGACTATGTCGGGTATATCAATCTTGATCGAAACCACCAGCCGGTTGTTCATAGCCAGCTTCGCTACATCCCCGGCATTCTGACTCAAGCGATCCGCCAGCCACTTGGGAACGGTGTCGACCGAAAGCTGCCCGACCAAACATTCATTGAACTCGGCATGGA
>Ga0335069_10011600_pt1 | contig 12420 bp, 11 predicted proteins | sample Lox_Sample_11_FD_206714 | JGI IMG/M metagenome (GOLD analysis project Ga0335069, IMG submission 206714) | Soil microbial communities from Loxahatchee National Wildlife Refuge, Florida, United States - Lox_Sample_1.1 | ecosystem: Environmental > Terrestrial > Soil > Wetlands | place: USA...
ATTCGAATCCAATATATTAGGCATCAACCATGGCGATAAGGTGTGGTATTTGCCTACCCCGCCCTTCTTGACGTTCATGGTATATACCGATCCAATTACCAATGTCATCCTGCCGGATCAGGATGTCCCTGGCCAGGCATGGGGAGAATGGGATTGGAACCAGGTGCTGTTCGAAGGGGAGAACTATTTGACCGGCGAGTTCGATACGCAGGCTGTCCTGTTGAAAAAACTCGGGCTTTCGGAAAACCTGTTGAACAGTCAGCAGATTTCCTTTGCGTCGGATTTATATACCAGCGAAGAGGAACTCATCTCGGCACGTTTTGAACCAGAAGCCGGAAAGGTGATGAGCCAGAAAAATTCATCTTATCCGTTTTCTTTTTTCCTTCGCCAGGCATCCCGCCGAATAACTGTCCGTGCCATTCAGCACGGGTTTTTCCTGAAAGCGTTACGTATTGAAGGGATTGACCCGTTAGTTGACCCGAAAGTAATCTACGACGGAAGCTATCCCTTCAGCCGCCGGATCCATATCATTAGCCACAACCCCGCCAGCCCGCAGGTACAAAAATTGATCCAGTACCTGCTCTCTCCGCAGGGTCAGAAATTGATTGCGGAAGCCGAATATTTACCACTCCCTTCCAACCCGTAAAACCATGCATAAGGATATGCTATGCTGAACCCAACGAAGAATTGGACGCTCGTCCGCCGCATCTTGCTGGTAATCGCTTGCATCCCGCTGTTGATGTTCCTGATGGTGGTTGCCAACCTGCTCTGGAACAGCCGACTAGCACTGAGCTTTGGACTTCCGGTGCTTTTTTCAGACAAGATCTCAACCGCTCTCTCTGCTAAATGGATTCCGGGCCAATTCGGGCTGCTGCCAGCCATAGTGGGAACGATCCAGGTGGTGATCCTCTCTCTGTTGTTTTCACTGCCGTTTTCGCTGGTGCTGGCATTAGCAGCGAGCGAATACTCCCTCGGCTGGCTGAGCCGGCCGATCGAGTTGCTCATGTCGATCTTCAACGGCATCCCTGACATTTTATATGCCTTGATGAGCGTATTTGTAGTCACCGCTTTTATCCGGCCCAAGTTTGCTGCGATTGATTTGGATGATTCACTCATTCGGACTTTGCCAGGCCTGCCTCCATACTCTTCAACCATGCTTCCTCTTAACCAAAGCACCCTGCTGGGGGCCATTTTCCTGGCCCTGTTGATCATCCCTTTCATGGCTCCCTTGATATTGGATTCCATCCGTAACGTTCCACAAAGTCAACGAGAGGCTTCGATTTCTCTCGGTGCCACGCGTTGGTTCACCCTGCAAAGGATCATCCTGCCAGGAGCCATGCCGGGCATTATCGGAGCGATCAGCCTGGGAGTGCTGAAAGCGGCCGGCGATGTGATCATCTGCGCCTGGACGATCGGCTTTATTAAGGATAATGGCCTGCCCAACCCTCTCTGGGATTTCTTCGAGCGGAATGCTCCACTGACTGCCACCGGGACCGGCTTGGTGGGAGGACTTTTTGGCGCAACACCTGTGATGGGGCCAGGTTTTTCGGCAGCCAATTTCGCGGCCTTGTTGTTGTTGGTATTTGCCTTTGCCGTGCTGGGCCTGGCTGGTCTGATGCGGCGCTGGCTGAATAGGAGGTACAAGGCATGAACGAAGTGGAAGAACGATCCGCATCTCTTCACAGAGGAGAGCAAAAAGTCGGAGGGGCAACTTCTGCCCTGTCTAACCTGTTCAATTCGATTGTGCCGCTGCTGGGATTGGCAGTGGCCGTGGCAGCCATCATGCTGGCATTGGTTGCTCTCACCCGCAATGATATGGAGGCCTACCCGGTACCCTTGCTGGCAGCTATCTGTGTGGTGCTCGAACTTCAATTCGTGGATACCTACCGGCAGCATAGCCGTTGGGATTTCGGCCTGCTGATTGTCTCGGCCCTGGCCTTCCTGTTATTGCTGGCGTTACGCGCCATGCCGGAATACCTGACCGGCCTGCAGTTGAACGCCGTTATCCATCGATCCATTTTCTCCAGTATCTTCCTGCTGGTGGCCGCTCTTCCAACATTGGTGTTTTCTACATACTATTTGCTGGATGCCACTCCAGCAGCCGAGGATATCTCCAAATACCCGCTCATCCTGCTCCCGGTCCTCCTGATTGTTGCTCTGTATTTCATCCTGTTATGGAAAATGGCGACTCAAGGCTTACAAGCCATCAACTGGTCAGTTTTTATTACGCCGTTCAAGGATGTTTCCTTTCCAGTGAAATATTACATCCTGGGTGACTGGCCGGCCTGGAAAACCGAGCAGATCCAATCCATCGGTATGGGGAACCATATTCTGGGTACGGGTCTACTGATCCTGCTGACCTCGGTTATTTCGATGCCGATCGGCGTGGGGACGGGCATTTTTCTAAGTGAATATGGCGAAGGAAGGCTGGCCAATGTCATCCGCTTTATCACCAGCAGTTTGCGGGCCATTTCCATGCTCATCGTGGCGCTGGCGGCCTTCAGTCTGGCAAACGCATTCAATAATACGCCCCTGGAAGGAATGTTCCGTGGCGTAAATTTCTCAGGCTGGTTGTGGTATTCCAGCACAGGTGGTTCGTATGTTTCTGCCAGCCTGGCCCTTTCTATCGTTATTATCCCGGTAATCGTGCGGGTGACGGAGGAAGGCTGCCGCTCGCTTCCACAGGATCTGCGGGAAGGTTCATTGGCTTTAGGGGTATCTGAAGAAACCACCTTGCGAAGGATCGTTTTTCCCTGGGCGCTGCCCAACATCCTCACCGGCTGGCTGCTGGGATGCGCAGAGGCGGCCGGTAGCGTGGCTGTGCTGCTTTTCGTGGCCGGGCGAGGCATGTACGGGGTCGGGTTAGATAAACAGGTAACTTCATTGGCCTACCTGATCTTCGATATTTATTATGGCGAACCTACCTTTAAAGGTTATATGCAGTTCTACCAATTCCAAGCTGGTGTTTTGTTGTTGATCATCACGCTCCTTTTGGGCATCCTGGCCATCCTTTCAAAAGACTGGCTGGGAAAGAAATTCCGCGGCGGTTGAGTTATTGAAGTAACTGCACATCTCAGCCGGCGATTTATTGGAGAAAAAACATGGCATACCATTCTGATAATAGCAATCATCCTTCCAATGGCACCAGGAGCAAAGGACCGGGCGGCCTGGAGATCCATGGGCTGTCTGTGTCTTATGGATCAAATCAGGTAATCAAGGAGGTAGATCTTTCGTTTCACCCAGGCAAGATTACGGCGTTGATCGGTCCTTCTGGGTGTGGAAAGACCACCCTGCTGCGTTCCATCAACCGGATGAATGAATTGATCCGTGGCTGCAGAACGAACGGGCAAATCCTGCTGGATGGGGAAAATATCTTCCAGATGGATTCGATGGTGCTGCGCAGGAGAGTGGGAATGGTCTTTCAAAAACCCAATCCCTTTCCCATGTCCATCCGTGACAATATCCTGTATGGAATCGAAGCTGGCAAGCAAAAGGTCAATAAAGATGAAGTGGTCAAGGACAGCCTGCAGAAGGCGGCAATTTGGGAGGAAGTCCACCATCGTCTGGGCGAAAATGCATTTCGATTGTCGGTTGGTCAACAACAACGCATTTGTCTGGCACGCTGCCTGGCTATCTCACCAGAGATAGTGTTAATGGATGAACCGGCAGCCTCTTTGGATCCTACCTCTGCTGCCAAGGTCGAAGAAAGCATATTATCGATGAAGGGCGAATATACCTCGGTCATTGTTACACACAACATGCAGCAGGCCCGGCGGGTATCGGATTACACGGTCTTCATTTACCTTGGCAATGTCGTGGAATATGGTGAGACTGAGCAGCTCTTCTCTGACCCACAACGACCTGAAACCAAAGAATATATTGCCGGACGTTTTGGCTAATCTGTTACCAGGCGCCATAGCTTGAAACATTATTCCTGCAGGTATTTTTTCCAAGGGTGATGGGACCATGATAAGCACGCTTATCTACATCTGGTACTTGCTTACCGCTCCCTCAGACCGCTTCATCTGTGCAATGTGGGTCTCAAAACCGCCGACACCCGCCAACCTGGCAGCAGCTTGCGGCGCTCTATCCAACGCGAAATCCCTGATCTGGCGTGCGGTGGATATTAATACCGGTCAAATCGGTTGCAGCGGACCGGCATCAGAGCTTCCCTATCTGAGTTGCCCGTTTGGGCCAATCGATCATTACCGCATCGAGGTAATCTGGCCGGCTTTTCAAAGTGTAGTCTGTACCATATCCATGGACAGCTTTGTCACGCCTGATGCGAATACCATTGCTCAACAATGTCCGCGGCAGAAGGCCGATTATGTTGCAGGAAACCTCGTTCTCGCATATCAAGGTGCACGGCCTCCCACCCCGCCGCCGGCACCCTTCTGCCCGGTCAAGAACCTTGATTCTGGCCAGGGATTCTATGATATGCCGGGCTCCGCCGCGGTTTTGCAGACATCCAAGCCATATTATTTATTGGCAGGGAATTTGATCTGGCATGGCCTTGCCAAACCGAACTGTAATGGTTTGTCGGGAGTCGATCCAGACAACCATGCTGCCACTGAATGCGGGCTGGCGACCACCATGCCGGATGTGATCCATTGGCAGAACCAGTTCGACCAGGCTATCTATAACGCAGCTTCCCAGAAACAAGTGCCCCCAAGGTTATTGAAAGGAGTGATCGCACAAGAGTCTCAATTCTGGCCATTGGCGGTAGGTCCGCAAGGGGAAAGCGGGCTGATCCAATTGACTGACGCAGGCGCTGATATCGTCCTGCAATATTCGCCCAACGTGTATGCAAGGGTATGCTCGGCAGTTCTTTCCTCGTTGACATGTAATAGTAGTACGTATGATCTGCTGGATCAGAATTCGCAAGCGTTGTTAAGAAGTTACCTGGTAACAATGTTACAATCACCGGCCGATCTGGCTGAAGCAGTAACAAGTATGAAAAGTTCCATGTGGCTTGATATGGACATCCTGCGTGCCTACTATTGTTATACTGGCGAGATCACTGGTACACCATCTTGGGAAACTACCCTGGCAGTTTACCATGCGGGCAGCGCTTGTGTCGCCAGCGGAAAGATCTGTCAACAAGGCCAGGATTATATTGAAAAAGTCCAAGCTTTAGGGCAACCGTGATGGCTTTCAATTCGTTAAGAAATTCATTTCAGTTTAATGGTGCTTCCGTAACGAATGGGAAAGGAGCCGAATTGTTGGGAGTATACACTCAAAAATTCAGTGTTCATCCCGCTAAAAACGGAAAAGCCAATCTTATATAACGGAAAAGGTCTAATTCGGATTTTTATGAAAGCTCTCTATTGTAATAAAGAGCTCACCCAATACATCAGGTGAGCTCTTAAACTTAAATGTGTAATACTATCGATCAAGGGGCGGCCTGCGCTTGCAGGGTCTGCTGAAGGTTATTCAATTCCTGGTCAATGCTGTCCGATTGGTCAGGTGTTGGTGTGGGCGCATCCGTACTTTGGAGAGAATTCTCCATATCATTTAAAATCTGATCGATCTGCGAGGTGTCTACTGAGTTTACGCTCGTGCCCTCGAACTGGAGAGTACTTTGCAGATCGTCGATCGATTGCTCGGTCTGTCCAGCATCTGACTGATTGGCCATACCGGCAGCCGGCGTGGATTGGAAGGCAGGCTGGTTGTTTCCAGATTCATTGACTGAACTTGGATTAACCGGGAAAGTGCTTTGCTGATCGTTCAATGGCTGCCCAGTGGCAGACTGGCTGGTTGAGGTAAAAGTTGGTGTGATTTGAATAGTAACCTGCTGGGTGTTTCCAGCAGATTTGACCAGGCTCGAATCAGTCTGGGAGGAGGATGTTAATTGCCAGCTTACCAATAATAAGGCTAAACCTAAAATAAATAAAATTACTGCAGCCAGTAGCAGCAGGTTCCTTCTCATTCCCAATTCCTGTCCCATGGGAGGTATCCTATGGGTTCGTTGCCTTCCAGGTCTGGAGAGCTTTTTGAAGGTCACTGATAGCCTGGAACAAGGTAGAGGAGGCGTTTGAGAGAGCCTGTCGGGCATCTTTAACCGTCTGAGCGGCTGCAGTCGGGTCGGTCAGGTTGCCGCTCGCGTCGAATCCGGCATGGGTAGTGAGAATAGTAGAGACGTTGTTATCATCTGTTTCGACAGTTGCCAGTTGGGACTGAAAGGTTGTTAGCGCTGACTCCAAGGCAGAGGTATCTTCATGCTTGCTCTGAGCTTGAGTGATCAGGTCCTGAACCTTGGCAATGAAGTCGTTGGCCCTGCTTGAGTTCTCAGTTTGAATGGTCAGCCATTTCTGCTCAAACTGATAATCCATCTGGGATCCCTGGTTTTGCACATTTCCCTTGTTGGCGGCCTCCCAGCCTCTAACGGCCTGATGGAGGTTCTGGATGGCTTGCCGGAGTGTATCGCTGGCGGTCTTCAAGGCCTGGATGACATCCTTAATCGTCTGGGTTGCGGCAGTGGGGTCGGTCACATTGCCGCTGGAATCGAACCCGGCATGGGTGGAGAGCAAATTGGCAGCCGTACTGAGCGAGGATTGGGCGGTGGATAATTGAGTCTGGTAAGTGGTAAGGGCGGATGACAGGGCCGAAGTGTCAAGACCATTGGAATTGGAAATGAGCGTTTGGATCTTGGTCACCAAATCATTAGCTTTGGAGAGATCGTCTTGCTGGCTGGTCAGCCATTTCTGCTCGTTTTGGTATTCCTCTGGCAGGTTAGCCTCTGTTCCGGCACCTTTGTTATCCTCCAGCCAGTTCCGGACAGCAGTATGCAGGTTCTGGATTGCCTGGAAGAGTGCATTATGTGTATCTTGCAAAGCCTGTCCGATATCTTTGACCGTCTGGGCGGCTGCTGTAGGATCGGTCACATTTCCACTATTATCAAAGCCGGCATGGGTCAAGAGCAGGTTTGAGGCGGTAGTTAAGGAAGACTGGGCAGTAGCCTCCTGGGTCTGAAAGGCGGTTAAAGCCGCGCTCAATGCAGATGTATCCAGATTATTGGACTGGCCCCTGGTGATTAGGCCTTGAATCTTGGTGACTAGATCGGAAGTTTTATTCAGGTTGTCTTGAAGCCCGGCAAGCAATTTCTGCTCAAAGTGATATGTTATTGTCAGATTACCATTATTCAGCCAATTGAGAAATGGATCAGGCGTAAGCGTAGGATTATTACTCTCAGCAAGAGCAATACCAGATGGGAAGGCAAAAATCAGGCTGCAGATGAGTAGCAGCCCGATCAAGCCAAACGCCCACCTGCGGATCGAGGGCAGTTTCGGATTCGATGTGTTCATAGTTAATCTCCTCTCCACCAAATAGTATACTCACCTGATTTTTAACACGTCATGTTCTGGAAGTTAACAAGCTGTAAAACATTACGGTGGAAGCATAATTGGTACCGCCCCACTTAGACGTGGTCGTTCTCTCATCCCCAACAATGCCTCAAGTGACAGGGAAAAGAGAGCGAAACAGTGACTGCCAAATGGAAGAATTTTTCTTGCTGGCGTCTGGTATTTTCTCAAGCTTATTCTTCGGCTTAAAACGTAAACCAGCCAGAAATTCCTCAAAATCCAAGGAATTCTGACTGGTTTTGTCTGGTTTTTGTGCCCCAAACGGGATCTGTTCCTAACTACACCCTTCCCTAAAATCAGGGGTAAATACTGTACAATGGGATTACCTTTTAGAATCTAATTGATACTTGGGGAAACGTCAAGTAATGCAAATGGTACCTATTTCATATTCCTTATTTGCCAGGTTTCCAGAACTATCTGCGTACCTTCTTTGCTCTAATTATTTCCTGATGCAAGGCCTCATCTTGCAAATGCCGGACCAGGAGGCCCATAAATCCACCTCCTTTGGGGTGTAGCCTTCAAAACCTTCTCTGCAATTTCCAAGTCTTGGATTCGTACCGGCTGGGTTATCCCGTCTATCCTTCTTCGTGAAAGATTTTCTCTCCCGCGCGGATGGCCACTTTCAAGCGGTTCTCGGCCGGGGTTAATGGGCATGACCACTGCTCGTTATAGGCGCAGTAGGGGTTATAAGCCAGGTTGAAATCCACCAGGAATTTCCCATCCGGCAATTGCTCCACTTCCAGGTAGCGTCCGGCTGGATAGGTTCCTTTGCCAGCCAGGCTATCTGCAAATGGCAAAAAGTAACCATCTTCATTTGCATACAAAGTCAATTCTGCAACCTGCCCATCCACACTGAATTTGAAATGACCATACCGCTTGTAAGATTGAGGCACACCGCCAGTCGTTTGGATGGAAACGGTCTCCTGCCTGGAAAAAACATCCACTGAAACTTCCAGGCGAAGAGTGGGATTCTCAGGAAAATATTTAAGTCCCTCGAAGACGTGCTTCTGCGCATGGGTCAAAGGGCTTTGGGGATGGTGGGCAAAGAATTCATCTTTCTCAGCCCGAAATTCTTGTAGATTGAACATGAATGTTCTCCTTTACCATATAGATGGCAACAATATCATTTTTCTTGCCTGCTGTTTAGTCAATAATTCTAAAAATTATCTAACAGTCTGACGTCTTCAGGCTGGTTGGTGTCCTGCCTTCATACATCCGGTGAGAAAGTGCCTGCGTGTGCCTAATTCTGGTGCAAATGGGTTATCTGCTCAGGCGTCATGCCATCAATGAGTGATCGGTCGCTCTGTTCTTGAAGATGCCATTTGCCTTGGAAATCCAGCATATGCCCGGATTTTTCCGCCTTGGTATGCAGGTAGAACTCATTGTATGGGTTGGGCGGAATGATCAGCGGAATACGGTCGTTGACCTTCACTCCGTATTGGGTCAGGTTCTCGATCTTGCGCGGGTTGTTGGTGATCAACCGGATGGATTTTACTTTCAGTGAAAACAACATGTGCGCAGCCACGGCATAGTCGCGTTCATCGTCGCGAAAACCCAGGGCGAGATTGGCCTCCACGGTGTCGTAGCCATGGTCTTGCAGGCCATAGGCGCGGATTTTGTTGGTCAGGCCGATCCCGCGCCCTTCCTGGCGCATGTAAAGCAGAATGCCTTTATCCATCTGCCCGATCATCTTCAAGGAAGTTTCCAACTGGTCGCGGCAGTCACAGCGCAGGGAGCCGATCGCATCTCCGGTCAGGCATTCCGAGTGAACCCGCACGGGCACATCCTCTGCATTGGTGACATCCCCGTGAACGAAAGCGGCATGTTCTTTATCGTCCCGATTGTTGTAGAAAGCCACCACGTGGAAACTGCCAAAACGCGAGGGCAATTCGCCGATCGCCGCGATGGTTACGCAAACTTTATCTGGGCCGAACCCATCACATTGATGCTTCCGCCCTTCATCCAATAGCTCTTCGATTTGCATATGCGTGAGACTCATAAATTACTCCTTTTATAAAAACCTTTCTTAGCATGTATCTGTCACTCTATGGATGCGTTGTCGAATGGTTTTCTTACCCCTGTTTATGGGGGTACAAAAGAACGGAGAGCCGGGGGAGAAGAAGCGAGCCCCGGCTCATTAGGTGGATTTTTTTCTATCAGATGAAGGCATAAACCAGGGCCACCACCAGGCCAAAGATCATGTGTCCCATCAATCCACCGACGAAGGCTTTCCAGCCGCCGCCGTTGCCAGTCATATACAGGCCGGGCGCCTTGGTTGTCCCGGAGCGGATGCCGACATGCAGCATCGGGACCATCAAGAAGATCACTCCCACGATCAGCCAGTGTACGGCTCCGAAAACAAGGCCAAACATCCAGGTGGCGCTGCCGATGCCCTTTGACCACAGGAAGCTATAGATCAGCGCAAACACAACGCCCATCATCAGGTGCATCATCCAGCCCAACACCGGAATGCCTTTCTTGTTGAACATGCTACTGAGCATGCCGACGATATCCATCTTCGGGAAGCCCATTTTAGGAGCGAGCGCCAATACCATCGACATTACCAGGGTGGCAACCAAACCAGCGACAATTGCAGAAAGAATGTTCATTTTCGATCTCCTTTTTATTTGAATGTGGGCAGGTGCCCTTTCATTCCATCAGATGCGCCCATTCCCGCGTTTCTTACCTCATCGGATATAATCGAACCATCATGCCTGAACGCGATAACCAGACCTGGATCAAGAATTTGCAAACTCGGGGTGCTGACCGGGACGCTGCGCTGGCTGACCTGTATGCCACTCTGCTGCAAGTTCTGCCGCGCGCCCTCACCCGCTGGCTTTCCACCGGCGACCCCGCCCTTGAGACCCTGGTTGAAGATGTGGCCCAGGAAACGCTCTTGCGTGTGCTCGATAAACTGGATACTTTCGAGGGCCGCAGCCAGTTCACTACCTGGGTCTATAAGATCGCCGTGCGCATCGCCCTCACTGAGTTACGCCGCGAACGCTGGAAGGATTTCTCGCTTGACGAAATGACCGAGAATTCAGACGGCGCGGCCGGCCTCGACTTTGTGCAGGATGGGGAAGCCGGGCCGGAATCTGCCGCCGAACAACGCGACACGCTCCAGCATCTGCAACGCATCCTGTCTGAAGAATTGACCGACAAGCAGCGCCAGGCGTTGATGGCGGTGGGAGTGCAAGGAATGCCACTGGAGGAAGTCGCCTGGCGCATGGGCACCAATCGCAACGCACTCTACAAACTGATGCATGATGCCCGCCTGCGCCTGAAACACCGCCTGGAGCAGGAAGGCCTGCCGATCGAAGAGTTGTTGGTGATGTTCAACCGGTAAGAAATGGCCCGATCATGTTGTCAAACGGGAGATTATGAAGAACTTCTTTGATCTGTTCAAGCGTCATCCCAAGCCAAACCCGGCTCCTGATCCGGCCATGCAGGCTCTGCTCGGCATGCTTTCCATGACGGAAGAGCAGGAACTCTCCTGTGATGATGTTTTCGCCCTGCTGGATCAGTTCGCCGAGCTGATCCAGCGCGGCGAGGATGCCTCCCAATTGATGCCCATGGTCCAGAAACACTTGAATATGTGCCCTGATTGTCGGGAGGAGTACGAAACCCTTCTGCAGATGATGCGAACATCCTCCAAAGATGAAAACCAGCATAGTTAACCCTTTTCCATCTCCTGCGCTATAGGCGGTTGCGTTCGCTGTCGAAGGGTGGCTTTTTGGAAGTTATGATTTTAAGGCTCTTCCGATTTGACTGTGAAGATATACCACCAGGTAACGAAGACGGTAATTCATGCTTTTTTATCTGAAATTTCGTGCCTTGGTGCCTTAGTGCTGAGCCATTCCTGGCCTTTCTGCAATTTTTGCAGTTTTACGGCATTTTCACACCAAGAACGGGAGAGCCGATTTTGATTAAAGCGAGCTATACAGTATTTCAGGAAAAACAAACCCCGCCGAGATTATCTTTAGATGATGGTCAATTCCTCTATTTTTTTCCCGTTGTTCAAAATGTAAACCAGTCAGAATTCCTCGACATTCGAGAAATTCTGACTGGTTTTATCCAATTTTTGTGCCCCAGGCGGGAATTGAACCCACAACCTTAGCCTTAGGAGTGCTCTGCTCTGTCCATTTGAGCTACTGGGGCGGTCAGGAAATTATACCAAATTCTTGTGTTTTCTCTTATCCATTGCTATACTACATATATTATTATTGGAAATAAACACCCTCAGAACGAACCGTTCATCTCTGTTTATCTCCGGTAGCCATTATCAACCAGTTTGAGGAGTAAGGGAGTCAATGGACCCACAAAAGTTCGGACGTTACGAGATCAAGGCCGAGATCGGTCGGGGCGGCATGGCCACCGTCTACCATGCTTATGATCCGCGCTTCGAACGCGAAGTGGCGATCAAAGTCCTGCCGCGCGAAATGCTGCATGATGTCCAGTTCCGCACCCGCTTCGACCGCGAGGCCAAGACCATTGCCATGCTCGAACACCCCGCCATTGTGCCGGTCTACGACTTCGGTGAGGAGGAGGGGCAGCCATACTTTGTCATGCGCTATATGACCGGCGGCTCGCTTGCGGACCGGATGAAAAATGGGCCCATTTCCATCCAGGAGGCCGCCCGCATCTTCACCCGCATCGCCCCGGCGCTGGATGAGGCCCATCACAAGGGCATCATCCACCGCGACCTCAAGCCCGGCAATATCCTCTTCGATCAATTCAACGAACCATATATCTCGGATTTCGGCATTGCCAAGCTCTCCGAAGCGCAGACCCAGGTGACCGGCAGCGCCATCGTGGGCACGCCCGCTTATATGAGCCCCGAACAGGCCCAGGGTGAGAATATCGATGGGCGCAGCGATATCTATGGCCTGGGCGTTATCCTCTTTGAGCTGCTTTCTGGCCAGCAGCCCTACCACGGCGACACACCCATGAGTGTGGTCGTCAAGCACATCACCGACCCGGTTCCGCATATTTTGGATGTCAAGCCCGACCTGCCGCCGGATATCGAAGTTATCGTCGAGAAAGCCATGGCCAAGGATCG
>Ga0335069_10011601_pt1 | contig 12420 bp, 6 predicted proteins | sample Lox_Sample_11_FD_206714 | JGI IMG/M metagenome (GOLD analysis project Ga0335069, IMG submission 206714) | Soil microbial communities from Loxahatchee National Wildlife Refuge, Florida, United States - Lox_Sample_1.1 | ecosystem: Environmental > Terrestrial > Soil > Wetlands | place: USA: Florida...
TGGCCTGAGATAAGAGTTTTCGCCGCTCACAGCCAGGACGAAACGCTCAAGGCCAACCCAGACTACTTTGGAGATTTCAGAAAGCACCTCTATCGCCACAGGGTCAAGCGTGAGGAACTCCACGCAACTTCCGAATCGTTTCTCTACTTCGGCAAGATGTCCAGCTTTCGTCTCATCGACAAATTTAAGAACGCCGCAGCCCCCGTCAATGTCATCTACTCGCAGTGGCTCGGCTATCTCGACGGAGGCCACTCCGATTACTTCGGCAGCGACCGAATCGCCGCCTGCCGCAGCGACCCGGCAGTCAACTTTGTCTACGCCCACACCAGCGGACACGCGCCCGTTGCAGACCTACAACGGCTGGCCGAGGCGCTGAACCCCCGCAAGCTCGTTCCCGTCCACACCGAGCACGGCGAAGACTTCTCTCAGATGTTTGCAAACGTAGTCACACTCAACGACGGCGAGGTTTTTGACCTGGTGTGACAGTTCTCAACGCTTTTTTCAAATGTCGTCCGTCGTCAGGACGGCGAGTAATTGGAGGTTTGAAGTGGGTGTTTTTAAAAAGGGCTTGAGTGACGAATTCATGGCGGCGTTAGCCGAACTCGCGCAGAAGCCTGGCTGGTGGCAGGATGTGCTCGCCGACGCTTCGCTGATCATCGGCATTCGCGATGAAAGATTTGACGTCTATTGGAACGGACAATCGCTCTTTAATAGCGACTTCCGAGGCGGAAGAGTGAATGTCAACACGCATGTAAAATATTTACTCGATCCGGACCGGTCGGATCGGGTCGACTTGAAGGAAGACGGCATCTTTCATTTGGTGTCGACACCGATACTTACGAGCTACGCTTCGGGCACGTTGAGCAAACTAAAAACGGCCGCTGACTTGTTCTCGGGAATGGAAAAACAAGGCGTACACGCCATTGCCCAAGCCAACGAGAACATCATCGATGTCGAGATTAGGATCGATGCGAAAGACCTCGATACAAGACGCAAGCAGCCGAGGATCGACATCGCCGCGCTCGATCAACAATCCGATGGCGTCGATCTCGTGTTCTGGGAGGCAAAGCTGTTCGCCAATAAGGAACTTCGCGCCTCTGAACCTTCCCAGCCAAAGGTCGTCGGGCAAATCAGAGAATACAAAGATGCTCTTCAAGAACGACAAACGGAAGTGCTCTCTTCGTACCGCGAAGTCGCCAAAAATCTCGTCGCTATTGCGAAAATGAGCGGCGGCGTCCGCAAAGTCGGGCCTGCAATTCAAGCGGTCGCGGACGGGGAGGAACTGAGGATGAGTTCTCCGGCCAGCGTCGGCCTCGCTATTTTTGGCTTTGACGCGGACCAGAAAGCGGAAGGCGGCATCGGGCACAAACATTTTGAGAAATTGAAAGACCAACTCGGCGCAAAATCAGTGCGCGCGTGCGGCAAAGCTGATGGTTTGAAGCTCTGTTTTCAGGGATGAAGAACGGCAGACCAACAAATCTGACTAGCCGCTCTTTTGGGGACGACGGGAGGACCCATCGGCAGGTGCAAGTATTGCAATTCAACAGGTCGCGGCGCGTCCGTGAATTATCCTCACAAGTTTCATAAACGTCCTGAGGATGAAAGACGATGCGTCTTTTGCGGGTCGAGTGGCTATGACGGGTTTGCCCCATGACAGAGCGGATGATATCCGCTCTATGGTTTCACTAAATATATGAGGAGGCCTTATGTCCAAATCGAGAGAAGAGGTAAATCGAATCGCGTGGGAGACAATCGATCGATTGCCCCAATCTTCTGTTCAATCGGCTGGGCTGGCCCAGAGCGGTAGACCTAAGTCGTTCCAAGAGCTCGAAGAGCAGGTCAGAATGGGGATCGATTTCGGGTGGGCTCTGAGTATGTTCTTGCACGAGTTCTACCAACACCGTGATCCGAGCTTTTTCAGCGAGCCTCCATCACGACAGCTTAGTGACATAAACCGTGTCGCTCTTGCTGGAACCGCTGAATATCTATGCCACCGTTTTGGCTATGACGTGCCCGCGTGGACCGAAGCGCCGGAGTATTTTCTTGAATCCGAGCGAAACTGGATTGAAGACATGTTTAGCCAAGATCTTCTTTTAAGCACCCGTGAGTACCATCTGAAGCATTCTGCCCAAGAGTTCCTGCGACGCAATTTACCATTCCCAGTGCAAGAGCTATGTCGAATTTAGGGCTTTTAACAAAAGCGACATGAACTCAAGATGCCAACGGATGCGGCAGGGTACGGAACGCGCACACGAGTGATGTGCTCGAAGTGATTCTGATGCTCACACAAAAATGTTCCAGAAAACTTGGCCCTATGTTACTGCAGAGCAGTTCAAGCAGGCGATCGGGTTCGAAAGGTAACGCCGCGGAATCTGAAGGTTGCGAACAGCGTTGTTGACAATTTGGGGACGCCGAAAGGCATCGGCCCGCCATACATACTGATTACTCCTCTGAAACGGGCTTCAGTCCCGTAATTGCTCTTCGGGTTGCGGCGGGAGATGAGCCCGTGGTACAAAGGAAATCTCAGCGATGATGTGCCGCGCACATTCCGACCTGCATTCCGTGGCGTACGGGCTCTCTGCCTGTTGTTGTCGCTAGTCCTGCCCGCGCGGCCGTGAGTCGGACCGCGGATTCCTTCAAGACAATCAATCGTTCCAATCGGCTTGATCGTGTTTGTATTTTGGGCGAACCCGTTTCCCTGGTAAAGAGAGCTGGCATGGCCGGAGAATCTGCGTGGCGTTGGTTGCGCGCGTTGATTGGAGGGGCCATTCAAACGGGCACCGGTGGCGAAGAGGCTAACGCGCAGGTCTGCAAAACCTGCATTCGCGGGTTCAAATCCCGCCCGGTGCTCCAACTCAATCGGGAAGGCACAGTGGAGGTGAAGGTATGAGCAAGGTATTGGACGAGGTGCTGTCCGCGAACCGGGCGTACAGCCAGAGTTTTGGCGAGAAGGGCAAGCTGGCGCTGCCGCCGGCGCGGCGGTTTGCCGTATTGACCTGCATGGATGCGCGGCTGGATCCGGCGAAGTATGCGGGGCTGGCGGAGGGCGATGCGCACGTGATCCGCAATGCCGGCGGGAGGGCGAGCGACGATGCGATCCGCTCGCTGGTGATCAGTTACAAGCTGCTGGGCACGCGGGAGTTTTTCGTCATTCATCACACGGACTGCGGGATGCAGTTCTTTACCAATGACGGGATGCGGGGGCTGCTGGCCAACAGCCTGGAGACCGCGGAGCTGCGCGCGGATGGTTTTCACGACGTGGGCAAGGGGCCGGGATCGCGGGCCGGCGAGTATATCGAGTGGCTCACGGTGCGCGATGCCGAGCAGGCGGTGGTGGATGACGTGACGCGGATCCGGACGCACCCGCTGGTGCCGGCCGTGATTCCGGTGTATGGGTACATCTACGACGTGCGCACGGGAAAGCTGGTCGAAGTGGAGCGGGCGACGGAGGCGGGCAAGGCGCGGGAGCTGGCGGCCGTCTGAGGTGGACGAGGAGGGAAACGAAGCAGGCCCGCCGCGAGAATGGCGGGCCTGCTATTTGATAAGTGAGGTTCGGTATTTCCCATCCTTCGCGCAATGGGACTGCGCGAAGGGTGGGGCACGGGGCTATTCGGCGGGGTTGGCGGCGAAGTTGATCAGTTTTTCGAGGTCGGGGAGGAAGACGAAGCGGACATAGGCGGAGGGCTTGGCGGCGTCGGCGAGGACGGCCTTCTGCTGGCCGGTCCAGCTGGCGGGCGGGGCGGTGTGCGCGTCGAGGAAGGCGAGGGCTTCGAGGCCGGACTGGGCGAGCGCGCCGAGCTGGCGGGCGCGGGGCTCTATATCTGACAGGCGGGCGGAACGCTGCGCCAAGGCCTGCAGGGCGGGGGAGGCCTTCTGCCAGGATTCGAAGCGATGGCGAAGGAGGCCGATGGCGGTGGCGCGGTCCAAATTGGGCTGTGCGCCGGTGGGAGGCGTCACGATGGCGTCGACTTCGCGGGCGATCTCCTGGCGTGCGGGAGGATCGGCGACGACGGCGTCGACGAGGCGATCGAGACTGGTGAACCAGTCGGTCTGCTGCGCGTCTTCACGGTCGCCGAAACTGATCGGCTCGAGGACGGAGGCGAAGGTATCGAGGGGTTCGGGGTGGGGGGAACCGGCGAGGCTGCGGCGCATCTTCTCCGGACTGGAGATGTGCTCGAGGCCGGCGTCTTCGAGCTCCAGCGAGGCGTAGCGGAGACGGCGGTACATGTCGGCGACATCGCGGTCAGACTGCGGCGACCAGAAGCGCTCGGCGACGGCCATGGAGCGCGGCCAGATGCGGGAGTCGATGGTGTCGGGATTGATCTGCTCCGCCCACATGCAGATTTCACCGCCGAAGATGAGCTTTTGCTGGTCGGGCGGCAGTTTGGTGTCGGCGGGGATGACGTCGTCGAGGAACATCTGCTCGGAGGTCTTCTGGGCGTCGAGGTAGTAGGGGGCGGAGAGGATGCCCGTGTATCCCTGGGAGGCGCCGGTGGAGAGGGATTCGACGCCGCGCCAGCTCTGCACCATGATCTCTTTGGGCAGCGCGGGATTGAGGATTTCGTCCCAGCCGACCATCTTCTTGTGGTGCTTCTGGAGGATGGGCAGGAGGCGCTGGTTGAAGTACGCCTGCAGGTCGGCGGGGGTCTTGAAGCCTTTCTTATCCATGAAGGCCTTGATGCGGGGGTTGGCGAGCCAGGCCTTGCCTTCGGTTTCATCGCCGCCGATGTGGAAGTACTCGTCGGGGAAGATCTCGCTCATTTCGCCAACGAAGGCATCGATGAATTTATAGGTCTTTTCGCTGGAGGGATCGAGCTCGGCGTGGGGCGCGGTGTAGGCGAGGGGCAGCTCCTTGAGGTCTTCCCCGGAGCCGATTTCGGGGTAGGCGAGGGCGGTGGAGGAGCTATGGCCGGGCATGTCGAACTCAGGGATCACGCGGATGCCGCGGGCGCGGGCGTAGGCGACGACTTCGCGGAGCTGGTCCTGGGTGTAGAAGAGGCCGCCCGAGGCATTTTCCGTGAGGCGGGGGAACTTTTTGCTTTCGGCGCGGAAGCCCTGGTCGTCGCTGAGGTGCCAGTGGAAGACGTTGAGCTTGGCGATCTCCATGCCGTCGAGGGTGCGCTCGATTTCCTCGACGGACTGGTAGTGGCGGATCACGTCGAGGAGCAGGCCGCGCCAGCGGAAGCGGGGCGAGTCGTCGATGGCGACGGCGGGGACGCGGCAGGCGCCGTCGCGCATGGTAACGAGTTGGAGGAAGGTTTCGAGACCGCGCATGGCGCCTACGTCAGTGGCAGCGGAGAGGGTAGCTTGCTGCGACGTGATGGTGAGCTTGTAGGACTCGTCTTCCTCGACCGACTGGACGGCGCCGCCGGGGCCGGCGACGTGGAGGGTGAGGAGGCTGGGCGCGCCGGCGGGGGTGTCGCGCTGCATGCGGCGGATGTCTCCGCAGCGGCGGTCGAGGCGGACGAGAAAGCGGTCGAGAGCGGCATCGGCGCGGGCGTCGTGGGCGCCGGAGAATGCGGCATGGAAGTGGGCGTTGAGCGCAAGCGAGCCCTCGCCCATCTGGATGGAACTGGGCAGTGGCATGAGGTGGAGGCGGGCGGCGGGGTCCTGGGGCGCCTGGGCTGAAGAGACGGCAGCGACGCCGAGCAGCAGGAGCAGGGCGAAAAAGTTCATATTCCGTGTGACCACGTTGGCTCTATCTGATCTCAAAGGGCACCTCTGTGCGGATTGGGATGGGCGCAGGTTCCTGCAAATGGAATGCGGCCGGAAAAGGCGGTTGAGTCTTCAAGAAGATCATACCTCCACAAATCGATCAATATGACGAGTATTTAGACCGCATGTGTACCATAACCGCACGTATGGGGATTGTTCCGGGTGCGGCGGTGGGCGCAACCGGGGTGGAAGCGGCCGCAGGTCTCGTGCAACGGTGTGGAAATGCGCGGGCCGTGCGGGGGAATGGCTGTTCTGGAGCGGTTCCACAGCACCTGTAGCCGTTTCTGGCCGCGATTCAAGGTGGCTTTTCCTTGATAAAAAAGCCACTTGGCGTTGTGGCTCCGGGACACAGCAACTGTGAAACCGCTGTAGCCGGCGCATCGACGGAGATCCGCAGAGGCGAGGCGCCTCCGACCCGTTCATGAAGAGGGATTTAGGTCGAAATTCCGAGCGACTGCAGCGCGAACTGCCAGAGCTTTGCGCATTTTACGGCAAATCAATCACATTTTGCTTGCAAACACACGGATTTGACCGTATTGTTCCTTTAACAATCTAGATCAGGGCTCCAATCGGCCACCGCGGAACGACGGAAAGAGACAACGATCCGGTGACGAGAGGCGGAGAAACGAGAGCCCGTCAATGCAGTGTGACAGCAACAAGCTCTGGAGGCGTGATGCAGGAGACTCTTTCCCCAGTCCTGCAGCCGGCGATGGCTGGCCGCGATGCGGAACCCTTCTCTGCAAGCGGGTCTGCATTTCTTCCTGCGGAGGGCCGGCATCCCGAGCGGATGTGAAGTTTTCCGGACGACCTTACGAACGGCTGCGGGCCGCTCGTGCCCAATTTCCTGCGAACACGACCGTTGCTCAAGTTGAAGACGAGAGGAGAGGTGTATGGCAAACCCTAGGATTGGATGCTCTGATGACAGGATGGCAACACGAGACCGTGACAGGTTTGCTTTCCGGCCGTGCCGGAAAGGGATAGTGAGGGACTGGGCACTGCTGGCGGGGTGGGCGGTCCTGATGGTGTGTCTGTTCACGGGATGGGCAGGCGCGCAGGAACTGGCGGCCACGCTGAGCGGCGTAGTGTCGGACACGACCGGGGCGGTGATTCCGCATGCCACGGTCACGGTGACGCAGAACGCCGTGAACGGAGGCCAGCGGGTGGTGACGTCGGATGATTCCGGCAACTATGTGGTCACCAACCTGCCGGCGGGCACATATACGGTGAGCGTGGGGTCGACCGGGTTCGAGACGTACCTGGCCAAGAACCTGGTGCTGAACGTGGCCGAGAAGCGCGGCCTCAATATTCAGCTCAAGGCGGGCGCGGCGAGCACGACGGTGACGGTGGAAGCGAACGTTGTGACGGTGGACACGGAGACGGGCGCGCAGTCCGGGACGATCACGGGGGAGCAGATTCGCGAGCTCGAGCTTGCCAATCGCAACTTCCAGGAGCTCGTTACGCTTCAGCCCGGCGTCATCAACAAGATGGATGACGAAACCAATGCCGGCAACACGGCGATGAGCGTCAACGGAGCGCGCACGACGGCGAACAACTGGACGATCGACGGCGCCGACATCAACGACTCGGGGTCGAACGGCACGGTGATCAATGCGCCCAATGTGGATGCCATCCAGGAGTTCACGCTGCAGCGCGGCAACTACGATGCGGGCTACGGACGCTCCGGCGGCGGCCAGGTTCTGGTGGCCACCAAGGCCGGTTCCAGCGCCTTCCACGGCGACGCCTATGAGTTCGTGCGGAACACGGTGTTCGATGCCAACAACTACTTCACCAAGCGCAGCCAGATCGAGAATGGTGAGCCGAACAAGAACCCGGTGAACCACCACAACGTGTACGGATTCACCTTTGGCGGACCGATCTTTATTCCCAACCACTACAACGCGGACAGGAGAAAGACATTTTTCTTCTGGTCAGAAGAGTGGCGCAAGATCAGCGCGCCCGGCGGTGATTCCATGCAGGCTGCTACAGCCGACATGCTGGCCGGCAAGGTATCAGGCAACTTCACCAACGCCCCAGCCGGTTGTACCACCTACGATGCGGCTTCCGACACCACCACCATCTCGCCTTCCTGCTACAGCAAGAACTCGCAGGTTTATCTCACCAACGTGTTCGACAAGTATCCGGCCAATGACGGCAGCAACTACACGTTCGGTTACTCCGCGCAGGACAACTTCCGCGACGACATCGTGCGCGTGGACCACTATTTCAACGACAAGGTCCACTTTTATGCGCGCGGCATGAACGACGACATGCCGGTGGACAATCCCGAGGGCCTGTGGGCGGGCAGCAATTACCCTGGCCTGGTGGATACGCTGGTGAACTCGCCGGGCAAGAACGTGGTGGGCAACCTGACGTGGGCGATCAATCCGCGGCTGGTGAACGAGTTTGAATTCGTGTGGTCGCAGGGCACGTACTATTCGTCCATCAAGCCCGGACAGTTCGCGACCTCATCGGAAGTGAACAGTGCATTGACGAACCAGTGGTCGCCTGACCCCTATGGCAAGGTGCCCGGCATCGGCTTCCGCATCAGCGGACCCACCGGCTTCAATGCCGGCTCGGCCCCTTGGAATGAACGGAACCTGGACCGCACATACTTCGATAACCTGGCCATCAACTTTGGCAAGCACACGCTGCGTACGGGCTTCCAGATCCAGCAGATGCTCAAGACGGAGAACGCCGTCAACGGCAATCCCTTCTTCACGTTCAACACCTGGGGCGATTTCCTCGTCGGCAACGTCTACTCGTTCGGGCAAACACTGCCCGACATCATCCCTGACCTGCACTTCGTCAACACGGAGTTGTACGTGCAGGACGACTGGAAGGTGACTCCGCGGCTGACGGTGAACCTGGGCCTGCGCTGGAGCCGACTGCCCTCTGTCACCGACGTGAAGGACACGCTGTCGAATTTCGACCCGCATCTCTACAACACGCAGCTGGCGCCTCAAATTGATCCCGCTACGGGCAACTTCGTCGCGGGCCAGTCCGTCAACGGGGTTGACCTGATGCCCGCCACCTACACGAACGGCATCATCTTCCCCAAGGGGAGTGCGTGCGCCAAGGCGCAGTCGGTCTCGCCATTCGTGCAGTGCTCGCCTTACGGCGCGTACGTGAATCCCAACTACAATGCCAATTTCGCACCGCGCCTTGGCTTCAGCTACGATGTGACCGGCGGCGGCAAAACCGTGGTGCGCGGCGGGTTCGGAATCTTCTACGATCGGCTGCTGAACGGGATCTGGGAGCAGAACGCGTTCTCCAATCCGCCGCTGGCGCAGTCAACCACCATCAACAACGCGCCGTTTGACAACATCAACGGCGGCTCAACGGCGGTCTCCTATGGCCCCAACGGCTTGACCGCCACCGGCACGCCGGCGTTCAAGGTTCCCAAGTACGTCAACTACAACCTCTCTGTCCAGCACCAGCTTATGCCCAGCACGGTGGTGGAAGTAGCTTATGTGGGCGCCCTGGCACGCAATCTCCTGGGCCAGTTCGATGAAAACCAGCCCACCGTGGCCGCGCGCCTCGCCAATCCCAATGCGGATGTGAACTACCTGCGGCCCTACCCAGGCTATGGAAAGATCAATTCGCGTTTCCCGTCCTTCACCAACAACTACAACTCGCTGCAGATCAGCGCCAATCACCACTCCCACGGCTTGACTCTCGGCACTGCCTATACCTGGTCGAAGGACCTTACCGTGCAGTCCTACGACCGCAGCAATACGGCCACCAACAGCTACGATTTCAAGCTCGATTACGGCCCGGCTTCGTACAACACGCCGCAGGTCCTGTCAGCAAACGCCGTATATGACCTGCCCTTCTTCAAGGGGCAGCAGGGATTCGAAGGCCATGTTCTGGGCGGATGGGAAGTCTCCGGAATTCTGGCGGCAACTTCCGGATCGAACTTCTCGGTCACGCAAAGCGGGGATCCCTTCGATCAGAACGGCAACCGCGGCATCGGCCTGGGCGGAGTCCGTCCTGACCAGGTAGCGTCCGTTCAGAAGAGCAAGAGCTTCGACCATTGGTTCTCAACCGATTCCTTTGTCCACGCCGTCGGACATTTCGGCAGCGAGAGGTCGAATCCCATCCTTGGACCCGGCTACCAGGACTGGGATCTCGCGGGCATCAAGAACATCCGCATCTGGGAGAGTGTCAACTTCCAGTTCCGCGCAGAGTTCTTTAACGCCTTCAACCACGTGAACCCCTCCGACCCCGATGCGGGCATGGATGACTCAGACTACGGCCGGGTCACCGGTTCCCACGAACCGCGACGCATCCAGTTCGGCGCCAAGCTCAACTTCTGATCATCCCAACCCAAAAACGCGGAGGCCGGCGCGAGTGCGCCGGCCTTCATTTTTTCCGGACTTGTCTTCCGGCGTTCATTGTTGCGGTGGAGGCGCGGTTGTGCTGGAGGGCCCCGGGGCGGCTGGCGCGGGGTCCGATGGCGTTCCGGGAATCTTCGACATCACTTTGAGCAGGCGGTCGTCGGCGGCCTTGTTGAGGGCTCTCGCTTTCTCGAATTCGATGTTCGCGTCTGCGGTTCGGCCCATGGTGCGATAGAGGCGAGCGAGGCGGTAGTGGGCGTTGACATCGCTGGGGGCGAGGCGAATGGCGTCTTCGAATTGCGCTACCGCGTCCTGGTTCCTGCCGCCGCCGGCATAGACGATGCCGAGGTCGCGATGCGCCATGGCATCGTTCGGCAAGAGACTGGTGAGCCGCTCGAGAAGCGCCCTGGCGTCCTCTGACTTCTGGAGCTGGATGTCGCAGTCGGCCAGGTAGAGCATGGCTTGCAGATGTCGAGGATCGTTGTCGAGTTCGGCCTGGAACTCGTGTGCCGCATCAGCATACTGACCCTTGGTCCAGAGCAGATAGCCGAGGCCGAAGTGGACGTTGGGCTCCTTCGGATTGACGGCAATGGCGGCGCGGAACTCGCGCTGTGCGCCAATGGGATCCTTCATCTCGTCGAGGGCTTCGCCCACCAGCATGTCCGCCTCGGCGGACTCGGCATTCAGTGCGACGATCTTGTGGAAGGTGTCGAGCACGCACGGGTATTGGTGTGCGAAGAGGCAGGAGTGAGCGAGGGTGAGCAGGAGCGTGAGGTTGCGCGGATCGCTGTCGGCGGCTTTTTTCAGGTAGGGAGTTGCCGCGGCGTAGTCGCCGAGTCCGTAGTGGGACATGCCGATGAGGAGCGTGAGGCGGTCGTCGCCGGGCTGCGATTTGAGCAGGGGAGTGAAGATTGCGATGGCTTGTTTGTAGTCGCCGTTTTTGAAACAGGCGAGGCCCAGATTCTGGCGGAGCCCGGGCATGGAGGGCGCAATGGCCAGCGCTTTGCGATAGAGCGCGATGGCCTCAGGATAGTGTTGCTGGCGGGCTTCGAGGAGTCCGAGATGGGCGAGCGGTTCGGGATCGGAGGGATGGGCGGCGGCGGCGGCGCGCCAGGCGGCTTCGGCTTCGGCAGTCTTGCCCTGCTGTTCGAGGGCGCTGGCCTGCTGACGCAGATCCTGCTGCGCGAGGGCGGGCAAAGGAAAGACAACGAGTGCGAGGCAGAGGGACGAAGTGAGGATTCGGACTCGATTCACGAGGACTCCGATTGCATTTTCTCGCGGCGCGGCGCAGCGGTGCAATGGATGCGAATGTGAATGGGCGGGGCCGGTGGCGGATGCGGGGCGGGAGTGGTTTGTGAGCTATGGTAAGACGCCTGTAAGACACGGTATGACGGCGGGGGAGCTGGCTGGGGCTGGAGATTGCGTCGGCGCTGCTGAAGCTGTATCAGCACGACTACAAGGCGGAGGGGCTGGACCGGCTGATGGGGAACCGGGTGAGCATGGATGCGCTGGCTCTGGGCGAGGATCCGCGGCGGATTGCGGAGTTGTGGCGCGAGGGGATCGAGGAGTTTGAAAAGATGCGGGCGAAGTATCTGGTGTATTCGTGCAGCGGGGCTAGCGGAGTTAGCGGTGCTGGCGGAGTTAGCGGAGTTAGCGGTGCTGGCGGAGTTAGCGGTGCTGGCGGAGTTAGCGGTGCTGGCGGAGTTAGCGGAGTCAGCGATTGGATGAAGAAGCAAGTCAGCGTCGCTTCGCGACCAGGCGAGTCAGCGGCTGCTTGAGAGTCCTAGAAGCAGGTCTGGGCGATGTCGATGACGTTGTAGCCGGCGTCAAGGATGGGGATGGTGCGCCACTTGTCGAAGGTGAGGCAGGGGTGGCAGATGTCGAAGGCGAGCATGTCTCCGATTCTCAGATCGTCGGCGGGGTCGATCCGCAGGTAGGCGTGCTGATCCATCAAATTGGTCACCTCCCAGTGCGCGGGCGTGGCGGTGGGAGCAGCGTTGGCGGGGCGGTAGTGCAGCGCGGGGACGGGCAGGCCGGAGTCGAATGCGGCGTCGCGGCGGCCGAGGCCGATGATGGCGCGGGTGGGCTCGGGGATGGACTGCACGTAAGCCCAGATGTGGAGTGCGGTTTCGAGGCTGGAGCCGATGTGGCGAGCGACGGGGTTGGACTGGAGCATGCGCTGATGCGCGCGGCGGTAGTTGCCGGCGTCGTGGGTGAGGTAGCAGCCGGGGCGGAGGATGATCTGGACGGGAACAGCGGAGGTCGCGGAGTTAGCGGAGCTAGTTAATCGCCGGGATGCATCGCCGAAATTGGCGGTGAAGACTTCGGCGACGACATCGAACCAGGCGGAGCCGGCGCCGGTGAGGAT
>Ga0335069_10011602_pt1 | contig 12420 bp, 13 predicted proteins | sample Lox_Sample_11_FD_206714 | JGI IMG/M metagenome (GOLD analysis project Ga0335069, IMG submission 206714) | Soil microbial communities from Loxahatchee National Wildlife Refuge, Florida, United States - Lox_Sample_1.1 | ecosystem: Environmental > Terrestrial > Soil > Wetlands | place: USA...
CGCCTCTGGACGCGGGAGGGAGGGGGCCATGACACTGCGATTCATGCGCGCGGCGAAGCCACCGGGGCCGGAGAAACAACGCGGCACGGACGACTGGTGATGACGATGCTTTGCAGGAGCGGTGACTAGCGCAGCGCGATACACACGGACGTGGGCCGCGCTTTCCGCTTCCCGGCCCCGTTTTCGTCCCGCTCCCCGCCTCCCCGGAGGCCCCCGCTCCGGATTTCTCAAGGGCGCACGCCAGTATCGTGAGAGGCTTGACTTGTGGCCGCTCGGCCGACCTTGACGACACCAACTTCCCTGGCGGCCGGCGTTTGAGTGCCGGCGCTGCGCGGATCGGCGAAATCGGCTCGACTTGTGGTTCCCAAGGATCCTCGAAGTTGCCCAGAGAGAGAGCTTGCAACCTTGCAACGGCGTAGGGCGATGATGGCGCTGGCGCCCTCACGCGTCCAGTCCATCCCGGCATAGCAGTGGTACGGTAAACGCCGCCCTTGGGCGTTGGCGCCTGAGCGCCTGCCGAAAGGACGAAAGGACACCGATTGCCGATGAGACCGGCCTCTAGCCTACGAAGACACCGGCCTGCCGTCAGGTTCTAACGGCGTAGGCGATCCATCCTAGCTTGAGATCCGATGACCGGTCATGCCGCGACAGTTGCAGCAGTAGAGTGGGGATCAGAATCCTGAAAAACGGCCAAGCCGAGAGCCAAAGCAGATTTCGGACTGATTTGGAAAAATCGGTCTGATCGCGGAGGACAGCCGGCGTTCGCCCAAGTTCCTGGGCCATAAACTCACTCCAGTTGCCGATTGGACGCAATCGTTCCAATCCCAAGCCGCGGGCTGGCAGACTTCGTTCGAAGAAGTCTGGCGCAAAGCCTCCGTAGTAGTGCGTTGGCACCTGGTGAACACGGCAGGCGGCGGGGACGCTCAGGAATAGCCGACCACCGGGCTTCAGCAGGCGAGCGAATTCGGAGACGGCCTCTAATGGGTTTTCGACGTGTTCCAAGACCTCGGTGCAGAGGATGGCATCAACGCTGCCACTGGCGAGCGGAATGGCCGCCAAGTCGCTACGTATGAGAGAGAGGCCCTCTGGGGCATACCTCGCATCTGGCGCATCCTGCGGCGTGTATTTGCAGTGACTAAACAGAGGCGCATACTTACAACGTCCCGCGCCGATGTCGAGCACCACCGAACCCAGGGTTAGAGACTTTGCCCATTCTCGGACGGCAAGGTCGCGGACAGCATCATTGCGATCCAAACGCGCCAGCAATCGAGCGATTGGGCCTCGAAGTTTTTGCTGGAAACTGGGCTGGTCCGGCATGGCTGACTCTCCGTTCGTCGGCAGTTTCTCGTCGCAGCAAGTAGTTACCAGTGCAAGCGAGAGAATGCTAGGTTCCCGGTTCTTGTCATCAGAGACGCCACGTCCCCACGACGGTACGCGTGATGATCCCCATTTACAGCGCCCTGCGCTACCCTTGGCTGGTTGTGAAGGAAAGTCGATGCTGATGTAGTCTGTGACTCAAGACTCGGGGTGACTTCGCTCCAACATAGTGGCTGTGTCAAATCATATCGATTTGCGCCGGCCGGGGTATGCTAGTGCCGCCGGTCAGAAGTTGTTGAGGGGATCTTACGCTGCATGCTGATGCGCCTCCTCGCCAAGGAATTCGACACCGTAGACCCAGTTGAAGCTCCGGGGATCGGCGTTCCAGCGGGACAGGAAGGCCATGATGGCCGAGTGCAGCTCGGCCTTCGAGCCGAAGACGCCGCGGCGAAGCAGCTTGCTGGATAGCTGCTGAAACCACAGCTCGACCTGATTGAGCCACGAGCCGTGGGTTGGCGTGAAGTGGAAGTGAAAGCGCGGGTGGGCGGCAAGCCAGTCCTTCACCTCGGGAGCCTTGTGGTACTGGGCGTTGTCGAGGACGCAGTGGACCTCGCCGCGCTTGTAGTGCCAAGCGCACAGGTCCAGCAACTCTATGAACTCGAACCGCGTCTTCTTCTCCTGGACCTCGCCGAGGACCCGGCCGCTGCGCGTGTTGTACGCCGCGAACAGGTGCACAACCCCGTGGCGCACGTACTCGAATTCGCGGTACAGCGGCCGCCCGTGCATCAGCGGCAGATCCGCGTGTTTGCGGCTCAGCGCCTGGATGCTCGGTTTCTCGTCGAGGCACAGCACCGTCGCCCCAGCGGGCGGTCTCAGGTACAGGCTTACGATGTCCCGGCGTTTCTCGTCGAATTCCGGGTCGCGACTCGTCAGAAAGTACCTGACCCGGTGGGGCTGAATCTCGGCTGCATCGAGCACTCGCGCCACCGTGCTGGCACTGACCCTCGCGCCATCCGCCGAAGCCGCGAAGGGATCGCGCAGCTCAGCCGCCGACCATTGGCTGATTGCCTCGCCCGCATCCCAGGGCGGCCGGCAAGCGAGCGCGATCAGGGCGATGCGCTGCTCTCCAGAGAGAGCTTGCGCGGTCGACCCGATCTGGGCCGGTCGCGAAGACTGTCGATCCCGCCTTTCATGAAGCGGTCGCACCATCGGCGTGCGGTGCCGTGGTTGAGTTCGAGTCGCCGCGCGATCACCTCGATAGGCACACCCTCGTCCCGCATGAGAACGACCCGGGCTCGCGTCGCCAGACGATTCTCAGTCGTGCCAGCGCGAACGAACTTCCGGAGCTTCTTCTTGAGCTGCCTCTTGAGATGGATAACCCGCGGCGACGGTGGGCCAGGCCATACGGCCCCTGTCACCATGTCTTTCATGGACCAACATGAAGCACTATCCGACCTCCCTACGCAAATTTTTGAACGGCGGCACTAGGTACACACGCCAGCCAGGGATACTGGCTACACATGCCCCGGAAACTGGAACATGAACCATCTTCGCATCCTCCTCGTCGGAGATTGCCGCGCCAATCTGCATGTCGAAGACAGGGAAGGAGTCCTCTTGTCGTCATCCGATGAGCTGATGGAGAAAGTACGGTTCTTCCCTGGCATACCCGAGCGAGGGGGATAGCCGAATCGGGAACTCGTCGGTGTCTCGCGAGTGGGTACGATATCCACGAGGTTTTCGGCGCACGCCAAACGCCTGCTCACCTGTGGAGACATCATCAGCAGTCACGCCCCTGCGGTCACTTGCTGGAGAAGCGCGACAAGCCTTTGAGTCACGTCGGGCAGCGAATACTCTCGGCGAACGCGAGAAGCCGACCGCCTGGCTGCTACTGTGAGTTCGCCGGCTCTGCTGAGGAAAGTTCGCATGCTGTTTGCGAAATCGGGGACGGACGGGCTGCTGGCAACAATGACGGCGTTGGTATCGCCGGCGAGACTAATCGCCGCACCGACCGCGGGGCTGGCCACAACGGGGATCCCCATGCCCAGAGCCTCACATACCACAATGCCCCAGGGCTCCTGGGTGGAGGGAAGCAGCAATGCGTCAGCACGCGCCAGGGTCGCGCCCACCTGAGAGCGCGGTACGGCACCGAGAAACTCGGCTTTCACTTGTCTCCGTCGCGCCAGCACCTCCAGGTCAGCGCGGAGCGGACCGTCGCCGACGAAAGAGAGCATCACACCATTGCGAAGTTCCGCATCAGACGAAACCGCTTCGATAGCGCCGGCCAGATTCTTGGCTTCGACCAGCCGGGCAACGATGGCCAACCGCTTCAACTCCCCCGGTATTACGGCGGGCGTCCCATCGCGAGCTTGATCGAAGGCATCGAAGTCAATCGCATAAATGGGCAAACGCCGGATACTGCGGGCTCCCAGAAGGCGCAGGGCCAATTCGTTGCTCAGGCCCAGCGACAGCGTGGTGTGAACTCGAGAGAAGAGGGCAGCATAGGCAGCCATCCTCGAAAGCAGTTTGCCTCGGTGGGATACCAGCTCGCAGATATTGGCGTCACTTGCAAACAGGACTGGAGTTGTCCTGGGTAGGATGACGAGTGCGACTCCCATGGCCCGGGCTGGGCGGGTTCCGTGTATGACGACGACGTCCGGCCGGCAGCAGCGGACGAATCTCGCCAGCTCGCGGCCGGTCGCCTTCGTCCAGTCCAACGACCGGAAATCATCGAACGAAACCTGTTCATGAGCAAAACCGACAGACTCGGGTAGTGGCTCGTGAATGAGGTGCACCGCGCAGGGCCAATCCCTCGCAACAGCGCGATAGAGTGCGAATAGGTAGCCCGAGAGCGGCCCGGCGATGACCAGCAAGTTTCGCATATCGACTAAGACTACCTCAGGCCTAGGTCCGTCAGGAACTGGCGCGCCCGCGAATCGACGTCGTAGCCGTCGTTGATGCAACGGGCGCGGCCGCTCTCTGCAACTCGCTGCCGACGCTCAGGGTCGGCCAGATAGCGTCTAACTTGAGCGAAAAGCTCGTCGGAACCGTCGAAGAACGCCGCCTCCTCATCCTCCCGGAACAGCGAGAGCAGTTCCTGCGTTCTGGGTGCCAACATGAGTGTGCCAATGGCCGGAATCTCAAAGCAACGTCGAGTGTAGTCGTCCCGATTGCGGCGAGATAGGAAAACCAGCGCGATGCGGGCTGCGGCGATGGCACGCACATAGTCATCGCCCCGAAGCGCCTCTATCGGCAGCCAGTCTCCCCAGCGATGGCCTTTGGCGTGTGCTTCCCATCCCGTTCCAAAGAGCCGTAGCCGCACGCCAGCATCGATCAGCCGGTCAATCATCTCCACGCGACCATCAGGTTCACAGTGGCCCACAAACACCACGTCCGCATCGAACCGTTCCCGGTCACGATCGCACAAGGCAATGGGCCTATGGACGGCAGGGTCAAAGTACGACCGCAGAAGTCGTACGGCCTTCGCCCCCGCCCGCTGATATTCGAGGAGGTTGACCTTGCGGTAGGCAAAACAGGCGTCAACTTGGGGAATCAGGCGACGGAATCTGCGCCAGATCAGCATGTCGGCATCCTCTCCGAAAGGATCGTCATTGTTGTACAGGACCAACCTGCGCGCTCCAGCCTTCCGCGCCGCCCGTATCGTCGACGGCCACAGCCACGGCGTGCGCCATGCCAATACCACCTCCGGCCTGTGCCGTGCGCAAGCTGCCAACAGCGCCAGATTGGCAGCCGCCACCCCAGGACCGAAGCAGTATTTCATCTGGGCTCGGCGCAGAAGGTCACCAGGGCCGAAGAGATTCGCAACCGGAAGCTCAGCTGGCTTTGCTCCGACTCGACAAAGCGCATCGCAGAAGCAGCGTTCGTATATGGGCCATCGGAAATCGCCCACCACAAGAATGCGGGGGTGGCATGCAAGCGACATCGCGTCACATGATATGTGCTCCCCAACGCCGTTGACATCAATTCCTCGCTGGGCGAACATCCCGATTAACTTACATGACACGGATTCCAGCCATCGGCGGCGCCGGGTCTTGGACTCCTTGTTGTGCGGTCGGCTGCTCGCTGCGGGAAACGAGGTGCTTGGCCTGGGCGATCTGTTCACCGGATTGTGCCTGAACATTGATGAGCTGCTCGACAACCGCCGCTTTGAGTTAATGTGGCATGATGTCATCTGGTGTATGCTCGTTCCGAGTATGGACAGTCCGACTCATTCTGGCTACATCGACCCCTGGGACCACGAGGCACTAGACTATCGTGGACTGAGCGACAGAGATGGGGTATTGGTCAAGCCCGACGGTTCCGGCTATCCCGTCCGCGGTGGCGTCGCGCGGTTCATAGGTCGCGACCCGCTGGACGACTGGATACTCAAGTGCATCGGCGTGGTGCGAGCCACGGAGGGACCAACACAAAGTCAGGCATCGGTGGAAAGCTTTGGCTTCCAGTGGAACTGGGACAGCAACCCGCGGACCGAGGAGGATCTCTTGTGGCGGGTGGCCACGAGATTCGGTCTCGATCCGGCGGTTTTCTCCGACAAGCGAGTACTTGACGCGGGCTGTGGTGCAGGCGCCCAGTCCGAGTTCCTGGCCAAGGCTGGCGCCCAGGTCTCAGCGGTCGACCTGTCCTCCGCGATCGACGTCGCGGCCCGCCGGCCCGAGCTGCGCGATGCCCGACTCGCGCAAGGCGACCTCGCACATCTCCCTTTCGCCAATGCCGCGTTCGACATCGTCTACTGCGAGGGAGTGCTTCAGCACACGGCCGCCACAGAGCCGATCCTGGCCGAATTCTCCCGGGTTCTCGTTCCAGGTGGCATGCTTCTGGCGACGCACTACCTTCGCCCAGAGGGGGTGCTCAGAACAGCCTGCTGGGTGGCCCACGAGGGCTTGCGCTCCCTCGCCAAGCGACTTCCGCGTGAGTGGTTGTTCCTTGCCAGCGGCGTGGCCGCTGCAGCCGCGCTGGTCCCTGGGCTCGGCTGGCCCTTGCGCAAGACCCTCGTGCCTACGAACGTGAGGATGCCGACCTTGAAGGCCACTTGGTCGAATGTCTACGATTCCTATGGCCAGCACGAGTTTCAGCGCCACCTGCGGCTTGATGAGTACTTCGGCGCTGTGCGCGCCGCTGGGTTTACGTCGGTCGAGCAACCGGGGGCGGAGGTAGCGCCTTGGCGGAAGAAGTTCGACGGAGATCGCACGCCCTAGCATCGGACCACCGGCCCGAGATCCTTCCCGCAAGCTGCGAACACGATGAGGGCGAATAGCCTGTTTCCGTTCGCACGACCGGCCATCTGCCCATCGATCTCAACCCGCACTGCTCCGCTGTCGATGGCATCTGGAATAGTTCTAGGGGGTTGACACTGGGCCGGTCGACGGCCCACACTTCCTCACTCTTGGCGGGCAAAGGCGAAGATGAAGAAAGCACTCGTTACAGGTTCCGCTGGCCTCATCGGTTCTGAATCCGTGCGATTTCTCGCAAATCGTGACTTCGAGGTCTTCGGCATCGACAACGACTTGCGACGGTACTTCTTTGGGCAAGAAGGCAGCACCGATTGGAACCGTCGCGCGCTCGTGGGAGCTTTTGCGAAGCAGTACCGTCATTTCTCGATCGACATCCGCGACAGCGATGCTGTCGGCCAGGTTTTCGAGCATGGGCCGTTCGATCTCATCATTCATGCCGCGGCCCAGCCGTCCCATGATTGGGCGGCCCGCGAGCCGATGACGGATTTCTCGGTCAACGCTGCCGGCACCCTGGTGATGCTAGAACACTACCGCCAGCGTTCGCCGCAGGCCGCTTTCATCTTCACGTCTACCAACAAGGTCTATGGTGACATCCCCAACGAGCTTCCACTGGTCGAGCTGGAGAAGCGTTACGAGGTAGCCGAGAGCCACCCGTTTTTCGCCCGTGGTATCGACGAATCGATGTCCATCGACCAGTGCAAGCACAGCATCTTTGGCGCATCGAAAGTCGCGGCAGACGTGATGGTGCAGGAGTACGGACGCTATTTCGGGCTGCACACCAGTGTCTACCGTGGTGGCTGCCTAACGGGGCCAAATCACAGTGGCGCTCAGCTCCACGGCTTCCTCGCCTACCTGGTCAAGTGCATCGCCACGGGCACAAAGTACACGATCTTCGGCTATAAGGGTAAGCAAGTCCGGGACAACATTCACAGCTTCGACCTGGTCAACATGTTCTGGCACTTCTACCAGAACCCGCGCTGCGGCGAAGTCTACAATGCCGGGGGAGGCCGCCACTCTAACGTCTCCATGCTGGAGGCGATCGAGAAGGTCGAGGCTGTAGTCGGAAAGAAGGCCAAGTACGAGTACGTCGATCAGAACCGGATCGGCGACCATATCTGGTACATTTCCGACGTCTCGAAGTTCCAGCAACACTTCCCGGAGTGGAAGTACACTTACGACCTAGACACGATCATCGAGGAGATCTGCCGGCAGGGTCACTTCTAGCTCCGGGAGGCCGTGTGATCGTAGCTAAGGTACAGGGCGGCATGGGCAACCAAATGTTCCAGTACGCCTTGGGCCGCCGTTTGGCCAACGAACAGGGGACGGAGGTCGGGCTAGACCTGACGCTACTCCTCGATCGGAGGCCCCACAAGGACTTCGTGTTTCGCAACTACGACCTCGACCTATTCAACGTGCGCGCGAGAATCCTGGCCAACGAAGAGGTCTGGGATCATATCCGTGTACCCCAGAGCCGCCTCCTCAATCGCAAGACGGTGATCCCCTACCTGAACCGATGGCGCCGCCTGCGGAACCGGGATGCATATTTGCTGGTGAAGGAGAGGGCGTTCACATTCGACCCGAGCATCCTTGCGCTTCGGGGCAATATCTATCTCGACGGGTATTGGCAATCGCCCAAGTACTTCGCGCCGATTGCCGACGAACTCAAGGCCGACTTCGCACTCAAGGAACCGCTTCCCGTGAGGGTGCGAGAACTGGCTGACCGGATTAGCGCTGTGAATGCGCTCTGCATTAATGCCCGTCGCGGAGACTTCGTATCGCTCAAGGGTACTGCGGAGTTGCACGGCGCGTGCGGCATGGACTATTTTCAGCGCGCCCTTGAGACCATCGTGCCGATAATTGGACCACCGGAGATCTTCGTCACCTCTGACGACATAGCCTGGTGCCGTGAAAACATGCGCTTTGGCTATCCAACTACCGTTCTCGATCACGACTGGGCCGGCCCTCGGTTCAGCCACTACCTTGAGTTGATGGCCAGGTGTCGGCACTTCATCATCCCGAACAGCACCTTCGCCTGGTGGGCGGCCTGGCTGGCGACCTATCCGGACAAGGTCGTCGTCGCCCCATTCGCGTGGTTCCGAGACCAGTCCCTCGACACGTCCGACTTGTTCCCAGCAACCTGGATCAGGGTCTGACAGCCAAATGCTTCGGGGCGCTTTGGTGCCCTATCGTAGCAACCGAGGCGGCTATGGAACCCGAATTTCAGCGAGCCGACAGAGTCGTCGCGCGCAGGCTTCATCGGACATGTTCTCCAAGACCCACTGCCGGGGACGGAAGGCATCCCGGGAACTCTCCCACTGAGCAAGTCTCTCCTTGAACTCGGCGATGCTTGCAAAGAACAGCCCCGTGGTCTCACAGAGGTATGGCGCTGTTGAGCTCGCAAACGTGTGCCCCCGAAACGTGCAGCGGTCTTGAAACCACAACAGCGTCGGCACATCAACAGACCATGCTTCAGCCCACGCAATTCCTTGGCTTTCGCTGGTTGCGAACCCGACCATGAGACTCGCACGCCTAAGCTTGAACAGGAATTCATCGGGGGCGTAGGAACCATAGGAAATAACGGAAACGCTGTAGTTCAGACCCTTCAGCACAGGAACATAGTCACAGTTTAGCCGCGCCAACCCATTCGGCTGCTTGTTGAAGAGAAGTACCTCCCTCGCCTCTCGCGTCCCCTGGCCGGGGCACCAGTACTCCGTATCGACACCCGCCGGCCAGGCGGCACAGCGGCCCTTCAGCGCAGGGCAGTCTTTCTCATACTCCCGCGACACCCAATCGCTTGGCGTGATACAATAGTCCACCTCAGGGCTGGCAACAATTCCCCCGTGCTCCGTGGAAAGGTGGACTATGTTCGGCCCTGCAAGCAGCCTCGCAATGCGGCCCTCCTGTTTCCACATGATTGCCTGTCTCAGGGCATCGACGCTGGAAAGGACGATCGCCACCCGCCCGACTTCTGACACCCTTTGGGGGTTGTAGTTCGCGCTCGCGCCGATCTTCCGCAGGCCCGCAACCAGGCTCCGCGTGACAGCAATGTGGCCCCGATACGGCGATCCGCGCAGCCACACCGCGCGCGGTTTCACCAAGTCTCTCAGCGAACGCCCCGCCCGCTTTAAGGTCGCCTGCAAGCGGAAGTGGCCCACTGGGACCGGATCCGTCAGTACAGTGAGATCGGGCTTCATGGCTGGGCCTTCTCGAAAAACCGCATCGCGTGCGTGAGGACGACGATGGCGATGCTTGTTGCCAGGCAGTGGGAGTATTGCCTACCTCCAACCGACTTTGAGTGAATCCTGTGGAGTAATGTTCGGCATCATTCAGTTTCCCCTCTAAGCGACAAGACGGCCAGCGACGAAAAGAAGCGCGCGGGTAGAACCTTGCGCAGCAAGGAGTCGGCCCCCACCGCCGTTCGTAGTAACGCATGGCCAAGAGTGCCTAGGCAAGGGCGGCGATGCCTGTCGAGGTGAAGTCCAGCTGTCGTGGCTAGTATTGGTCGAAGGAAATGCCAATGCTCAATCCTTGTTTGCACAAAGCCGGCCTGGTCCAGGAGAGAGCGCAGGTCATCTTCGCTGAACAGCCAGACGTCAGAGCCTTGGCCAGCCGGCAGTGAGTCACCAACACCGCGCAGCCTGTCGACAAAACTATCTCCGTGCATTCCGTAGGAAAGCCACGTCAGGGGATTGCGCGACTCAAACGCTACAGCTGCGGGCTTAGGTTCATGCAGGGCGACGAAGGTACCTCCAGGGCGAAGAAGCCTGGCGATCTGACGCAATGCCACGGCGACATCGGGGAAATGGTGAAGGAAAGAGTTTCCAACGACCACATCAAATGATCCGGATGGCAGAGCCGCCTTGGTCACGTTGATGCATTCGTAGTCGACACGGTGATGATGATGGTTGCGCGAAATGAGGCGTCTGGCCTCTTCGATTTCACTCTGGCTGATGTCGAGCAATGTTAAATGTGCAGGAGTGGCACGTGCCAGCAAGTGATATGAAAGAAATCCAGTCCCACAACATATGTCGAGCACTGCCTTGCCCGACCACCATCGAGGGCCAACCCCCAGGGACTCCATCTTGAGCCAGATCTCTTCGCCGTAGACCTGCTGGAGGCGTAATTCCGAACCAGTACAGAACCCAGCGTTCTTGCCATAGATCTGCTGGACGACCTCGTGGGGAAGCACGTAGCGTCGGGTTTCGTCAGTTGCGAGACCTTTGGGGAAGCAGGGAGATAGCATATGGAGTCTCCATTTCGGTGATTAGCGACCGTCGTGTCTCTCGAGCGTCCAGAAGTTCGTCCCGGCGTGCGATCCTATTGGCGCCCAAGCTCGTGTCTCCAAAACATCGAATCGACCCCCCTGTGTGCTCGGCGCCATCCTTCGAACATCGCGACGGCGAAATGCGCCACGCCCCCGGCCCACCGCCACGGTCGGCAAACCTCATACCTCCGCAGTGGTCCCGCTCGCATCGCCTTCCAGAAGAACCCGGTGAACGCTGCGGGTTCCCGAGCGTGGCGAAACGCGAAGATGAAGTACCCAAGGCTGACTTGCCAGCGCGGAAACCTACTTCCAACCAGCCTGTGACCGCCCGATGGTACGGCAAGATGGATGATCCACGCGCTTGGATCGGCAACCAGGACGTGATTTGCCTTGACCAGCCTCTGCGCGAAATCACTTTCCTCGCAGTATCCGGGCGGAAGGAAGTTCTCATCGAAGCCGCCCAGCCCCAGAAAAGTGCTACGCCTAACGCTGAAGTTACACCCGGCGAAAACTCCAGTCCGTACTGGTTCCGCTTCAGCAATGGATCGAGCGAGCCTCTCGCGCTGCTCGACCGGGAAATCCCCCCGTACCCCCTTGGGCTCGTAGAACACCTGCCCCGCGACTGCGGCTACCCCGTCCGACTCGTAGTGCCTTCGATGGTCGCGCACGAGGGTGGGACTTGGTATGATGTCGTCGTCCAAGTACAACAGGACGTCGAACCTCGCCTCGGCCGCGCCGCGATTTCGAGCCAGGGAGGCATTGGGAGTCTCTTGTCGTACCCAGCGCAGCTTGCCTTTCTGCTGAAGGTCCTTGAGAGTTCCTTCCACCGCGGGAGTGTGTTGCGGCGTTTGATCGACGATCACGATCTCATCCGGAGGCTCATCCTGGCCTAGCAGGTATTCCAGTGTGCCTACCAGGCACTCGTCCCGCAGGAAGGTTGGTATGACCACCGACACCCTTGGTCTTGATTCCATGTTCAATCTCTCCCCATCGTCTGTGCCCTAGACGCCTAGCACCCCTAGGCGCCCCTTCACCATGCGCATGATCCGCGAACGCTCGGAGGAGTTCAAGGTAATCGTGATCCCAGCGATGGCTCCAACAAGCAAGAACGCGCAAACCGGAAGCGCGAACGCAGCCCAGCGTGATGTGAAACCAAGCCGGGTGACCCCGAATGCGCCCAATGCCGCCATGAAGGCAGGACAGACAGCGGGAACCACGGCAGCGGTCAGTATCTCCCCTAACCGGAAGTCCAGCATTCGAATCGCCTTGAACGCCGTCCAAGAAACGGTAGGGACGTGGACCACCACTGTCGCAATCATCACGCCTGCAAGGCCCAACCACCTTCCCAGTACCACAGACAGGCACAAGTTCACAAGCCCTTCTGCGAGATTCAGTTTTCCTAGGAAGCCCACCTTCCCTTCCGCCAGCAGGAACACCTCCACCGCACGATGTGCGGTGTTGAAGAAAAGGAAGATTGCCAGCGCGATCGTCATTGCCGTGCCTGCGTACAGCTCAGGACCCACCCAAAGGCCGACAAACGTCTGATTAAACAGGATGAGGCCCGAGGCAAACAAGAGTCCGAGTGTAAAA
>Ga0335069_10011603_pt1 | contig 12419 bp, 10 predicted proteins | sample Lox_Sample_11_FD_206714 | JGI IMG/M metagenome (GOLD analysis project Ga0335069, IMG submission 206714) | Soil microbial communities from Loxahatchee National Wildlife Refuge, Florida, United States - Lox_Sample_1.1 | ecosystem: Environmental > Terrestrial > Soil > Wetlands | place: USA...
TCATTGCGCCGCTGGCGCTGGTGCCGGACCAGGCGCGCGCCGCCGTGGAAGAGGCAAAGAAAGACATCGCTTCCGGCTCCTTCGCTGCCGCCAGGGCGCGCCTGATAGCGGCGCGCGACCAGCTCTCCTCCAGCGAGGAAACCATCACCGAGCAGGTGCGAATCGCCAGGAGCAGGTAAAGCCCCCGCGCAGTAGCTGCGCCACGCGGCGGACACCGCCACCGTCCCGTCCGCCAGGTCCTGGAGGCGGGCTACGCGTACCTGCAGCAGGTACGATTCACCGGTCTCTGCCAGAATGCCATCCAGCCGGGCAGGAGCCAGCATCCACGTCATGCCCGAGATGAAGTTGCCCATGGAGTACATGGCGAGCCGCCGCGCCGGGTTGCCGCGCGTCCCCGAGCCGGCGAACGGGCGCGCGCTGGCACGCCGCGCGGCTTCCAGCGCACGGATGGTCTGCAGGACTCCTTCCATGCCGCCGTCAAACGCGTGGTTGTTGGCCAGGGAGAACCGGTTGAACCCCGCGGTAGATGTCGTGGAAGTCTGGCATCCGGTAGTTCACCTCGTGGCCCATGAGGTCACCGGCGAACGCCAGCGTGAGATCCACCGGGGGGCGCGGCGGGAGGGTTCGAGGCGGGAAGGGACTCGGAAACCGCGGCAGGCCGGCTCCCGGCGGGAAGCGCGCCGGCGGCCGGCACGGCAACGCCCAGGATGATCAGGAGGCCCAGGCCGGCTATACTGGCACGCATGCAGTTCACCGATCTCGTCTCACGGTGCAGGAGCTACCGCCGATTCGACGAACGGGTGCCCGTCGATGAGCGGGTCCTGCGGGACCTCGTGGCCCTGGCGCGGTGCACGGCCTCTGCGGCCAACCGCCAGCCCCTGAAGTACGTGCTGTGCTGCTCCCCGGAGTGGAACGCCCGGATCTTCGAGACCCTGGGGTGGGCGGCGTACCTCTCCGATTGGCCGGGTCCGGGACCGGGCGAGCGGCCCGCCGCGTACATCGTGATCCTGCTGGACCACTCCATTCACCAGGAAGGCGAGATCGACGTGGGTATTGCCGCGCAGACCATCCTCCTGGGCGCCGTGGAGCGCGGCCTGGGAGGATGCATGCTGGGCGCGGTGCGCCGCGACTCGCTGGCAACCGTCCTGGGGCTCCCGTCCCACCTGTCGATCTCCCTGGTGGTCGCGCTGGGAACGCCGGTGGAGCAGGTGGTCCTGGAGGAAGCAGGCGCGGACGGATCCATCCGCTACTACCGGGACGGGCAGATGACGCACCACGTGCCCAAGCGCCCGCTGGATGAGCTCATCCACGCGACGTACCGCGCGGGAGACTAGCGCCCGTAGAAGAAGGCCCACCACGCCAGCAGGGCGAGGCCGCCGCCGGTGACCAGGCCCGCCACGATCTCGGGCAGGCTGTGGCCCAGCCGCGTATTCAGGCGGCCGACGCTCACGTCGGGATGCTTCTCCGCCAGCCGCGCGAGCACGCGCGCATGGTGGGCCACGGCGCCTCGCAGCCGCACCGCATCGTAGACGGTGATCAGCGCAAAGACCCCTGCCACGGAGAACGCCGCGGAGCCGAAGCCGTCCTGCAGGCCCACGGACACGGCCAGGGCAGCCACGAAGGCGGAGTGCGCGCTGGGCATTCCCCCCGCGGAAACGAACCAGGAGACGGCGAGGCGCCGCTCCCGCAGGGAGTAGAAGACCACCTTGAACGCCTGGCAGGCCAGCTGGATGGCCACGGCCGTGAGCAGCGCGAAGGGCAGCCCGGCCGCCCCGGGAAGCCCCGCCGCCGCGGGCGGCATCTGCGTCGTCATGCCAGGATAGTACGATACGGGGCCCGCCTTGACAAACGCCTCCCGCGGGACCAATTTTTAACCGTGAGCCAGCCGGCATTCGATCATCGTGATTCCTCCGTGGACGACATCGTGGAAGGGATCCTGGGCTCCTACCGCGAGCTCGGGGGCATCAACCACATCGCCGGCGCCACCCTGCCCTCGCGGCAGGGCGTGGAGCGCATCGTGCACGACCTGGAGTCCCTGGTCTTTCCCGGGTTCAAGGCGGAGGAATCCGTCGCGGAAGAGGACGTGCGCTACATCACGGGCGAACGGGTGGTGCGCGTCAGCCGCGCCCTTGCCGTGGAGGTGGAGAAGAGCATCCAGTACGCCTGCCGCGTGCGCAGGGACTGCCAGCGCCACGAGGACTGCCGGGGAGAGGCAGAGGAGATCGTGCGCGGCCTCATGGAGCAGATCCCCGAGATCCGCCGGCGCGTCAGCCTGGACGTGCACGCCGCCTTCCGGGGGGACCCCGCCGCCCGGTCGCACGAGGAGGTGATCCTCTCCTACCCGGGGGTGGAAGCCATCCTCGTCCACCGCATTGCCCACGAGCTGTGGGTGCGGGACGTGGCCATGATCCCCCGCATGATGAGCGAGTACATCCACGGGGTCACGGGCATCGACATCCACCCGGGCGCCACGGTCGGGGATTCCTTCTTCATCGATCACGGCACGGGCGTCGTGGTCGGGGAGACCACCACCATCGGCGCCAACGTGAAGCTCTACCAGGGCGTCACCCTGGGGGCCCTCAGCGTGCAGAAGGAGCTTGCCAACAAGAAGCGCCATCCCACGATAGAGGACGAGGTCACCATCTACGCCGGTGCCACCATCCTCGGCGGGCGCACGGTGGTGGGGCGCGGGTCCATCATCGGGGGCAACGTCTGGCTCGTGGAGAGCGTTCCCGCCAACAGCCGCATCTACCACAACCCCAGCCAGGTGCGACAGGCGCGCGCGGACGACCCCGAGGCGTGGGACGGGGGGCTGTGAGCGTGTCCCACCTCGCGCCGCCGGCCACCGAGCGGCACATGCGCATCGGCATCTGCTGCTACCCCACCGCCGGTGGGAGCGGCGTGGTGGCCACGGAGCTGGGAAAGCACCTCGCCGAGCGCGGCCACTCGGTGGCGTTCATAAGCTACGCCAACCCGCTGCGCCTGGGGCAGCTTCCGCCGCGGGTGTGCTACCACGAGGTGGACCAGGAGAGCCACGCGCTGCTGAAGCAGTTCCCGCACAGCCTCACGCTGACGGCCAAGATGGTGGAGGTGGCCCGCACGCACAAGCTGCAGGTCATGCACGTGCACTACGCCATCCCGTTCGCGGCCGCGGCCATCAACGCCCGGCAGATCGCCCCCGAGCTGGGACTGAAGGTGGTCACCACGCTGCACGGCACCGACATCACGCTGGTGGGGTCCAGCCCCTCGTTCAAGCCGGTCACGCAGTGGTCCATCGAGCAGTCGGACGCGGTCACCGCGGTCTCCCGCTACCTGCGGGACGAGACCTACCGCCAGATCCCGGTGAACAAGGAGATCGAGGTCGTGCACAACTTCATTGACCCGGACCGGCACGATCCCCCCTCCCCCTCGTGCATCCCGCAGAAGACCTCCTCGCGGCAGGTGACGCTGATGCACATCTCCAACTTCCGGCCGCTGAAGCGCACGGACGACGTGGTGCGCATCTTTGCCCGCGTGCGGGAGGCGCTGGACGCGCGGCTGGTGCTGGTGGGTGACGGGCCCGAGTACGGCCGCACGCGCGAGCTGGTGGACACGCTGGGCCTGTCGGACCACGTGCGCTACGTGGGCGTGGTGGACGACGTGGCGCCGCTGCTGGCCGCCGCGGACGTCCTGCTGCTGCCATCCGAGACCGAGAGCTTCGGGCTGGTCGCGCTGGAGGCCATGGCGAGCGGCGTGCCGGTGGTAGCAAGCGACGTGGGCGGGTTGCCCGAGGTGGTGCAGCACGGTGAGACCGGGTTCCTGGCGCCCGTGGGGGACGTGGACGCCATGGCCGGCTACTGCCGGAGGGTCCTCGCGGACCCGGCGGACCGCAGGCGTTTCGGAGAGGCCGCGCGCCACCGGGCGTCGGAGAAGTTCGACTTCCGCACCATCATCCCGCAGTACGAGCGGATCTACGAGCGGCTGCTGGCGGGCTCCGCGGAACGCAGGACCGTCGCGGTGGGCTGATCGGCGTCAGTTGACGGAGCTTCGGGACACCGGCACCAGGGAGATGTAGCTCGCCTCCAGCCCCTGCACCTGCTTGACCAGGGACAAGAACTTGCCCGCCTCGCCGCGGTTGGCGTACGGCCCCACGCGGACGCGGTACCACGTCTCGCTCTTCGACGCGTAGGAGAACACCCGGCTGGAAATGCCCTTCCCGTCCAGGAACTTCACCAGCTCCTCGGCCTTGTCCTGGCTCTTGTACGCGCCGGCCTGGATCCAGTACTGCGTCACCTTCTTCGCCGCGGCCGCGGATGACGCGGAAGCCGACACGGCCGAGGGTCGGGCGGCCTTCGGGCGGGCGGTGGCCGGAGCGGAAGAAACGGCGGGAGGCGTTGAAGGCGGTGTCGCCGCAGATGCCGCGGGGGCAGGCGCGCCGGTCGCGGGCGGCGCCCCCGGTGCGGCCGGGGCGGACGTGCCGGACGCCGCGCCGCCGGAAGCGCCTCCGGCAGGCGGCGAGCCTTCCCCGATGTAGAAGTGCAGGGTCTGCGGGCCACCGGGCTGGCCGCCCGGCTGCGTGCCCGGGGCCGCGGACTGCGTCCCCGGCTGCTCGCCGGGCTGCGTCCCGGGCTGCGCGCCCGCGGGCGGCGTGAGGGGAGTCTCCCGCTGGTACTCGTAGACCTGCGAGCCGGAATCGTTCATGGGCGTGACGGTGGTGCGGGGAGATCCGGCCGGGTGCTGCCGCAGAAGGAGCACGCCGACGATGAGCACGACTACCACGAACACGCTCACCGCCAACACGACCCAGAAGACCTTCTGCTTCTCCATCAGCTCCGCCCCTTCACGCGCTCGAAAACGCGGCGCACACGGCGCCGGAGGGAGCGCACGCTCCCCCAGTTCCCTACGCTATAAGTATCGACCCCGGACCCATTACATTGAGGCTTCACGTCCTTCTGCGCGTTGATGCGGGGCCACGCCTCGGAGAGCGGCAGGTGGTCGCGGCGCATCGCGCGGACCAGACGCAGCAGGGCCGGGGCGCGCACGAAGACCAGCGCGGTGCACAGGTCCTGGAGCCCCGCCCGCTGCAGGAGCGGCGCGTTGATCACCACGTCCCCGCCGCCCGAAATGAAGCGGCGGATGCGCTCGGTGATCTCGGGATACAGGATGGCCTCCAGCTCGGTCCGGGCGGCGGGATCCGCAAACACGATCCGGCCCAGCGCCCGCCGGTCCACGCCGCCGTCCGCCGACCGGATGGAGGGCCCGAAGCGCCGGATCACCACGGCGGCCTTCTCGGAAAGCACCTGGTGGCTCAGCTCGTCCGCGTCCACCACCCGGCAGCCCAGCGCCTCCAGCTCGGCCGCCGCGGTGCCCTTGCCCGAGCAGTAACGGCCCGTCAGGCCGATCACGTGGCTCAGTGGAACTCTCCCCAGCTGTCTCCGGTCTCGCAGTGGACCGCGAGAGGGATGGGATGCTCCGTGACGTGCTCCATCTCCCGGCGCACGATCGTTTCGACCGCCGCCGTCTCCTCCGCCGGCGCTTCCAGGATGATCTCGTCGTGCACCTGCAGCAGCACCCGCGCGGAGAGCCCCTGCTCGGCCAGGCGGCGGTACAGGCGCACCATGGCGATCTTGACGATGTCGGCTGCCGTCCCCTGGATCGGGGAGTTCACTGCCACGCGCTCGGCGCCCTGCTTTTCCGCGCGGTTCCTGCTCGTGATACCGGCAATGCGGCGCCTGCGGCCCATCAACGTGCGCACGAACCCCGACTCCTCCGCGGAGCGGATGGTTTCCTTGAGGTAACGGTCCACCTGCGTGTAGCGCTGGAAGTACGTCGTGATGAACCGGTCGGCGTCCGCCCGAGGGATCTTCAACCGCTGGGCCAGGCCGAACGCGGACATCCCGTAGACCACGCCGAAGTTGATGGTCTTCCCCACCGCGCGCTGTTCGCGCGTGACGTCGGACTCCGGCACGTTGAAGATCAGGGATGCGGTCTGTCGGTGCACGTCCCGTGCCTCCGCAAACGCCTGCAGCAGGATGGGGTCCCCGGAGAGGTACGCCAGGATGGCCAGCTCGATCTGGGAGTAGTCGGCGCTCACGAACCGCATCCCCGGCGCCGGTACGAACGCGGAGCGGATGCGCCGCCCCTCCTCCTCCCGTATCGGGATGTTCTGCAGGTTGGGGTCCTTGCTGGCCAGGCGGCCGGTAGCCGCCCCCGTCTGCAGGTAGTGCGTGTGGATCCTCCCCGTCTGCTCGTTCACCAGGAGCGGCAGGGCGTCCACGTAGGTGGACTTGAGCTTGGAGAGCTTCCGGTGCGCCAGGATCTTCGCCGGCACCGGGTCCTGGTCCGCGAGCTCCTCCAGCACGTCTTCGTCCGTGGAAAAACCGGTGCGGGTCTTGCGGACCGGGGTGAGCTTGCGCCAGGTGAACAGCACCTCCTGCAGCTGCTTGGTGGAGGCGATGTTGAACGGGCGGCCCACCAGGGTGTAGATCTCCTGCTCGATCTGTCCCAGGGACCTCTGCAGCTCCGCGCTGTAGGCGGCCAGCTCGGCGGGCAGGATGCGGATGCCGGTGAGCTCCATCTCGGACAGGACGGTGAGGAGGGGCATCTCGATGCCGTGGAAGACCGAGAGCAGGCCCTCGGTCTCGAGCTCCCGCGCCAGCAGTGCATGCAGGCGCAGCGAAAGATCCGCGCTCTCTCCGGCGTAGTCGGCGACCTTCTGGACGGGGACGTCCTCCAGGGCCTGGTCCTTTCCGCCGAGCTCCGCGGCGGAGATTGCGCGGTAGCCGAGGCGGGTCTCGGCCAGGCGGTCGAGCCCCCAGGTGCCCTCCTGGCTCTCCAGCACCCACGCGGCGATCATGGTGTCGAAGTGCACGTTCGCCGGCCGGATCCCCCAGCGGCGAAGCACCTTGTAGTCGTATTTCACCGCGTGGCCAACGCAGCGCAGGGATGCATCCTCCAGCAGGCCGGCGAGCCGGCCCTTGACGGTGTCCTCCGGGATGCAGGCCACCCCGGCGGCGTGGATGGGGACGTAACATGCCTTGCCCTCTTCCGCGGAAAGGGAGAAGCCGAGCGGCCGGGCTTTCATCTCGTCCGCGCCGTCGGTCTGCACGTGAAGCGAATAGACTCCCGCGCGCCGCGCCCTCCCCAGCCACAGGTCCAGCTCCGAGACGGAAGTGATCGTGGTGCAGGTCCCCGGCGCCGTCTGCTTCAGCGTCACGAACAGCTCGGCCTGCTGCCCACCGGGCTGGGGCCGCGAGGGCGCCGTCGCCTCCGCCTCATCGCGTCCCGCGGAAGGCCCGGCGGGTCCTTCCGCCTTCCGTGCGAGCGCCTTGAGCTCCGTGACGAGCGTCTTCATCCCTTCCCGCTCGAAGAGCGAGGCCGCCTGGCGGCTGGAAAGGTCCGGCAGGCGCAGCTGGTCCAGCGTCGGCACGCCGGGCACGCCGCGGTCCAGCGTGACCAGCTCGTGCGAAAGCAGCGCGGCCTCCCGGCCGGCCTCCAGCTTCCTGCGCACGGACTCCGGGGTGACCTCCGCCAGCTTCTGGTAGATCGCCTCCAGGGTGCCGAACTGCGCGAGGAGCTTCTGCGCGGTCTTCTCCCCGATCCCCGGCACGCCGGGGATATTGTCCGAGGAGTCACCCGTCAGGGAAAGAAAGTCGATGATCTGCTCGGGGTAGACGCCTCGAAGCTCGAATACCCTGTCGCGCGAGTACTCCACGAGGTCCGTGCTGCCCTTCTCCTGGGCGAGCAGCCGCACGTTTCCCCCGATCAGCTGCAGGATGTCCTTGTCCCCGGAGAGGATCCAGCACGGGGTGCCGGTGGCCCGGCAGCCCTCGGCCAGCGTGGCAATCACGTCGTCCGCCTCGTACCCGTCCGCGCGGACGCAGGGCACGCCCAGTGCCTCCAGGATCTCCTCGATGACCGGCACCTGTGCGTGCAGGTCCTCCGGGGCCTTCTGCCGGGTGGCCTTGTACTGCTCGTAGCGCTGGTGGCGGAAGGTGGGCACCCGGGAGTCCATGGCCACGGCCAGCGTCTCCGGGGCGCGGTCGCGGATGATCTGGAACAACGTGCGGAAGAAGACGAAGACCGACGAGGAGTTCTTCCCCAGCGGGTTGAGAAGGGGCCGGTTCAGGAATGCGAAGTAGCCGCGGTAAATGACGCTGTAACCGTCTACCAGGTACAGCTCGCGGCTCATGTGGTGATGTCGATGAGGCCCGGGGCCGCCGCGGCCGCGAACGAGGAAGCGGCCCTCGGCCACGCGCGCAGGGAGGTGATCTCCAGGCGCAGCTCTTCCATCCGTTCGCGGAGGCGCTGGCGGTTCTTTGCGTTGCGGGAGATGATCTCCGTCCCCATGGCGTCCAGCGTGGAGTTCAGCCTCGGGACCGTGGACTCCGTGCCGGCCGGGTACGCGGACTGGTAGATGGCCTCCAGCGGCGCGATCACCTTCCGCAGCGTGAAGATGTCCGCGATCAGGGACTTCTCCATTTCCACCTGGGCCAGGAGCTTCTCGGTGTCTCCCAGCTCGATGGACTGCCCCTCGCACTCCAGCAGCTGCAGGTAGGCGCCGAACTTCTCCCTCTGGCGGGCCAGCATGTCGCGCAGCTTCTTCAGCACGGCGACGTTGTGCTCGATACTCTGCGGATGCGCTTCCATGGTTCCCCTCCTTGCCACGCCCACCCGGTGAGCCCGGGTGAGTCGGCTCAACCGGCGATGTTCACTCCCGTGGCGGGCGTGCCGTTCTCTTCCAGCCCCTTGCGCGTGGAGATCTCCTCCCACGCCTCGCGGAGGTCGCCGAGCATCTTCTTCACCTCGGCGAGCGGGGCCGGGTCCTTCTTCAGGTTGCCGTCCAGGAGGCGGCGGTTCATGAAGGAGTAGAGGCTGAACAGGTTCTTGGCGATCACGCCGCCCTTCTCGAAGTCCAGGGATGCCATGAGCTCGCCCAGGATGTCCTGCGCGGAGATGAGGTGCGTGTTGATCACGTCGTAGCGGCGGTGTCCTTCCTGGAACGCGTCCAGGGCGAGGTTGAGGTGGCGGATGGCTCCATCGTAGAGCATGACGATCAGGCGGATCTGGTTGGCCGTCTTGATCTGGGTCTCCCTGTAGGCGTTCAGCGGGTCATGTGGCTTCACCGCGCGCTCCCCTTTCTCCGTGGGGCCGGCCGCCGTTCGGCCGTCCCGCCTCGTCCCTATCTCGCATCCTGGATCAGCGTGGACACCGGCACGATGTCGTAGCCCCGGCCGGCCAGCTCGTTGATGAGGATGTCCAGCTTCTGGAACAGGTAGTCATCCCGCCGGCCCTCCCCGGCCCCCACCTGCAGCGGGATGATGGAACCCGGCTTCTTGCGCGCCACGATGCGCTCCACCAGGTCCGCGGCCCGCAGGTAGATGCCCCGCGCCTGGTTGGACTCCGTGGCCGTCACCCAGTCGTAGGAGTCCAGGTCTCGTCCCACGTAGGTGTAGTTCATCTCCGCGGCCGCCGCGATGATGCTCGAGTTCACAATGTAATACGGCGCGTGCCACAGGAGGGAGAGCTCGCGGCCGGTGGCCGCGTAGTAGTCGTCCTCGTTGCGCGCCAGTCCCGCCTTCACGAAATCGCGGTCCACCGTGAACCGCGCGTCGGTCATGTTGAAGTACGCGTAGAACAGGGATCCCACCTCGTGCCCGGAGTCCGCGATTTCCCGCACGGCGTCCGGGTAGCGGCGGGTGAACTCCCCGTTGACGAAGAACGTCGCCCGCACGCGGTAGGCGCTCAGGATGTTGAGGATGCGCGTGAGCCCCTCGGCGGAGTCCACCGCGTTGAACACGAGGCTCACCTCGCGGCGGCGGATGCGCGAGCCGTGCGTGAAGTTGGTGAAATCCACCGGCTCGTCCGTGGACGGGAACGGCTCGTAGGTCACCGTCTCCGGCGGGAACAGCGGCACCGTGCCGAAGCCCCGCGCGTCCCGCACCATCACCAGGTTGGCGTAGCTGCCCCGGGCAGAGGGCTGCAGGTAGACGCGGTAATTGTCCGTGGCCGCCGCGCGGTCGCGCACGGTGTAGCCGGAAGCCGCCGCCCAGGCGCCGGCCTTCTCGTCGAAGCCGTACGCCTGGCCGCGCAGCCGCGTGAGCACGGTGTCCCCCGAGACCGCGTGGCCGAACTCGCCCGGCTGGGACAGCGCCAGCAGCGTGGATGCGCCGCCCGGGGCGGCGCCCGCTCCCGGGGAACCTGCCGCCGGAAGGGAGGCGTCCGTGGAGGCCCCCAGGGAATGCCGCTCGATGTACCAGGCCCCGGCGACCAGCAGTTCGTCATCGCCCAGCCACAGCACGTGCAGCGGGTCCGGGTGCGAGAGCCTTCCCTGCTCCTGCCAGGTGGCGTAGTCCTTCCAGGTCACCCCGTCCGGGGTCATGAGCGCGGCGTGGGTGCCGTCCGGCGAGAGGCTCACGTCCCGCACGTCCTGGTCGTCCGTGCGGGTGAAAGCCCCGTAGGCGCCGCTGGAGTCCTGCGCGAGGCGGAAGATTGCCGTCCCGCGCACGCCGCCGTTTCGGGTCTCGCACAGCATGGTCACCACGTTGCCGGCGGACCAGAGGACCTTGCGCACCGTGGTGTCCCGGGGAAGCGAGAGGTAGGGGAGAGAGAGGGGTGTCCCCGACGCGTGGAAGTCGTCCAGCGTGATGTAGTAGAGGAAGATATTGCGACCGCCCTTGTTCAGCAGCAGGTTCCTGCCGTCCGGGGAGACCCAGAACGAGTCGAAGTTGGAGTCGAACTGGAACGGGATCTTTCCCACCACGGTGCCGATCTTGAGGAACCCCGTGTACAGGGCGCGGGTGAACAGCTCGTTGGGATCGATGGCGTAGACGATGCCGCCCGAGATGTAGTCCAGCGAGCCGGCGCCGGCCCAGCGGATGTTGGCCAGCGAGCCGGGGCCGATGTTCCGCAGGTCTTCCGCGAGCACGCGGTTGTCCTGCAGCTGCGACAGCGAGTAGTAGTAGAGGTTGGAGGCCTTGGCATACACGATGAACGCCGAGTCCGGCGACCACGACGCGGGCAGCGCCTCCAGCGAAAGCTCCACGCGGGTGGAAACCACCGTCTGGGTCCCGGTTGCCACGTTGAGCAGGGTGAGGTCCCCGTAGGCCGGCGAGCGGCTCTTAAGGTACAGCAGGTAGCGGCCGTCCGGGGACGTCTGCATGGGAGCGATGGTCCCGGACTGCACCTGGCTTCCGGCCACGAAGGACGGGAACATGGCCAGCGGCGCAATGGTGCGGAAATCCGCCCCGGAGCGGAAGACGCCGAACCGGTTCTGGATCTGCAGCACGTCGCGGTCCTGGAGCAACTGGACTTCCTCGGGATAGAAAGTGAGCTGGCGCAGGCGCCGGGTCTTGGGATCCGCCAGGAACAGCGTGTCGAAGGCGCCGGATCCGCCGGTGGCCGCCGTGGCCTTGAAGAGCAGGCGGTCGGAGGAGGACAGGTCGAGGCCGGAGAAGCTCACCGATCCAACGAAGTCGTCGGAGCTGGTGCTGGACGGGTCCGCGGCGCTCCCCGTGTTCCCGGCGGGCGCCGCGACGGCCTGCCCCGACGCGCCGCCTGCGCCCCCGGCGGGTTCCTGGGCAAAGGCGACCGCCGCGGCCAGGAGGAAACAGGCGAGCAGCAGTGTGTTCCTCAAGCTCGGTACCTCTTCTTTTCCTGCTACGTCATATCATCGGCACGGGTCCAGCCGTTATTGAACCCCCGTCCGGGCCCCGGGGGCACCCCCGGGGCCCCCCCAAGGCCCCCCCAAGGACCCCCCGGGGCCCCCCGCGGACTGCGGCACGGGCCCGGCAGCGGACCCCGTGATTGACCCCCTTCCGGGGCGGGTGATAGATTGGCCGCATGAAAATTCTCGTCACGGGCGGCGCCGGGTTCATTGGCTCCCACGTCGTGGACGCGTACAAGGCGGCGGGTCACGGCGTGGTCGTCGTGGACGACCTGAGCAGCGGATCCGGGAAGTTCCTCCCCCGCGACGTCCCATTCTACCTCATGAACATCGGCGCCCCCGAGCTTGGCAGGGTCTTCGAGATCGAGAAGCCGGACGTGGTCTGTCACCACGCCGCCCAGGTCAGCGTGGTGGTTTCCTCCCGCGAGCCCGTCCTGGATGCCCGGGTCAACGGGCTGGGACTTCTCAACGTCCTGGAATGCAGCCGGGTCTCCCGCGTCAAGAAGTTCATCTTCATTTCCTCGGGCGGGGCGGTCTACGGTGACGCCGGGGGAAAAAAACTGGCAGAGGACCACGCGCCGGCTCCCGAGTCCCCCTACGCCATCCACAAGCTGCTCGGGGAACACTACCTGCGCTTCTACGGGACCCAGCACGGGCTGCAGTGGACCGCGCTGCGGTACGCCAACGTGTACGGGCCCCGCCAGAACCCGCTGGGAGAGGCGGGCGTGGTGGCCATCTTCCTGGCCAAGGTGATGGCCGGAGAGGTCCCGGTGGT
>Ga0335069_10011604_pt1 | contig 12419 bp, 12 predicted proteins | sample Lox_Sample_11_FD_206714 | JGI IMG/M metagenome (GOLD analysis project Ga0335069, IMG submission 206714) | Soil microbial communities from Loxahatchee National Wildlife Refuge, Florida, United States - Lox_Sample_1.1 | ecosystem: Environmental > Terrestrial > Soil > Wetlands | place: USA...
AGGTCGACTGTGGCGCAATCGTGCCGGAGTCGGAGCATGCGCACCGCCGACGCCGCAACTGAGCCCGCGCCAAGCATTCCGACGGCCCCGGCTCGGAGGCAATCCCATGGGTCATGGCCGCTGCTAGCCACCCGCAGCGAGGCGAACCGGTCCGCGCGCCGGAGAAGTGCGCAGCCGACGTGCGGACCGAACGAGGGCTCGCCTGAGGACACGCCCGCGGAAGCCCCGACGAGCTGCGGCAATGCGTGGTTGACCGCGCTGACCAGGTCGAACAGAAACATCGTGAATCCTCCGCGTTGCGATTGGCGGTTTCGACCGGGCGGGTACACCCTCGAGCCGCTTGTTGTTCTGACGCGAATCCTGCGTCGTTTACCTATTCTTGAAAAATGAATAAAATCGAGATAACTATCACAAATGGGTATACCAAGGAGGCAGCGTGAAGGCGCAGGCCAACCCCATGCGGCGAGGGCGGCTCAAGACGCGCCATATCGTGCTGCTCGTGCATCTCGACGAGCAGCGTTCCGTGCTCAGGGCCGCCAGGGCTTGTCATATGACCCAGCCGGGGGCATCGAAACTGCTGAGCGAACTCGAGGATTCGCTGGGCGTGCAGTTGTTCCGCAGGCTGCCACGAGGCGTCGAGCCGACTTCCTATGGCGAGGTGATGGTGAGGCGCGCCCGATCTGCGCTGGCGGAAATGGATCGCGCCCAGGAGGAGATCGCCGAACTTCGCTCGGGGTTGGCCGGCGAGGTCGCGATCGGCGCAGTGGTCAATCCGGGGACGAACCTGGTCCCGGCCGCCGCGGTCTCGCTTAAGGAGCGCCACCCGCGCGTGCTCCTGAGAATCGAGATCGACAACAGCGATGTGCTGGTACGGCGCCTTCTCAAGGCGGAGCTCGACGTCGTCGTCGCCCGCATCCCCGGCCTTCAGGAGGCCGGCGAGTTGAATTTCGAGCCGTTGGCTCGGGAGACGCATCGCCTCATCGCCCGCGCGGCGCATCCCCTTGCCTCGAGACGACGGCTCCACCTCGGCGATCTCGTGGAACAGCCTTGGATTCTCCCGCCTCGCGGCAGCCTGTTGAGAGAGAAGCTCGACTCGCTTTTCGCGCATCGCGGCTTCGGCCCGCCGCGAAACGTCGTCGAAACCGCGTCTCTGCCGGTGATCACGAGCCTCTTGCAGCGCGCCGATATCGTATCCGCGCTGCAGGCGGAGACCGTCGACCCCTACTGCAGGGCGGGTCTGCTGACGGTGCTGCCCATCGCGCTGGGGCTGGAGATGGAGCCGTTCGGCATCGTGACGCGGCGGAACCACCGGATTTCTCCCAGCGCCGAGGCGATGCTGGCCGCGCTGCGCGACGCGGCCGCGCTGAGTTATGTATCTCGCTGAAGCCTGGAGCGAATCGGCAAGCGCAACTTCTTTCTAGACGGACTCCCGTCGCGAATGTCACGATCGCCCTGACGGTCCACTCCTGACCGTGAGGGACGCGCGCCGAGAACCGCGACGTCCGCGACTCGTGTTGCCGCTCGCGAAGGTACTGCCCATGTCAGAAGAATCATCGCCGAAGCCATTGCTCATTCTCATGCACCAGCGTGACAACGTCGCCATCGTCGCCAACGATGGCGGCCTCCCCGCAGGGACCCCCTTGCCGTCCGGATTGACGCTGCGCGAACGCGTACCGCAGGGGCACAAGGTTGCGCTGGTCGACCTGCCCGAAGGCGCCGCGGTCATGCGCTACAACGTCGCGATAGGCTATGCGTTGAAGAGCATTCCTGCCGGCAGTTGGGTGCACGAGCGACTGCTCAGCATGCCGTCGGCACGCTCGCTCGACGATCTTCCGATCGCCACCGTCAAGCCGGAACCGCAGCCGCCGCTCGAGGGCTACACGTTCGAGGGGTACCGCAACCCGGACGGTTCGGTCGGCACGCGAAACATCCTGGCGATCACGCAGACGGTTCAGTGCGTGGCGGGTGTCACGGAGTTCGCGGTACAGCGCATCAAGACGGAGCTGCTCCCGAAGTTCCCCAACGTCGACGATGTCGTGGCCCTGGAGCACACCTACGGCTGTGGGGTGGCCATCGATGCGCCCGACGCCGTCGTGCCCATTCGCACTCTGCGCAACATAAGCCTGAATCCCAATTTCGGCGGCGAGGTCATGGTGATCAGCCTCGGCTGCGAGAAGCTGCAGCCCGAGCGCCTGCTTCCCCCGGGAACGATACCCATCGTCGACGAGAGCAACGTCGCGGACATCGGCGGCAGTGCCGAGGCAGTGCTCGACGTTGTCTGCCTCCAGGACGACAAGCATGTCGGCTTCATCTCGATGATCGAGTCGATCATGACGCAGGCCGAGGAGCATCTCGAGCGCCTGAATGTGCGGCGGCGGGTCACTGTCCCGGCGAGCGAGCTCGTCGTGGGCGTGCAATGCGGCGGAAGCGACGCTTTTTCCGGCGTGACGGCAAATCCGGCAGTCGGCTTCTGCACGGACTTGCTGGTGCGCGCTGGCGCGACGGTGATGTTTTCGGAGGTGACGGAAGTGCGCGACGGCATCGATCAGCTGACTTCGCGCGCGGCGACGCCGGAGGTCGCGGCGGCGATGATTCGGGAAATGGCCTGGTACGACCGCTATCTCGAAAAGGGCCGCGTCGATCGCAGCGCCAACACGACGCCCGGGAACAAGAAAGGCGGCCTGTCGAACATCGTCGAGAAAGCGATGGGCTCCATCATCAAGTCGGGCACCTCAGCCATCGCCGGAGTCCTGGCGCCCGGCGAGAAAGCGGCCCAGAAGGGTCTGATCTACGCCGCAACGCCGGCGAGCGACTTCATTTGCGGCACGCTACAGCTTGCGGCGGGCATGAACCTTCACGTCTTCACCACCGGTCGCGGAACCCCTTACGGCCTCGCTCAGGTTCCCGTCATCAAGGTCGCGACGCGCAGCGACCTCGCCCGGCGCTGGCACGACCTCATGGACGTCAACGCAGGGACGATCGCGACCGGCGAAAAGACGATTCAGGATGTGGGCTGGGAGCTCTTCCGTCTGATGCTCGAAGTCGCAAGCGGCAAGAAGACGTGCGCCGAGACGTGGAAGTTGCAGAATTCGCTCGTGCTCTTCAATCCCGCGCCGGTAACCTGACCGTCGGGAACGACCGGGTGCCGGCGAATCAGATCCCGGGCATGCCGACGAATCCCTGGAGCGCCTTGATGCGAGCGATCCAAGCACGCACGGCAGGATAGCCGTCGAGCGGTATCTCCCCTTCGGGCGCCAGCGCCACATACGGGAAGCATGCGATGTCGGCGATGGTCAGCCGATCAAGCGCGAGCCATGGGTGAGCAGCCAGACGCTCTTCGAGCACGCCGAGCCCCTTGCGTCCGAGCTCTTGCGCCTCTTCGAGGTTTCCGGGCCGCTTGAATTTGCAGATGACGCGCGCCCGGGCGAGACCATAGAGCATCTCGTTCTCCATGACGGCGAGCCATTGCATCACCTCGGCCATCCCCCGCGCATCGAGCGGCAGCCACGTTTCCCCGCCGTACTTGCGCGCGAGATAAACGAGGATCGCGAGCGAGTCCCAAAAGACGGTGCCACCGTCGTCGAGCGTCGGGACCTGGCCCCGGGGGTTGAGCTTGAGGAAGGCCGGTTGCCGCTGCTCACCCTGCCTCAGGTCGACAGGAACCCGCTCGCAGTTGAGTCCGAGCAGCGACAACAGCAATCGCACTTTGTACGCGTTGCCGGACAGTTCGAAGTCGTAGAGCTTCAACGTTTTCCTCCTTGATCAGCAGAACTCCCGCCTATCCCTTCGTCCACGCCCATCCGGTCATCCGCCAGCCGCTCGCGCCCTTCTGCAGCGCGATGGTCAACATAGAGCCGGTCTCCTTCGTCGGCTTTCCCTTGAGTTTGTACGCGTAGCTCGCGGGGACGACGACGTACGCGCGATCTCCGGCGACGTCGACGTGCCGCGGCTTGCCGAGCGTCACCTTCCCATCGGTAATGCCGTTCTTCTTCGCGTCCGCGTCGAAGTCGTTCGCCCAGGCCGCACACGCCCCCGGACCGTGCCACTCGTGCGGCGGAAACTCGTCGACGATCGACGTCTGCTCAGCGCACGCCGCCAAGGCGCTCTTCACATCGCCCTTGTTGAAGCCGTCGACGAACTGCTTCACGGACGCCATCACGTCGTCCTTGTCGGCCGCGAAGGCGGGCGCCGCCGCAAGCAGCGCGGCGAAAAGTGCGACAGAGACCCTACGCATCATCAACTCTCCCCTGTTTTTGAATGGACCCCCCGGGTCATTCTACCCGGGCCGGGGTGTATATATGCAAAGCCCGCCGCAGCTATGCGGCAGCGGTGAAGGAGTTGCCATGGCTTCGAGGTCAACGGAAACCTCGATTGCAAGACGTCAGCGCGGAGCGGGCGCCTTCCGCCTCTTCCGCGCGACGCTCTTCCACCGCCGGTGCACCCAGTACCACTGTTCGGGGCGCGCGAGGATCAGCCTCTCCAGCGCGGCGTTGTAGGCGCGCGTGTTGAGGCGGATCGCCTCGTTCGAATTCTCCGAATCCACCGGCACGAGCGGCTCGCTGAAGCGCAGCACGTGCCGGCCGTCGGGCTCGCGCCAGCTCGTAGCCGGCATCACCGGTGCTCCCGTGGCCAGCGCGATGATCGCGAGGCTCTTGAAAGTCCACGCGGGATGCCCGAAGAAATCGACCTCGATGCCGTCGGGGGGGCCGGCGTGCTGATCGAACGGAAACACGATCACGTCGCCCTTTGCCAGCAGCTCGAGGATGCGGTCGAGCGAGCCGCGCTTTCCGATCACGCCGAAACCGCCTTTCTCGAAGCGCCTCGTCACGAGCACGTCGAGCCAGCGCGGCTTGATCGCACGGCGGACGAAGTGGAAGCGTCCGCGCACTTCAGGGTAGTTGGCGATCCCGGCGATCGTCGCGACTTCCCAGTTGCCGAAATGCCCGGTGAGGACGAGCACGCCCCTGCCTCGCCGGAACGCAGAAATGAACGCGTCGATGTTCTCGACGCGAACGAGCGCCGACTTCTTTTCGGCGGAGAGCCAGCGGAATTTGAGAAACTCGCCGGCGAGCTGGCAGAGGTGAGCGTAATGCGCCTGGGCGAGTGTGACGATCTCGGCCTCGGGGAGCGTGTCGGCGTAGACCCGCCGCAAGTTCGCGAGCACGATCGCGCGGCGGAGCGGCAGCAGGTGGTAGAGGAGTCGTCCGAAAAGCGGCACGACGATCGGCGCGGGCTGCGCGAGCGCGACCGCCGAGGCGCTCAGGCGATCGTGGGTGAGCGAGAGCGCGATCGACGCGATGCGGTGCCGGCCGAGCACGTCCGCCGCGAGCGGCGAGCACACGACACGCGGCGCGCCGTAGTTGTCGGTCGCGACCGAGAAATCCGCCGCGACGATCTCGCCCGAGGCGGCTTCGCGCGGAAACAGCTTGAGGCACGCCTCCTTCGCGGCAAAGCGGGCGGCCAGGCTCGCCGCGCGCCCGGGGCCCTCGCCGGCCTCCGAAAGCTCGGTTGCCGAGTACAGCTTGGCGAGATCCGCAGCGGGGGTCGCGGCGAGCAGGCGCTCGACGCGCGCGATCTCGACCGAGTCTATGCCGCAGCGGGCACCGGGCGCGGAGGCTTCGGCCATCGCGTTTGACGGGCCTCGATTCGTGCGACAGGAGGCCGCTCTAGCGTCCGCGAATCACGAGCGCGGCGGCGGTTCCCGCGAAGCCGCGGCAGAGGACCACTGCGATGTCGCTCGTCGGCGTTCGCGCCGCCGCGGCCGCCGAGACGCCGGCGCACGCCGGATCGATGGCGGCGAGATTCGCGATGCCGGGCACTTCGTTGCGCGCGAGCGCAGCGAAGGCGATCACCGCTTCGATGATTCCCGCAGCGGCGATCGTGTGCCCGATCGCCCACTTGAAACCCGTCACAGGCGGCATCGCCGCACCGAAGACAGTGCGCAACGCCTGCGCCTCCGAGCGATCGGACTGCGGGGTTCCATTGGCATGGGCCACGACCATTCCGACATCGGCGGTGTCGATCCCCGCGTCTTCGAGCGCCTGGCCGATCGCGCGCACGAGCCCGTCGCCATCGTCGCGAATCGCCGCGAGACCGACCGCCTCGCACGCATAACCGCCGCCCAGCACTTCGCCGATGACGGTCGCGTTGCGCGCTTTCGCGGAGGATTCGGTCTCCAGCACCAGCGCGCCGGCGCCCTCGCCGAACAGGCTTCCGTCGTGGCGAACGTCGAACGGGTAGAGCATGTCCGACGCGATCAAGCCTAGGCGCTGATAGTAGAGGACCATCTGCGGCTCGATCGGGGTTTCGTGGCCGACCGCGACCGCGCGGTCCGCCTCGCCGGTGCGCAGCGCCTCGAGCGCCTCGATGACGGCGAGCGTGCCGCCGACGCTGTGGTTGGTGATGCACGCGTTTGCGCCTTTGAGCCCGTGCCTGATTCCGATGTGGCCCAGCACGTTGTTCGGCAGCGTGCGCAGCAGCCACATCGGATTCACGGTGTCGGAGAGCTCGCGCCCGAACGCCGGCAGCTCGCCGTGCGCCGAGGCGAGCAGCGGGAAGTAGTCGTACTGGTTTTCGTAGTTGCCGCCGCCCGAGCCCGCATAGACGCCGGTGCGATCGCTGTACGTCGCCGCCGCGCCTTCGTCCAGCGTGCCGCGGTGCTCGATGATGCCGGAGCGCTCGATTGCCTTCCCCGCGGCGTAGAGGCCGACCAGATCGGTGCGCCTGATCAGCTTGTGGAGCTTGCGGTCCTCGACCATCGCGCGCGGGTTGAAGTCGGGGATCTCGGCCGCAAGGCGGCACGGCCAGCCGGTCGTGTCCCATAGCCTGATCGGTGCGATTGCCGAGCGGCCGGCGCGTATCGCGTCGAGTATCGCCTCGGGCGTGGCTCCCGCCGCGCAGACCGCGCCGGTTCCCGTGACGACGATCCGGTCGGCGGGCGTCATTCGTCGCGCTCCGCCGTCTCAGCCGCGCGCGGGGGCACCGTCGACCTCCTCGGGATTGCGCACGACCACGCAGCTGTTCGAGCCGCCGAAGCCGAACGAATTCGACATCGCGACGCGGATCCTCTGCCGGCGCGGCGCACCCGTGACGAAATTCAGATCGCAGTCGGGATCGCGGACAACGAGATTCGCGCTGATCGGCATCTCGCCGCGCTGGACGGCAAGCGCGCACACGGCAAGCTCGACCGCGCCGGCCGCTGCGATCAGGTGCCCCATCGTGCTCTTCGTCGAGCTCACGTTGACGCGCATCACGTCGTCGCCGAACACCGCGTGTGTGGCCGCGGTCTCGCTGCGGTCGTTCATGCCGGTGGACGTGCCGTGGGCGTTGAGGTAATCGACGTCGCTCGTCGTTGCACCCGCGTCGGCGAGCGCGGCGCGCATGGCCTGAATGGGGCCGTCGCCGTCGGGCGGAGAGTCGGTGATCCGGTACGACGACAGCGAATTGCCGTCACCGGCGAGCTCGGCGTAAATCCGTGCGCCGCGCCGGCGCGCGGAGTCCCATTCCTCGAGCACGAGAAAGCCCGCGCCTTCGCCGAGCAGGAAGCCGTTGCGCGTCGCGTCGAACGGGCGGCTCGCGCGTTGCGGGGTGTCGTTGTCGGGCGATAGCGCCGAGAGCAGGCAGAATCCCGAAAGCCCGATCGGACTGATCATCGAGTCGAAGCCGCCCGCGAGCGCGCAATCGACGGCACCCCGGCGAATGAGCTTCAACGCCGTGCCGATCGCCTGCCCTCCCGATGCGCACGCGGTGTGCACGGAAGTCGCGTACCCCTGGATCCCGTAGCGGCGCGTAAGGAGCGAGATGCCGGCAGTTGACTGGCTGCGGCAGAACACCATTGGATCGTTGGCGGCGTCGTCGGTCAGCAACCGATCCGCGTGCAGCTCGCCGTCGGCGGCGCAGTGCGCGTAAGTCGTCGCGAGATCGGCGAATTCGGACGTCATCATCCCGGCGCCGACCGCGCAGCCCCAGCGCGCGCCGTTCTCCGCGGTCGGCCGGATTCCCGCGTCATGGAACGCCTGCTCGGCCGCCACCAGCATGAAGCGGTGCGAGCGGTTCGTGTACTTGAGGAGCTTGCGATCGTCGACGAGCTCGTCGCGAAAGCCCTTCACCTCCGCGGCGATGCGCACGGGGAATCCGCTCGCGTCGAATCCGGCGATCGGCGCGCCTCCGCTGCGACCGGCGAGCAGCGAATCCCACGTCGATGCCACATCGTTGCCGACGGGGGTGACGAGGCCGATCCCGGTGATCGCGACGCGCCGGCGCTTCCTCGCAGTCGTGTTCATCGTGCACCTCTCGCGGCGACGTCGAGTCGCGCGGTGGCGGCGGTCTTGCCGTCGAGACGCGCGGCGAGCTTGATCGTCGCGGTGTCGGGGCCGGTGGGCGAGAGCGCTGCGTCCATTTCGAGCGTCGAGCCCGGCGGCATGAAGGCGCGCATCTTCACGTGCGTCATCCGCGCCGGCACCGGCTCGCTGTCCGCTGGCCAGTGCGGGGCCTCGCGAGCGAGATCGAGCGCGAGGGCGATTTGTGAATCGAGGAGCAGTGTTGCCGGGAACACCGGTCGGCGCGGGAAGTGGTCGCCGAAGAACGGCGCGGATTCGGGAACGTGGAGCGTTGCCCTCGCCGAGCGTCCGGTCTCGCCGCCCGTGCGGACGACGCGCGGCGGCGTCACTCCGCGGAACGCGCCGGGCGTGGCGCCCGGCCCGCGTATCAGCTCGAGCCGCGCAGCGAGCGCCTCGGGCGCGTCGAAGTCCGCGACGGGGAGCATTGGTCCGAGGCAGTGGATCAGCTCGATCACGATTGCACCGCGCACCTCGGCGCGACCGGAATAAGCGACCGCCTCGTCGTCGCAGCTTTCAATGTCCACGGCGAGTTCGAGCGCATCGCCGGGAGCGACATCGCCGTGAAAGCGCGTCTCGGTGGCGAGCGCCGCGACGGGTCGTCCGCGGAATCCGATGTGCTCCATCGACACCCACGCTGCGAGCTGCCCGACCGCCTCCGCGACGAGGCACGACGGGAATGCGGCGATGCCCGCCGGCACGTCGTAGCGGCCGACCGCGCGCCGCCCGGGCTCGAACTCGATGATCCGATCGACGAACGAGAACGCAGCGAAGTGATCGGACATGGGTGCGCAGTCGAGGGGCCGGCGTTCGTGACGTCGGAGGGCGAGCCGCCGGTCACCTCAAGCGGCCGGCTGCGCCTGGCGCTGCGCGAGGACGACGAGCTTGCAAAACGTCTCGACGGTGAACAGTCGCGGGATGTCCTTCACTTTGGTCGGGGTCTTGAAGCGCTCGGCAGGCACCTCGGAAAGGTAGGCACGGAGCTGCCTGAATCCGACGTCGGTGACGATGCCGTTCTGCTCGAACTCGCTTTCCGTGAGCGCGCCGCGCGCGTTCTCGACGATCTTGCCGCGCGGGATCTTGATCTTGAACGCGCGCTCGAGGCGGAACACGATGTCGAGAAAGTCGATCGACTCGGCGTTCAGGTCGTCGATCAGTGACGCCTGCGGCGTGACCTCGTCCTCCTCGCAACCGAGCGCGTCGGCGACCGTCGCCGCGACCGTCGGATAGACCTTGTCGATTTCTTCCTTGGTAATTTCAGCTTGTGCCATGTTGAGGGCTCCGGTCACTCCATCTTGAATCCGCCGTCGATGCTCCACACCTGCCCCGTCACGTAGTCGGCGTACGACGAGGCGAGGAACCACACTGCGTACGCGACCTCCTCAGGTTGCCCGTAGCGTCTGAGCAGAATGCGCGACTTGACGTCGGCACCCGACTCTTCGCGCACGTCCTCCGACATTTCGGTCTCGATGACGCCCGGCGCGACGCAGTTTACGTTGATCTTTCGCGGGGCGAGCTCGACCGCGAGCGAGCGGGTGAAAGCGTTGATCGCGCCCTTGCTCGCGGCGTAATTGGTCTGGCCGCGGCCGCCCTTCTCGCCGGACACCGAGCTGATGTTGACGATGCGGCCGGCGCGCTGCGCGATCATGTACGGCACAACGGCGCGCGTTACATTGAAGACGCCGGTGACGTTGGTGTCGAGCACGACTGCGACGTCCTCGTCCTCGAACGCGGACAGCGGATTGTCGCGGATCGTGCCTGCGTTGTTGACGAGGATGTCGATGCGTCCGCAGCGCTCGGCGATGGTCTCGGCGGCCGCGGCGCACGCTTTGGAGTCGCGGACGTCGACCCGCGCCGCGGCAATCGTGTGCCCTCCCGCGCGACCCGCAGCGATCACAGCGTCGGCGGCGGCGGCATCGCGATAGAGAAACGTCACGTCCGCGCCTTCGGCGGCGAGCAGCAGCGTGATCGCGCGCCCGATCCCCCGGCTGCCGCCGGTGACGATCACCGTCTTGCCCGCGATTCCAGCGTCGATCATCGGTTCGCCCCGCTCTAGCCCGAGATCGCGAAGCCGCCGTCGACCACGAGCGTGTGCCCGTTGATCATCGCCGCTTCCGGTAGGCAGAGAAGGTAGATCGCATCGGCAACGGCGTCCGTGGTGAGCCTGGTGCCGGCGGGGTTGCGCCGCGCGAAGTCGGCGAGCAGCTCCTCGCGATTGGGGAAATAGGCGAGGGCATCGGTGTCGACGACCCCGGCGCTCACCACGTTAACGCGGATTCCGCGCGGACCCAGCTCCTGCGCGAGCGCGCGCGCGAGCGATTCGAGCGCAGCCTTCGATGCGCCTATGAACCCGTAGCCCGGCATCGCCCGCTGCGCGCCAAGAGACGACAACGCGACCACGCGCGCGCCTTCCGCCATCAGCGGCAGCGCGCGCTGCACGAGCAGATTCAGCGCGAGCGCGTTGGTCTCCATGCACCAGCGAAAGTGCTTCAGCGTCATTTCGACGGTCGGCTTGAGCACGCCGGACGCCGCGTTGCTCACGAGAATATCGAGGCGCTCGAAGTGCTTGCCGAACTCGGCGAAGATCTCGTCGACCGAATCGGGGACGCCCACGCTGCCCTGGATCGCGACGGCCCGGCGCCCCAGCGCGCGAATCTCGGCGCAGAGCGCGTCCGCTTGATCGGCACTGTTGTAGTAATTCGCCGCGACGTCGCAACCGGCGCGCGCGAGCTTGAGCGCGGTCGCCCGCCCGATGCCTCGCGCGGCACCGGTGACGAGCGCGACTTTGCCGGCCAACGCCGCAGACATCATGGGTGCCGTTTCCCGAAAACCGCCATTTTAACCTGTCCGTCAAGGCGGCCCGACCTGAGCACGCCTCGCGCGGAGCAGCCGTTGAGCCTCGAGTGTCCAGTGCTTCTTGACGCTGTACCAGACGTCGGCCGCCCACAGCGTAGCGTACCCCGCGCGCTCGCCCGGGCGCTCCGAGTCGGGCTGGTCCGGGGTGTATGCGTCGATCCAGGCACGCGCGACGGGATCGCCGGCGAGAGGTCCCGTGATCGGCACCGTGAGGTGGTTGTAGACGAACGGCAGCGGAACGCTGCGGACTGCCGCTGTGCCGTTGTGCCGGAACTCCGTGGTCGCGTTGATTCCCGGAAGCGTCCACGCGAGGGAGTCGAGCCCGACCGAGAAGCCGGTGAACTCGGCGACGCTGTCCGGGATCGTGTGCACTTTGTCGGCCATGCTCCACTGGTTGGGGAGCAGCAGCGCGGCGCCACCTGCCGCGACGACCGAGACATATGAAAGCGTGAGGCCGACCACCGGCTGCTCGGCGCCCGTCAGCGGGTCCACGATCGTCGTGCGGGGGAGCGCCTGTCCGGCATAGGGATCCCAGACGGGGACCTCCGGGGCGTAGCGGCCCGCGAGCTCGTAGAGCACCTTGATCGCCTGGATTCCTCCCTGGCTGTGGCCGATCATCATCGGCCGCATGCCGTCGCGCTCGTAGTACCACGCGAGGAGCCCCGCGATCTTCGCGCTGTCCTCGTAGGGACTCATCGACCAGCTTCGATCGCCCGGGCTCCGGATGCTCATCTCGGGGTAGCCCATGCCGACGAGAAAGCGCCCGGTGGAGGCCATGATGCGATCGGTGAAGGCAACGCCGCCGTGCAGCAGCACAATGCGAGGCGCCGGCGCGCGGGACAGCGTCGCCGCGACGTCGTTTTCGGAGACGTGCTCGGGGTCGAGCGCAAGGATTCGCTCTTCGAGGGCCGGATCGATCGCGAGCGAGCGCAGCACGCTCTGTGGCGCGGGAGGAGCCGAGGTAGCGGGCGGCGCTGCGTCTGCGCGCGTCGTGCAGCCGAGGACCGCCAGCGTGGCGATCGCGAGCGCGAGCCTTCGGCCACTCGCTCGCGCAACGATGTGCGTCCCGAGGAGACTTCTCATCGGCATCCTGCACTCAATCCACGGACCCGCTCGATGATCGCGGAGCCGATGGCATCGACGGTCTGCGCCGTGAACGCCGTGGTCCGGTAGGAGATCCCCGCCTGCAGGACGCCCGCGTGCGTCGTGACTGCGACGACGAGCGGC
>Ga0335069_10011605_pt1 | contig 12418 bp, 11 predicted proteins | sample Lox_Sample_11_FD_206714 | JGI IMG/M metagenome (GOLD analysis project Ga0335069, IMG submission 206714) | Soil microbial communities from Loxahatchee National Wildlife Refuge, Florida, United States - Lox_Sample_1.1 | ecosystem: Environmental > Terrestrial > Soil > Wetlands | place: USA...
CGCGAGAGGTAGCCTGAATTGTGGTGGAGACCTTTTTGGTCCTCGCGCTGCAAATCAACGACTTACCTTTCTCGCATGGCCCCAACCGTGAAATTTCGGTTAGAGGTACTACGGTGAGGATACGGGGAGGTGACGGTGTGGACAGGGTGGGGGTGGGGAGTGGCATGCGGAACCGCCGTCGGCATAGGCGCTTACGAATCTGTTTCGAGATGGAGCCTTGCGGCTGGGCTTGGGGCAGCCAGAGTGAAGCCTTCTGTGTAAGTGCCTATCACTGAGTGATTTATTAGAGCTTCGCTTCGGGAAGGGTGGGGGGCGCGTCGGCTGTCTTTGCCGCGTGCCGTCCCGCCGGGCGCGCCGGCGGCTCCGCAAAGAGCGCGAGTTCGCTCAGTGCGGGACATACGGGCGCCTTCACGATGCGCAAGCGGACTTTCCCGGTCGTCACCGGTGCGCTGCGCACCAGGCGGCAGTTGCCGATGCTGGTGCCGGAGGCGAACTGGGTCCAGGCTCCGTCCTGCCATCGGTCCAGGGCGAAGGCCTCGATGCGCTGACCCAGCGGGAGGTATTCTCGAAGGCGGACCACATTGAAGGTGACCGGTTTGCCGAGGTCCAGCACCACCTCGGGTGTTGTGACTGCATCGTCTGTGGCCCAATACGTGTCGGGCCGGCCCGCGAGCAGGTTGCTGGGGCCGAACCGGCTTTCGTTGCCGCGCGTATTGGAAGCGGTGACCTCAGCTTTACGCGCCAGGTTGTGCGCGAATGTCTTTTCCAGGGCGCGGTGAAACGCACGCACTGATTGCGCGTCGGGCTCGGGAATCTTCCCGCGGCGGTCCGCTGGCAGGTTCAGCATGAGCGTCGCGCCGCGTCCGACCGACTGGAAATACAAGTCGAGCAGTTGCCGGGGCGTTTTGACCTGGTGGTCCTCGTGCGGATGGTAGAACCAGCCGGGCCGGATGGAGACGTCGCATTCGGCGGGCAGCCAATCCGTGCCGGGCCGGTCGCCGGAGTTGAGACGCGCTTCGTCCGCGTGGCCCGGGGCAAAGTCGGCGGCATTGAGCGTGGCCCAGCAGGTCTGGCCGGCCAATCCTTGTTCGTTGCCCACCCAGCGAATGTCCGGCCCGGCATCGCTGAACATGCAGGCGCCGGGCTGGAGGGCGCGAACAATACTCCAGGTGGTGGGCCAGTCATAGTAGGTCCGGTTGTCAATCGAGCGCCGTTCGCGCGCGCCGCCGTAATACCCGTCGCCCCCATTGGCGCCGTCGAACCAGACCTCAGAGATCGGCCCATACCCGGTCAGCAGCTCGCGCAACTGGTTCCGATAATACGTGAGATACTCGGGCCGGCCATAATCCCGCTGGTTGCGATCCCAGGGCGAAAGGTAGATTCCGAACTTCAGGCCATATCGCCGGCAAGCGTCCGAGAGCGCTTTGGCGACGTCGCCCTGGCCGTTTTTCCACAGCGAGTTCCTGACCGAATGTTCCGTGTAGCGGGATGGCCACAGGCAAAAGCCGTCGTGGTGTTTGCACGTGAGGACCAGTTCCTTGATGCCGCCCTGGCGGAACGTGCGCGCAATCTGGCGGGCGTCGAAGTCGGACGGGTTGAAAGCCTTTTCGTCCTCATCTCCGTAGCCCCATTCGCGATCGGTGAACGTGTTCACCGTAAAATGGACGAAGCCCACGATTTCCATTTCTTGCCATGCCAGTTGGCGCGCGGTGGGCAAGGGCCCGTATGGAGCAGGCGGTTGAACGGCCAGGCCGGGGCTCGGCAGGACCAGCAGCGCGGCCAGGGCGGCTACCGTTTGCGTTTTGATCCTGGGCACGAACGTTACATGTCACATTGCTGCTGCCGCAGGAAGCGTAATCCGACGAAAAGCTCGGACTATAAGGCCGACCTCCGACCGACTTGGCGGGGCGATTAACGATTCAGAGGCCAAGTCCTGGCGTGGCTTGCGGTTTTTGGTAGAAGGGCACGCCGACGCGGTGGATGTGATCCAGCAGCTCGGGATGTGTAATTCGATCCAGGATGGACAGGTCAAACTCGTAAGGGAGCAGCAGGTCGTCCAGATCCTCGTCAATGCGGGCCAGGATGGTTGAGTTCAGTTTTTCGCCCACCAGCGTCAGGTCAATGTCCGAACCGGCCTTGAAATTGCCCTTGGCGCGCGAGCCGTAGAGGATGGCGCGCTCGACCTCGGGGTGACGGGCCAAAACCTGGTGAATGCTGGCGACCGCGGCGGCAGCCAGGCCGTGCTTCATAGCTCGCCTGCCTCCTTCGCTTCCAGTTCCACGAATCGCCTTTCCATGTCTGCCAGGGCAGGATGGAACCGTTCGAGAACGCTCTGAACGACTCCCTGGGCTATGTTGGCGTTGTACGTGTGGGAACTGAGGTTGCGGGCCTGGATCATGTCCATCCAGGCCTGGCCGTCCTGGATCAGCCCGTTTCTGAATGCCTCGCGGGTCGCGTTTTTGGAGCCGACGACGCCGGCGACCCCTTGCTCCTCCAGGTAATCCTTGAGCACGTTCCAACCCAGCTCATGCGTAAACTCGAAGGCTTGAATTAGCCCCTGCTGCTCCAGGTCCGAGAGCAGGCGCTGGCGCGACAATGCCACCGCGTCCGAAAGTCGAGACAGTGCCTGGCGATAGTTTTGGAAGCGCTGCCGCCAGCGGAGGTCGGGGTTTTTCATTGGCTCGGACATGGGTAGAGGCTACGGCAAAGCTCCCTTGGGCAGAAGCAGTTTTCGCAGCAGGGTCTGGGCACGGGTCAGCGCTTGAAAGTCGGCGATTGTGCCCGGCTGCCGGACTGCGTGCGGTTCCTGACGCTCCAGTCAGTTGGAGTGCTCGGTGCCGACGCCGTGGGGTGGGATCACTGTATTCACGGGCCGCCACCCCCTTCGTGCAAGCATCAGGTCATCGCCCCGGCGAAGAACAGGGGATATCGCTCTCCCCGGGCTTCGCGTAAGAGCAGCAGGGCAAGCTCGCGGGCATGGTAATCGCCCCACATGGAGCTTTCGCCATTGGGCACCTTCTGTCCGGGACGGATGTAGTCCCAGCCGTTGGGCCGATGATACACCGAGTGGAGCAGCAGGCCCTGATGGCGGGCGTCCGCGGAGAGATAGGGCTCCTGGAAAAGCGTCGCGGCAATCGTCAGGCCGGCCTGGCGGTAATGGCGGCCTCTCCCGCGCTCTCCGCGGGCGGAAAGATGGTTGCCGAGCCGGAGCAGCCCTTGTGCGGCGATGGCGGCAGCGGAGGAATCCACCGGCTCCCACGCGTTGAAAGGGTTGGCGGACTTCTCGAGGTAGTTGCCCAACCGGTGCAGGCCTGGGGCGCCTGTGTCCCACATCGGGATGCCGTCGGTGCAGGAGTTGGCGATGTAGAAATCGGCGGTTGCGGTCGCAGCACGCAGAAGCGTGGCGCGAACGGAGGCCGGCGTGGCGGGGCCAGTGGAGCGACTGCGGGTTCGACGGTGAGCACGAGCAGGGAGCGCCGGTGTTTCCCTGGCGCAATCGGCCAGGTCGCGGCTTCGCGTTTCCAGGAACTCCAGTTGCTCGGCGTAGCCAAGTATGGCCCAGGCCAGCCCGCGCGTCCAGGTGCTGAACGGCGAGTAGCCTTGCTGGGAATTGGGGCAACGATAGCTTCCATCGTTGAGATTGAAGATGCTCTCGTGAGCCGTGCGGCCGGACACGTCGTAAGCGTCGCGGCCTTCGCCGTAGTAGATGCTGTAACGGGCGGTGGTCTGCGCGTGTTGCACCAGGCGCTGGAGCAGGGAGATTCGCTCGTCGTGCTCGCCCATGAGGACGTGGCCAAGCTGGTGGGCGACGGCGAGCGAGCGCAACGAGCGGATCGTATCTACGAACAGCGAGTGCGGGCCGTTGAAGGAATAGATGTAGCCGGCGCCGTCCGCAATACACGTCCAGCGCGCGGCCTGCACGGCCCCTGAGACCTTCAACGCCAGCTCGTAAAAGTCCATCGCTGGCTGGTTAAAGGGAATGTTGCCTTCCCGCATCAGGCGCCAGAGGTTTCCGTAGGTGGAGATGTTGTTGAAGCCGTGGTCGTGCACGCCGATGTGCGACACGTGAGGCGCCATCCGCAGGACGGTGCGCTTGCGCCCGAGTTCGAGAAAGCGCTCCTCGCCCGTGGCGTCGAACTGCAGCAGCGCCGACCCGAATTGGAAGCCCTGCGTCCACTCGGTCCAGCCGCGGGAGGTGTATCGGCCTTTGACGGTGAAAACGGGGGCGCCCTTGGCAGGGTCCCAGCTCTTTTCCAGGCTAAGGATCTTCTGCGCCGAGAGGTCGAGAAGCCGTTCGACCTGGGGCAGGAGCTTGCGGGCCGTGAGGTGGGCGTTGATGCGTATGGCCATTAGAGTCTCCGGATATGGAAGCCGCCGTCCACGTTGATGACTTCGCCGGTGCTGAAGGGCAGCAGGCCTCGGGCGATGGCAGCGACGGCTTTGCCGACATCCTCCGGCGTGCCCCAGCGTTGGATGGGTGTGAGGCCCTCCGCAATGAGCCTGTCGTATTTCTCTTTCACGCCGCTGGTCATGTCGGTGGCGATGATGCCTGGGCGGATTTCATAGACGTTGATGCCATGCTCGGCCAGGCGAGATGCGTAGAGCGGGGTCAGCATGGAGAGGGCAGCTTTGGCCACGCAGTAGTCGCCGCGGTTCACGGACGCTGTGTAGGCGCTGATAGAGGAGATGGTGATGATCTTCGGGCCGAACGGGAGAGGCGGGACGCCTGTCCCACGCTGTTGGATCATCCACTTAGCCGCGAGCTGCGTCAGGAAGTAAGGGCCTTTGACGTTGATCCGCATGAGGCGGTCGAAGCTGTCCTCGGTGGCTTCGAGGATGTCTGCCCGCACTTCGGGGGCTACGCCGGCGTTGTTCACCAGCAGGTCGAGGCGCCCGAAGGCGGACCTGACGAACTCAATCAGGTTCTGCCGGTCGGCGGCATTGCCTATGTCGGCGCGGCAGGCCTCGGCGCGAATGGTCTTTGCGCCGGTTCGGGCAGCCGCGAGGCAGTCGGCGGCGGTCTGCCGGGCCGCCTGGCTTTGGCTCGCGTAGTTGATGACGACGTCCCACCCGATGCCTGCCAATTGCAGCGCGATCCCGCGACCAATACCGCGCGCGGCGCCGGTGATGAGGGCCACGGCGTTCATGGGCCGCCAGCATAATTGCGGCAGAAGGAAGCAAAAGACAAAACTTGAAGCGGCAGTGGCAAGTCTTATTCTGGCTGCCGTGCGCAGAGTGAAGGTCCCGCTGGGGAACCGCAGCTACAACATCCTGATCGGCCCCGGTCTGCTGGCCGGGCTGGGCAAGGAATGCGCCTGTCTGGGCCTGCAGGCCCGCTGCGCGGTCATTTCGGACACCAACGTCGCTCCACGGTACGCCAGGGCGGCCCAGGAAAGCTTGCGGCGGGCAGGCTTTGATTCCACGACCATCACCGTGCCCGCCGGGGAGCAGGCCAAGAGCCTGAAGTCCGTGCAGGCCTGCTACGATCGTCTGGCCGGGCAGCGGCTCGAGCGCAAGTCCTTCATCGTGGCCCTGGGAGGAGGCGTTGTCGGCGACCTTGCGGGTTTCGTGGCGGCCACCTACCTGCGCGGGATTGCCTTTGTGGAAGTGCCCACGACGCTATTGGCCCAGGTGGACAGTTCCGTCGGGGGCAAGGTGGGCGTGAACCTGGCCGCCGGCAAGAACCTGGTGGGGGCGTTCTACCAACCCCGGCTCGTGCTGTGCGACCTGGACACGCTGGGCACGCTGCCGAGCCGCGAATACCGGGCCGGACTCGCCGAGGTCATCAAATACGGCATCATCTACGACGCGGCGCTCTTTGAGAAGCTGGAGCGAGACCTGCCCAGCCTGTTGCGGCGGGAGCCGCGGAAGCTGGCAGGCGTGATCGCGCGGTGCTGCGAAATCAAGGCCGAAGTCGTCGGCCAGGACGAGACCGAGAGCGGGGTGCGCGCCATTCTGAATTTCGGCCATACCATCGGCCATGCGCTGGAGGCCATTTCTCATTACGGCAAGTACCTGCACGGCGAGGCCATTTCCATCGGCCAGGTGGCTGCCGCTGAGCTCTCGGCGCGCACAGTGGGCTTGCCGGCGGCTGAGGTCAGGCGCATCGCCGACCTGCTCCGCTGCGCCGGTCTGCCGACGCACGTCAAGCTGAGCGACCCGCAACAACGGAAGCTTCTCACCGCCATGCAACTCGACAAAAAGGTCAGCGGCGGCGAGGTCAAATTCGTGCTGGCGCGCCAGATCGGGCGCGTTCAGTTCGGCCAGAAAGCCCCGGCGAGCCTCCTGCGCGAGGTCATCAGTCACCTGCATTCGTCCTGAGTCCACCCATGTCTGCCGTCAGCGAAACCATTGTCCGGGAGTTCTTCGAGCTTCACGAATTCCTTGTCCGTCAGCACCGCAAGTTCACGGGCCAGGGCCGGCGTGAGGAGGAAGACGACATTGATTTCTTCGTGCTCAACCCACATCCGCAACCGCACCAGGGAAGCCTGCCGTTTGTGCTGGGGACAGAGGACCTGCCAATGCTGCACCGGGCTGTGGTAGTGGTCCGGGGCTGGCATACGGAGACGTTCAGTACCGCCGTGCTGGAGGGCGCTCCTGCCATGTTCCGGTTCGTCCAGCCCAAGGTGTTCCAGCAGGCGGCGCGCGCCTTCGGGCAGGACGGTACGCCCCTGAAGATACTGGTCGTGCCCTCACTGCCACAGGGCGCCGCCGCCCGCGAGGAGAGCATTGCGCTGCTCCGCGCTAAAGGCATTGATGCGGTCATTCCCTTTCGCACGATCCTGGCTGACCTGGTCGGCGCGACCGAGGTCAACCGCAACTACCAGAAGTCCGACCTGCTGCAGATTATCCGCATCCTGAAGAACTACGACTTCTTCCGGGAACCCCAGATGGAGCTGTTCAAGGCGCGACGCCGGAAGGGATAGGTCGGGGCATCCCAGTTTCCAATCACCGCGTCTTCTGCTAGAGTAGGCCCATGCTGCTGGTCATAGACAACTACGACTCGTTCACCTACAACCTGGTGCAATACCTGGGGGAAATGCAGGTGGACCTGCAGGTGCATCGCAATGACCAGATTTCGGTGGAGCAAATCCGCGCGCTCAAGCCCGAGCGCATCCTGATCTCACCCGGGCCCTGCTCCCCGCGCGAGTCGGGCCTGTCCAACGAGATCATTCGCGCCTTCGGCAGCCAGGTGCCCACGCTGGGGGTTTGCCTCGGGCACCAGTGCATCGGGCACGTGTTCGGCGGCAATGTGGTCGTGAACTACCGTATGATGCACGGCAAGACGTCGCCCATTAAGCACAACGGCAAGGACCTGTTCGCGGACATGCCGAACCCTTTCGCCGCCACGCGCTACCACTCGCTGGTCATCGAGCGCGGCAGCATGCCGGATTGCCTCGAGGTGACGGCCGAGACGGAAGAGGGTGAAGTTATGGGAGTCCGGCACAAACAGTTCCCTATCTGGGGCGTGCAGTTCCACCCCGAGAGCATCCTGACGGAGAACGGCAGGCTGATCCTGCAGAATTTCCTGAAGCTAAAGTAGCTTCCCGCAGACCTCGCGCACGGCGGGGGCTTACACCCGCCCCTCCGGACGGGGGGCGCCGCCGACGCGCGGTGCGCGCTCCTCGCGGGGCCGGGCGATATTGACGGTGAGGGCCCGACCGTCCAGTTCCTTGCCGTGGAGGGCCTTGATGGCCGCTTCCGCCGCCTCCGGGGTTTCCATAGTGACGAACCCGAAGCCTCGCGGGCGGTTGGTGAACTTGTCCTTGACCATGTCCACCTCGGTGACGGTGCCGTGAGCTCCGAAGAGGCCCTTGAGTTGTTCCTCGGTTGCCTTGAATGACAGATTCCCTACGAACAGTTTTGTGCTCATGATGCGCTGCTTTATGACTGGCCGCCGTTTCCAGGCCTTCCAATCATCGGCGAACCGCGTTCAACTGAGGATTTAGCTGGCACTGAAACTGGCAAGTACTCTATTCGGGGCTCATTCTAGCGGGTGGGCAGGGTCGCGCAACTATTATTTGCGGCTGAATTCACGTGAGGGGTAGGGCAATCGGTTGGGAAAAGCAGATTAGGTGGGCACGCTGCAAAGGCGGCAGCGCGGCTGTAGTGTTCCCAAACGCCCTCAAACCAGCCCTTCAGCCGCGCGCAGCGCACAGCCAAGCCGGCAACCCGTTGCCGCCCTACTCCACGTCCTCGCCCAACTCGACATTCCAGTAGGCGAGGTCCACGAAGTGCTTCCAGCTATCGTGCTGGTAGAGGCTGAAGTTGATCTGCACGAACGGCCGCCACTTCGGTCGCTTGGGCTTGCGCACCAGGTGCATGCCGGCTTCCTGGGGCGTGCGGTTGGCCTTGAGCGTGTTGCACTCGACACAGGAGCACACAATGTTCTCCCAAGACGTCGGCCCGCCCCGGTCGCGCGGGACGATGTGATCGAGGTTGAGGTCCTTGCGTTCAAAGACCTTGCCGCAATACTGGCAGGTGTTCTTGTCGCGCTCGAAGATGTTGTGCCGGGTGAACTTCACTTCCTTCTTGGGCATCCGGTCATAGACGATGAGCAGGATGACGCGCGGCACGCGGATGCGGAAGGAGACGGTGCGGACGGACTCGGGGCCGGGCTCCTGCTGGGAGACGTCGTGCCACTCGGTGAAGCTGTAGGTTTGGAAGGAGCCGTCGCTGCGTCCGAGCACAGCCTGCGCGTGGCCCTGAAACAGCAGTGTCAGCGCCCGGCGCGCGGTGCAGACGTTCACCGCCTGCCACAAGCGGTTGAGCACCAGCACATGTTGGTTGAGGATGGAACTCATGATCGGTCCAACTGGCGCCAAGCTACCTAATGCACCGGCGCCTGTCAACGCCGGGATTCCGAGCTGTCGGGTGGTGAGTCGAGCCGCAACCCCTGCGGCCCAGCCGATGCGCGCGGCCCGCGCGCTGGACGCCTTACACCCATCGGCGCGGCTCGGGCTCCCTCAAGCAATCGTTAGGAACTGCTGGGCTACTGCCCCTGAACGGTGTACGCCGGCCAGGGCTGTATTACGCGGATGTGGTAATAACCGCTGCGTCCAGGAGGGTTCGTGTCAGTAAGCGTGAGAATTTCCCCGGTGCCCTGGGTGCAACCCAGAACTATCCAGTTGGGGTCGGTAAGCTTGGCCTTGAATTCCAGAATGTTCGTCAGGCCGCCAATCGAAGCGAACTGCAGGCTGTACCCGCCGGAGCGCGCATTCGTGCAGATCGAACTGAAGTGAGTCGGCGCATCGTTGGTTACCGTCCCTTGAACCAGAAAACTCAGCTTGCCACCATTAGTCATATACATGCTCCCCCAGTTGGTCAGGCGTGAATCGAGATGGAGGGGCGGGGTGTAGTCATTGGTAAACGCCAGATGGCTATTGGATGAGCCAGTCAGAATTGTGCCGTAATTGGCGACCCAACCGCACACAGTCCCGCTGCCGGTCAGCGTCGCATTAGGGCTGATGATCAGCCCCCCGGAGAAATCGCAGCACCCGCCGGACAACGATAATGTCGCCGGGGTGACACCGTCCCCGAGCACGAAGGCGCTGCCGTTCGTAATCTTCGTGCAACCGGCTCCTACGGCCAGCGTTCCGCCCTTGAAGATGAACTGGCTGCCGGGAAACACCTGCACGGAATCCACCATGGCCGTGCCGCCTGCCAGGGTGAAAATGCCTGCATTCGTGATTACGGTGCGACCGTTGGTCGTCACCCCGCTTCCGATGAGGAGTCGCGCGTTATGCTGCTTATTGGTGACCGTCAGCAAGCCAGCCGTGAGGTCCAGCCGCCCGTAGCCTTTGTTGCCATTCGTCAGGCCGCCGACCATCAGGTCGCCCGTGGCCGCGACATGGCTGAGCTTGTCCAGCGTGAGCCTGCCGCCGACAGCCAGGTTCTTTTCCACCACCATTTCCGCCTCCCGGACGTGGACGTGGACCCGGCGGCGGATAGTCATGTCGTTGGTCACGTGCAGATGAACGCTGGTCTCACCGTTGTGCAGCAGCAGGGTGAGGGGCTTGTTCGTGGGCGTTGCCAGGTCGACACTCTGCAGGCGGAAGTAGTTGGAGTTGGCGGCGGCAGGCCGGAGGTGGATGAGAGGGGTTTCCGCATCGGTGATGTAAACTGCATGCTGGTTGGTGGGGTCGTCCGTCCACCAATGGCCCTTGTCCCATTTAAGCGGACGCCGGCTATCGGGAGGCGGAACATCCGGCGGCAGTGGCGGGAGCGCCTGGTCCGACAATGCCCCTCGGTAGGCGTCCTCGAGCAATCTGCGGTTCAGCAAGGCTATCTCGTTCGGATTGGTAGGCAGGTGGTGCACCATGCGCAGCGTTTGTTTGCTCAGGCTCACCCCCAAGAACCGGGTGGGGTCATAAATGTTCGTCCCTCCCTGAATGATGGCCGCAAGGTCCGTGCTTAGGTCCGTTCGCAACGGCTCCGGAAGGGATTCCGGAGGCTGGTATTGCTGCAGATCCGTCTTTGTATTTGGCGACAACTGTGCCGCAAGCCACTTGTCAACATTCCTGGCTGGCTGCTGCAACTTGCCGGCAATGGCAAGCATCGGCGCGTTGAGGAGATCATCCGCCGACACGTTCGCCGGCGGAAGGTCTGCCGCGCGCTTGGGCTGGCGACCCTGCGCCGGGTTGCACCCGCTCATGAGCCACGCGCCGGCGGCCAGCAGCACGAAGGCGGCCCGCACCTGCCTGGTTCCCAAGCGTGCCAGGGGCGGTCGCGCTGCACTGCTCTCCTTAAGCTCCTGATTTCCCGCGCTCCAATTCCACAACGTCTCATTGCTAGTCATGTCTCCTCCAGAGTTGGGCCGGCCGCCTCTCCTTGCCGCGCCGTGGAACAACACCGCGCTCCAGGAGAGGAGTCCTGGCCATAGTTGCTGGTTATGGGTGGGATTAGTAAGGCCCGCCGCGGTGGCGCACAAGCTTATTCTGTCGCCTTGACTGAGGTAGTGCGCACTTCATCACTACCGCCACCGAGCGCGAGCACCGCTGGCCGCCATAGGAATGCCTTCAGCCCGCAGAACTTGGACGCACCTCACACGCCTTGGGATTTGCTGGGCGCAAACCACTCGGATTGCGCCCTGCACGCTTTTTGGAGAAAAGTGCTGGACGCGGTGAGAGTGGCAGTGTAGGATTAGTGACATTAACCCAGTTACTTAGCTATGCTCAACACTGCATGTCCCTATTGTCGCACGGGTCGCGGGCAGACAAACCTGCAGGCGATCCTCTCCCAATCCATCCTCATCGTCGCGTTCTGCCTCGCGGCAGCGCCAGTCCACGGCCAGCCGGCCCGCACCGATGACCGGCGCTTTTGGATGCCGGACGGTCCCATCAACGCGATTCTGCCGGTGAGCAATACCGTCTATATTGCCGGCGATTTCACCTACCTCGGCCCGCGCACGGGGCCGGCGGCGCTGTTTGATTCGTCAACGGGGAATTTGTTGGCGGTGCCGCCCCGCATCAGCAACACGCTGAAGGCAGTGGTTCCGGATGGGGCCGGCGGTTGGTTCATTGGCGGGAACTTCACGAACATCGGCACTATGGTGATCACGAATGTGGCTCACCTGAATTCCGACCTTTCCCTGGATACTCATTGGAACGCTCGGATGATTAGCACGATCGTCAATGCCTTGGCCCTGGATAGCGGCACGTTGTACGTGGGCGGAACCTTCACGCGGGTAGGCGGCCAGTCCATATCCGGCCTGGTAGGTTTGAATTCCGGCAGCGCCGGGGTCCAGTGGAATCCTCAGATATCGGGCACTGTAAACTGCATACAGGTCACGAACGGGTTGGTGTACATTGGCGGGCAGTTCACGAGCGTCGGCAGCTCGAACCGGCAGAACCTGGCAGCGATCTCGGTCTCCAATACGCTGGCCAATACGTGGGATCCCGGGGCGGACACAGCGGTGCTGGCGCTCCGGATTGCGGGGAACACAGTCTACGTGGGCGGCCAGTTCCAGAACATAAACTATCTGGCCAAACCGCGAAGCCGGCTCGCGGCGCTGGACGCTACCACCGGCCTCGCCACTACCTGGAACCCCAACCCGAACGGCATCGTCCGCACGATCGACGTCGGCACTGGGGTGGTGTATGTGGGGGGAGACTTCACGACGATAGCCGTGGCCAGCCGGCTGGGCTTTGCGGCGCTGAGCAGCACAACCGGCGCCGCGCAAGCATTGAACCTGCAACTGCAGACCTCCGCCTCCTCCAGCATCGTCCGTGCGGTAACGCTGGCCGGCACCTCGCTCTATGTGGGGGGCCAATTCACCAACGCCTTGGGCGCGCAGCACGCCGTCATCGTGGGGGTTGATACCGGCAGCAGCCTGAGCATCCCTGTGCCGTTGGGGTCGGCCTTTAACGGAGCCGACGGCACGGCCTTTGGAGCGAATACGATCGTGGCCAACAATGGG
>Ga0335069_10011606_pt1 | contig 12418 bp, 9 predicted proteins | sample Lox_Sample_11_FD_206714 | JGI IMG/M metagenome (GOLD analysis project Ga0335069, IMG submission 206714) | Soil microbial communities from Loxahatchee National Wildlife Refuge, Florida, United States - Lox_Sample_1.1 | ecosystem: Environmental > Terrestrial > Soil > Wetlands | place: USA: Florida...
ACGCGATCGGGCTGGCCGGAGAGCATGACCGTGACCGCCTCGGGCTCCTCCTGCCGCCAAACCAGGGTGCCCTTGGTGCCGGAGACTTCGATGCCGAGGTCGTTCTTGTGCCCGATGCAGATTTGGGAGGCGCGAACCAGGGCTTTGCCGCCATTGCTGAGCTTGCAGTAGATGGTGAAGTGGTCGTCGAGTTGACGGCCCTGGACGTAGGTCTCGAGCTGCGCACTGAGCTCGGACACGTCGAGTCCCGTGACGTAGCGGAGCTGCATCAAGGCGTGCGTGCCGATGTCGCCGCCGCAGCCCGAGCCGCCGGCACGTTTGGGGTCAACGCGCCAGGAGGCCTGCTGCTGGCCGGTGTCTTCGAGCTTCGTGGCCAGCCAGCCTTGCAGGTAGTAGCTGTCCACCCACCGCACGTCGCCCAGCAAACCGCTGCGGACGATGTAGCGGCTAAAGCGGCTGGTCCAGTGCCCGAGATAGGTGTGTGCCACGCCGAAAGGAACCTTGAGCTTGCGGGCGGTGCTCACTAACTCCGCGGCCTCCTTCAGGTTCAAGCACAGGGGTTTCTCGCAGAACACGGCAATGCCGGCCTTCATGGCCTTCATGGCCGGGTCGTAGTGGACGAAGTTGGGAGTGACGATGAGGACGTAGTCGAGCTTCTCGGCCTCCGGGAGCTTAGCATTGGCGGCGATCATCTCGTCGTACGAGCCGTAGCCTTTGATCGGGTAAGGCCAATTGGCGGCTTCTTCCAGGGCGATCTTGGCGTCGGGGAACAGCGCGCCGGCGACTACGCGCCTCGTGCCATCAAAGTGGATGGCCTTTTGGTGCGGATGGACGATGAAGGCGCCGCGCCCGCCGCCGACCAGGCCGACATTGAGAGGTCTATTGGACATAATGGAGTCTCCTGTTTCGTAGTTGTTGAATTGAGTGCATGTGTTACTGCGTCGTGTGCTCTTCGGGACACATCGAAAGCGTCCGAGAATAAGGGGGGCGCCAGGCCGTGTTCAAGGACAGAACGCGCCTGTGCGTCAGAGAGCAGGGCCAATTCATGAAGGGTGGTAGGGACGCGTTCCACCGGGTCCCCATCTTCCCGAGATAGCAGGGACGCGGTGGGATGCCTCCTTACCACGCTTCATGAATCGGCCCTGGTCAGAGAGCCACGGCAGCACAAGAAACACACGAGCTTCAGCCGCTCGCGCCGGTCCGAGACTTGCCCCTCCCCGCTACGCCACAGTAGCGAAAAACAAGCCTCGAAGCCCGACCGCAATGCTCAGCCACCTTCTCGTGTGTTTCCTGTGCTGCCGTTCATGGCGAATAATGGTCCGCTGCGCTCGGCGCCTGGAGCAGCGCCGGCGCGGTGTAAATCACATGCCAGGACTCTTCGCCGCCGCGCCCGGCCGGTCAACCAGCGCCAACGCCAGAACGCGTTGCGCGGCGATCTGGTCACTCATCACGTCCGATGCCTGTGCGCCCGCCGGCGGCTCCTGGACCGCGGGCCGCGTCCTGGCTATGCGGCGAAAAGCATCCTTCACGAAGGCCTGGGTCAGCTCGTCAGCCGCCGCCATCTGGGTATCGAGCTGAAGCACGTCGTCGCAGAGGAACACATCCAACTGCCGCGTCGCTTCGGCCACGCGTCCGTCCTGGATTTTCCGCAGCGCCAGGCTCAGGGTCTGGTCCGCGTGGAGGCGATCCAGGGTGACCGCGAGCGTCTGCGAAGACTCCACCTGGCGTTCCAGGCCGATGTAGGAGGCTGCGCCGATCATCCCGGCCAACACGATCGCCGCACCGGCAACGGGCACCAACCAGTCTATGCGAATGTATTTCCGATTCATAAAATTGACCCTCTAACACACTGTTCCCTGCATTCGGGCACCACCACCCAGATCATTGGACAGCTCAGCCCGTGCTTGCTCACACTCCTGCCAGCCAATGCTTCCCTACTACTTATTAAGCAGCCACGGAGAAAAGTTACGCTAAAAAGTGCCGCGGCTTCGAATGAACCGGGCGGGTTCAAGAACACGCAGGCCAGGCTCGGTTCCCCAGATCAGCCGTTTGGTTTCCAGGTTCACGATCTTCGCTGTCACCTTATACGACACCCGTACGGGGACCTTTAGTATAATGAAATGTGAGGCCTCGGCCGGAGCGCGCCCATCCTCGGGGGGCAGCACGTCCAACATTGGCGGCGCGCTCAGATGCTTTGGCGTGCTGCGCCCGAGGGCGGGCGCGCTCCGGGCGGCTTTGTTTTAACTTGAAAAGCGCCGCGCATAGGGGACTGTAGGTTCAGCCGCGAGAGGGCTGAACGTGCGGACGACGGAAGGATTTTCTATGAAGCGCATTGCGATTTTGCTGGTGGACGATCACACGGTTGTCCGGCAAGGGCTTCGGGCGTTGCTCGAAAGCGAAGGCGACCTGAAGGTTGTGGGCGAGGCCGAGAACGGGCGCCAGGCCGTGCGCCTGGCCAAGAAAACGTCGCCGGACGTAATCGTGATGGATGTCGCCATGCCGGTACTCAATGGCATCGAAGCCACCCGCCAAATTGCGAAGGACCTCCCGGCGACCAAGGTGCTGGGCCTGACATCCTATGGTGACGACGAGTATGTGGCGCAGTTAATGCAGGCCGGCGCCAGCGGGTTCCTGATCAAGCAAACCGCCGCGGACGATCTGCTGAAGGCGATCCGGGAGGTCAGTCACGGCGGGACCTACTTCAGCCCCTCCGTGGCCAGGCGAATGCGGGATAACAAGGACGCGTTCGTGGCCAACGGGCACCACCCGAGCAAGGCCGGCGAATTGACCTCACGCGAGTCGGAGGTGCTGCAGCTTATTGCCGAAGGCTTCGCGAACAAGCAGGTTGCCGCCGAGTTGTCCATCAGCATCAAGACCGTCGAGAAGCATCGGCAGCAGGTGATGAACAAGCTCAACATCCACGACGTGGCGGGGCTTACGCGCTACGCTATCTCGAAAGGCTGGGTCGAAAGCGCCGGGCGCGTGCCAATCCCAGGCTAGCCACGCCGCACGGGTAGCTGTCGGAGCCGCCTATTCCCTCGGATTGAAGCGCGACTCGCGCGCCAGTTGCTCCCACAGCTTGCGCTCTGAGTCCGTGACCCGCTTCGGCACCTCGATGCGGGTCGCGACAATGAGGTCGCCGCTGCCGCCCCCGCGCTGGGGCAGGCCGCGACCCCGCACGCGCAGCTTCTGCCCGTTCTGCGTGCCGGGAGGCACTTTGATGCGGACATTCCCGCCCAGGGTGGGCACGGAGATGCTGGTGCCGAGGACTGCCTCCCAAGGCGCGACTTCCGCCTCGTAAATGAGGTTGTGGTCTTGCACGTCAAAGTCGGGGTGCCGCGCCAGGCGGACGCGCAGGTAAAGGTCGCCTGCAGCGCCTCCGCCCATTCCTGCCTCGCCCCGCCCCGCGACACGCAGCCGTTGGCCTTCGGTGACCCCCGCCGGAATCTTGACCTGGTAGGTTTCGGTCTTCGTAAGCTGCCCGGTGCCGCCGCAGGCCGGGCAAGGCCGCCGGTTGCGCTGCCCGGTGCCGCCGCACTGGTCGCAGACCACCGCGTGCCGAATTGAGACCGAGCGCACGGAGCCGCGCATCGCCTCCTCCAGCGTGACCATGATATCGCCCTCGATATCCTGCCCGCGCTCGACGCCGAAGTCGGTTTCGGCAAACGGGCCTGCCTGCCCGAAGCTCCCTGCCCCGTGGCTGCCTCTGGAGCCGAACAACTGCTCGAAGAAATCGCTGAACCCCGTGCCGCCGAAGTGGAATTCATATCCCTCCCCGGCAGGCCCACGCCGTGCGGAAGTGCGTCCGCGCGCAAAGGACTCCCAGCCGGGCGGCGGATGGAACTCGGCGCCGGATTGCCAATTGGGGCCCAGTTCATCGTACTTCTTGCGCTTGGCCGGGTCGCCCAGAACCTCGTAGGCCTCGTTGATTTCCTTGAAGCGCTCCTCGGCTTGCTTCTTGTTCTTGGCCACATCGGGGTGGTACTCGCGGGCCAGCTTGCGGAAAGCCTTCTTGATCTCGGTATCGCTCGCCGTGCGCGACACGCCCAGCGTTTCGTAATAATCCTTATATTGGACTGGCATAAGCGATGCCGGGGATTACGGCAGAAAGTGTCTGCGGATGCCAGAGAAAAGCCTTTGGGGCGTCAAAGCTTCCGCTGCGCCACGCGTTGGAAGTCGCTTTCCCGCCGCAGGGAGGATTTCAAGAGCGCGACCTCTCGCAGCAGTGCCTTAACGGCCCTGTCGAAAGCCGGCACGGGGTCGGCCCCGGACTTCTCGCTCTGCAGGATGTTGGATGGCAGGCGCAGGGTGAGGGCCGCCGCAAAGAGCGGCTTTCTGGGATGCCGTTCGAGGCTAACTTGCAGATGGACGGCATCCGCAGGGAAGTGCTCGAGGTGGCTCTCCAGCTTGGCAACCTTCTGCTCCAGCTTGGACAGCAATTGCCCATGTGGGCGCATGCCCTTGGTCGTCAGATTCCATTTCAGTGCCATAGGCTACTCCAATGTCTGAAAGGCGCGGGCGGGGCGGCGAGTTGCGGAAAGCGCGGCGCAAACGTTGCGTTACCCCCGTTCCCTGCCGGCTCCGCGCCTACTTCCGCTTCGCATTGTCCACCGTCAGATAAAGCATGCCGCCGCCGCCATTGCTGCCGCCGCGCCAAACACGCAGGAGAATGGTATCGCCCTTGGCCTTGTCGCTCAGAGCGACGGCCTCGTTGGCGCTACTCACCGGCTCGCGATTAATGGCGACAATGACATCCCCCGCCTTGAGCCCCGCCTCGGCGGAGTTGGAATCGGGCGCCACGCTCGTGACGTAAGCACCCTGGACGCTCTTCGGGATTTCAGCCTGGCGGCGGGTGCTGGCGTCCAAATCGCCCAGGTCGGCGACTTCCACGCCGTCGAGCGAGTCCATGTCGGAGTGGCTGTGCTGCGGCGCAGGCTGAGCACGGCTGCCTTGGGCCATGAGGTCGTCAGGCATTGTGCCCAGCGTGAGCGCCAGGGTCTTCTCCTTGCCGTCCCGCAGGAGTTTGAGGCTGACCTTTGTGCCGGGCGCCGTTTGCGAGACCAGCAGGCGCAGTTGGCGCATATCCATGACCTTGTGGCCGTTGAACTCGATCACGAAGTCCCCTTCCCGGGCGCCCGCGCCGGCGGCAGGAGAATCAGGCTGGACGCTCGTGACCAACGCCCCCTCGACCCCCGGGAGGCCGAACTGCCGGGCCAGCTCCGGCGTAACGTCCGGCTGCAATGAAAGACCCAGGTAGCCCCGCGTGACTTTGCCTTCCCGAATCAGGCGCTCCATGACGTAATGGGCCATGTTGATAGGCACGGCGAAGCCCACGCCCTGGTTGCCGCCGCTACGGCTGAAAATGGCCGTGTTGATGCCCACCAGCCGGCCTTCAGCGTCCACGAGTGCGCCGCCCGAATTGCCGGGATTAATGGCGGCGTCGGTCTGGATGAAGTTCTCGTAGTTGTTGATGCCGAAGCCGCCTCGCGCCAGGCCGCTCACGATGCCCATCGTCACGGTCTGCCCCACGGCAAACGGGTTGCCCACCGCGAGCACCAGGTCGCCGACCTCAAGCTTGTCGCTGTCCGCCAGGGTGATCGCCGGAAAGTCGTGCCCCTCGACCTTCAGCACCGCCGTATCCGTCGCCGGGTCAGTGCCGACCACTTTGGCGTCAAACTCCTTTTCGCCTGAGGCCAGGGAGACCTTAACCTTGTCCGCGCCCTCGACCACGTGGTTGGCGGTTAGGATATAGCCGTCGGGCGAGACGATGACGCCCGAGCCCAGTCCTCGCTCGTGGAAAGTGTGGGGACGGCCCTGATCGCCGAACTCATCGCCGAAGAAGCGGCGCCACATCGGATCATTCAGGAAGGGCATGGCCTGCTCGTGAACGGTGAGCGTCGAGTAGATATTGACCACGCTGGGAGCGACCTTCTTGATGATCGGGGCGTAGCTCGTCGCCGCTTTGACTTCGTGCCGCAAGGGCGAGTCATCCACCTTCAGCCGGGCGGGCGGGTTGTTGGTGGCCGCCACAGGCTTCGACCAGCCCGTAATGGGCGAGACGGCTAACGCGGCTAGTCCCAGCAGGGCGGCTGCGCGCAACTGGAGCAAGGGTCCTATAGTCCTGTTCATTGTCATCTAAATCGGGTCTTGCGCGCCGAACGGCACGATCCTATGTGCTGGCGGAGGTCACGAGTCGCGCTTGGGTCGTTGGCACGCACCCATACGGCAGCAAGACGCTCGCCCACGCCGCCCTCTGGAACGGTTCGGCCTTCCATGCGCCCAAAGTTCCCCCCACCCCGGAGCTTTGTCAAAGGAAACGGGGGCGGGCTGGAGTTGCCTTCCCCGGCCCCGCTGGTGCCGCGGTTGCCGCTGCCTGGTTCCCAGGGCGCGCCGGCTCTTCGCGCAGGGAAATGGCGGGGAGGTACTCTCCTATCTTCCGCCGCTGCCACCAATCGCCGGTCTTGCGGCGCGTCGCGAAATCAGTGAAGTGATAGTCATAAAGCACGGCGCGGATGTATCGCGGCGGTTCATGGGGAAAGGGGTTATGCCCAAGCAGCCCCAGGACGCCGGGCGAGCCCTGCAACAGGCGCCCGCAGAAGTTCAGCACCCAGAGATTGCGCCGGATATCACCGAGGGCGGCAAACCACATTTGCCAATCCAGCCGGGGCATGTGCGGCTCGACAAATGCCGGACGCCGCTTCAGGTCGCCCGGCTTGTATTTGAATTCGTACTCCAGCCACTTCACCCCGTCGTTGCTGCCTTCGATGATGACCTCCGGGCGGGTCGTCGTCATGACGGCAAACAGGCCGTAGCTGTTGAAAGTGCGAAATGGGGACACCCATATGTATGTAGCAAGGAACGGCATAGGCCACGGCAGCATTCGCCCCCGGAGAGCGTCAATGTGCATCAGGCCGAGCACGACCGAAACGCACGCCAGCGGCACCGTGACCTGCAAAGGCCATTTCCGGCGTGCCGGGGCCGAAGACTGGGGAGCCCCGGCGGCCTGTGGTCCTGCATTGGGACTATGAACCCACCCCTCGCCCGGCCTGTGGCCACCCTCTCCCCATCCGATGGGGAGAGGGAAGGGGTGAGGGGCGTGCGACGCGGATCGAGGTTCATGGAGAGAGGGAGGCTGGGCTCTCATTCGGCGCGGCAGGACCTTCGTCAGGGCCGCATCGTCGAGCAGGAGCAAGCAGAGAGCAATCGTGAGCAGGTTGAAGAACCCATAGTTGCCGGTCAGCATGATGAGCACTTGGAGGAAGAGCTGCGCCCAGCAGGCGAATTGGCGCAGCCGGCGCGGCGCGAAGACCAGGAACGGGACTACTAGCTCGATGCCGAACATGATGACGATGGAGGCCTTCTGGGCCAGGGCCGGCAGTTGGTTGGCATACCACGCGATCCAGGTCGGCAGCGGCTGGGTGCCGTAATGGTAATCCAGCGCCGTCAGATGCCGCCAAGTGGTGTCGCCGCTGGCCAGCTTGACGCAGCCGGACTCGAACATCAGTTGGAACAGCAGCCAGCGCATGAGCCAGAGCACCACCCGGGAAGGGGGTGTTTCCGCGGCCAGCAACGCCGGCCCGCGCACCAGCCATCGCGGCGACACTTGCAGCGGCGCCAGGAATATCGCCAGGAACCCGGCCTGCAGCAGCAGGATGTCCCATTGGAAGCTGAGGAACTCGACGCATACCGTGCTGAGCGAGAGGTAAATGAGCCACAGCAGGAACAGGCACGGCGCCGGGGCGATGCCGAGGATCAGGAGCGCCGCGAGCACCGTCCCGGCAGCGCATTGGACCTTCAGGCATCTGTCGCTTGCGTTGAACCAGCAGAACGTGGGCACGAGGTGATACCGGTCCAGCCCGATCCGCGCCGCTTCCACCTGGTGCCGCAGCACGGACATGGTTTCCCCAGCCGGCTGAATGCCCTGGCGGCCCACCAGGCCGATGATCTGCGTCCAGAGCGATACGAAGGCGATCAGGTAGATGATGCCCAGCGCCCGCAGGAAGGCCCAGCGCACCAGGAAGTGGGTCGGCTGCTCCAGGTTATGCCCCCAGGAGAAGCGCGTGAGCGCGGAGAAGAACGTGCGGTGCCTGGCCACGAGCCGATACCCCAACTCCGCCGCGCGGGCAAAGGGAGGCAGGCGGTAATACAGGTCCAGCAGCCAGTGCTCGTGCGGCTTATGCGCCAGGGTCCGGAACACCGCTTCGGCCCCACCAAAGACCGCCCCTTCCGGCTCGATCAACTGCACGGCCGTCTCGAACTGCTGCCGTGGCACCTCCGGAAACCATTCGGCGATGCGCAGGTCCTGGAACGGCAAATACTCCACCGCCTCGCCCGTGGCCTGGCGCCAGCGCCGAATCCAGAGCGAGCAGAAGCAGCAATCGCCGTCATAGATCATGAGCGGCTTTGCGGGCGGCGAAGCTACGCGGAGGTCGGATCTCACCTAGCCACTAATAGCCCGGTTCCCAGGCTGCCGCCATAGCCTATCTTGGGCCTGGATTGCTCGGACGTGCCCCCTTGGCTTAAGGTGCCGCTCGTGATCTGCCTTGGCCACAAGGCCATCACACGCTACGCATCTATCACAGCCGCCGCCCCGCTCGTGGTGAGCAGGATGCCCCACGCTAGGGTCCCGACCCCATTGCGCATGACGGCAGGGCTGCCACCTTTTCTTTCTGGCGATGAGTGACGACTGTGGAACCCCCCGAGCCGAGGCGATCCGCCGAGAGCTGGCAGGCTTGCTGAACGCATCGGAACTCCACCGGCTGCGGCTGGAAAAGCTCTGGCGAGAGATTGAAAGCTTGGAGGGAGCGGTACAGGCGGCGCAACTTGCGAGGAGTGATTCCGGGCGAAGACGGGAGGCACGAAGTTCCAAGCGGCGAACCTCCTGAGGCGGCCTCGAATCGCCCAATGCCGCTATCGCCAGACTGACCTAACTGCTGCCACCTGGATGATGGCGTTCCAGGGACAATGACGAGCGAGCACCCTGGCCGCGAATGATTGCGGCGCACGGCGAGAAAAGTTAGCGGCGCTCTGCCGAGACGCCGCTACGCTCAGGTTGATGGTCCCAAGGCGGGGCCATGGGCCATGCGGGCTCCCCAAAAAGCGCTATTGACGCCCCTGCCCGCTTTTGCTAGTTTGCACTTGTGAATGGCAAACTGAACCTGCTGCTATCGAGCGCGCTGCTGCTGCGCCGCGCGGCAGTCGGGTTGTAGCCTTTCACTGGAATCTACTTAACCCCACTGCCGCAGGCGGCAGTGGGGTTTTCATTTCCCTGGCCGCCCGGCAGTGTTACCTAGAAAGCGAAACGACCATGCTTAAAGAACCGTCTGCCAAATACCGCCCGTTCCCGCCGGTCCATTTGACCGAGCGGCAGTGGCCCACCCGCACCCTCACGCGCGCGCCGATCTGGTGCAGCGTGGACCTCCGGGATGGCAACCAGGCCCTGGCTATCCCCATGAACGTCGGCCAGAAGCTCGAACTCTTCCAACTCCTGGTAAAATGCGGCTTCAAGGAGATCGAGGTCGGCTTCCCCTCGGCCTCGAACACCGAGTTCACCTTCAACCGGCGGCTGATCGAAGAACACCGCGCGCCCGATGACGTGTGGCTCCAGGTGCTCGTGCAGGCGCGCGAGGACTTGATCGAGCGCACGTTCGCGTCGCTGGCCGGGGCGAAGAAGGCCATCATCCATCTCTACAACTCGACCTCCCCGGCGCAGCGCCGCGTGGTGTTCGGCATGTCCAAAGAGGAGATTCTCCGCGTGGCCGTGCGCGGCGCCACCTGGATCCACGAGCGCCTGCCGATGCTCAAAGGCACCGAAGTCCGGCTGCAATACTCGCCGGAGAGCTTCAGCGCGACCGAGGTCGAGTTCGCCAAGGACGCCGCCGAAGCCGTGATGGACGTCTGGAAGCCCACGCCGCAGCACAAGATGATCCTCAACCTCCCGGACACAGTGGAGGTGGCCACGCCCAACGTCTATGCCGACCAGATCGAATGGACGTGCCGCAACATCAGGAACCGCGACTCGCTCCTCATCAGCCTCCACACGCACAACGACCGCTCGACGGGCGTTGCCGCCACGGAATTGGGCCTCCTCGCCGGGGCCGACCGTGTGGAAGGCACGCTCTTCGGCAACGGCGAGCGCACGGGCAACCTGGACATTGTGACGGTCGCCCTGAACCTTTACATGCAGGGCGTTGATCCGCGGCTTGATTTCACCGACCTCAATACCATCTGCGACGTGTACGAGCGTTGCACGGGCATGACCATTCCGCCGCGGCATCCGTACGCCGGAGAGTTGGTCTTCACCGCGTTCAGCGGCTCGCACCAGGATGCCATCAAGAAGGGCCTGGCCGAGTGGGAGGCGGGCCGGCAGAAGTATTGGGACGTGCCCTACCTCACCATTGACCCCGCCGACATCAGCCGCCAGTACCGCGAGGTCATCCGGGTTAACAGCCAGTCGGGCAAAGGTGGGGTTGCCTACCTGCTGGAGACGGAATACGGCATCGAGCTGCCCAAGGAAATGCAGCGCGAGTTCGGCCCCATTGCGAATGAGGAAGTGGACCGCCTCGCGCGCGAGGTCAGCGGGGCCGAGCTGAAAGCCATGTTCTGGCGCGAATACATCGAGCGCACGGCCCCGTGGCAGCTCCAGGGCTTCCGAACCGAGAGCCGCGACGGCAAGGTGCGCTGCCGCGCGCGCCTGCTCCGGGATGGCAAACCGGTCGAGATCGCCGGCGAAGGCAACGGTCCGCTGGCCGCGCTCGTGCACGGCTTCGGCAAGGCGGGCGTGCCGCGGTTCGAGATCGCCAGCTACAGCGAGCACGCCCTGAGCGCGGGCGAGGAAGCCGCCGCCATCGCCTACATCCAGATCAAGCACGCGGATGGCCGGGCGCGCTGGGGCGCAGGCGTGGATACCAATATCGAGCTGGCCTCGGTCCGCGCCGTGCTCAGCGCGCTGAACCGCTCCTGAGGCGGGACACCATCTCGTTGAGCCGAAGCCTGGCACACCAGCCCCTCACCCCTTCCCTCTCCCCATCAGATGGGGAGAGGGCGGGCGCAGGGAGTCTCCCTCGCGGTTAATCCGCCTGCACTCGGTTCACTTCTCTCCCACGCAGAACAGGTGCTTCTCCCCGCGGAGCAGCAGGCGATTGGACACGGGCACCGGGGAGGCGATGATTTGCTCCTCCATCCGGTTCTCGGCCAGCACCTTGAACTCACCTTCCACCGGGGCGACAAATACCACCCCGTCGTCCCGGGCGGCGTAAATCTTTCCCGCCGCAATCACCGGCGAGGCATGGAACTTGGCGCGGCCCTTCGGGAAGGCTCCTTGCCAGAGGGTCTTGCCCGTGCCCGGCTCGATGCACTCTACGGTCCCGTCGTCGCGCAGCACATAGACGCGCCCCTTGTCCACCGCCGGCGTCGGCACAAACGTCCCCACGTCCTCACGCTTCCAGGCCCGGTGCGTCGCCGTCACGTCGCCCTTGCCGCCCAGGCGAATGCCGTAAAGGCGGGGTTGGGCGCGATCGGCCCGGCCACCCGGCACCACCACGATATCTCCCGCCAGCACGGGCGAAGCCACCGTCGGCCAATTGCCCATAGCGCGAGGGTTGAAATCGCCGCACCACCAAAGAACCTGTCCGTCCGCCGCGTCATGGGTCGTGATGTGCTCCGCGCCCCAGACCAGCACGGCCTCTTTTCCCTCCTGCCGCAGCACCAGCGGGCTCGCATAGCTCTCGTCGCCTTCGACGGGTGTTTCGTAATTGCGCGGCACTTTCCACAGGAGCTTCCCGCTGGCCTTGTCGAACGCCGCCACCCAGGATTCGCCGTGGTGCACCCGGGCGATGACCACGGCCTTTTCGGTGAGCACCGGCGAGGTACCCTCGTCCCAATAGAGGTGCACCGGCCCGAGGCCCGCCACCAGGTTCGTCTGCCAGCGCACCCGCCCGTCCATCTCCAGCGCCGCCAGCGTGCCGCTTTTGAAATGAACGAACAGGCCCTGCCCGTCGGTCGCCGCCGATGGATTGCTGCCCGAGCCGTTCCGATTCTTGCCGACCTCTTCCGGCCCGAAGGTTCGCTCCCACAGCGGCTTGCCCGCCCAGTCGAAGGCCAGCACCGCGTCCAGGCCTTTGATAGGCGCCGTGAGCACGATCTGCCCGGCCCAAACGATCGGCGTCGAGCACCCCTTGCCGGGCAGTGGCGCTTTCCAGAGGACATTCGTGGCATCCCATTGCACGGGATACACGCCCGGCGCCGCGCTGCCGTTGTCGTGCGGGCCGCGCCAGCGAGGCCAGTTCCCCGGGTCCTCCGCCGCGACGCCGCAGGCCGGCGCAAGCTTCGCCACCAGGCACGCCAGCAGAAGGCGTTGAATCAGGATGCGCTTCACGTCTTTCATTCGCCTATTGGCCTCCGGTCATCCGCCCCGCGT
>Ga0335069_10011607_pt1 | contig 12418 bp, 11 predicted proteins | sample Lox_Sample_11_FD_206714 | JGI IMG/M metagenome (GOLD analysis project Ga0335069, IMG submission 206714) | Soil microbial communities from Loxahatchee National Wildlife Refuge, Florida, United States - Lox_Sample_1.1 | ecosystem: Environmental > Terrestrial > Soil > Wetlands | place: USA...
CGGTCCGTACCTGGAAGATCCCGGGCAGATCGATTCCGGGCAGGGGCGGACGGACCGAAGGCGCGCCCGGCGACAGCACCAGCTTGTCGTAGGGCTCGGTCGTCATCTCGCCGGTCGCGACGTTCCGCAGCTCCACGGTCTTCTTCTGCGGCGCAATGGATATCGCCTCGCAGTTCGTTCGCACGTCGATCGCGAACACTCCCCGAAACATCTCTTCCGACGCCACCAGGAGCCTTGCTTCCTCCTTGATCACGCCCCCGACATGGTAGGGGAGCCCGCAGTTCGCGTACGACACGTACGGGCCACGCTCCACCATGAGAATCTCGGCCTTTTCGTCCAGCCTGCGCAGGCGCGCCGCACACGACGCACCGCCCGCCACTCCGCCAACGATGATGACTTTCATCTTTTTGTCCCGTGCTTGTTACCGCCCTGGGTTCTGCGGCACTGCCTCGGACGCTTCCCTGTTCCGCAGTCGATCCAGGAACTGGGCGAACGACATTCGCTTCAGAATCGAGTTGAACTGGCTACGATAGTTCGAGATGAGGCTCACGCCATCCACCGTGACGTCGTACACGGCCCACCGCCCATCCTGCTCGAGCAAGCGGAACGCGATGGCGATCTCTCCCATGCCCCCGGCCATCTGGGACTGTACCTGCGCGTACGAGCCGCTGATGGTCTCGCTCTGGAACGTGATCGTCGCGGGCCGCTGGTTCGCGATGGTATTCAGGTAGGCCCGCTCGAGGAGACCGGTGAAGAGCACCACGAAGTCTCGCCGCTCTTCCGGGGAGGCATCCGTCCAGCGCTGCCCCAGCAGCCGGCGGGACATCTCGTCGAAGTCGAACAGCTCGACCGCGGCCTCGCGAATCTCTGCCCGCCGCTTCCGGTCCTCCGTCGCATCGGCCGGCTGTGACCGGATGATCGTCAGGACACGGGAGACGGACGAGGCGACAATGTTGAGCGGCCCGGCCCGCCCCGCGGCCGGACCCGGCAGCGCATCCGCCACCGCCTGTGCGAACACAGGCGCGACCCCGAATGGAATGACGGCCGCGATCGCAGCGATTGCGCCGAACCTGCGCCCATGCCGAATCAAGGTCATGAGCATCTGCACGCCTCGAGCATCGACCACATGACACCGCCGAGACTAGCGACGGAGTGAACGCGCTGCCATAGGACCTAGGACCTAGGATTAAGAACCTAGAGGCATCACGACATCTCCGACTGCCGCAGTCGGCTTTTGCATCGGAAGCCGGGCCGGGCTAGAGTCCCTCCATGCGACTGCTCGGGGTCGTCGTGGTCGCCCTCGTCTGTCAGCTCCCCGCATGGGCTGGAGCCGCGACCGCCGCGGATGTCGACCGGCCCCGGCAGGTGCTCCTGCTCTACGCGGAGTCGCGGCTCCAGCCCTCGATTGTTGAAGCGGATGAGGCCTTCCGCTCCACGGTCTCGTCGGGCCTGGGCGCGCCGGTGAACTTCAGTACCGAGTTCCTCGATCTCCCACCCACTTCAAGCGCGGCATACAGGCGCCGCCTGTGGGATCTGCTCCGGTTCAAATACCAGGACGTTCACTTCGACCTGGTCGTCCCGGTCTCGATCCGGGCGCTGCGCTTCGCGCTAGACTTCCGTGCCGAGCTGGCCCCCGGCACTCCGATCGTCTTCATGGCGGTGCACTCGGTGAGCGACCTCGAGCTCCCAGGGGACGTGAGCGGCGTTCAGATGACCGCCGACTGGATGGACACCCTCGGGGCGGCGTTACGGCTGCAGCCTGAGACCCAACGCGTGGTTGTGGTCGCGGGAATCGCCGCAGTCGACAAGATTTTTCTGGCCTTGATCCAAGCATCGTTTGCCCACGGTCCGGCCCACCTCGAGTTCACGTATGTGACGGACCTGCCGTTGGACGCGGTGGCGGCGAAGCTGGCTACCCTGCCCGAGAAGACCATCGTCTTGCTGGTTTCATTCCTCCAGGACAGCGCCGGTCGAGACCTCACGACGCCAGAGGCCTTGGAGCGATTGGTCGAGCGATCGCGGGTGCCCATCTATGGGCTCACCGACATCACCATGGGGTATGGGATAGTCGGCGGCCGGCTCGTCGACTACAAGAAGCAGGGCATCATGGCCGGCGAGCTCGGGCTGCGGGTGCTCCGCGGCGAGAAGCTCGGACCCGCCGATATCGTGACCCAGAACACGAATACTTTCATGTTCGACGCGCGGCAGCTCAAGCGCTGGGGGCTCGACGAGCGTCGGGTGCCTCCGGGCAGCGCGATTCTTTTCCGCGAGCCGTCGATGTGGGAGCGATACCGGTGGCCGATCATCGGGGCGCTGGCCCTGATCCTGCTCGAGTCCGTGCTGGTCGCGCACCTGCTGATCCAGCGGAGGCGCCGGAGGCGCCTGGAGGCCGAGGCGGCCGTGCAGCGCGGGCTCCTCGCCCACGCCCAGCGGGTGACGGTCGCGGGGGAGCTGGCCGCCACGCTGGCGCACGAGATCAACCAGCCGCTCGGCGCGATCGTGAGCAATGCCGAGGCAGCGTGCCGGCTCGTGGAGCGGGCGGAGCCGAAGCGGACGGACCTGCTGGACACGCTGGGCGATATCATCGATGACGGCCACAGGGCGTCGGATGTGATCAGGCGGCTGCGCGCGATGCTGCAGACGGGGACAGCAGAGCAGCAGCCGTGCGATGTCAACGTGCTCATCGCCGAAGTGCTCAAGTTCCTGAAAGAGGACCTGATGCGCGCCGGGATCTCGACGGACCTGCGCCTGCGCGAGCGTCTGCCGCTGGTGCGCGGGGATGCCATTCAGCTCCAGCAGGTGATTCTGAACCTCGTGCTGAATGCGGAGGCTGCCATGGCCGACGGTGCCGGTGGGCTGCGGCGGCTGACTGTCGAGACGGCGGAGCGGACGCCGGGCACTGTGGAGGTATGCGTTCGGGACACCGGCGTCGGAGTCAAGGAGGGCGATCTCGAGAGCATCTTCAAGCCGTTCGTTAGCACCAAGGCGTCGGGGCTCGGCCTGGGACTGTCCATCAGCCGGTCCATCGTCGAGGCGCACGGGGGCACGATTCGTGCGGAGAGCAACCCGGACCGGGGGCTCAGCGTCCGCGTCGAGCTTCCGAGCGACGGCGGCCCATGACCGACGAGGCCATCGTCTACGTCGTCGACGATGACCCCTCCTTCCGCAAGGCCGTCTCCCGCCTGCTCCGGACGGCCGGTTTCGAGGTGGAGGCCCTCGCATCTGCCGAGGAATTCCTGAAGCACCCGATGGTGGATCGGCCCGCGTGCCTCGTCCTCGACGTGCGCATGCCAGGTCCGAGCGGGATCGATCTCCAGGCAGCCCTTCAGGAGACCGGGCGAGACGTGCCGATCGTCTTCATGACAGGCCACGGCGACGTGTCGACCAGTGTCCGCGCCATGAAAGGTGGCGCGGTGGACTTCCTGGAAAAGCCCTTCCGCGCCCCTGAGCTTCTTGCCTGCGTGCAGCGCGGCCTGGCGCGCAGCCGGCAGAGCAGGGTAGAGCGCGCCGAACGCATCGAGATCGAGCGCCGGTACGCCACCCTCACGTCCCGTGAGCGGGACGTGCTGCAACTCGTGGTCACCGGCCTCCTCAACAAGCAGATCGCCGACAACCTTGGGATCGCGGAGAAGACGGTCAAGATCCACCGCGGCCACGTGATCCAGAAGATGAAGGCGGGCTCCGTCGCCGAGCTTGTCCGGATGGCTCAGAAGCTCGGGCCTCCGGACTCACAGGCGGGAGCGGGGGCGCAAACGCTCTAGGACCAAGGCCCTATGGCCGTTTCCGGCGCGAAGATGCAGGCTCGGGTCACGCGGTGATGATAGTCCGAGGGAAGCCCCTGACAATGACACGAGGTGCCATGTCACAAACGTTGACAATCGCTGTGGTGGAGGACGACCCCTCGTTCCTCCGGGCGCTCCAGCGCCTGCTGAGTGGCGCGGGGTTCAGCGTCGCCACGTTTGCCTCCGCGGAGGAGTTCCTGGCCTCGGAATCGGCGGAAGGGACGGCCTGTCTCGTGCTGGATGTCCACCTGGACGGAATGAGCGGCTTCGACCTCAGCCAGCACCTGACCACCGCGGGCATCTTGATTCCGACGATCTTCATCACGGCCCATGACGATCCCGCCACGCGCAAGCGGGCGCGCGCGGGCGCAGCCTACCTCCGGAAGCCGTTCCGCGAACACGCCCTGATCGGCGCCATCCACCAGGCGCTCGAGCAGCGCGGCGCCTAGGTCCTTAATTCTAGGACCTAGGTCCTATGGCAGCGCCTTCGCTCCGTCGGTAGTCTTGGCGGCGTCATTCTTCTTAGCGGCGAGGTGGACGAGAGACAACGCTCCGAGGGCCAGGGAGGCTGCACATGGACATCGAACATGGTCGCCTGGAAGAAGCTCGCATCAAGGAGGTCCCCTGGCGCAAGTGGGGGCCGTATCTCTCGGACCGGCAGTGGGGGACGGTGCGCGAAGACTACAGCGACAACGGCGATGCCTGGAACTTCTTCACCCATGAGCAGGCCCGGTCCCGGGCCTATCGCTGGGGCGAGGACGGCCTGGGCGGCATCTCCGACGACAAGCAGCGCCTCTGCTTCGCCCTCGCCCTGTGGAACGGCCAGGACCCCATCCTGAAGGAGCGGCTCTTCGGCCTCACCAACAGCGAAGGCAACCACGGCGAGGACGTGAAGGAGTACTACTTCTATCTCGACTCGACGCCGACGCACTCGTACATGAAGTACCTGTACAAGTACCCGCAGGCGGCCTACCCGTACGGTGCCCTGATCGAGACCAACCGGAGCCGGGGCAAGCAGGAGTTCGAGTACGAGCTGCTCGACACGGGCATCTTCGATCAGGATCGCTACTTCGACGTGTTCGTGGAGTACGCCAAGGCCTCCCCCGAGGACATCCTCGTCCAGATCACCGTCGAGAACCGCGGTCCGGAGCCGGCGACGCTGCACCTGCTGCCGACGATCTGGTTCCGCAACGTGTGGTCATGGGGTGGCGACGTGGCCCGCCCGGTGCTCCGGCAGGCCGCCGGCGACGCCGGCGGCGTGATCGCGGTCTCGCATCCGGAGCTCGGCGAGCGACTCTTCCATGCCGAGGGCGCCGCCACGCTGCTCTTCACCGAGAACGAGACCAACCACGAGCGCCTCTTCAAATCGCCCAACCGGACTCCTTACGTCAAGGACGGCATCGACAGCTACATCGTTCACGGCCGCAAGGACGCGGTGAATCCCGAGAAGACGGGGACGAAGGCCTCGGCCCACTATCCCCTCACCGTCGGCGCCCGAGAATCGCGGACCGTTCGGCTGCGCCTCTGCGAGGCGGCACCGGCTGGATCCCCGCAAAAGAAGTCCGGCCCGTTCGGCAGCGACTTCGACGCCGTGATGAAGAAGCAGCGGCAGGAGGCGGACGAGTTCTACGCCACGATCATTCCGGATTCGCTGAACGCCGACGCCGCCAACGTGATGCGACAGGCGCTGGCCGGCATGCTGTGGTCCAAGCAGTTCTACTACTACGACGTCGACACGTGGCTCACCGAGCACGGCGCCGATCCGTTCAAGGCGAAGCAGCGTGCCGCCCCCCGCAACGACCACTGGCACCACATGTACAACGCCGAGATCCTGTCGATGCCGGACAAGTGGGAATATCCCTGGTACGCGGCCTGGGATCTGGCCTTCCACTGCCTCGCGCTGACGATGGTGGACCCCGACTTCGGCAAGAACCAGCTCGACCTGATGCTCAGGGAGAGTTATCTGCACCCGAGCGGGCAGCTGCCCGCGTACGAGTGGAACTTCGGCGATGTCAACCCGCCCGTGCACGCCTGGGCCACCATCTTCACGTACCGGATGGAGAAGGCCCAGCGCCGGGGCGACCGCGACTGGCTCGAGCGCGCCTTCCACAAGCTGGCCCTGAACTTCACCTGGTGGGTCAACCGCAAGGACCGCTCCGGCAACAACGTCTTCGAGGGCGGCTTCCTGGGGCTGGACAACATCGGAGTGTTCGACCGCAGTGCGCCACTGCCGACCGGCGGCCACCTGGAGCAGGCCGACGGCACCGCCTGGATGGCGCTCTTCTGCGAGAACATGCTGGAGATCAGCACTGAGCTGGCGGCCGAAAAGCCGGCGTTTGCGGACATGGCCCTCAAGTACGTGGAGCATTTCCTGTGGATCGCCTCGTCGCTGAGCCACGCCGGCGAGGACATCGGGATGTGGGACGAGGAGGACGGCTTCTTCTACGACGTGCTCCGGCTGCCGGACGGTCAGGCTATGCGCTTGAAGGTGCGCTCCATGGTCGGGCTGCTCCCCTTGTGCGCGGCCACGGTCTTCGAGGGAACGCTCTCGAAGAAGTACCCGGCACTGGCCCACCGCTTTACCAAGTTCCTCGCGGCCCGCCCCGAGCTGACGGCCTTCATCCATGATCCATCCAAGCTCGGGATTGACGACCGCGTGCTGGCAGCCGCCTTGAGCGAGACCAAGCTCCGACGCGTGCTGGCGAGGATGCTCGACGAGAACGAGTTCCTGAGCCCGTACGGGATCCGATCCATCTCCCGCTACCACGCCGAGCATCCCTACGTGTTCCACGTGGGAGATCAGGAGTATTCGGTCTCGTACCTGCCGGGGGAGTCCGACTCCGGCATGTTCGGCGGCAACTCCAACTGGCGCGGGCCGATCTGGATGCCCGTCAACGCGCTGATCATCCGCGCCCTGATGCAGTATTTCACCTTCTACGGCAAGAATTTCACCATCGAATGCCCGACGGGCTCCGGCCGGTACATGAACCTGTACCAGGTCGCCGAGGAGATCACGCGACGGCTCGGCAGCATCTTCCTGCGCGACAGCAAAGGCCGGCGGCCGGTATACGGAGGCGCGCGCAAGTTTCAGGAGGATCCGCACTGGCGCGACTACATCCTCTTCTACGAGTACTTCCACGGTGACAATGGAGCCGGTCTCGGAGCCAGCCACCAGACCGGATGGACGGGGGTCATCGCCCGGCTCGTGCACCTGTTCGCCACGAGCACTGCCGAGCAATTCCTCGACTCTGGCAAGGAGGCCGTGCTCGAAGAAGTGGAGCCGGCGCCGGCGCCGCGTGGCCAGAGCAGAGAAGCGGCTCCCAGGAGCACCCGCTGACATGCGCGTCATTCTCGGCGTCTCGCATCCCGGCGCGGCGATGGTGGTGGGGCCGGTGCTGATCGTGGCTCCCTATTCGCTCGCGCGCGCGTTCTCGAATCGGCTCGCGCGTCTACATGGGCGTGCGTAACTGGAGACAGTGACATGGGCAAGCCTCTCTATCCGTCGCTCTATCAGATCAATACGCGTGTTTGGCTGACGGAGCTGTCGCGGGCCCTGGGTCGCCCGGCCACGCTCGATGACATTCCGGACGCCGAGCTGGACCGCGTCGCCGGGATGGGGTTCGACTGGGTCTGGTTCCTGAGCGTGTGGCGCACGGGGCCGGCCGCGCAGCGCATCTCGCGCGCCAATCCCGAATGGGTACACGAGTTCAGAGAGACGCTGCCGGATCTGCGCGAGGAGGACATCGCGGGCTCCGGGTTCGCGATCACCGGCTACACGGTGCATCCCGGGCTGGGCGGGGATGCGGCGCTGGCGCGACTGCGCGAGCGCCTGCGGAAGCGCGGGCTCCGGCTGCTGCTGGACTTCGTCCCCAACCACATGGCGCCGGATCATCCCTGGGCGGAGGAGCACCCGGAGTACTTCGTGGCGGGGACGGCGCACGACCTGGCGCAGGCCCCGCAGAACTATACGCGGGTCAAGGGGAAGGGGGGCGAGCGGATCCTGGCCTATGGGCGGGACCCGTACTTTGCCGGCTGGCCAGATACGCTCCAACTCGACTACAGCAATCCCGCCACGCAGGAGGCGATGATCGGCGAGCTCGGGCGGATCGCGGGGCAATGCGACGGGCTGCGCTGCGACATGGCCATGCTCGTGCTGCCGGACGTGTTCGAGCGGACCTGGGGTCGGCGGGCGCCGCTGTTCTGGCCGGAGGCGACGCGGCGGGTGCGGGAGCGGGTGCCGGGCTTCTGCTTCATGGCCGAGGTGTACTGGGATCTCGAATGGACGATGCTCCAGCAGGGCTTCGACTACGCCTACGACAAGCGGCTGTACGACCGTCTGCGCGAGGGACACGCGCATCCCGTGCGTGGGCACCTCCAGGCGGGGCTCGATTATCAGAGCAAGCTCGCCCGATTTCTCGAGAACCACGACGAGCCGAGAGCCGCCGCCGCCTTCGCCCCCGGCGTGCACGAGGCCGCTGCCGTCATCACGTTCCTGTCTCCAGGCTTGCGGTTCTTCCATCAGGGGCAGTTCGAGGGGCGGAGGAAGCGCATCTCGCCGCACCTCGTGAGGGCGCCGCAGGAGCCTGCCGACGGCACGCTACAACGGTTTTATGGCGGCCTCCTCGAGGTGCTCCGGCAGCCTACGGTTCGAGACGGCCAGTGGCGCTTGCTCGACTGCGTGGCGGCATGGGACGGCAACTGGACGTCCGACTGCTTCATCGCCTGGTGCTGGCAAGGAGGGGACGGCCAGCGGCGACTGATCGCGGTCAACTATGCGGGGAACCAGAGCCAGTGCTACGTCCGGCTGCCGTTCTCCGACCTGACCGGCCGCACGGTGCGGTTCAAGGATCTGATGGGTCCCGCCAGCTTCGAACGGGACGGGAATGACCTCGCCGCGCGGGGGCTGTATCTCGACCTCCCCCCGTGGGGTTACCACGCGTTCGAGCTGACCGCGGTCTGATCGCACGCCATGAACCGGTCGCCGCGGAAGTGAGCCGCGTCTCGATGCTGGCATGGCCAAGCGGCGCCAGCGCCATCGTGGCTCTCAGTCTGTGCATGCTGCTCGGCGGCGGGCCGGGGTGGGCGGCGGAGCGGCCCGCCGACCTCGTGAGCCAGCTCGAGCGGGAGATCGTGACGAGCTCCGCGGCGAGATGTCCCGACGGAGGAGCGTACTCGCTCGTGCGCCCGGGGCCGACGTCGGCGCCGACCATCGTGGGGCTGGGCATCTTCTTCCAGGATGTCGCTCACCTCAACGACGTCGAGCAGACCCTCGAAATGGACCTGTACGTGGTCGCGCGCTGGCGCGACCCCAGGCTGGCCGACTCCACTCGAGGCGAGATGTCCGCCGACTGCCCGCCGCCCACCGGGCGTCTGTGGATGCCGCAGCTCGAGCCGGCGCGTCTCCGCAGCCGACAGACCTTCTATCCCGAGAGGTTCCTGGTGGATGGGCAGGGGGTCGTGACGCTGCTACGGCGGCTGTGGGTGAAGGTGTCCGATCCGCTCGACTTCCGTGATTTTCCGGTCGACCGGCACCACTGGACCATGACCATCTGGCCCGTCGAATCCCGTTCGGACGAGATAGTGTTCGTTCCACTCAAACGTCAGACAGGAATCAGCAAACAGCTGTCCATTCAAGGCTGGTGGGTCGAAGCGCCGCGCCTCGAGGCGAGCACAGATGTCCGGGACCAGCGGAGCGGGACCTTCGCCCGCCTCGACGCCGTGCTCGGTCTCAAGCGGCAGTGGAGCTACTACGCCTGGAAGCTGGGCCTGCCGCTGACCCTGATCGTGCTCATGGCGTACGGCGTCTACTTCATCCCGGATACCGCCGTCCCCCAGCAGATCGGTCTCGGAACCACAGCCATGCTGACGCTCATCGCCTTCATGCTGACGCTGGGGAGCTCGCTGCCGCGCATCTCCTACCTGACGCGGGCGGATCGGTTCTTCGTCGGCTCGGCCGTGCTCGTGTTTTTCGGCGTCATGAAAGCCGTGGCCACATTGGCGCTGGCGCAGGGCCCGAAGGGGAAACTCATCGGACGGATAGACTGGTGGGGGCGGTGGATCTTTCCTTTCGCAGCGCTCGCGAACTTCGTGTTCGCGCTTCTCGTATAGTAAGACAACGGAGGAACAAGCAGATGCGATGGCTTTCGACTCTCGTGGTCCTGACTGTTCTGCTCGGTGCGAACCTCGCGGTGTCGGCCGAATCGCTGGTCGGCAAGTGGAAGACCGTCGACGACAAGAGCGGCAAGGTCGAATCCGAGGTGCAGCTCTACGAGGAGGGCGGCAAGCTCTTCGGCAAGATCGTCGCCCTCACTGAGCCCAATGACGACAAGGGCAAGCCGAAGACGTGCACCAAGTGCAAGGGGGCCGACAAGGACAAGCCCATTGTCGGGCTCGTCATCCTCAAGGACCTCAGCGCGAGCGGGGATCGCTACAAGGGCGGGACCATCCTGGACCCCGCAGACGGCAAGATCTACAAGGCGGAGCTGTGGACCGAGGACGGGAAGCTCAAGGTCCGAGGTTACCTCGGCGTCTTCTACAAGACGCAGACCTGGCTCAAGGGGAGCTGAGCCAGGCGACGCTCTCTGGCGGTGGCCCTGGGACCTGAGGGAAGCTCGGTCTCATGGGAGGCACTCTGGTCGAGCGGCTCTGGGACAGAATGAGAGCGAGCGGACGCGTCGTCGGAATCCTCGTAGCCTCGGCCATGTTCGCGGCCGGCTGCAGTGCGCCCTTTCACTTGTCGGACGAACACGTCACCTCCATGCCGCGGCCACCGTCCGTCGACATGAGGGTGCTGGCGTGCGAACCGGTCCCCGTCCTCGGTGTCGCCGCTCCATCCTACATCCAGGGCCTGAGCGCCACCGTATCGTACGCGCTCACCGTCGCCCTCATGCAGGGATCACCGCCCATCCGCGTCGTTCCGCTGCCGGAGGTGCTGAATCGGCTCACCGATCGGGGCCTGGCCGGGGAGTACGCCGAGCTCTCCGCCGAGTACTACCGGAGTGGCATCCTGGTGCGCGATCGGCTCCAGCGCATCGGCGCCGTGCTCGAGTCCCGCTACCTGCTGCAACCCGGGCTCGCCGAGTTCAGCCAGTCGCTCGTCGACAAGTTCGAGATCACCGGCCTGAAGGTCGTCAAGACCCGCATCACGGTCCTGCGGCTGTGGCTGCAGGTCTGGGACATGAAGACGGGGCACCTCCTCTCGGAGTCCACCGGGGAACTGACGGCGGCCGCCCAGATCATCAGGCAAGACAGCACCGTGTCCCTCGACGAGATCGCGCAGAAGCTCTGGTCGCGCATCATCCGTGAAGGCCTCCTCGCGGGGAGCACCGGGTCCCCGTCCTGCCCGTGATCCCGCCCTCAGTTCGATAGGGGAACGTTTCGTGGGGCCGAGATCCTGGCCAATACCCATGAACGCCCTGCTCAAGGAAATCCGCCACAACCCGCTGCTCTGGCTGCTGGGCTTCGTGCCGGTCGTCTTCATCGCCGCCCGGCTCGGGCCGGACGCGCATACGCTGCTCTTCGTGTTGTCCGTGCTCGCCATCGTCCCGCTGGCGGCGCTGCTGAGCCACGCCACGGAGTCCGTCGCGGCCAAGACTGGCGACGCGGCCGGCGGGCTGCTCAATGCGACGCTGGGAAACCTCACCGAGCTGGTCATCGCACTGACCGCCCTCCGCGCCGGCCAGTACACGCTTGTCAAGGCGTCCATCGCTGGCGCGATCGTCACCAACACGCTGTTCATGCTCGGGGCCTCCTTCCTGCTCGGCGGACTCAGGCATCACGTGCAGGAATACAACCGCGTCACCGCGCGCACCCAGGCCGGTCTGCTCTTCCTCGCCACGGTCGCGCTGCTGGTCCCGTCGCTCGTCGTCAACGTCGACCCGGTCGCGCGGCCGGCGTTCATCCAGAAGCTGAGCGTCGGACTGGCCATTGTGCTCTTCACTGCGTACGGCCTCGGCATGTTGTTTTCGCTCAAGACGCACCGCGAGGCGTTCGCCAGCGCGAAACACGTCGAGGACGAAGAGACGCCGTGGCCGATCGGGGTGGCGCTGGCCGCGCTGGCCGCAGTCACGGTGCTGGTGGCGCTGGTGAGCGAGATCTTCGTGGAGTCGGTGCAGAAGGCGGCCGAGGCGTTCGGAATGAGCCCGGCCTTCGTCGGCTTCATCGTCGTGGCGCTGGTCGGCGGGGCGGCGGAAATGGCCTCGGCGTTCTCCGGCGCCCGCAAGGACCGGCTGGACCTGAGCGTGGGCATCGCGCTGGGGAGCGCGTCGCAGATCGCGCTGTTCGTGGCGCCGGTGCTGGCGCTGCTCAGCTACGTGATCGGGCCGTCGCCGATGGATCTGGAGTTCTGGCCGGGCGTCGTCGCCATGGTGTTCATCGCCACGCTCATCGTGGCATTCATCACCAACAGTGGACGGTCGGCCTGGTTCGTCGGCGTGCTGTTGCTGATGGTCTATGTCGTCTTCGCCCTGACCTTGTACCTGCTGCCGCCGCGGGAGCTCTGACATGGAAGCGGCCCCTGGGGTGATGGGGGAGGCTCAGCCCCATACCGCGGCCTGGCTTGCGCGGTAGACCACGTCGATCCCGTGACCGCACATCAGGCCCTCCATCGCATCGCTCCCCTGTGTCGCGACGTTCCC
>Ga0335069_10011608_pt1 | contig 12418 bp, 11 predicted proteins | sample Lox_Sample_11_FD_206714 | JGI IMG/M metagenome (GOLD analysis project Ga0335069, IMG submission 206714) | Soil microbial communities from Loxahatchee National Wildlife Refuge, Florida, United States - Lox_Sample_1.1 | ecosystem: Environmental > Terrestrial > Soil > Wetlands | place: USA...
GATCGCGACGTTCCCGGCGAGCGCGGCGAGGACGACCTTGCGGCTGTCGGCGGCCATGGACGAGGATGCACTCTACCGTGCAGAGCGACGTCTTCTCCTTCGAAGTGCGAGATCGGGGCGGCCGCACGAGCGCCCGCAGCTATCCGGCCGGCAAAGACGCCCGCGGCGTCACCCTCGTCCTCGCCCACGGGGCAGGTGCGCCGCAGACGCACCCATGGATGGTCTCGATGGCCAGGACGCTCGCGGAGCGCGGCATCGCCGTCGTGACCTTCAACTTCCTCTACACGGAGGGGAAGCGACGCGCCCCCGACAAGAGCGACGTCCTCGAGGCGACGTGGCTCGCGGCCATCGAGGCGGTACGGGGCCGCGCCGGGAGCGACCGCCTCTTCATCGGCGGCAAGTCGATGGGCGGCCGCATCGCCACGCAGGTCGCGGCGCGCCCCGAGGTCGCCGTCGACGGGCTCGTCCTGCTCGGTTACCCGCTGCACCCGCCGGGCAAGCCGGCGCAGCTGCGAACGGCGCACCTGCAGCACGTGCGCGCGCCGATGCTCTTCGTCCAGGGGTCGCGCGATGCCTTCGGGACGCGCGAGGAGATGGAGCCCGTGGCCCTGGGCCTGTCGCGCGGGACGCGCCTCTTCGTCGTGGAGGGCGGCGACCACTCTCTCGCGGTGCCCAAGTCCACGGGCATCACCCTGGCCGACACGATGGCGCGCGTGGCCGACGAGATCGTGCGGTTCACCTCACGATGACGATGTGCGCGTGCGATCGCGCGCTCTGGACGTACGCCGTCTCGGCCGCGCGCGCCCGCTCGACCACGTACCACTGCTCGAGCTGCTGGCGCACCGACTCGAACGGCTGCCCGCGATAGGGGTGGCCCCCCGTGCGGTACACCTCGCGCAGCTGCTCCTCGTCCGGGTGGAGCAGGGGAGTGATCGATCGGTCGACGTACCAGGCTGCGAGCCCCGCACGGCGCAGGACGGCGTCCACCTCCGTCGGGTCCATCTGCTCGGCGGCTGCCGCCGTGTCCACCGCCGCACGCCCGCCGTAGCGAGCCACCAGCCCCGCGGCGACGTCCTGCTCCGCCTTGTCGATGTCCCGGGGGTCGGGGCGCTTGTCGGCCGGGGACTCGTCGATGAGCTTCTGGGCGAGCCCCACGAGGATCTGCTCTCCGATGTCCCGGTCCATGGCGTTCGCCACGTCGCGGTCGTCGAAGCTCGTGCGCCCGTCGCTCAGGGCCTCGAGGCGCGCCTCGAACGCGAGCCTCCGCTCGAGCACGAAGAGCGGGTGCTCGGCCCCGCCCGTCTCCGGCGAATAGAACCGGACGGAGACGCGGTCCACCGTCACCGGCGCCGATAGGATGAGGACGGCGACCAGGGCGGGGATGGCCATCTAGGGCGCGCCGTTGTCGTCGTCGTCGTCGAGCTTCTTGCCCGAGGCCGGGGGCGGCGCCGCTGCCGCGCGCTCCTGGAGCATGTGCTCGTGATGGTGCGCGAACCCACGTGCCGCGCGCCTCGCCTTCAGGAACTCGGCGAAGCCCACGATCATGTCGAGGTCGCGCGGACCGAGGGACTCGGACAGCTCGTGCAGGAGCTGACGCAGCGTGTCGGCGTTGCGCGTGCGCCTCCCGCTCTGCGACTTGGGCGCTTCGTCCGTGGAATCCGGTGCGACCTCGCTCTCGGGCGCCGCCGGCACCTCCGCCCACGCCGGCCGGGCGATCGCCTTGATCGCGTGCGCGCTGAGCCACGCCTCCATGAAGGTGCGAAGGCGCTCGCTCCGGAACGCGAACCACCGCTCGCGATCGGTGGCGTACGACATGAGGACGTCCTTGAACCGCCGGAACGCTCCCTTGCCGTCGATGGCCTGTGTGAGCTTCCCGCGAAGGTCGTTGTCGTCGACCATCGGGATGAAGCGCTCCATCCACCGGTATTGCTCGCGCGAGCTCACGGGGTCGATCCGCAGGTAGTTGCCGTCCGACGCGATGCGCACGTGCATCTGCGGGTCGGCCACGCCGTCGACGACGCGAAGGACCTCCCCCGTGGTCAGGTGCAGGTAGCTGTGCACCTCCGGGGCGTTGTTCTCGAACGCGTCCTCGAGGGCCTCCCAGTCGACGGGGACTTCACGAACCGGACCCGTGGCGCCCGGTGTACCCGGGCGCTCCCCCACGCTGTTGCTGCTCATCGAGATTCCCTTCCTGCCAAGCGTGGCCCCCGTGCGCTTGGGCTGTGGTCGCCCGGGAGCTTTCTACGAACCTAAGACGCACCTTCTACAATCGCACGGTCAGGTCGAGCTTGGAAGGGAGCGCGTTCTTCTCACCGCGTCCTCCCATCGCTTGAGGTGGGCAGTGCGATCGGCGGCACCCATCGCCGGCTCGAAGCGACGATCGACCTTCATCATCTTGGAAACGCTCTCGAGCGACGGGAAGAGTCCCGCGCCGATGCCGGCGAGCATCGCCGCGCCGCGCCCCGTCGACTCGATCTCGGTGGGGCGCTCGGATGTAACTTCGGCGACATCGGCCTGGAACTGCATGAGGAGATCGTTGGCCGCCGCGCCGCCGTCCACCCGAAGGACCGACAGGGGACGCTTGGCGTCCTGCGCCATGGCCACGAGCAGATCGCGCACCTCGAAGGCGATGCCCTCGAGCGTCGCCCGCGCGAGGTGAGCGGCCGTCGTGCCTCGCGTGATGCCCGTGATGGTGCCGCGCGCGCCCGGGTCCCAGTGCGGGGCGCCCAGACCGGCGAGAGCAGGCACGAACACGACGCCGTCGCTCGCGGGGACCTTGCCCGCGAGGGCCTCGATGTCCTTGGCGCTCTTGATGATCCCGAGTCCGTCTCGCAGCCATTGCACCGCCGCACCGGCGATGAACGCGCTGCCCTCGAGGGCGTAGGTCGTGTCTCCGCCGATACGCCACGCCGCGGTCGTCACGAGCCCGTGCTCGCTCAGGATGGGCCGCGACCCGATGTTCATGAGGGCGAAGGCGCCCGTCCCGTAAGTGCACTTCGCGTCACCCTCGCGGAAGCATGCCTGACCGAAGAGGGCGGCCTGCTGGTCCCCGGCGATGCCAGCGATGGGGATGCCGTCGGGAAGGAAGCGGACGCCACGCGTCTGGCCCACGACCTCGGCGCTCCCGACGATCTTCGGCAGCACCTTGGCGGGCACCTTGAAGACCTCGAGGAGCTCCGGGTCCCACTCGGCGCGGGCGAGGTTCATGAGGAGCGTGCGCGACGCGTTGGTCACGTCGGTCGCGTGCTCGTCGCCGCCGGTGAGCTCGCTCACGAGCCAGCAGTCGATCGTCCCGAAGGCCAGCTCCCCCTTGTCTGCGCGGGCGCGCGCACCGGCCACGTTGTCGAGCAGCCAGGCGATCTTGGTGCCGCTGAAGTACGCGTCGATGACGAGCCCCGTCTTCTCGCGCACCCGGGCGACGGTGCGCGGGTCCTTCTTGAGGGCCTCGCATACGTCGGCCGTTCGCCTGCATTGCCAGACGATGGCCAGATCGATGGGCTTGCGCGTCGCCCGCTCCCACACCACCGTGGTCTCCCGCTGGTTGGTGATGCCGATGGCGGCGATGTCCGCTCCCCGCACGCCGGCGGACTTCAGGGCGCCGGTGACGCTGGCCTCGACGCTCGTCCAGATCTCCCGGACGTCGTGCGAGACCCAGCCGGGCTTCGGGTAGTGCTGGGGGAACTCGGTGGTCGCCCGGCCGAGTGTGCTTCCATCGAGCGCGACGACGAGCGCCGTGGTGCCCGTGGTGCCCTGATCGATGGCGAGGATGTGCTTTGCCATTGGGAGCATAAGGGGAACGATCACGAGCGCTCGCCGTCAAGGGTCGTCTTCGAGGAGAATGGTGGTGGATGCTCCCGGGCGACCCCTTCGATCTGACGGGCCAGGTGCTGGACGAGCAGTACCGCGTCCAGTCGGTCGTGCGCCCCGCGGATGGCGAGCCCATCGTGATCTACCGGGGCGATCACATGGGCGTGCCGATCGCCATCGAGTGCCTGAGGCTCCCGTCGGACATCGACGCCGACGCGATCCCGAAGGCCGTGGAGGCGTTCCTCGAGGGCGGTCGACTGCACCACCGGCTCGCCCGCGGTCACCCGGCGATCGCGCAGAGCATCGCCGTGGGCTCCAGGCTCGCCCCGCGCACCGGGATGATCGTGCCCTACCTCGTCCGCGAGTGGCTCGAGGGAGAGTCGCTCGCCGAAGAGATGGCGAGGCCGCTCACGGTGCGCCGCATCGGGCGCGATCTCGGCGAGACGCTCTCGCTGTTCGAGCCCGCCATCGAGGCCCTCGGATACGCCCACGCGCAGTCCGCCGCGCACCTCGCCCTCGGGCCGCGCACGCTCTTCCTCGAGTCGCGGGGGGACTCCAAGCAGCTCAAGATCCTCGACTTCGGAACCGCCCGCGCCGTCGACACGACGTTCAAGAGTCGTCGCGTGGTCCCCCCCGAGTACGTGGCTCCGGAGCTCCACGAGCGTGGCGGCCCCGAGCCCGGTCCTGCCGCCGACGTCTACGCGATCGCCCGCATCATGCGAGACGTGCTGAGCGGCGTCGATCTCCCGCGCAACCTGGAGCTGGCGCTGTCGCGCGCCGCCGAGCGCATCCCGGATCGGCGGCCCAAGGATGCGACCCGACTGTGGGAGGAGATGAGCGCGTCGATACGCGCTCCCGCCGTGTCGGGCGCGGTGCCCTCGAAGCGAGCCGTCTCGGCGCCGTCGATCGGCACGCGCACGGTGCCCATGTCCTTCGAGGCTTCGTCCACGCCTCCGTCGGAGCCTCCGCGGGCCAATCCGTCCGACCCGCCTCCGGTGCACGTCATCAGCAAGCCGCCTCCGGCGCACGTCGAGCCTGCCTTGCCGGCGGTCATCGTGGAGGGGCGCGCTTCGGCCTCGAGGCCGTCGGCGGAGCGCACGGTGATGATCGAGGCCGTGGTCCAGGCGCGCTCGCGAAAGAGGACGCGCGTGCTGACCCTCGGCGCGGTGCTCGTGCTGCTCGCGGCTGGTGGCGCTGCCTTCTTCTTCGGTGCCGTGCGGCGCCATCGCGCGCAGCAGCCCCCCGTCGCCGCGAGCATCGCGCCCCCGGCGCCGGTGCTGCCGGTACCATCGGCATCGGCTTCGGCTTCCGCGGATCCGGGCGATGCGGCTGCGGCGACGGCCGAGGCGTCCGCCCCCCCGCTCACCCCCCTGGCGCACTTCACGAAGGTCGATGCGAAGGTGGCGCTCGACACGACGGCGAAGGACGTGGCGCGCTGCAAGAAGGGCAAGGGGTGGGGCGCCGCGTCCGCCACGGTCAGCTTCGGCAACGATGGCTCCGTCACCCACGTCGCCATCGGTCCTCCGTTCGGAGGCAGCGGCACCGGGACTTGCGTCTCCGAAGCGCTCCAGACCGCGAAGATGCCTCCCTTCGGCGGCAAACCCGGCACCCTCGTGTACCGCTTCTTCGTCGCGCCGCACTGACCCGCGACTCTTTCCCGTTGAAAATGTCAGGCAGGGGCGAAATGTTGCGCCCTTTTCACCGACACGTCGGTGTGGGGGCCGGGGCCCTCCCGCAGACTTGCGCGCGCGGAGGCGAAACGTGCGCAAGAGCATCTTGCTTGTGGGTTGTGTGTGCGGCGTCGCGCTCGTCGGGGCGGCGTGTTCGAGCAACAAAGGCGACAGCGGTTTCTCGAACGACGGAAGCAGCTCGTCGGGGTCGGGTTCGAGCGGCGGCGGAGGCAGTGGCGGAGGTAGCGGAGGATCGGGCGGGAGCAGCGGCGGCGCACCCGGCACCTTCGGCGATGCGTCTGCATCGGGCGGGAGCAGCTCAGGCGGCAGCACGTGCAACGTCACCGATCCGAACGCCGACATGGACAAGGACGGCTGGACGCCGAACCAGGGCGACTGCAACGACTGCGATCCCAACGTGAACCCTGGCGCGATCGACACCTGGCACCAGCCTGCCGACGGCGGCGCCGGTTACTGGGGCGACGAGGACTGCTCGAACAGCCCCGGCGACAACGCGAAGCCGTGCGACACGGGGCTGGCCCTGACTGACCTCAACGCGATGGACGGCGCCAAGGCCATCGAGCTCTGCGCGACGGCGACGATGAACGACAAGAAGTACGGCGTGCTCTCGGCCAACTACGTGCGCGCAAACGGCGCCGCGTTCCCGACGGTCGGAGCGCAGGTCGGCATCCAGCAAGCGTGGGGGACGAACGTCCACGTGCAGGGCGGCGCGAGCATGCTCGTCATCTCGAGCGGCTACGCGCGGAGCGTCGGGCAGACGGGCGCATGCAACGGCATCTCGTGCCAGACCAACCCGACGGGATGCACCCCGCCGACGGGCTTCCCCGAGGACGATCCCGCGTGCCCGCCGACGCCGGCGATCGCCGACGACATCGCGCTCGAGCTGCAGATCCGCACCCCGACGAACGCGACGGGGTACTCGTTCGACTTCAAGTTCTACTCCTTCGAGTACCCGGACTGGGTGTGCGACACGAGCGGGTACAACGACCAGTTCGTGGCGCTCGTGAACCCGCCGCCGATGGGCGCGTACGTGCCGAGCGGCTCGATGTTCGGCAACATCTCCTTCGACAGCAACAACCACCCCGTGAGCGTGAACATGGGGTTCTTCGACGTGTGCGACCCGAACACGCCGAACCGCTTCGCCCAGCACTGCAAGAGCGTCTCGACGGCCACCTGCCCGCCGACCCCGAGCCCGTACTGCCCCATGGGCACGGGCGAGCTGGCGGGCACCGGGTTCGACGTGTGGCACTCCACGGTGGGCCCCGCCGGAGCCACCAAGTGGCTGCAGACGCAGGCGCCGGTGAAGCCGGGGTCGATCGTCACCATCCGCTTCGCGATGTGGGACGCCGGCAACGCGGAGTTCGACTCGACGACGCTCATCGACAACTTCCACTGGATCGCGACCGGAGGAAACATCGGCGTCGGGACCACCCCGGAGCCCAGCCCGCAGTGACCGCCCCTCCGACTTCATGAAGTGCGCGCCAGGCGAGCATGGGGGCATGGGGCCACTGGGGCATGCGCTCAAAAGTGCGGCCGGGACCCCAGGTCTGGTACTTCTAGGAGCGACATGAGTGGCGAGTCCCTCGCGATCCCCGGCGTCCTATACGTGGGTCCCTCCAGCGCGGAGGAGCCGCAGGCCCTGCAGGTCGGGCCGGCTACCGGGTGGGTCGCCCTCAAGGGCCTGCGGACCTGGAGCCGCGAGATATCGCTGGCGGCCAAGTCCGACCTGACCGACGCCATCTGCGCCAAGCTGGGCGTGAAGCTCCCCGACAAGCACCCGGAGACGGCGAAGCTGCAGAACGCCCGTCGCGCCGCGGGGGCGGCGGCTCTCGTCGAGGTCGACCCGTCGCTCGTCGACAAGCTGGCCGCGGAGGGGGTGCGGGTGCACACCGTGGGGTTCGACCGCACGACCGCCGGATTCTTCTACTTCGCCAAGGGTGGCCGCGGTGAGCCGGTCCGCGTGCAGGGCAACCTCGTGGAGATGGTGGCGGAGGCGATGCCGAGCGCCGACAACGAGGCGCTCGAGGCGGGGCAGGACGGGCTGATCGGTCGCATCCTCACCGAGCTGTCCGAGGGGCTCCTCAACGAGCCCCAGATCGAGCTCGCGGCGGCATTGCCGTCCCTGGGCGAGCCCGACGCCGACGCGACGGCCAAGCTGCAGACGCTCGAGGGATTCCTGGTCCTCTCGCAAACGAGAGCGTCGAAGTACGAAGAGCGTGCGCGCGCGGCGCTCGACGCCGTGGGCCAGGCGACGCGTCAGGGGAAGGACACCGTCAACGTGTCCCTCTTCGGCGACGTGCGACGTGCGGCGCAGTCCGAGATCGAGATCGGGTACGCAGACGGCGAAGCCGGTACGAGTCGCAAGCTCACCGTGCCCGAACGTAGCCGCTGGTTCGTCACGACCATCGTGCGCGAGACGCTGGCTCCGCCGGCCATGGCCCCTGCGGTCGACGCGGCGAAGGTCGCGACGGAGAAGGCTGCCGAGAAGGCGGCTGCAGACAAGGCGGCTGCGGAGAGGGCCGCTGCCGAGAAGGCGGCCGCCGAGAAGCGGGCTGCCGAGGAGCGGGCCGCCGCGGAGAAGAGGGCCGCCGCCGAGAGGAAGGCTGCCGAGGAGAAGAGGGCAGCCGAGGAGAGGGCCGCGGCGGAGAAGAAGGCCGCCGAGGAGAAGCGGGCTGCCGAGGAGAAGGCGGCCGCGGAGAAGAAGGCGGCCGAAGAGAAGGCTGCTGCCGAGAAGAAGGCCGCCGAGGAGAAGGCCGCGGCCGAGAAGGCAGCTGCCGAGAAGGCCGAGGCCGAGAAGGCAGCCAAGGAAAAGGCGGCCAAGGAGAAGGCCGCCAAGGAGAAGGTCGCAGCCGCGGAAGCGGCCGCGATGAAGGCGGCCGAGGACGAAGAAGAGGAAGGGCGAGGGGAGAAGACGGCGCCGTCGAGGGCGAAGGTCGCCGCGAAGAAGCAGCCGATCGAGCAGGCCAAGCCGACGCCGGTCTGGGTCTGGTTCCTCCTGCTCGTCATCGCCGCCGCGGGCGCCTACTACTTCCGCTTCATGCGTCACTGAGGCTTGCGCGCGACGGCCGCGTGTACCTCGGTGCAGTCGTGTCGCCAGATGCCGAGCACGGCCGTCGTGTGCAGGTCGGCCCGCACGTCGACGAGGGTGCCGTCGCCCGCCACCTCATGGGCCTTGCGCATCGCCGCCGCGTAGCCGCGGTCCCCGGCGCCGATCGTGAAGGACGGCCAGGGGATGTAGTTGATGACCGTCTGGCTGCCGAGGAAGAGGGCAGGAGGGAGCGGGGGGAACGCGATCGTCGTGCTGCACGACACGCCCAGCGCCTGCTGGCTGGTGACGACGGCCGGCTGGGCATCCTTCGGCATCGGAGACCGGTACTGCATCACGTCCCTCGTGCCGTCGTAGATCGTCGCGTCCGGCACGTGGACGGGGCTCTGCGGAAACGCACACCCCCACGTGCAGGAGCTGCCCGCGAGCATCGCGAGCATGCCGGCGACCCTCTTCATCGCGAGGCGCTCGCCGCGGGCACCCGCGCCGTCACGTTCGTGCACTGCCGCTGGTAGATGCCGAGGACCACGTTCGTGTACGTGGTGTCGGCCTTCACGTCGACGAGGAAGGGCGCCCCGCTGTTGCCCTGTGCATCGCGCACCGCAGCGTCGTACCCGCCGTTGCCGAACGCGAAGAGCCACAGGATGGCCGTGTTGCACGCGGAGCCGGTCACCTCGCGTCCGAGGTTCCCTCCCGCATCCCCCGGCGTCGCCGACCCGTAGGAGAGCGGCGCGCGCACGTCGGCGTAGAGACAGCCACTGAGGAGCGCCGCCAGTGCGGCGCCGGTGATGAGCGATCGAAGCATCGGATGAGCCTCCTTCTTCGACGCTTGGGTACCATGGGTCGCCCGTGCTGCCGCCTGCGATCTCGAAGCTCGCCGATGCCCTGGCGACGATGCCCGGCGCGGTCGCCGTGGTGCTGGGCGGATCCCGCGCGGCGGGCACCGCGTCGGCGTCGAGCGACTGGGACCTCGGCGTCTACTACCGGGGGCACCTGGACACCTCGGCGCTCGCCCCCTTCGGCACCGTGCATCCCCCCGGCTCCTGGGGCCGCATCATGAACGGGGGTGCATGGCTCCAGATCGAGGGCACCAAGGTGGACGTGCTGCTGCGGGATCTGGACGTGGTGGACCAGTGGACGGAGCGCGCGCGGGAGGGGGAGTTCGAGATCGACGCCCTCCTCGGATACGTGGCGGGTGTTCCCACCTACAGCCTGATGGCCGAGCGGGCAGTCGCCCGGGTGCTGCACGGGGACCTCCCAGAGGTGGGCGGATATCCCTCGAGGCTCGCCGAGAATGCTGCCCAGCGGTGGCGCTTCTCCTCGGACTTCACCCTGACCTATGCACGCATGCAGGCCGCGAAGGGTGACGTGATCGGTACGGTGGGACAGGCAGCCAAGGCCGTACTCGAGGCAGCTCAAGCCAGGATGTCTTCGTCACGGCGCTGGATCCTCAACGAGAAGGGGCTGGTGGATGCAGCGGGTCTATCCAGGGTCCAAGAGTCCTTCCAAGTGATTCCCCGGGAGTCGGAAGGGCTGATCGCTTGGATCGATCGTCTGCGCTCGGATCTCGCACGCTAGTACCCAAGCCTGAGGGGCTCGGTCTAGAGCTCGAGGTGCTCATCGTCGAGCGGAGAGCGGTTCCTTCGATGGAGGGCAGCGGTGCCCCGTCGCGATGAACCACCTCATGATCGACCACCGGCTGCCTCGGGTCGAACGCGAGGTGCTTCACCGGTCGACGGCAAGGTGGCTCTTCGGCGGAGGGCATCGATGCCCCCTTGCGAAGGAGCACCTCACGATCGACCCATGACGGCCTCGAGGTCGACATTCAGGCACTTCAGGGTCGGCATCGACCGGTTCTTCGCCGCGGGGCATCGATGCCCCCTCGCGACGGGCCACCTTGTAGTCGCCCCATCACTGCTCGGCGGCCGCCACCCGAGCGCGTCGAGATCGAGCATCCCGCACGTGAGACTCGAGACCTCCGTGCCTCGATCTTCACCGCCTCCGCGGTCGAGAGAAGATGCTCGACAGGAGGAGCAGCAATCCCATCGCGATCGCAACTCCACCAAGCCACTTGGTCATCGTTATCTCGTGCCTTCTCCAGGATTCCAAGGCCTCGAGACCCGCGACCAAGCCGATGGCCGTATAGATCACCTGCCGGCCCGCTGCGTATATGGCCCGGGCTCCCTCCTGGACCCCCTTCACCCGGACATCGAGCTCACCGCGGTTGGCCTTCGAGAGGTACCGCTTCATGTCCTCGGGCAGGGTCATGGCACTCATGGCCATGTCCCGGATGGCTTCCATCGCCATCTGGGCGAAGTCGCGGTTCCCGAGGACGAACTCCCGGAGATAGGGCTGGATGATCGAGACGGGCTCGAGCTCGGGATCGAGGAGCGAGCAGCATCCATAGAGGAGAAGGATGGTCCGTTCGAGGAGCACCCAGTCCTTGGGGATGTGGAAGGCGCCCGAGAGCTCGCGCAGACCGATGTTCATCTTGCGGAGATCGAGGAGGTTCTCGAAACCCCGGGCGGGATCCACCTTGATGTCCTTCAGGTTGAAGCTGTCGAGGCGCACCTCTTCCTGGAACCTACGGTGGAAGTATTCGATGATCTTCTCGCTCACACCCTCGTCGGTGGTGCGTGAGATGAAGCCCATCTTGCGCATGGATCGCACCAGACGGTCGGTGTCTCTCCGGAGGACCCCCTCGAGGAACTCGGGGATCCCCTCGCGCATCTGCGGACTGAGCTCCGCGACCGCGCCGAAGTCGAGGAGGACGACGGATCCATCCTTCTGGACCAGCACGTTCCCCGGGTGCGGATCGGCGTGGTACACGCCGTCGACGAAGATCATCTGGCAGTAGACGCGCACGAGGCGCGTGGCGATCTCCTGGCGATCCACGCCGAGCGCCGCCATGGCCGCCATGTCGCTCACCTTCACGCCCTCGACGAAGGTCGTGGTGAGCACGCGCTGGGTGCACAGGTCGCGCACCGGCTTCGGGAAGATGACGTGCGGATCGCCCGTGAAGTTCTTGGCGATCCGCTCGATGTTCTTCGCCTCGAGCGCGAAATCGAGCTCCTGCGAGAGCAGCTCCTTGATCTGGTGGTAGTACGCGTCCAGCCCCTGCACCGGGACGAACCACTGCACGATCGCCATGATGCGGCGGATCGTGCGCAGGTCGAGCCGCACGATGCGATCGATGTCGCGGTGCTGCACCTTCACGGCGACCCGCCGGCCGTCGGTCAGACGCGCCGCGTGCACCTGGCCGAGGGACGCGCTCGCCATGGGCTCCTCGTCGAGGGAGGCGAAGCGCGACATCGCGTCCCCGAGCTCTCGCTTCAGGCGTTGCTCGATCTCGGCGAACGGCCGCGGGGGCACCTGGTCCTGCAGGCCCTCGAGCTCGGCGCGGAACTCGGCGGGCAGGAAGTTCGCCATGATGGAGAGCAGCTGCCCCACCTTGATGAAGAGCCCCTGCAGCCGCAGGATCGTCGCGTAGACGCGGCGCGAGTTGCGCCTGTGGACGTCGCCGATGTTCGCGTCACGCCACGCGCGGCCGAAAAGACGGGCGCGGAAGCCGAGCCAGAGGTAGCTCGCGATGACGAGGAACGTCGTCGTATAGGCGCGGAGGAAGCGCCATCCGCTCGCCGAGGCCCCACGATGCACCACCGCGCGGGGCGTGCGCGGCGCGAGCGCCAGGGCGTGCCCTGGTTCCTTCGGTGTCGCGACGTTCGGCGCGGACATGGGCCCCCCCGTTCACTCCACCACGTCGAACTCGGCGCGCCCCACGAGCTGGCCGTCCTCGGTCTCGACGTCCACCGTCCAGTGGCCCACCAGGTCCTTCGGCAGGTCGCCCTCCGTGAGGGAGGAGCGCAGGCGGACG
>Ga0335069_10011609_pt1 | contig 12418 bp, 8 predicted proteins | sample Lox_Sample_11_FD_206714 | JGI IMG/M metagenome (GOLD analysis project Ga0335069, IMG submission 206714) | Soil microbial communities from Loxahatchee National Wildlife Refuge, Florida, United States - Lox_Sample_1.1 | ecosystem: Environmental > Terrestrial > Soil > Wetlands | place: USA: Florida...
TCGCAGCATTGCGTATCGTTTGGCCTTGGATTTCTGCAAAACCGGTGGTCGCAGTGCCATGAGACTGTCCGCCGAGTAGCGCAACTTCTTGAATGCCGCTCTGTCGTAGGTACTCAACGGTTCGCACAACCGAACTGGAACCAAGCACCGGAACCGAAGCGGGACACGAGTGCCAGTTATCCCACTTTGAGTCCACGCCGCGTCCGACGTTGCATTCTGTTCCAACCGGCCCTGAAATTACGATCGCGCCCAGCACTGAATCTCTCCCTCGGTCACAAAGAATCGAGTCTCTTGTCGTGCTAACGTGCCTCCCGTACATGGCTCAGCCCAAGCAGATCGCTCTCGAGCGCTGCTCCATTGTTCTTCGAACGGCGGCGAATTTTCGTTTTCGGAAACAACAGCGCGCGCATTTTCAATTTGGCTTTGTGCAGCTGAGACTTGGAATTACCAATTGAACAGTCGAGCAATTGTGCGATCTCGTGATGCTGATAACCTTCGACCTCGTGCAGCGCAAAAATCTTGCGGCATCCTTCGGGCAATTCTTGGAGGGCTCGCCGCAGTGCGATCCGGTCCACAACACCTGACAAGTCCGGATCCGTCTTACCGAAGTCACGGTGCAAAGAGGGGGATTCAGAATGAACGGGCTCGTCGAGAGAGACGGTCGGTGGCGATTTGCGGCGACGGAGCTTCATCAACACCGTATTGACCGCTACGCGGTAGAGCCAGGTTGAAAAAGCGGCATCTCCTCGAAATGAACCTACCGTGCGGAAGACCTGCAGGAACGCTTCCTGTGTGAGGTCCTCAGCTTCAGCGACATCCTTGGTCATAAGAAGGCACACAGAGTAGACACGGTTCTTGTGCTGCTGAAACAACGTGGCAAACGCCTCTTCGTCGCCAGCCTGCGCGCGCTTTACCAGGTTTGTTTGGGAATCATCGCGAACCTTGGCGCCTGTCGATGGGATTACATTCACCTCTGCCGCTGAAATCGCACAAGTAGCCACGTTTGGCCTCCTTACTCCGCACTGAAAAGTTGTTCGCTGTGGAAACGCCCGCGAACTGGTGTAAGAGTAGGAAATTCGGCGTCTGTCTTCTATCGGGTCACATCTGTAAACACCCCTAGGAGAGTCTGTAAGGAAGGGTTGTGGGGGAATTAAGATGAAAAAAAATCCGCGCGGGAAGCGCGGATTCTTCGTAGGGTAGGCTACGGAGCAACAGTAGGTAGGGCAACAAACGATTTGAATCAGTACAAATGGAAGTCGACTTGCACACTGATCTGCACGTCCACAGGTCGACCGTCCCTCAGCGCTGGTTGGAACTTCCACTGCTTCACAGCTTGTAGTGCTTTCTCGTCAAGTCCGAATCCGAGACCGCGAATGACTCGGATATCTCTTGGGTGGCCACTAGAGTCAACGATCAGCCAAAGCACGCAAGTTCCTTGCTTTTTCGCGCGCCTGGCTTCTTCGGTGTAATCAGGATCGGGCGCGGAAATTGCGGTTGGAGCGGATATACCGCCGCCGACTTTATAAACACCGCCCCCAATTCCACCGCCACTGCCGGCACCGATGCCAGGTCCATGTCCAACGCCCAACCCACCCCCCGACCCCGAACCGATACCGCCGCCTGAACCTGTACCGTTCGATGGAGGCGCAGCTGGCATTACCGGCGCATTCGCTACACCAAATGTCGGCAGGTGATTTTCTGCGAGGTGAACCTGCGGCGGAGCAACCACCGTCGGCTCTGCTGTGAGTTTTGGATGCTCATTGTGCATCACGATCGCCGGAGGAGTGATCTGCTGCAGAGCTACTTTCGGCATCCGGCCTTTGGGCGCAGGGAGAACATCGTGGCTGCCTCCTCCGCCGCCTCCGCTAATGACCTTCTTCGCAACCGGCAGGGCATAGGAATCTGGCGATGGAGCGATCAGGGTCACCGTTTCGTGAGTGGCCTTCTTTACGACCTGATGGCTGACGAAAATGCCACTGAGCAAAAGCCCAATGACAGCCAAGTGCACGATTGCCGAAATGGCCACTCCATTCGCTCGATAATTGTTGTACCGCCCCCAGATCTGATCTGGTGCCTGGGAGATTCTTGGGCGGGCCTGGGGTGCTCCCGGTATCCTCCTGGCCTGCGTAGGATAGCGGGCTGGCGTAGCCCGCGGAGAAACGCGGAAAACTGATTCTCCGTTATACATTGAATTTTGATGACTCGACATACTTGCTCCTCACGAAGTACAACGGGTGACGTCGGAATGGATCACCTTCATCACATCTTCGACCTGATACAAATCTTTTGATCGATCCCCACTCTCAACGCTGGGTTACAACAATTGATTGAAAAATGGCGGGACGAATGACGTCCCACCATCTCAATCAAGTCCAATGAGTGTTCATACTCTTTAGGAATTAGCGCATCGTCACAATCGACCAGCGAGGAGGAGCACAATCACGATAATTACAACCAGACCTAAGCCCCCGCTGGGGTAGTAGCCCCAGGAACGGCTATATGGCCATGTTGGCAACGCTCCAAGCAACAGCAGGATCAACACCACTACAAGAATTGTGTACATAGCACCTCGCTAGAATTGCGCTACTTTGCTGCCACTGTGCTTGCGCCGGACGAATCGGCCGCGTTCGATTGTTGACTCTGTTCGGAATACTTCCTCACTGCGGACAAGAACGGACGACTGGATGCTGTCGGTTCAACTTTGCCGCCCAGTATGTCTGAGAAAGGAACGAACTTCCCGTAAAGCAGACGCGTTTCATCTTTGTCCTGCGTCAAAGCGGCACCATTAAGATCAACGCCCGCAAACAATCCTCGCGCGCGGGAATAGGTCAGGACCTCCGAGCGCATTTTTATGTCCGTGTCAGCTCCCGCGTCGCGCCCGACGGGGCCCGCGGCTGCTGAGGCATCCGCTCCCAACTTGAACTTACTCGAAAGAAGATGATCCATTCCTGACTGGTTCATCACAACCATGATGAGGTCGACTGCTTGGCCGCCTAGCTGCAGTCCCCAGCTTCCGCCTGTAATGGTTACTGGAGCTGGCGCACTCCAAGTGCCTGAAGCCGTACGACAGGTGGCGACACCTTTTCCGTGACTACCGCCAAAACCGACAGCGATCTTCACCATTGAAGGAATCACAGCAATGCACTTGGCACTTTTCATGACTTTGTCTGGAATGGCCTTGTCTTTGACAGACATAATCTCGTCCAGCACTTTGGCAGAGTTATCGATTCTTTTGTCGATGTCAGAGGTTTTATCGTCGGCGGACCAGCTAACTCCAACGCAAAGTGCGCAAATGCTTAGGACAGCGAGACATCTCGGTAAGCCAGAAGAAAGCGGTTTCATATTTCCCTCGTGTCTAGTGCTCGAAGGGAGCACCTGCTTCAGTCTGCGCTTAAGCTATCTGCAAGAACTCCAAGCTTCTATCCGGCAGAGGCAGTAAGCGCAGGGAGAACTTTCCCGAGAAACGTAGTAGTCGCCCTTATGCTGTTTGACCTTCGTTTTTCTACAGTTTTCACCGTATTGTGGGGGGCGCGGTCGAGCGTCTACTCTGCAATCTCTACTCGACACAACGCCCCCCAAGCGGGTGCCGGTCCTCTGGGACGGACCGGCACCTGCTCCTTCCACATAAACTTATAGTTACAAGTTAATTGTTACAGTGTCGACGCGCAGACTCTGCATATTTTGATGGATGGCCTGACCTTGAGCGAAACCCTATTCTCCTCTGGCAGCCGAATCGGCTAGGAGGAGAACCATGCTTTATTGGGCATTAGTGTTTCTTGTAATCGCGCTGATTGCGGGCGTGCTCGGGTTCACGGGAGTTGCCATTGCAGCTGCTGGAATCGCGAAAGTGCTCTTCGTGATCTTTCTCGTCTTGTTCTTGATTTCCATTATCACCCACTTCGCTAGAGGCACGGTGCGATAGAAACCGAATGATCCTTGCCCGCTCATAGGAAGGAAAACAAGGTGGACAGGCAAGGGCGGCTTCCAAGCCGGTCAAACTGCAAAGGCCCGGCAAGGGCCGCCGTGTGCAGTCACTCCTCGAAAGGACAATACCCATCCATTAGCATCTGAACTCTAATCGTAACTTTCGCTGCTTAGCATCGGTGAAGTCGTGTAATAGCGGCGGCGCAAATAGTCTAGGCAATGTATCCGTTGACAGCGAATGAAGGAAGAACCCCAAAAAGACACTCGCCGCTTTACCGCCCATGAAATTCTTCAGGCAGCTTTGGAAAACGCTCGCGAAGAGTTGAGTAGGTCAGTTATGAAGCTGACATTTTCTGGAGTTGCGGGAGGCCTCACGATGGGGGTCACCGGTCTTGCCGTCGCCTCGTGCAGGACTCTGATTAGGCCTGGCGACCTAAGCAACTTCATTCCATATTTCACATACCCTATCGGCTTCATCGCTGTAATCATCGGCCGCGCACAATTGTTCACCGAAAACACGTTGTTACCCTGTCGTTCTCGTACTAGACGAACACCGTCAGTTCGGAAAGATGCTCCGTCTTTGGACTATAGTTTTCCTCGCCAATATCTTCGGAGCTTGGATATTTGCGCTTCTGGCCGCCAAAACTCCAGCTCTGAATACTGACATACTTTCGCAACTAGTAGAGATTGGAGGATCTGCATTGTCAGCGACTCGGGCTCATGTTTTTGGGAGCGGTGTGGTCGGAGGGTGGCTTATCGCTCTCGTCGCGTGGATTGTTACAGCCAGTCATTGGACTATCGGACAACTGGCGGTTATCTACTGGCGGTTATCTACATAATCGCATTTATTGTGGGAATCGGGCACTTTGCGCACTGTATCGCGAGCAGTTGTGAGATTCTCACCAGCGTAGAATTTGGCGCAGTTTCAGCCGGGGCTTACTTCAATTGGCTGCTATACGCGACTCTCGGGAACATCTGCGGCCGTGTCTTCATCGTCAGCCTGCTGAGTTACGGGCAGGTGCGTGCATCATAGTTGGTTACGTGCCTTGCCCAAATGACATCCAATCGACAGATGATGGCGCTTGGAATCCAGGTCGTATGGCTGCTCCTTTTAGCAATTCCAATCGCTTGCGTGGCGTGGACCGCAACCCACGAAGAGGTCTTTCGTGAGCCGCGACAATACTGCCAGCGGAAATCCGCCAGCGATCCTCACTTTATCCGCAAGAAATTCTTTTATGTCTTTACGTGTGAATACTGTTTCAGCCACTATGTGACTGCGGCCTTCCTGATTCTTACCCGTTTCAAGCTGCTGCTTTCGGACTGGCGTGGCTATGCAATTGCGTTCTTTGCCCTTGTGTGGGTAGCAAATCAGTACATGAGCGTGTACAACCGGCTACGGCTGGACATTAGGCATGAGCAGGTTGAAATCAAGGCAGACGAGCAAAACGCTGCGAAGCGGCTTCCGGAACAGAAGAACGCAGCTTAAACATATGCAGACCTTCAGGCTGGAACTTGCACTCCAGATCTGTCGTGATGAGCGGTAGGTATTATGACTTCCACGATCGTACCGGGATTGGCGTTCGAGAGGCGCAGGCTCCCGCCAAGTTCCGTTACTCGTTGCCGCATGCCGCCAATTCCGACGCCAACGCTTTCAGGCCGAAGTTGAATCACCTGCTCCTCAATGCCTTTGCCGTCGTCTTGGACAGTAACGGAAATAGTCCCGTCTTTTTGAATGAGACTAACGACGCCGTGTCGAGCTCCAGAGTGTCGAAACATATTGGTGAGAGCTTCCTGAACGATACGGAAAATGGCAGTTTCCAATTCTGATTTGAGGCGGGGCAGATCCGAGGGCTGCACTTCGAGACGAACATTGATGCCGCTTCGGTCAGACAATCCCTCGAGGAACCAGCGAAGGGCAGAAACGAGGCCCACTTCGTCAAGCAACGGCGGATGCAGCAAATGGGAAATAGTGCGAACCTGCTGAATTGCGCGATCCACTAATTGGCTCGCTTCCATGGATGCTTGCTGCATCGATGGTGACGAGTCTCTGGAAAGTATCCCATCCAGAATCATTTTCGCCGCAGCCAATTCCTGACCCAGACCATCATGAATCTCACGTGCAATCCGGCGCCGCTCCTCGTCTTGTAACGTCATCATGCGATTCGACAGACGTCGAAGCGCGGCGGTTCTGCTTTCCACCATTTTTTCCAACTCAATAGCGTTCTCTCGGATTGATTGTTCGAGCACTTTGCTGTCGTGAATATCAGAGCAAGTGCCATACCATTTCTGCACCACTCCTTTTGCATCACGCAATGGGACGGCGCGAGCGCGAAACCAGCGATAGTGTGAATCAGCACCGCGCAAGCGGTATTCGGACTCATACGTATCTCCCGTCTCGACGCAGTGAAGCCATTGAGCAAGACTCTGTTTCTTATCGTCAGAATGAACGTATTCCAACCACCCGAAGCCGGATGCAGAGTTGAGAGGAGCCCCCGTATATTCGTAGAATCGTGCACTGATATAGTCCCGAGACCCATCTGGATTTCTGCTGAAAATGATGTCGGGTGCAGTCTGCACAATAGCGTCGAGTTCCTGATTCTTCTGTGCAAGCTCAATATTCAGCTTCTCCAAATCTTGAGCTTTATGCTCCAGTTCTTCAGTCCGGTCAGCGACTCTCTTCTCGAGTTCAGAATTCAGCCTTTCCAACTGCTTATTCTTGCGGTGAAGTTCGGCGAAGACTCTGACTTTCGCCCGGAGCACTTCTGGCACAATCGGCACTGAAAGATAGTCGACTGCGCCATGCTGGTAGCCTTTCAGACGATCAAGGTCTGTAAGATGAACGGCCGAGATGAAAATAATCGCCGTTTTCTGAAAGCGTGGATGTTGTCGGATAATTTCAGCAAGTTCAAAGCCGTCGATTTCCGGCATGCTGACGTCCATGAGGACGACGGCGACATCCGTTTTGAGCAGTTTCTCCAACGCATCCTTGGCAGATGTCGCCTTGATCAGGTTCTCGCCAAGATCGGAAAGAATGGCCTCGTAGCTGAGCAATTTGCCCGGCTGGTCGTCCACCATCAAGATGTTGACTGTGTCCTGCGGATTCATCGTCGTATCAAGGGCCCACCAACTCCCAACTTTAATTACCTGCTCAGAATACTTTACCGATGCAGCCACATCCGCAGCGCCGAAAGCAATTGTTCTGTGTTCACAGGCTTAGCCAGATATTCGGAAGCACCCGCCTCCAGGCACTTCTCCCGATCACCTTTCATCGCCTTCGCCGTCAAGGCAATAATCGGCAAGCGCCTGAACGACGCATTCTGCCGGATCACTTGCATGGTTGCGTATCCATCCATTTCTGGCATCATGATGTCCATTAAGACGATCGCAACGTCTGGTGTGGACTCGAGCATTGATATCGCCTCGCGGCCCGTCCCGGCAGTGAGAACGACCATTCCCCGCCGTTCTAACACGCTACTGAGAGCGAAGATGTTTCGCATGTCGTCATCTACAACGAGCACCTTCTTCGCAACCAGAGCTTCGTCGGATCGATGTAGACGATCTAACATCTTCTGCTTTTCAATAGGCAGGTCCGCAACAACGCGATGCAGGAATAAGGCAGTCTCGTCGAGGAGTCGCTCGGGCGATTCGACGCCCTTGACCACAACGCTACGAGCGAGTGTGTGGAGCCTGGCGTCTTCTTCGGGTGACAGTTCTTTCCCAGTAAAGACAACAACGGGCAAATCTTTCACACTCGGAATATCCCGCATCCGCTCAAGTATGTCGAAACCCGACATGTCAGGTAAGCGCAGGTCAAGCACGACGCAATCGAAGCTATCCTTCCCTACCATATCGAGCGCATCGCTGCCATTGGCCGCAACCACCACATCGATGTCGTCATATCCGAGCAGTTCGCGAATGCTGAACTGCTCCGCGGGATTGTCCTCCACAATCAGCAGCCGTTTGCGGCGAGGCGTTGAGTACTCTTTGATCCGCGCCAACGCTGATTCGATTTCTTCATGGCTTGTTGGCTTCGTTACAAAAGCAAAAGCGCCGCGTGCCAAACCGTGTTGTCGATCCTCATCTAAGGTCAACATCTGAACGGGGATGTGCCGGGTTGCCGGATCCTGCTTCAGATGGTTCAAGACCGTCCAGCCGAGCATATCCGGCAGGAAGACGTCGAGCGACACAGCAGTGGGATGAAACTCGCGCGCAAGTGCCAGGGCCTCTGAACCTCGCAAAGCCACCAATACCTTGAACCCCTTGTCTCGGGCCAGATCGCATAGGACACGCGCATAATGCGGATCATCCTCCACGATCAAGAGGACCGCATCATCCGGCTGTAAGTTTTCACGATCATCTGGTATGTGCTCAACCGGACGCTCATTCACCACGATGTTTGACAAGCTGAGAGACGCCGTTGAGGATTTCAAATCGGCTGGGGCCAGCTTGCTGGCCGATGGCCCAACATATGTCAGCGGCAGGAAGAGCGTAAAGGTACTGCCCTGGCCCGGCGTACTCTTCAGCTGAATCTCCCCTCCGAGCAGGCTTGCGAGTTCGCGGCTGATGGCTAGTCCCAGACCGGTACCGCCGTATTTGCGGCTTGTACTGGCATCTGCCTGTTGAAACGCCTCGAAGATGATGCGCTGCTTGTCCGGCTGAATTCCAATGCCGGAGTCTGCGACTTCAAATGCGACAACTGAGGCAGCACCACTGAGAATCGGGTGATCCTCGCCCCATCCCTTCTTGGCCAAGCTAACCGAAAGTCGGACTGAACCGTGTTCGGTGAACTTGAACGCATTTGAAAGCAGATTCTTGAGTACCTGTTGCAATCTCTTCGAGTCTGTCACCAAGCTGCGCGTCAAGTTCGGATCTGAATGAACCTCAAACGCGAGTCGCCGGTTCTCAGCCTCGTGACGGAACGGACGAGCGACCATCTCCAGCAGGTTCGCGAAGAATACTTCTTCAGCCTCAACCGAAACCGTTCCGGATTCGATCTTGGAGAGATCAAGAATGTCGCTGATCAGGTTCAACAAGTCCGTACCTGCACCGTGAATAGTCCTGGCAAACTCAACTTGCTTTGGAGTCAGGTTGTGGTCGGGGTTCTCGCTCAATTGCTGGCCCAACACGAGGATCGAGTTGAGTGGCGTTCGTAACTCGTGAGACATGTTCGCCAGGAATTCGGATTTGTACTTCGACGTAAGGGCAAGCTCCTTTGCCTTTTCCTCCAAAGCGCGGCGCGCCTGCTCGATTTCCTGGTTCTTGCGTTCTACTTCGACGTTCTGTTCGGCAAGCTGTTGCGCTTTCTGCGCCAATTGCTCGTTCGTCTGTTGCAACTCTTTTTGCTGTGCTTGCAACTCGGCAGCCAACTGTTGCGATTGCTTTAGCAAACCTTCGGTCTGCATGGTGGCTTCGATACTGTTCAGCACGATACCGATGCTGGCAGTCAGCTGTTCAAGGAACGCCAGATGTGAAGCAGTAAAGGTGCTGAGCGATGCAAGCTCGATTACGGCTTTCACGCGATCTTCGAACAGCACCGGCAGCACGATGACGTTTTTCGGAACGGACGAAAATAGGCCTGAGCGGATCGAAACTGTTTTTTCGGGTAAATCCGCAATCAGCATGCGGCGCTTTTCTGCCGCGACCTGACCAACGAGGCCATCACCAATCTTCAAGCGACGCGGATGACCAGTGTCGCTGTCATCGGCAAATGCCGACAATTGCACCAACCCGCGATCATCTTCGCTTTCCATCTGGTAGATAACGCCTTGTTGCGCGTTGACCAGAGGAGCCAATTCTGACAGCAGCATACGGCCTACCGTGCCAAGATCACGCTGGCCTTGAAGCATTCCAGTGAAACGAGCAAGGTTTGTTTTGAGCCAATCCTGCTCAGTGTTGCGGTCCGTCGTCAGTCGAAGGGTGTCGATCATCGTATTGATGTTGTCCTTCAGCTCGGCGAGCTCGCCGCTGGCTTCCACCTGAATCGATCGTGTCAGATCACCTTTCGTGACAGCGGTCGCGACTTCCGCAATCGCGCGGACTTGGTTCGTTAGGTTGTCGGCGAGTAGATTGACATTGCCCGTCAAGTCCTTCCATGTTCCGGCGGCACCGGGGACGTTCGCTTGACCACCGAGACGGCCTTCGACGCCGACCTCGCGCGCAACTGTGGTCACCTGGTCGGCGAATGTCGCGAGCGTTCCGGTCATGTTATTGATGGTTTCCGCGAGCGCAGCGACTTCGCCTTTGGCGTTCACTGTGAGCTTCTGTGTCAGGTCGCCGTTCGCGACGGCCGTGACGACCTTCACAATACCGCGCACTTGCTCTGTGAGGTTCGCGGCCATAACGTTGACGTTATCGGTAAGGTCTTTCCACGTGCCGGCAACGCCCGGCACCTGCGCCTGACCGCCGAGTTTGCCTTCCGTACCGACTTCGCGCGCCACACGGGTAACTTCAGCTGCGAAGGCGTTGAGCTGATCCACCATCGTATTGATAGTGTTTTTTAATTCAAGAATTTCGCCCTTTACATCGACCGTGATCTTGCGTGATAAGTCTCCGCGAGCCACGGCTGTCGTAACTTCGGCGATATTTCGCACCTGAGCCGTCAGGTTGCCCGCCATCGCGTTCACTGAGTCCGTGAGATCCTTCCAGGTTCCCGCAACTCCAGGTACGTTCGCCTGTCCACCGAGCCGCCCTTCGGATCCGACTTCGCGTGCCACGCGAGTCACTTCGGCAGCGAACGATCGCAACTGCTCGACCATCGTGTTCAGTGTCTCTTTCAGCTGCAAAATTTCGCCGCGCACGTCTACCGTAATCTTTTTCGACAAGTCTCCGTTCGCAATTGCAGTTGCAACTTCCGCGATATTTCGAACCTGACCGGTCAGGTTGCTGGCCATGAAGTTCACATTATCCGTGAGATCTTTCCAGGTTCCGGCTACTCCAGGTACCTGAGCCTGACCGCCGAGCTTGCCGTCAGTACCGACTTCGCGGGCCACGCGCGTGACTTCTCCTGCAAACGCATTCAACTGGTCCACCATCGTGTTGATAGTGTTTTTCAACTCCAGAATCTCGCCCCTGACGTCGACCGTAATCTTGCGCGACAAATCGCCACGCGCAACCGCCGTCGTCACCTCGGCGATGTTTCGCACCTGAGCGGTCAGGTTACCGGCCATGGAATTGACCGAGTCGGTGAGATCCTTCCATGTGCCAGCGACGCCTGGTACCTGCGCTTGACCACCAAGCTTTCCTTCGGAGCCGACTTCACGGGCGACACGCGTGACTTCCGCGCCAAAGGCATTTAACTGGTCCACCATCGTGTTAATGGTCTCTTTGAGCAGCAGAATCTCGCCGCTGACATTGACGGTGATCTTCTTTGAAAGGTCTCCGCTCGCAATAGCTGTCGAGACTTCAGCGATGTTCCGCACCTGAGCAGTGAGGTTGCTGGCCATCGAGTTCACCGAGTCAGTTAAGTCCTTCCAGGTACCGCCAACTCCAGGCACTAACGCCTGGCCGCCGAGTTTACCGTCAGTCCCGACTTCGCGGGCCACACGCGTAACTTCAGAGGCGAACGAGCGAAGCTGATCCACCATCGTGTTGATGGTGTCTTTTAGCTCGAGAATTTCGCCTTTCACGTCGACGGTGATCTTGCGCGACAGATCACCACGAGCCACAGCTGTTGCGACTTCAGCGATGTTCCGCACCTGGCCCGTAAGGTTGCTGGCCATGAAGTTCACGTTGTCTGTCAGATCTTTCCAGGTTCCCGCAACGCCGGGCACCTGAGCCTGACCACCAAGCTTTCCGTCTGTGCCGACTTCGCGGGCCACACGCGTTACTTCGCCCGCGAACGCGTTGAGTTGGTCCACCATCGTATTGATAGTGTTTTTGAGTTCGAGAATTTCGCCTTTCACGTCGACCGTGATCTTGCGCGATAGATCGCCGCGGGCCACAGCCGTTGTGACTTCTGCGATGTTTCGTACTTGGCCAGTTAAGTTACCGGCCATTGAGTTCACAGAGTCTGTCAAATCCTTCCACGTTCCGGCGACACCCGGCACGTTTGCTTGACCACCGAGACGACCTTCAGTTCCAACTTCGCGTGCCACACGCGTCACTTCACCGGCGAACCTGTTCAACTGGTCCACCATGGTGTTCAGGGTTTCTTTCAGCTGCAGAATCTCACCACGCACGTCGACCGTGATCTTGCGCGACAAGTCACCACTCGCGATAGCTGTCGCCACTTCTGCAATGTTTCGGACCTGGCCTGTAAGGTTGCTGGCCATGAAGTTCACGTTGTCGGTAAGGTCCTTCCAGGTTCCTGCCACGCCCGGCACTTGAGCCTGACCGCCGAGTTTGCCTTCCGTACCGACTTCGCGCGCCACGCGAGTCACTTCGCCTGCGAACGCGTTGAGTTGGTCCACCATCGTGTTGATGGTGTCCTTAAGTTCGAGAATTTCGCCTTTTACGTCGACGGTGATTTTTCGAGACAGGTCGCCTCGAGCCACGG
>Ga0335069_10011610_pt1 | contig 12416 bp, 9 predicted proteins | sample Lox_Sample_11_FD_206714 | JGI IMG/M metagenome (GOLD analysis project Ga0335069, IMG submission 206714) | Soil microbial communities from Loxahatchee National Wildlife Refuge, Florida, United States - Lox_Sample_1.1 | ecosystem: Environmental > Terrestrial > Soil > Wetlands | place: USA: Florida...
ACGGGGTTCGGCTGGACCGCGCTGTGGGACCGCGACATCCTCGCGTTCTTCCTGATCGGCGTGATGCTGTTCGGCGTCGGCCTCGTCGGCGAATACGTCGGGCGCATCTACCAGCAGGTGCGCGACCGGCCGCGCTTCACGATCCGCGCGGTGCTGGAGCGCGACGCCGCGGCCGCCGCGCCGCGGCCCGAGGCGCAGGAAGTCGACCGCGCCGGCGGGGCATGATCTCGACCTCCGGCACGGCCGTCGTCTTCGCCTATCACAACGTCGGTGCGCGCTGCCTGCGCGTGCTGCTCGCGCACGGCGTGCGCGTGCCGCTCGTCGTGACGCACGAAGACGATCCAAGCGAGACGCCGTGGTTCGAGCGCGTCGCCGACGTCGCCGCCGGTTATGGAATCGAGTCGATCGCTCCGCAGGACCCCAACGAAGCGTCGGTCGTCGCCCGCATCCGTGCGCTCGCGCCGGACTTCCTGTTCAGCTTCTATTACCGGCGAATGCTCGGTCCGGCCCTGCTCGCCGCAGCTCCGCGCGGCGCGCTCAACATGCACGGGTCGCTGCTGCCCAGGTACCGCGGCCGCGCGCCGGTCAACTGGGCGGTGCTGCACGGCGAGCGCGAGACCGGCGCGTCGCTGCACTACATGGCGGCCAAGCCCGACGCCGGAGACCTCGTCGCGCAGATGGCGGTGCCGATCCTCCCCGACGACACCGCGCGCGACGTGTTCGAAAAGGTGACGGTCGCCGCCGAGTGCGTGCTCGACCGGGTCCTGCCCGCGCTCATCGGCGGAACCGCGCCACGCACGCCGCTCGACCTCGCGAAGGGCTCCTACTTCGGCGGGCGCTCGGCGGAAGACGGGCGCATCGACTGGGCGCAGGATGCCTCGCGCATCCACGATCTCGTGCGTGCCGTCGCGCCGCCGTACCCGGGCGCGCTCACGACGATCGCGGGCCGCCCCGCGCGCATCCTTTCCACGCGCGTGCTCGTGCCCGGCGGGTCACCCGGCGCTCCGAGGCTGGAGGCAGCGGGCGGCCGCATCGTCGCGCACTGCGGCGGCGGCGGCACGCTTCTGATTCGCGATCTGGAGATCGACGGCCAGCGCGTCGATGCCGCGCGGCTGCCTGCGCCTTGCGCCCCAGAGTAGAATGCGCGCCACATGAAACGCGTCCTGATCCTCGGCGTCAACGGCTTCATCGGCCACCATCTTTCGCAGGCGATCATCGCCTCGACGGACTGGGAGATCTACGGCATGGACATGCAGACCGACCGCATCGGCGATCTGCTGCAAGCGCCGCGCTTCCATTTTTTCGAAGGCGACATCACGATCAACCGCGAGTGGATCGAGTACCACGTCAAGAAGTGCGACGTCGTGCTGCCGCTCGTCGCCATCGCCACGCCGGCGACCTACGTGCGCGAGCCGCTGCGCGTGTTCGAGCTCGACTTCGAGGCCAACCTGCCGATCGTGCGGGCGTGCGTCCGCTACCGGAAGCGCATCGTGTTCCCCTCCACGTCCGAGGTGTACGGCATGTCGCGCGACGAGGAGTTCGACCCCGAGGCCTCCGACCTCGTGCTGGGGCCCATCAACAAGCCGCGCTGGATCTACGCTTGTGCGAAGCAGCTCATGGACCGCGTGATCCACGCCTACGGGATGCAGGAGGGGCTCGACTACACGCTGTTCCGCCCCTTCAACTGGATCGGCGCGGGCCTCGACTCGATCAACACGCCGAAGGAAGGCAGCTCGCGCGTCATCACGCAGTTCCTCGGCCACATCGTCCGCGGCGAGCCCATCAAACTGGTCGACGGCGGAACGCAGAAGCGCGCCTTCACGTACATCGACGACGGCATCTCCGCGCTGATGAAGATCATCATCAACTTGAACGGTGTGGCGACCGGCAAGATCTACAACATCGGCAACCCGGCCAACAACTGGTCGGTGCGCGATCTCGCGAGCAAGATGATCGAACTCGCGCGCGGCTATCCGGAGTACGCGGACAACGCCTCCCGCGTGACGCTCGTCGAGACCACCGCGGACGCCTACTACGGCCGCGGATACCAGGACGTGCAGAACCGCGTCCCAAAGATCGAGAACACCTGCGCCGACCTCGAATGGAAGCCCGTCGTGGCGATGGAAGACGCGCTGGTGCGCATCTTCGAGGCCTACCGGGGGCAGGTCGCCGAGGCGCGCGGGCTGGTCGATTAGGCACCCGCGCTTCCCCTTGCACCTCGCGCTCAAGATCGACGTCGACACGCTGCGCGGCACGCGCGAGGGCGTGCCGACGCTCATCGAGATCCTGCGCCGGCACGACATCAAGGCGACGTTTCTCTTCTCGCTCGGGCCCGACCATACCGGGCGCGCGATCAAGCGAGTGTTCCGGTCCGGCTTCCTGGGCAAGGTTCGGCGCACGTCGGTGCTGAAGCACTACGGCCTGCGCACGCTGCTCTACGGCACACTGCTGCCGGGCCCGGACATCGGCAGGCGCGCTGCCGACGTGATGCAGGGCGTGCGCGACGCGGGCCACGAAACCGGCGTGCACTGCTGGGATCACATTCGATGGCAGGACGGCGTCGCGCATGCCGACGCGCCCTGGACCTACGACGAGATGCACCGCGCCTGCGAGCGCTACACCGAAGTGTTCCGCGAGCCGCCGCGCACGCACGGCGCCGCGGGCTGGCAGATGAACGTGCACGCGCTGCGCCTCACGCAGCGGCTCGGGTTCGACTACTGCTCGGACGCTCGCGGCACCCATCCGTACCTGCCCATCTTCAAGGCCGAGCCGATCCGCTGTCCGCAGCTCCCCACGACGCTGCCCACGCTCGATGAGATGATCGGCCTGGGCGACGTCACCGAGGACAACGTCGCCGCGCACCTGCTCGAGCGGACCGCGGCACTGTCGTCGAACCAGGTGTTCACGCTGCACGCCGAGCTCGAGGGCATGCGGCTTTCGCCCGCGTTCGAGCAGCTCGTGCTCGGATGGAAGGCGCAGGGATGGACGCTCGGACCCGTGCGCGCGCAGTACGAAGCGATGGAGCCGATGGCGCTGCCGCGCTGCAACACCGGCCCGGGCACGGTACCGGGGCGCAGCGGGACGATGCTCGTGCAAGGCGAGGAGTTCCTGGGCGACGTCGACCTTGCGCAAGCGGCTTGATCCATTGACGAAGGAGCCATGATGGTCGGCAAGAGAGTTGCAGATTTCACCGCGTCCGCCACCGGCGGCCCGTTCAAGCTCTCCGACCACAAGGGAGAGACGGTCGTGCTGTACTTCTACCCGAAGGACAACACGCCCGGATGCACGACCGAGGGGGCGCAGTTCCGAGACGCGTACCCGTCGTTCAGGAAGGCGGGCGCGACGATCGTCGGCGTCTCGCGCGACTCGATGAAGTCGCACGAGAGCTTCAAGGCGAAGCTCGCGTTTCCCTTCGAGCTCATCTCCGATCCGGACGAGAAGCTCTGCCAGCAGTTCGGCGTCATCAAGATGAAGAACATGTACGGCAAGCAGGTCCGCGGCATCGAGCGCAGCACGTTCGTCATCGACCGCGACGGCAAGCTCGCGCACGAATGGCGCGGGGTCAAGGTGCCGGGGCACGTGGACGACGTCCTCGCCTTCGTGAAGACTTTGTGACAGGCAGCACGGGTGGGCTGTTCACTTTTGACCACAATAGCTCCGGCGATTTCGAGCTTTCGACCACAACCCCTTGTGTCCCCAACAAAAAGGGGTACCATCGTCCCAGGGCCGTACGCAACGGTCCCGGCTAAAGGAGGCCCATGGTCGAACGCAAGCTGCGCCCCGCCCCATCCACGCTCCACCTCCTCCCATCGCGCAAGCCGGTCAAGCCCGGCGGCGCCGTCGCGGCGAAGCTCTTCGTTCTCGACACGAACGTCCTGCTGCACGATCCCACAAGCCTGTTCCGCTTCGAGGAGCACGACATCTACCTGCCGCTGCTCACGCTCGAGGAGCTCGATGCGAACAAGAAAGGCGTGAGCGAGGTCGCGCGCAACGCGCGCCAGGTGAGCCGGTTCCTGGACGAGCTCGTCACCGCGCACGGCGAGACGGGCGAAAGCATCGCGAAGGGCATCCCGCTCGAAGTGAAGTCGAGCGGGGCAGCGACGGGGCGCCTCTACCTGCAGACGGAGAACATCGGCGCCTCGCTTCCGCCCACGCTCGCGGCAGGAAAGGCCGACAACCAGATCCTCGGCGTGGTGATGCACTGCGCGCAGCACCACCCGAAGCGCAGCGTCATCCTGGTGTCGAAAGACATCAACATGCGCATCAAGGCGCGCGCGCTCGGCATGGCCGCCGAGGACTACTTCAACGACAAGGTCCTCGAGGACACCGATCTCCTCTACCCGGGGACGCGCGAGCTGCCCGAGGGCTTCTGGGATCGCCACGGCAAGGGCATGGAGTCGTGGCAGCAGGGGGGGCACACGTACTATCGGCTCAGCGGCCCGCTCATTCCCTCGCTGCTGACCAACGAGTTCCTGTACCAGGAAAACAAGGACGAGGCGCCGTTCTACGCGATCGTGAAGGACATCCAGGGCAAGACGGCGCTGCTGTCAACGCTCAAGGATTACACTCACCAGAAGAACAACGTGTGGGGCATCACGGCGCGCAACCGCGAGCAGAATTTCGCGCTCAATCTGCTCATGAACCCGGAGATCGACTTCGTCACCCTCCTCGGCCAGGCCGGCACCGGCAAGACGCTGCTCACGCTCGCCGCCGGCCTCATGCTGACGCTCGAGTTCAAGGTCTACACCGAGATCATCATGACGCGCGTGACGGTGCCCGTCGGCGAGGACATCGGCTTCCTGCCCGGCACCGAGGAGGAGAAGATGAACCCGTGGATGGGCGCGCTCGAGGACAACCTCGACGTGCTCAACAAGACCGACGACGAGGCCGGCGAGTGGGGGCGCGCCGCCACGCGCGACCTGATCCGGTCCCGAATCAAGGTGAAGAGCCTCAACTTCATGCGCGGGCGCACGTTCATCAACAAGTTCCTGGTGATCGACGAGGCGCAGAACCTCACGCCCAAGCAGATGAAGACGCTCATCACGCGCGCGGGGCCGGGGACGAAGGTCGTCTGCCTCGGCAACATCGCGCAGATAGACACGCCGTACCTCACGGAAGGAAGCTCGGGCCTGACCTACGTGGTCGACCGATTCAAGGGCTGGTCGCACTCGGGGCACGTGACGCTGCAGCGCGGCGAGCGCTCGCGGCTCGCCGACCACGCGGCGGAGGTGCTGTAGCCGGCCGGGCCAAGCGGGACTAAAGTAGGGCCGGCCGGATTTGCCCTCCGGCCCGCAGGCCCATGGAACTGCTTCAGTCGCTCGAACAGGCCGTCAGCTCGGCGCGCAGCCCGGTGGCGCGGGTTCGTGCGCTCAACGCCCTGTCCACCGAGCTCGCGCGCACGGGCGAAGGGCACCGTGCCTTCGCGCTGGTGCACGAGGCGGGCGAGCTCGCGAAGAAGAGCGGCGACCGCAGGCTCGCGGCGGAGACGAGGCACGCGCTCGCGCGCTGTCACTTCCACCTCGCCGACTTCATGCGGGCGCTCGAGCACCTGCTCGAAGCTGCGCAGCTGTACGAGGACAACGGCGACCTCGAAGGCGCCGCAACCGCCTTCGCGGGCGTCGGTCTGTGCCAGCACCGGCTCGGGGCGAACGAGGATGCGGTCGCGTCGATGCTGCGGGCGCTGGACTCGGCGCGCTCGCTCAAGCTCGTAACGCTCGAGATCAACCTCCACAACTCGCTCGGCTCGGCGCTCATCGCCGCGCATCGTGTGGACGAGGCGGCGAAATACCTCGCCGCAGGAATCGAGCTTGCCGAGGCGACCGGCAACCGCGGCCTCCTCAGCAAGCTCCTGCTGAACCAATCGCTGCTCGCCAAGCAGCATGGCGACGGGCTGGCCGCGGCCGACGACGACGCCGCGCAAGGCGAATACGCGAAGGGGCTCGCGCAGGTGACGCGCGCGCTCGATATCGCCCGCGAGCTCGGGAACGCGTTCGACGAGGCGCATTGCCTCGGCCAGACCGGCACCATGCTGCGCCTCCTGCGCAATCACGCCCACGCCGACGCCATCCTGGCGCAGACGCTCGACCTCGCGCGCAGCCTGAACGAGCCGCACGTGCAGGCGGAGGCGCTCATGGAGCGCGGTCTCTCGCTCGCCGCGCAGGGCAGGCTCGACGAAGCGCAGCAGTGCCTGTCCGACGCGATCGTGCTCGCCCGCCTCATCGCCGCCCGCGGCGTACAGGCCGAGGCCTGCGAGTCGCTGTCGCAGGTGCGGGAGCGCGCGGGCGACTTCCAGGGCGCGCTCTCCTTGTACAAGGAATTCCACTCGGTGCGCGAAGCCGAGCTGGCCGCGTCGCGCAAGCATGCCGCCATGGCGGCGCAGCTGTGGCTCGACTTCCAGGACGCGAGCCGCCGGGCGTCGCAATACCGCGAGCGCGCGGAGACGCTCGCCGCCGATCACGCGGCGCTCACGCGCAAGGCCAAGGTGCTGACCGAGGTGTCGGAGCAGGACCCGCTCACGTCGCTCCTCAACCGGCGCGGGCTCGACGCCCGTATCGAATCCCTCGCCGCTGCGAGCGATGCCGACGGCGTGCAGCTCACGTTCGCCCTGATCGACGTGGATCTGTTCAAGCGGATCAACGACACGTTCTCGCACACCGTCGGCGACGCCGTCCTGTGCCGGGTGGCGCAGATCATCCGCGACCACTGCCGCCAGGGCGACCTCCCCGTGCGCTACGGCGGCGACGAGTTCCTGCTCGTGCTCGCGGGCGCCGACCTCGCGTTGGGCACGCGCGTGCTCGCGCGCCTCAAGCAGGGGAGCGACGCGTTTGCCTGGGGACGCGAGGCGCCCGGCCTCAAGGTCACGCTGTCGATCGGCGTTGCCGCGCGGCCTCGCAGCGGCGCCATCGCGGCGACGATCGCCGCCGCCGACCGCGCGCTGTACGAGGCGAAGGCCGCGGGGCGCAACCGGATCGCGACCGACTCGGCCGCGCGGCCTACGTAGTCCGCTGCGCCAGCATGTCCGCGAGCGTAGCGTCGAGCGGAATCGCGAGAGGCTCGCCGATCAGCGAGCGCAGCCGCGCGGGCGAACCCACGATGCGCCGGGGCTCGCCGGCGCGGACGAAGCTCGGGTTGACGCGGATCTCGGGGCGGTGACCGGTGATCGTCTCGAGCCTGCCGATCAGCGCGCGCACGGTCGTGCCCGTCCCGGAGCACACGTTGATCGTCTGCCCGTGCGAGGCAGGCGCGGCGAGCAGCCGGCGGTACGCGTCGACGACGCTGCGCACGTCGAGGAAATCGCGCTCGACGTCGACGTTGCCGAGATCGATTGCCGGCGCGCGCTCCGCGAAGTGGCGCACGATCTTCGGGACGAGGTAGGGCTCGCCCTGCCCGGGCCCCGTATAGTTGAAGGGACGCACGACCGCGATCGGCAGCGTGTCCGCGAAAAGGCGCGCCATGTGCTCCATCGCGAGCTTGCTCACGGCGTAATGCGTGGCCGGCGCGAGCGGCGCACCTTCCGCGAGGAGCGCGACCGCGGAATCGGCGTACACCGTTCCCGTGCTTGCGAGGAGCACGCCGCGGCGGCCGAGGCCTAGAGCGCGCAGCGATTCGAGCAGGACCAGCGTCCCGCCCAGGTTGACGCGATACACAGCGGCAGCCTCGGCATGGCCGGGGTTGGCGATTGCGGCGAGGTGCACGACGTATTCGGGCGCCGCCTCGCGCAGCGCGCCCGTCGCCGCGGCGCGATCGGTGAGGTCCGCACGAAGCTCGTCGCGCCCATGGGCGGCGTGGTCCGTGAGGCCGACGACGTCGAAGCCGTGCTCGCGCAGGTGCGCGCACAAGTGGCGGCCGGTGAAGCCGCTCGAGCCGGTGACCAGGACGCGGCCGGGGCCTGCTCTAGAACGAGACGCCACGGTCGATGCGCGAAAGGTCCGCATCGACCATCATGCGGCAGATCGCGGCGAGCGGCGTGGTTGCGCTCCATCCGAGCTTCGCCTTCGCCTTGGCGGCGTTGCCGAGCAGGCGGTCCACTTCCGCCGGACGGTAGAACGCGGGGTTGATCCGCACGCGCACGGCGCCGCTTTCGCGGTCGACGCCCGTCTCGTCGATGCCGCTCCCGCGCCATTCGATCGCTATGTCAGCGGCGGCGAACGCGAGCCCGACGAACTCCCGCACCGACTGCATGCGGCCCGTGGCGAGCACGAAGGTGTCGGGCTCGGTGTGCTGCAGCATGCGCCACATGCCGTCGACGTACTCCGCGGCGTAGCCCCAATCGCGCTGCGCGTCGAGGTTGCCGAGCTCGAGCGCGGCGAGCCGGCCGCGCGCGATGCGCGCCACGCCGTCGGTCACCTTGCGCGTGACGAACTCGCGGCCGCGCAGCGGGGACTCGTGGTTGAACAGGATGCCGCTCGAGCCGAAGATGCCGAACGACTCGCGGTAGTTCACCGTCATCCAGTGCGCGTAGAGCTTCGCCGCGCCGTACGGGCTGCGCGGGTAGAACGGCGTGGACTCGTCCTGCGGCATCGCCTGCACGCGGCCGAACATCTCCGAGGTGCTGGCCTGGTAGAAGCGGATCGACGGGTCGACGATGCGGACCGCCTCGAGCAGGTTGACGGCGCCGATACCGGTGGTGAGGCCGGTGTTCACGGGCTGGTCGAACGACACGGCCACGAAGCTCTGCGCCGCGAGGTTGTAGATCTCCTGCGGCCGCGTCTTCTCGATGAGGCGCACCCCGGAGCCGAAGTCGGTGAGGTCGAACTCGACGAGCGACAGCCGCGGATGTTCCGCGATGCCGAGGTCCTCGATGCGCCAGAAGTTGGCCGAGCTGCCGCGGCGGAACGTGCCGAAGACGCGATACCCGCGCGCGAGGAGGAACTGCGCGAGGTAGGCGCCGTCCTGGCCCGTGATACCGGTGACCACGGCCGTGCGCAGGGCGGGATCCTGCACCGGAGATGGAGTTGTCATGTGTTTCAGTAGCTGCCGGGCTTGGCGAAGCTTTCGAAGCGCGTGTGCTCGCCTAGGAAGGTGAGGCGGACGGTGCCGATGGGCCCGTTTCGCTGCTTCCCGATGATGATCTCGGCCGTGCCCTTGTCCGGCGTGTCCTCGTTGTAGACCTCGTCGCGGTAGATGAACAGGATGACGTCCGCGTCCTGTTCGATCGCGCCCGATTCGCGAAGATCCGACATCACAGGCCGCTTGTTCGGCCGCTGCTCGAGCGAGCGGTTGAGCTGCGACAGCGCGACGACGGGCACCTTGAGCTCCTTGGCGAGCGCCTTGAGCGAGCGCGAGATCTCCGAGATCTCGGTGGCGCGGTTCTCGCCCTGCGTCTGCGCCTGCATGAGCTGCAGGTAGTCGACGATGACCACGCCGAGCTGCCCGTATTGCTTCTGCAGGCGCCGCGCGCGCGAGCGCAGCTCGATGGCGTTGAGCGCGGCCGTCTCGTCGATCAGCATCGGCGCCTCGGACAGGCGCCCGAGCGCGCTCGACAGGCGCTCCCAGTCGTCGGGCTCGAGGCGCCCGGTGCGAAGCTTGTGCTGGTCGAGGCGGCCGACCGAGCCGATCATGCGCATCGCGAGCTGCGAGGCGCCCATCTCCATCGAGAACACGAGCACGGGCAGCTTGAGGTCGATCGCGACGTGCTCGCCGATATTGAGCGCGAGCGCGCTCTTCCCCATGCTGGGGCGGCCGGCGATGATGATGAGATCGCCGGGCTGCAGGCCCGCAGTCTCCTTGTCGAGATCCGCGAAGCCGGTCGCCACGCCCGTGACGTCGGACGGGCTGTCGCGGTTGTAGAGCGTCTCGATGCGGTCGACCACGCCGACCAGGAGGTCCTTGAGCGGCGTGTACGTGCGCTGGCCGCGCGCCCCCTGCTCCGCGATGTGCAGCACCTTGGCCTCCGCCTCGTCGAGCACGGTCCGCGCGTTGCGCCCGAGCGGATTGTAGGCGGCGTCGGCGATCTCGCCCGCGGTGGCGGCGAGCTGGCGCAGGATCGAGCGCTCGCGCACGATCTGCGCGTAATGCCGGATGTTCGCGGCGGACGGCACGTTCGCCACGAGGGCGCCCAGGTAGGCGAGGCCGCCGACGTAGTCGAGCTTCTGCACCGACGCGAGCGCCTCGGAGAGCGTCACCACGTCGACGGGCTTGCCCTCCGTGGCCAGCGCGACGACGTGCCGGTAGATGACGCGATGCGCATCGGTGTAGAAATCGTCCTCCGAGATCAGGTCGCCGATGCGGTCCGCCGCCTCGTTGTCCAGCAGGAGGCCGCCCAGGATCGACTGCTCGGCCTCGAGCGAGTGAGGCGGCAGCTTGATCGCGTCGAGCTGGGGGTCGTCGGGCATCGCGGCCTTCGGTTACGGACGATCCGCCGCGTCACGCCGGCGCGCACATGATGACGCCGATCGGTCCGTAGCCCTCCGGGATCCATCCGGCGTCGATCATCTGCTGACGCACCGTGAGGTCGGTCGTGTAGCGGTGGTTCGGCGCCGCGCCCTGGCCGTTGTTGTACAGGCGGTAGACGGGAATCGTCCCGGCCGCGCACACGCCGTTCGCGTCGGGCACCGCGATGTTGAACACGTTGCCCTCGAACTGCCAGTCGGGGTTCTGCTTGACGATGTTGCACTCGTTCGGGAACGGCGTGTAGAAGTGCGAGCTCTTGGGCGCGAACGACGTGCTGAAGAAGCGGCACACGACCTCGCTGTTGGCGCTCGAAAGCGGCAGCGCCTTGAAGCTCTTGCCGGTGCGGGCCCATCCGGCGAACACGCCGGCGTCGAGCTTCGCGATCTCGTCCTGGATGCCGGTCATGAAGTAGTGGTCCCACTCGGCATGGTAGTACTCGATGATGTCGATGGTCTGCGGCGCCGGCGGAGTCGTCGACGTGCCTGTTCCGCTCATCGCAACCGCCTGCGGGCTGCCGACGCCGTTGCTCAGGACGGTGACCGTGGCGTTGCGGACGCCCGTGGCCGAGGGTGCGAAAGTGAAGCCGAACGTGCAGTCCATGCCGGGGTTGACCGTGCCGCAGGTGGACTGGACGATCGTGAACTCGGTGGGATTGCTGCTCGACACGCTCGACACCTGCACCGGCGCGCCGCCGATGTTGGTGACGGGAACGGTGTTTACGGCGCTGGTGGTGCCGACCATCACGCTGCCGGCGTCGATGGCCGCAGCGATGGCGAGCTGGCCCGGCGCAACCGTGCCCGTGCCGGTCGCGTTGACGGCCTGCGGGCTGCCGACGCCGTTGCTCGTCACGGTGATGACGGCGCTGCGCGCGCCCGCCGCCGCCGGCGTGAACGTCACGCTGACGTTGCACGCCGCGCCCGGTGCGAGCGTCGTGCAGCCCGGGCTCGACACCGCAAACTCCGCGGGCACGCTGCTCGCAACGTTGCTCACGGTGACCGGCGTGCCGCCGGTGTTCGTGGCTGTTACGCCGCGAGGCGCGCTCGTCGTGCCCACCGCCTGGTTGCCGAAGGCGAGGGAGCCCGCGAGCGTGAGCTGGCCCGGCGCCTGGCCGCTGGTGCCGGTCCCGGTCGCGTTGACGACCTGAGGGCTTCCGACCCCGCTGCTGGTGACCGTGATCGCCGCCGCGCGCGCGCCGACGGCCGCCGGCGTGAACGTGACGCTGAACGTGCATTGCGCTCCCGCGTTCACGGTTGCGCAGCCGTTGTTCGCGATCGCGAACTCGGCAGGGGCGCTGCTCACGACGCTGGCCACGGTCACCGGCGTGCCCCCGACGTTAGTCGCCGTAACCACCGTGGGCGCGCTCGGCGAGCCGACGGGTTGCGATCCGAAGCTGGTCGACCCCGTCAGCGCCAGCTGGCCGGGCGTCGCGGTGCTGGTGCCGGTCCCGCTCGCGCCGATCGCCTGCGGACTGCCCACGCCGTTGCTCTGTATCGTGATCGTGGCGCCGCGCACGCCGTCCTGCGCCGGCTTGAACGTGATCGAGGCCGTGCAGCTCGCCGCGGGCTGCACGACATCGCACGTCGTCGTCACCGCGAACTCGTTCGGATCGTCGCTCGTGATGCTGTTGACCGTCACGGCAGTGGCGCCCGTGTTCGTCACCGTGACGACCTGCGCCGCGCTCGTCGTGCCGACCGCCTGCGGCGGGAACGAAAGCTGCGACGCCGACAGGGAGAGCTGCGCCATGCCGATGCCGTTCACGCCAAACGACGTGCCGTTGCCGTAGTTGCGGCTGACGGTGACCGTCCCGGCGCGCCCCCCCGCGTTGGAGGGCTTGAACGCGACGCTCAGCGTGCACGACGTCCCCTGCTGGATCGTCGTGCCGCAGGTGTTCGCCGTGATGCCGAAGTCCGCCGCATTGCTGAGGCTCACCGCCACGCCGGTCGCGTCGGCGTTGCCCGTGTTGCCGATGGTGACCGTCTGCGCGGAGGACGTTGAGCCGATCGGCGTCGAGGGGAAGCTCAGGG
>Ga0335069_10011614_pt1 | contig 12413 bp, 13 predicted proteins | sample Lox_Sample_11_FD_206714 | JGI IMG/M metagenome (GOLD analysis project Ga0335069, IMG submission 206714) | Soil microbial communities from Loxahatchee National Wildlife Refuge, Florida, United States - Lox_Sample_1.1 | ecosystem: Environmental > Terrestrial > Soil > Wetlands | place: USA...
CACCATACGTTCGTGGGATTTGACGAACACGGGGACCTGAAGCTCGACAATGGGATGGTGCTCCGGCGGGATTTCGCGCATCTGACCTACGGATACCTCACCACCTCACATGGCGCCCAGTCCAAGACCTTCGATCGTGTAATCGTCGCTGAGAGTGCGATATCGTTCGCGGCAGCGAACAGGCAACAGTTCTATGTGTCCCTCGGGCGTGGAAAGAGACGACCCTATCTCGTGACGAACAACAAGGAGCAGCTTCTGGAGGCTGTACTGACATCAAGCCAGCGGCACTCGGCGATGGAACTGGTTGAGCCCAAGCTGGAACGTACTCTGTTGCCGGAGGATAATCGCGAGGAACTGCACACGGCGCGGAGGCGGGCGCAGGCCGCGATGCCGCCAAAAGAGCGGGCGAAGAAGCAACTGGAACGACGGCAGTTAAAACGGACACGGCAGCCGGAACCGGGAATGCCGGTTCAGAAAACAGCGCCGCTAAAAAGGCAACTTGGGCAAGGTCGAGGATTGCCCGCACGTCAAGCTGAACAACATACCCCAGCTGTGGAATCGGAACCGTTGAAAGAGGAACTGGGGGGGCATTCGCAAGTGCCGGCGATAAAGAAATTGGAATGGAAGATGCCGGCGGTGATTCCGGCGGCGAACGTGGAACAGTCGAAGGAGCAACTGGGCCAGAAACAGAAATTGCCGAAGGCACTTGAATGGAAGATGCCAGCAAATATGCCGCCGCCCGAGCCGACAGAAACGGAGCAAAAACAGCCGGATAGACACCAGGGGATGCAGCCCCGCATGTTGCCTTGATATTGGGAATGATAATCGCCTGAAAAGCCGCTGGTGGCGCGGCGCGGGAGGCGAAATAATTCTCAAGAAAATGCACTTTGCGCCTTGCGCTAAGCGCGGGATTCTGCCTGAATTTGGGTATGCCGCAGAGCATCACCCAATACACAAAAATCAGTCGCCTCACCCCAACGCCTGCCTCCGAAAATGATACCAGAGCATCAGGCGTTTCAACTCGTCCCGGCAAAGTCCCAACGAGTCACGACAAGCCGTTGCGTGAGCAGTTGGGGAGAGGCGCGCCAAACACGCCCGCGGTCGCCGCCGTCGCGGAATTCCTGACGGTGAAGGAAATCGCTGCGGAAATGCGGCTGGGACTTTCCAGCGTCACGCGGCTGGTGAAGCAGGGGCGAATCGGCGCGATCAATGTTTCCACCGGCAGGAGGCCGACGTATCGGGTGCCGCGTGTGGCCTATGATGAATTCAAAAAGAATTGTGCGATGGGCGAGCCCAAGGCCGTTGCCAAACCTTCAGTGCGATTGCCGGCGGGGGTTGAATTGTTCGTGTAAACGACCGCTCGCTATTGCGCTCCGATGCTGGACCAAGCCCTGCATAGGCTCCTTCGGTCTGGGAGTGTGTGCAGGACATTGACAGCGAGAAACTTCTGGCCGAATTCTGGCGGCGGGTCGAGGCCAAGGAAATCGTTTGCCGGGAGGTGCAAGGGAGGTTGATGGTGACGACTCCTGAAATTGTGTCCGAAGAAGCGTTCATCTTGGATTGGGCGAAGCAGTACGCTCCGGCTCTCGCACCCCGGCGTACCGTTACTGATTCAAAGCTCAACGCCGAACAGCGCCAAGCGGTAGAGCACGTTTTGACTACGACGAGCCGGGTTCAAGGCATCATCGGCCGGGCGGGAACAGGCAAGACCACCCTCATGACCGCAACGATCGCCGCCATTCACTCGCAAGGCGGGCAGGTCATCGTCATGACGCCGCATTCGGAGCACGCATACCAACGGCTGCGGCAGGACGGTTTCAAAGATGCCGTGACGGTCGAAGCCTTCCTGCGGAAACAAACGTTGCGGGAAGAATGCACCAACGCGACGCTTTGGATTGACGAGGCGGGGCTGCTATCAAACCAGAGTATGCGTCGGCTGTTTGAGGTTGCCGATGAAATGAACGCCCGAATTGTGCTGGCGGGGGACCCGAGGCAGCATGGCCCGGTGGATCGGGGGTTGCCGTTCAAATTATTGAGCGAAGCCGGGGATGTGCCCTTTGCCACTCTTAAGGAGATCCAAAGGCAACGCGGACACAATCGCGAGATCGTGGAGCACTTGGCCAGCGGCGATGCGGCGACTGGGTTCAAAATGTTGGAGGCGTCGGGGAATATTCATGAGCGTAACGATGAGAAGCGGTATCAGGCGATTGCCAAGGAATACGTCCAGGCCGTCGATGCCGGCAAAGCGGTGCTTTTGATTTCCCCGACACATGACGAAGGCCGGAAAGTGACGGATGCCATACGGCGACGAATGAAGGCGGCGGGAAAGCTGGGACAGGAACGAGCCGTGCCCGTGCTGCGGAAATTGAATTGGAGCAAAGCAGAGCGTGCGGATTGCCGCAGCTACTACCCCGGCATCATCCTCGAACTGACGCACGGCATTGGCGGATACGAGCGGGGCGAGCGGCTGGAAGTCGTGAACGCAGGCAAGGATTCCGTCGCGGTGCGGGACACCTCGGGGGCTTTGGGAGCCTTCAATGTCGCCGACCTCGCCGGACGATTTCAAACTTTCGAACGGGATGAATTGCGTGTGGGGCTGGGTGAAATCATCCGCATTACGAAGAATGGCCGGACGCTGGAAGGCCGCCGCCTGAACAATGGCAGCATTCATACGGTTACGGACTTCACGCCGTACGGCGAGTTGAAAACGAAGCTCGGCACCATTCCCCGCGGGTATATGCACCTTGCTCACGGCTGGGTCTCGACCAGTTTTGCTTCGCAAGGTCGGACGGTGCAGAACGTCATCATCGCCCAGTCGTCGGCCTCGGGGCGAGCCAGCAATGCCCGCCAGTTTTATGTATCGGTGCCCCGGGAGAGGGAGTCCATCAAGGTCTTTACCGACAACAGGGCCAAGTTGCTGGAAAGTCTGCAAGCAGAGGAGGAGGGTATGGCGGCGGTGGAACTGATGGCCGGTAAGAAATGGACTCCCCTACCACTCAACCACGCGAAAGAATTGCAGCGAGCCTAGCAGCGCCCCGATGCGGTTGCTCGTCCGCCTACTAAGTAGCACTTCGGCGCCAGCACGGCGACCACGATTCCGCCAACATCGACGTCCCAGAATCCCTCATCCACCGCCAGACGAGTAAAATGATGTACCTGATAGGAGCAAGTGTCAGCGTGACGGCGAGTGCCGTATCCGGTAGGAAAACGCTATCATGCGACCGGAGACCTGCTCATTCATTTTTATAAATTTGCGAGAGGCGCAGCCCGCGATTAACTCAGTTCTTAAATAATCCTAATTTGGCACGGCTGTTTCTACCGTCCCCATCGGGATGAAGAAGTATTGAAATGACATGCGGTCGCAACGGCATATAATCGTCAGAAACTTAGCATTTTTGAGAGGCATCGTAGTTGCCGTCCTTCAATACCCAGGCACCGGATGGTGTTTGACAAAATCCTGCTATGCGGTCATCAAGTAGTGTGTCCACATGATTGCCCTGAAATTAACGGATACCGAACATGAAGAGGTGCGTGAGCTTGTTGACCGTATCGCTATGGAACCAACAAATCACGAGGAGTTTTCTTTTCTCCAGCGTGCAGCAGTTTATGCCCAAAGACTCCCGCCGAGAATTCGCGAGACATTCTACGAATTTAAACTGCGAGAAACCGATTATGCTTTGCTCGTCTCCAATAATCCCATTCAAGCAAGCGACATAGGACACACACCGCAACGCCACAGGTCTGCGGATGAATCAATCATTTCTAAGCCAATGATGCTTCACGCGATGCATGCCAGTCTCCTCGGAGAACCGTTCGGTTTTCGTACGCAGCAATCTGGGCACGTGTTTAACGACGTGATTCCAATCAAGGAACAAGCCGCTGTCAGTAACTCGAGTGCCGGATCAGACGAAAAGTTTGGATTCCACACGGAGGATTGTTTTCACCCGCATATGCCTGATTATTTGGGACTATTATGCCTCAGAAATCTTGAGCAGGCCGCAACTTACATTTCTTCGCTGCGCGATGTCACGATTCCACCACATATTAAAGACGTTTTGTTCGAGAACCGGTTCTGGATTCGTGCGAACCCGATGCACAAGCAGGTGAACCCTGACCTGATCCAACGCAAGTCGATCCTGTTCGGCGATCGCAATAATCCATATCTCCGGATTAACACCGCCCTGCTCGACTTAAAGGACTACGACGAGGAGACTGCCGGAGCAATGAAGTTTGTTATCAACGCCTTAGAAAGGAATCGTGTTAGTGTGGTGCTGCGGGCCGGGGATTGCCTCTACGTAGACAACTTCCAGGCAGTCCACGGCCGCGACGCTTACCGGCCAAATTATGGACCGCACGCTCGTTGGATCTGCCGAGTCGTGGTAGCTCGTGATCTTCGGAAGTCCCGTGATTTAAGGGAAAAGCCTGACTCAAGGATCATCCGATGAGTGATGTTCTCACCAGGGACTTTACCTTCGATGTCGGCGCTAATCGACTTGCGGCGACAGCCTACACAACGGTATCGTGCTTACATCTGGAATGTCTGGTACTGCACGGTGCCGGGAATTCGTCCAAAGACCGCACGGCAGTTTTGTGCCGCTCACTTGCGGCAAATGGCTTTCCTTCGCTTACATTTGATTTTTCGGGTCATGGACACAGTTCTGGTTCTCTTCAATGTGCAAGCTTGAGCCTTCGAACATCCGAGGCTCAAGGGGCTCTTCGGTATCTGAGGACTACCAAGCGGTGTGCGATCCTCGCATTCAGCATGAGCGGGCATATCGCGATCGACCTTTTACGTCGACATCCAGAACGTTTTGATCGCCTAGTGCTCCTGGCACCGGCAATCTATGACGATGCTGCATACGATGTTCCATTCGGACCAGAGTTTTCACAAATCATAAGAACGGAGAATAGTTGGCTTAGGTCTTCAGCCCCATCCTGGCTTTCGACGTATACTGGGTCGGTACTTATTGTTTCAGGCAATGCGGATACCGTTATACCGAAGCAAGTAATTGACTTGTTGTTCAATGCCTCTTCCAACGCGGCTCGTCGGCGTCTTATCCGGTTGGAGAATATCCCTCACCAGCTTGGGCAGTGGATGACGGACCGGCCCTCTGATGCAGAACCGGTTTTGTCCGAAATAATAGCCTTTTTGGCGAGAGGTTGAATCCTTCATGTCTAAAGATAATTCGGGTCAGCCATCCTCAGATGTGCGTTCAATTCTGAAGCGGACGGGGGCCGGCCTCGCAGCTTTTGGTGGTGGCATCCTCGGTGCTGCCCAGGGCCTAAGCGGTTCTGTGGGCCATTATCTACCATATGTCAACACTGTTGGCGGTTCACTCGCCGTGGCCGGGTTGGTTTCAACCGCATTTGGCTTCCTTTGGATTTCTCGTCGACCACGGTGGGATAACTTTCGAGCTCGACCGATGCGGTCTGATGAACTTCTGGCAATGCAAGAGGTACTGAAGGAATTCGGCGGTACCGAAATTACATCTGTCGAATCAAAAAGAGAATTTCAAACAGTGAATTCCGAGATTTTCTATGTCATCGAAGATGTGCGGAAAGTCCAAAAACCAGTACCGATCGGATATTGGTTCGTATATCCCCTAAAACATTCGATTTTGGAGAAGATGAAATCGGGCCAAATGCTGGGGTGGTTTGGCCCTCGAGCCAACGTAGCCGGAATTACCAAACCGAGAGGTAGGCCTGCTGCATTATACATAGGCTTCATATGGGGTAAAGACCGTCAATCGAAAGCCGCTGTCCTTCGGCTGCTTGGAGATTATCTCACGCATTGGTGCCGGTCCAAGAACGTATATCAAGTCCTTGCCCGACCAATGACTATCGACGCTCTTCGGCTCGCCCGTCGCCATCGATTCAAGCAGATTTCCGATGATGCCGTTCCTAACCTCCGTACGATTTGTTACAAGGTCTGGGACGTGAAGGCCGAATGACCTCGAAATTCCTGCGGCGAATCCAAAACTTTTCCTGCATAGGCTCCTTCGGTCTGGGAGTGTGTGCAGGGGTCATATTGCAGCCAATTCGATGCAAAAAGAAATTCTGAACCCAACCTGCTTCCATCAAGGCGTTACCCGAATTCGTCACAGGTCAAATAGGCTCGTCGCGGTGAGAGACTTGCGAAGGCGCGGTGATGATTCTCCTCGGGCGATCGCGAGCAATTCGCCGGCGGTAGAGCGCAACCCCGGATTACCCCCAACATTCAAACGTTCCAGCGTGCGGCAGTTGGTAATCTCGAGGGACGTGAGATGATTCCCGGTGCAGTCAAGGGTTCGAAGGCGTGTAAGCCCGGCGCATATCAATCGCTGCAGGTGATTATGCCGGCATCGAAGATGGGCAAGATGCACGAGCGAATCCACGTGCAAATCGGTGAGTTCGCATTCGTTGCAATGCAGACGGGTGATGAATCCGGCCGCCTGTGCGTCATTGGGTGAGCGGCATGCCCAGACCCGAATCCATGGAACGGCTTCGATGGCGATGGGTTCCTTGCCGGTGCTGCAGTACCACCAGTAGAAGATGCGTTTATCGTTGTCATTGACCTGCACGGCCACGCATCCCGTGGTGCTTACAGCGACAATCCGGTATGCGGAAGCGCCGCCGTTAAAGAGATAGGCGGCGCCGTCCACGCTGAGCTTTCGTCTGTCGAGCGCAGAAGTCATGGGGTCACCGGGTTGCCAAGAGCCATTCGCGTTGGCGCTCGTGCGGTAGTCTGGAAGCGTCGGCCACCTTATGGAACAGTTCCTTTGTCGACCAGGGTGGCTGGCAGCGCGGGTTGAATTCATTCTGCAACAGTTCCATAGCCTCGCCTTCTGTGAGGCCAAAACCGTGCACGAGTGCGGTGGCGGCTGCATAAGTGACATTGTGCCCCCCCTGGCCGCTGATGGCCGGGGGCATGGCGCTGAGGTAGGCAGAAGCGCGGCGAAGGCGCCTGTCGCGATCGATATCGGGCGGCTGCTGCGCAAGTGATGCCTGAAGTGCGGTGGCGGGCCGCTCGGGGATCGCGCCATAACGACAGATGAGGACATCGTCGGCAAGCTTTTTGACGGCCGCCAGAAGGACTTCGGCTTCAATGTTCGCAGGCTCGCCGATGAGATGATCGTAAGGCTCACCGGAGGGGTGAATGCTCGGGCCCACAAGGGTCTGACCTCCCGTACTTCTGGCTTCGACGATGCTTTTGCGTGTCAGCGGATCACGGCGCTGAGTTGTCGCAAGCCCGGGGCAGATATACCAGCGGTGCGATCTGGGGGAACTCGGCCGGCCGGTGACGACGGGGGTGGGGGGCAAGACGGCGTCAGCCAATTGCCGTGCTTCTGGGGAATCGAGATCCACGTCGACCAGATTGCCGCTGGGTGCTCCGAGCAGCAGCCCGAGATTGCCCTCACCACGGAAGGCTTCCGTTACATCGCCCTCGTGCAGCCGTAAATTTTGCCAGTCTTTGAAGTCAGGCCCCTTCTGGCCGACAGGAACGGGAATCGGCGCATATCCCCGACGGATGTATTCCCAAGCCGCGTCGCGCAGGGCTTGTTCACGGAGCGAAGATGCTGAAATGTTCACTCGGCCCGGTTCATCAGGCACCGTCGGCACATCCCGGCCGCTCGGACTTTCCGGAGTACCCCCCTGCCCTTCCACTCCACCCTGATTACGCCTTCCGAGAATCCAATCCGCCGACCGTGCGGCGGCGCCGGCCGCCTGGATCACCAGTTTCTTGTCTGATTTGAGCTGGCCGAGCCAGCCGCTGATGTACGCGGCCTGGTTTTCCACAACCGCCGGCACAATCCCAGCCTCGCCGCAGAGGAACGCGGCCGACATCTCGGCGATCAGTTCCTCCTTGCCGTAGTCCGGCGACCCGAAGGGCCGCAGTTCCTTATCGAGCTTGCGGTCGAGCCGCTTGGAGTGCCCTGTCGAGTGGGATGTCTCATGTAGAAGAGTCGCGAAATATAGTTCCGTGTTCTGAAATCGCTCCGGCGCAGGGATACGGATCTTGTCTTCGATGGGTCGATAGTACGCCTGTGAGCCGCCGTGTTCGATCACTGGCCCGTCGGCATAGCCTTTGATGATACGTTCTGCCGTCTCAATAGGCTTCACTTCACTGGGCGTAAATTTCGGCGCGTCTGGCTTATCGATTTGATCACACTGGTCGACGTTGAAGACGTTGTAGTAGCGCAGAACGAAGGTTGTTTTCTTTTCCTTGGTCTTTTCGTCTGTCACTTCAAGGGGTTTCCAGAAGATAACCATGGATGACTTCTCGCCCTTGCGGACTACTCCGCCCCGGCCGCGGGCCTGATCATATGTGAGCCAGAAGGCCGACTCGTATCCCTTCATGTATGCCGTAAACGCCAGCAGAAACACATTCACCCCACGATAGGGCTTGCCGGTGTTGAGATTTTTCGGGTGGCCGGCGGTGCTTCGCCCGAGAATTGGCGATCGCCACGGGACCACGCCCTTTTCGAGCATGGCAACGATCTGTTTGGTGATTTCGGAATAGAGGTCAAAGGATCGCCCGCGCGGCTGGGGAGCCGGTGGAATCGGCATGTTGGAAGAGTCCATGGGGAGACCTGATCCGGCAGTACCGCAAACCTAAAAATCCTCAGCCATGCGTGCAAGCTCAAAACTCGCCGTGCATCTGCGAAAATTATGTTAGGTATTTACTCGGCATCACCGATCGGATACCGTACGGTGGCCTTGGAGGTTCTGTATGCCAGTAATCCCGCCTGAAATCCTTCCCTTGTTCGGCGACCTGGGAATCGCTGATCCCGCTGAATGCCAGTGGAGGTGGCTGTCGCCGCACCCGGTATCGCTGCGCCGTTCGGCGTCCTTCTGCGACGCGCACATTCCCCCGCTGCAATGCGAACTCGCTCTGACGCGTTTGGGCGGCCGCCGCGTCTTTATCGGTCAATGCCCACAGTGCCATACCATCTTCGTGCGCGACGCGGTTCTCGACGTCCCGCTTCCGGAATGAGCCCGGATGCAGAGCCATATGACTCAAGTCACCGCCTGGCGAACGGTGCTCAAGACCCCTGGGTTACTGCAATCACTCGCTGATGCACATGACAACACTGAAACCCAAATGAGATTGGCGACAACGGATGACACTGCGATAAAGGCCTTACCGCAATTCAAGCGGCCTTAAGTCTCTCCAAAGCCTCTCGTTTGCCGATGCCTCGAACAGACACTATTCGCGGTAACTGGCTGCGACGTGGCTTGGATTTGCCCGCCTCCCAGTTGTAAATCGTAAGCCCGGAGACTCCCATCAACTTGCCATAGTCCTTGGCCGACAACCCCAGCTTCGCACGATGCGTCTTGAGGCCATCAATTCTCAAGCGGGATTTCTGCAATACTTGCCCGGCAACTTCCTTGGGCGCTTCGGGCAGCCGCTTCTTGATCGCCGCCAACTCCCGGCGCAACTTCGCCACTTCGCGCTTGAGGGCCGCAATACTACGTCGGTGTTCGGCGGATCGCTTCTTCGCCTCGGAGAGCAATGGTTTAAGATCCCGGCGGGCCTGCTTGCGGATGTGCTCGTTGAGGGACGGCAGAATACTTGGCACAAATGGCTCCTATTCAAGTAAGCGCTCCAAAATGGAGCTATTGTTATTATCCAGTATTCTGCGAACCAGTAAAAGATTCGAGCTTGCGTCCAATTCATTCGGTCATAGATTTCGGCTGTATGTCTCGGTCACGCACCAAAGGTGCTGCATCCAACCTTGGGCAGCTTCCGTTTACATGGGTTTACGAAAACCAACCTAAGAAGGAAGCGTCCGGGACCGCAGGGGTACAGCGACCTGCACCAGCGAATTCTAAAGCCGAAGTGCCAAAGATAAATCCTGCTGATGAGAAACAGGTTCGCAGCGACAGATCGGAACGGTCGAAAGTCAAACGCTCGTTGCGCGAGATTGTCGAGCGCTACCTGCGGGACAAGGGAGTACCGTACATCAATGTTGACGAAGCGAAGAAGGCTCTCTTTGCGGGCGCCAAGCTGCGGTCGTTTCACTTCGTGGTGTACTTCAGCGATCGGCGAAACTGGCTGCTGTACACCTCACAGCTCAGGAAGGAATCGCGCGAAGATCTCTTGCAATGGGAGCAGATCTTCGGCGATGGGTTCGTAGCCGTCGTGGCCAAACAGATGAAGGAGGGCGCGTTCACTTTCAAGACTCTGAGCGGTGACGTCTTACCACCGCCGTGAAACCTAAGACGTCACGGAGTGTAAGTGATGACGATGATGCCTTGGGCGCCGGTTCCCGGGGTGCTGGAACTATTGCCACCGGCCCCGCCACCGCCGCCGTAAAGTCCTCCGACCCCGCCCGTGGTTGGTCCGGCAAAACCGCTTCCGCCACCGCCGCCGCCGGAACCGTGCGAGGCATCCCATTCCACCCCATTGCCGCCTGCGTAGCCATTGGAAAGTGCGTCGGTACCCGATCCGCCCCCACCCTGCGTCCCCGCAGATAGATTGCCTCCACCGGTGTTTAGATGGTTGTTTCCACCGGAAGCGACTCCACCTCCAGTACTGGCGCTGCCGGAGTATCCACCACCACCACCGCCGCCGGAACTTGGATAATTATAACCATCGGTCCCGCCCGGCCCTCCGTCTGCGCCATTCCCATAAGGTCCTCCCGCGCCTCCACCGCCAGTAGGATGAGGACTGGTTGGCGTCCCCCCACTGCCTCCCGAAAATTTAACAGTTCCGGTTGAATTGGAGGCCTGACCGCCAACTCCCAAACCTCCCATAGTCCCCGACCGCCCGTTATCCGCCGCACAGGAAAAAGTAGTCCCATTGCTTTGCGCGTTGGCCAAGCTGGTGGCATTAAACCACGTCGCATCCGCCGCCGGTCCGACATGGACATTGATGGACGCTCCGGGAGTTAATGTGAGATTGGTGACCTTGGCGTACGCACCACCACCACCGCCGCCATTGTCCGCGGCCCCACCTCCGGCGCCACCGTTGCCGCCGCCACCGATACATTCGATGGAATTGTTGCTGTTGTTCCAATCAGTAGGCACGGTCCACGTGCCGTCGCCCGTCGTAGTTAGATAGATAATCACTGGATTACCCGTCGGACTGCTCCCACCACTTTCCGCAGCGTAAGTATTGTATTGGGTGAAGTGGTACAAGGCACCGTTTCCGGTAGCGAAGATGGAACGCGCGGGACGGGTGAAAGCGCCCTCTAAAAACTGGTGTGACATGCCCGACCATGTGACGGGGGTCCGCAATGCGGATATGACATGCTTTATCGCAGCGCCACTCGTTAGGGCCGCAACGTTGCCGCCCTCGCACTTGTAGCGGTTAAGCGCATCATTGAGAACCAAAAGTGTACGTTCGTCGCTTGTCTGCTGTGCCCAGTTTATAAGCGCGGGAACATATACCACCGCGGCCGTCACCAGCACGGCGATGATGGCGACCGTTGCGAGCAATTCGACGAGAGTGAAGCCGCCACGCGTACAAACTATCGGATGGTGAGGGTGAGCCATAACGCTTGTAACGAGCTGACCGTAGCGCGGAAAGAGTTGCCGTGCAACTAGATTCGATCCCAACAAAAGGTACAGCCCCGGGCTGCTGGGGGTGCGAGCCCGGGGCTGTGGGAGAAGGCACAGTTGCTTGGGGAATAATTCAGCTCATTGGATTCCGGCGTCTGCGTTCTTCCACGATGCACTGATGGACGACTTCCCAGTGGAGTTTGCTTGCCCCATTCGCGGTGGCAATGCGTGCACTGATCTGTAAGGAGAGCGCCGTAATCTGGCCGTTGGTGTACTGCTGGAGCGTGGCCCGCAGATCATCCGCCCTTGCACCAACGAGCGTTTCGGGATTGGGGATAATGACGTTCGAGTTCCTCATGGGTTTTACGCCTCCGGGAGAACCCCCTACCCTATCGTGCAAGCACAACGATTTCCAGAATCGTCTCGTGCAATGCCCTCTAATTGGGCTGAAATTACCGCGTTATCCAGTTGTAGTTGCTACATTTTAAACAGATCGGAGTGATTTCCCAGGCGGTGCAAGATTATGGTTTTCCCGGCGATTTCGTAGAGAAGTAATACGTCGGGCCGGAGATGGCATTCGCGGCATCGGGTGAGCTTGCCCACGAGCTTGTGATCACGGAAGGAAGGAGGCAGCAGTTCGTCTCTTTCGAGGGCACGCATCGCCTCTTCAAGACGCGCCATTACAACGCCGTTGGATTCCAGCCGTTTGAAATCCCTTTTGAAGGCGCTCGTATATTTGAATGAGGCCATTAATTCTGGGTGTCGTTCCGCAGGGAGTGCAGTGCTGCATTTACCGATTTGAAAACAGGTAGTTTCCGGAGATCTTCCTTTAGCGACGCCAGGGTCTCGGCATTGGGTTCCCGATGCAGGATCACATCGAAGGGCAATCCATTGCGCTGCTCGATCTGAGCATAGAACAGATTAAGGGC
>Ga0335069_10011616_pt1 | contig 12412 bp, 11 predicted proteins | sample Lox_Sample_11_FD_206714 | JGI IMG/M metagenome (GOLD analysis project Ga0335069, IMG submission 206714) | Soil microbial communities from Loxahatchee National Wildlife Refuge, Florida, United States - Lox_Sample_1.1 | ecosystem: Environmental > Terrestrial > Soil > Wetlands | place: USA...
CCATGATCATGTCGCCGGAGAACACCGTCGCCTTGGTGCCGTCGGAGAAGGTCAGGGTCAGCATGCCCCAATCCTCGACGTCCACCGGATTGGCCTTGATGAACGGCCGCTCGGCGGGCTTGAGCCCGGCGGCGACGTTGCCCACATCCGCGGTCACGTGCGTCACCGAAATCCGCTCTCCCCGCGCCCGCGCTTCGACCTGCTTCAGGTACAGAACCGCCGACAGCGGATGGCAGCCCATGCGCACCAGCGAGCCGCCGCCGGTCATCGCCCATTGTGCTGCGTGTGCTGCGTGCGAGCCGCTGTGGCTCTCCTCGGCCTTCATGAACAGGACCTTGTCCTTGGTGGCGGTGAGGATCTCGACGATCTTTGCGACCGCCGGCGCGTAGATCCAGTCCTCGGCGTACATGAAGAGGCGGCCGCTCTTCTCGATCACGGCGCGCGTCTCGTCCATCTCCTCGAGGAGCCGCTTGTACATGACCGATTTCGGCACGTTGCGGCCGATCGGCGCCTTGTCTCCGGCACGGCCGAAATAGCCGCTGAACGGCTTCTCGCAAATGACATGTTTTCCGGCGCGCATGCTCTCCACGATCATCGGCGCGTGCAGCATCGGCGGCGTACAGATGTCGATCACGTCGATGGTCTCGTCGGCGAGCAGGGCCTTGTAGTCGCGATGGGCCTCGCGGATGCCATGCTTCTTCGCGAACTCCAGCACGTGGTCTCCGCGCGAGACGACCGCCGCCACCTCCGCGTCGACGCCGTAAACGCGCTTGTAGGCGTACATATGCAACTCGGCCACGAACCCGCTGCCGACCAGCCCGACCCTCACCTTCGTCATCGAATTCCTCCCTCTGCTGCGGCCGATTTGAGCGGCCGTCAGCGGCGCGCGCAAGCGTTCGATGTAACTTGACAGCCGCCCCTGATGGAGCGAGCGTAATTCCCGTCACCTTTCGCGCTTCGTGCGCACGCTCCCGCCGCCCTGTTCTTCGTAAAGATGAGAGGGCCAGGATGAAGCGCCGAGGCGAAAGGAGGCAGATGTGCAACCAACGCGGAAGGAGGCCACATCGATGGATACTCCACCGGGCCAGCGACCCAGGCCCCGCCATGCCGCGGGGCCACAGCCCGTCTAAAGCGATCGCGCAACTGGCCAGACTATCGGGCTGCCGACATCTCGACAGACATAGCCGAGGTTCGATGTGCCGCTTGGCCACGCGGCACGGGTAACTTCGGATGATCAATCGCTCTTGGAGCGTACCGGCTTTTAAGCCGAAATGAGCCCCGATCCCCAGTTCCCTTCCCGTCACGGGCAAGGGCCGTGGGACGGGGCTCTGGCTTTTGGCCCCTTCGCTTTCCGCACGGCGTTTTATACTGGCGACGATGTCCGACGCCGATTCGTGTTCCCGCGTTTGTCCGTGGTGCAGCCGCCCGACCCGCCCGGTCTGGGTGCACGGCCATGCGCAATGCGAGCACTGCCGCATCAACATCGACCCGTGCTGCGCCGGCGACGAGACGGTTCCGGAGCGCGCCGATTCCGACCGGCCTGGATGACCGTGAGCCCGTGCATCGGCGTGTGCCAGCTGGACGGCCGCACCCAGACCTGCATCGGCTGCGGCCGCACGATCGCCGAGATCGCGGCGTGGGCGGACCTGGACGAAAACGAAAGGCGGACGATCATCGCCCGCCTTTCCCAATCGCGGCCGCCGCAGCCCGAGGGCTACGACGGTTGACCTTTCCTGTTTACTGCGGCGGCTTGACGCCGTCCTTCTCCGCCGTGACCGACGCGGCCGAGAGCGCGCCGTCGGCGCCCTTGTTGGCGATCAGGAACACATAAGCGCCTTTCTTGAGCAGGCTCGAATCCGCGTTGGTGTAGCCGAAGACGGGGCAGTTCGGTCCGACAATGAAGTCGGACGTCTCGCCCTTGTAGGTCACCTTCAGGACCTTGCCGTCCGACACCGTCGAGCTGCCGGTCACCGTCGCGTTGGTCATCGTGCTGCCGGGCATCAGGTCCCACGAATACTGGCCTTCGCCCCGGCCGCGCAGCGCCTCGGGGAAGATGCGCACTTCGACGGCATAGAGCTTGCCGTCCTTCTTCATGCCGGTCGAGGCGACGAAGTCGCCGTCCTTGATGTCGGACAGGCTCTTCTTGACCACCGCCGTGACCGTGTAGTTCGGGGCCAGCGCGATCTTGAGGTCCTGGCCTTCGCGCGACTTCACCGAGAGCGTATTGCCGTCGAGGCTTTCGACCGTGCCGCGGATGCGGACCGGTGCCCCGGCCGGCGCCTGGGCCCAAGCTTCAGAAACAAGGGCCGGCACGGCCGCCAGCAGGAACAAAGCCGCAAGCCACGGGCTGTAACGCAGGTTTCTCATTGTGGATCTCCCCTCATCCTGGATGGACACAACCGTCGAGTGTTAACAAACACCATGGTCCGCCGATGTATTCCAGTCTAGCTTAGGCCAGTCCTTCCAGTGCCGTCGCGTCGATAAACTCTCCGTGTTCGACTTCCTCCTCACGCCCCAGACCTATGCCGCGTTCGTGCTCGCGTTCTTCGCGGGGCTGATGCGCGGCTACACTGGCTTCGGCACGCCGATCTTCCTGTCGCCGATCTATGCCGTGCTGTTCGGCCCGCAGGCGACCGTGCCGCTCCTCGTCACCATGGAGATCGGCGTGATGGTGCAGATGGTGCCGTGGGCATGGCACAAGGCGGAGTGGCGCGAGATCGCGGGCCTGGTCGTGGGCTGCGCCGTCCTGCTTCCCATAGGAGCGCTGGCCCTCAGCATCCTCGATCCCGGCATCGTCAAGAAGGCGATCGGCCTCATGACCCTGTCGTTCGTCGCCATGCTGTGGTTCGGCTGGCGCTACAAGGGCCCGCGCAACGCCGCCGTGCGCGTGGTGGTTGGCGGGATCAGCGGCTTCTTCAACGGCCTCACCGGCATCGGCGCGCCGCCCGCGGTCCTCTACTTCATGACCGGCGAGCGCGACATCGTCAGCATGCGCGCCAACCTCATCATCTACTTCGCGTTCATCACCCTGATGGCCGTCCCGTGGTTCGCCTATCTCGGGCTGGTCAACGCAGAGACGATCGGGCGCTGGTGCGTGCTGACGCCGCCGAGCCTCGCCGGCATCGCAATCGGCTCGCGCCTGTTCCACGGTACGAGCGAGAAGATGTACGTGCGCGCGTCCCTCATCGTGCTCACGGTGGCAGGGCTCGTGGCGCTGGTGCGCTGACTACGACTTGCTCTCGCGCGGCGTGAAGCTGCCGGCGGAGAGGTACTGCTTCGGCCAGGCGAGGTCGTAGTTCTGCTCGTAGGCCGCGTGGTGGGTCCAGTACGGATCGTAGAGATGGCCGCGCGCCAGCACGCACAGATCGGCGCGCCCGGCCGCCAGGATCGCGTTCACGTCGGCCCACGAGGAGATGTTGCCGACGGTCATCGTCGGCATCTCGGCCTCGTGGCGCACGCGGTCGGCGAACGGCGTCTGGAACAGCCGGCCGTAGACCGGCCTGGCGTCGGGCACGGTCTGCCCGGCCGAGACGTCGAGGACGTCGCAGCCCGCCTCCTTGAACAGCTTGGCAACCGCGACCGCGTCCTGCGGCGTGAAGCCGCCCGGCACCCAGTCGGTCGCCGAGATTCGAACCGACATCGGCTTTTTCGCTGGCCAGGCGGCGCGCACCGCCGCGAACACTTCGAGCGGATAGCGGGCGCGGTTCTCGAGGCTGCCGCCGTACTCGTCGGTGCGGTGGTTGGTGAGCGGCGACAGGAAGGTCGCGAGCAGATAGCCGTGGGCGCAGTGGATCTCGATCAGGTCGAAGCCCGCGTCATCAGCAAGCTTGGCCGCGCGCACGAAGTCCTCGCGGACGCGGTCCATATCGGCGCGGTCCATCGCCTTGGGCACCTGGGAGTGTGGAAGATAAGGAATGGCCGAGGCCGCGAGCAGCGGCCAGTTGCCCTCGGGCAGCGGCTCGTCGATCCCCTCCCAGGCGAGGCGCGTCGAGCCCTTGCGGCCGGCATGGGCGAGCTGGATGCCGATCTTGGCAAAGCTGTTCGCGTGCACGAACTCGACCACCCGCTTCCACGCCGCCACGTGCTCGGGCTTGTAGAGCCCGGCGCAGCCCGGGGTGATGCGGCCGTCGCGCGACACGTCGGTCATTTCCGTGATCACCAGGCCGGCGCCGCCCAGCGCCCGGCTGCCGATATGGACGAGATGCCAGTCGTTGGGCGTCCCGTCCTCGGCCGAGTACTGGCACATCGGCGAGACCACCACGCGGTTCTGCACCACCGTGTCGCGCAGCCGGAACGGCGTGAACATCGGCGGCGGCGGCGGATCGACCGGGATATTGACGCCGGACTGGTTCGCGGCCCCTTCGGCGAACCAGCGCTCCACGCGGGCCACGAAGGCCGGGTCGCGCAGCTTCAGGTTCGCATGCTGGATGCGCAAGGAGCGCGTCAGCATCGCATACGCGAACTGGATCGGCGCCAGCTTGCCGAAATAGCGCTCGGTCTCCTCGAACCATTGCAGGCTCACCTGGGCGGCGCGCTGCACCGCATCGACGGCCGGCCGGCGGCTGGCCTCGTAGGCGGCGAGAGCGTCGTCCAGCTTGCCGTGCGACTTGACCGCGGTGGCGAGCGCGATCGCGTCCTCCATGGCGAGCTTGGTGCCCGAGCCGATCGAGAAATGCGCGGTGTGCACCGCATCGCCCATCAGCACGATGTTCTCGTGGTACCAGCGCTTGGTGCGCACGGTCGGGAAGTTGCGCCACACCGAGCGGTTCTTGAGCAGCTTGTGGCCGTCGAGCTCGGCCGCGAACAGCTCCTCGCAATAGGCGATGGTCGCGTCCTCCGAGGCCTCGTTGAGGCCGGCGCGGCGCCATGTGCCCTCGGTACATTCGACGATGAAGGTCGAATGCTGCTTGTCGTACTGGTAGGCGTGGACGCGGAAGAGGCCGTGCGGACTCTCCTTGAAATAGAAGGTGAAAGCGGGGAACGGCCGCGTCGTGCCGAGCCAGACGAACTTGTTGCGCCGCCAGTCGATCTGCGGCTGGAAGTGCGCCGCGTAGACCTGGCGCACCATCGAGTTCACGCCGTCGGCGGCGAGCACGAGGTCGGCGCTGCGGTAGCGCTCGACCGAGGCGACGTCGGTCTCGAACTGCAGGTTCACGCCGAGCGCGCGGGCGCGCTTCTGCAGGATGTTGAGCAGCCGCTTGCGCGACATGCCCGAGAACCCGTGCCCGGTCGAGGTGATGACCTCGCCCTTATAGTGGATGTCGATGTCGTCCCAGTGCGCGAAGCTCTTCTCGATTTCGGCGTAGGTGACGACATCAGCGTCGCGTAGCTCGGCCAGGGTCGCGTCGGAAAACACGACTCCGAAGCCGAAGGTGTCATCGGGCTTGTTGCGCTCGACGACGGTGATGTCGGCCCTCGGGTCGGCCTTCTTCATCAGAAGGGCGCAATAGAGGCCCGCCGGGCCGCCGCCGATGCTGACGATCTTCAACGAGGCCTCTCCGGGTCGACCCTGGCACCCCTTCCGGAAATTATTTTAGACTTAAAATAATTTTCCGCAAGTCATGCGGAAGGAGACTTACCGACGCCGGCGCCGCCCGCCCCGGCCGCCGCCGCCGCGATGCTGCCGCTGTTGGCCATGGCCATGCGGCTGGCCTGTCGGCTTTCCGGTGGCGGCCGGCTGTGCTGCGGCACCCTCCGGCATCCGATAGGGATGGTTCTCGACCACCGGGACGCTCTTGCGGATCAGCCGCTCGATGTCGCGCAGGTACGCCCGCTCCTCGCGGTCGCAGAACGAGATGGCGACGCCCGACGCGCCGGCGCGCGCCGTCCGGCCGATGCGGTGCACGTAGGTCTCGGGCACGTTCGGCAGGTCGTAATTGACGACGTGCGAAATGCCGTCGATGTCGATGCCGCGTGCCGCGATGTCGGTGGCGACGAGCACCCGCATCCGCCCGTTCTTGAACGCGGCGAGCGCCCGCTCGCGTGCGTTCTGCGACTTGTTGCCGTGGATCGCGTCCGCCGCGATGCCGGACTTGCCGAGCTGCATCACGACCTTGTTGGCGCCGTGCTTGGTGCGGGTGAAGACCAGCGCGCGCGCGATGCCGGAATCCTTGAGGATGCTCGCCAGGAGGGCGGGCTTGTTGCCGCGCTCGACGTGCAGCACCCATTGCTCGATGCGCTCGGCCGTGCTGGCGACGGGCGTCACCGCGACCTTGGTCGGGTCGACCAGGATGCCGTCGGCGAGCCGTGCGATGTCGGGCGGCATGGTGGCCGAGAACAGCAGCGTCTGGCGCGGCCGCGGCAGGCCGGCGATGACCCGCTTCACGTCGTGGATGAAGCCCATGTCGAGCATGCGGTCGGCTTCGTCGAGGACGAAGATCTCCACGCTGTTGAGCTTGGCGTAGCCCTGGCCCAGGAGGTCGAGCAGCCGGCCGGGGGTTGCGACCAGGATGTCGAGCCCGCGCGCCAGCGCCTGGACCTGCTTCTGCTGGCCGACGCCGCCGAAGATCACGGCGTGCCGCAGCCCGAGGTGCCGGCCGTAGACGCGGAAGCTGTCGTCGATCTGCGAGGCGAGCTCGCGCGTCGGCGTGAGGATGAGGGCCCGCATGCTGCGGGGGGTTGCCGGCCGGTGCGAGGCCGAAAGCCGCTGCAGGATCGGCAGCGCGAACGCCGCCGTCTTGCCGGTGCCGGTCTGAGCACAGCCGAGGAGATCGCGCCCCTGGAGCAGATGCGGGATCGAGCGCTCCTGGATCGGGGTCGGACGGGTGTAGTTCTCCGCCTGGACCGCGCGCAGGATCGGCTCGATCAGCCCGAGGGCCGCGAAGCCGGCGCCGCCATCGGCGGCGGGAAGAGCGTGAGGAGGAAGCGGCGCCGTTTGCTGAGGGGCCGCGAGAGATGTGGTCAACATATGGACTTTGTCTTTCATGTGCTCCACGTGACGCCGCGTCAGCGGTAACCGCGCCGGACGCCAAAGCGGCGCTCGAGGCGACAAGAAATTTCGTCGGCGTCCCGAAGGAGCGAGAGATGATTGGAAAGGCGCTGCGGCCAGCCGGAGAACCGGCGGCCTATTTCTTTTCTTTCGGTCGAAGCCGCGCGCGAAACGGCCCGATTGGTTTAGACAGAATTGCTCTCAGGATGGAGCGCCCGGTTTCTTGCTTCTTCTTATGAAGAGATAAAGGGCGCGTCGCGCGGTCGCGAAAGCATGAGGCGAGGTTCGCCTCGACGCTTTACATGGGGGTTTCCGGCTGCGGAATCAAGCACAAAGCGCGCAGGGCCGCCCCGCGTTTTCAGGAGGTGGGTGGTTCTGCGCGCATTATCAGTTGCTTACGGTACCCGCTCAGGTCCGCAGACCGAGCGCCGTATAGAGCGGACACCAGCGGAACACCGCCGTGCCGAGCGGGATGAGACCGATCAACCCAAGCCACCGTGCATTGCCGTCCATGAAGAACAGCAGCGACAGCAGGGCAAGGCCGATGATAATGCGTAGTCCGCGATCGACGGACCCGATGTTTTCGGTCATGAAGGCGCCTCCTCGGCAACGCGGACTCCAGTGCGGACGGCCGCTGCTGTTTCCTACGCAGCCTCCACGGGATGCGCTTTGATCTGGGTCAAACCCGTGGGGCGGCCGCGCCTTAAGTTTCGTCTTCGTTGCGGCTCGTCATGCCGAGCGCGGCATAGAACGGGCATGTCCCGAACAGCGCCGTGCCGAGCGGGACGAGCCCGATCAGGCCGAACCAGCGTATGGACCCTTCGACCCAGAACACGGTCGACAGCACGGCCAAGCCGATGACGACGCGCAGGACGCGATCGCGCGTCCCGATGTTTTCACGCATGGCAAGTCCCAAGGCGGTTCAGGCGAAAGCTAATTGGCACGGCTGCGCTTCGTCTCGTACTGGCCGTCTTTGAGCGGGCCGAAGTACCGGCCGATCTCGGGGTGGCGGCAGGGCTTGCCGGTCTCATCGGGCAGCAGATTCTGCTCCGATACATAGGCGATGTAGGTCGTCTGCTCGTTCTCGGCGAACAGGTGGTAGAACGGCTGATCCTTGCGCGGCCGCCTGTCCTCCGGGATTGCAAGCCACCATTCCTCGGTGTTGGCGAAGGTCGGATCGACGTCGAAGATCACCCCGCGGAACGGGTGGAGGCGATGCTTCACGACCTGGCCGATACGGAACTTGGCGCTGCGGTGGACGGAGGGCATGGATATCGCGAAAATCCGGGCGAATGGCAGTGGCGTTCGTCGCGGGTTAGCATAGCGCGCCTATTGGGAGGAACTGAAGATGGGTCGTTTGGACGGAAAGGTGGCGATCGTGACGGGGGCGGCCCACGGAAACCGGGCGGCCATCGGTGCGGTCTATGCGGCCGGCCTCGCCCGCGAGGGTGCGAAGGTGGTCGTCGCCGACCTCAAAGACCCGGCATCGGTCGCAGCCGACATCGAGCGCGCGGGTGGTGCGGCGCTGCCGGTCACGGTCGACGTGAAGGACGAGGCGTCGGTCAAGGCGATGGTCACGCGCACCGTCGAGCGGTTCGGCAAGCTCGACATCCTGGTCAACAATGCCGGGCTCGGCTCGAACATTCCGCCGGTCCACATCACGGCCCTGTCGGTCGCCGACTGGGACGAGCTGATGGCGGTGAACGTGCGCGGGCCGTTTCTGTGCACCAAGGCGGCGATCCCGGTGATGCGCGAATACGGCTACGGCAAGATCATCAATGTCGGCTCGTCGACCATGTTGTCGGCCCTGCCCTACCGCCTCCACTACGTGACCTCCAAGGGCGCGATCCTCGCGATGACCCGCGCCATGGCCAAGGAGCTCGGCCCCTACGGCATCCGGGTGAACACGGTCGGATACAGCCTCATCTCCAATGCCGTGACCGAGGCCGAGTTCGCCGCCCATCCCGACAAGCGGAAGATGATCATGGGGGCGCGGTCGATCGCCAAGGATATCTACCCCGCCGATCTCGTCGGCACTCTCGTCTATCTCGCCTCGCCGGACAGCGACGCCATGACCGGCCAGTTCATCAACATCGACGGCGGCCAGAATTTCACATGACGTCCTTCGATCTTTCGGGCCGGGTTGCGATCGTCACCGGCGGCAATGGCGGCATCGGGCTCGGCATGGCGCGCGGCCTGGCGCAGGCGGGAGCCAGCGTGCTGATCGCCGGGCGCGATGCGAAGAAGAACGAGGCCGCGGTCAAGGAGCTCTCGGGCCTCGGCGCCACGGCGGCGTCGACCGTCGCCGACCTTGCGTTCGATGCCGGGTGCCGGGCGGTCATCAAGGAGACGCTGGCCCGCTTCGGCCGCCTCGACATCCTGGTGAACAACGCCGGCATCAACATCCGCAAGCGCCCCGAGGCGTACTCGGCCGCCGACTGGCACCAGGTGCTGGACACGAACCTCACCAGCGCCTTCACCTTGAGCCAGGCCGCCTATCCCGAGATGAAGCGCGCCGGCCGCGGGAAGATCATCAACACCGGCTCGATGATGTCGATCTTCGGCGCCTCGTTCGCCGCCCCCTACGCCGCCAGCAAGGGCGGCATCGTGCAGCTGACCAAGGCGCTCGCCACCGCGTGGGCCGCCGACAACATCCAGGTCAACGCGGTGCTGCCGGGCTGGATCGACACGGCGCTGACCCGCAGCGCGCGCCAGCAAGTCGAAGGCCTCCACGAGCGCGTGCTGGCGCGCACGCCCGCCGGCCGCTGGGGCGAGCCTGACGACTTCGCCGGCATCTCCGTGTTCCTGGCGAGCCCGGCCTCCGACTTCGTCACCGGCGCCGCCATCCCGGTCGACGGCGGCTTTTCGTCGCAGGGGTGAGCCTGCCGTTCACTGCACGACCGCCAGGAACAAAAAGGCCGCGAAGATCACGAGATGCACCGCGCCTTGCATCAGGTTGGTGCGGCCTGTGCCAAGCGTGACCGCGCTCACGACGAACGTCAGAAACAGCAGAGCGATGTCCTTGGGCTGAAGGCCGAGCACGAGCGGCAGGTCGAACGCGACCGCCGCCACGACCACGGCCGGCACCGTGAGTCCGATCGAGGCCAGCGCCGAGCCGATGGCGAGGTTCATGCTCGTCTGCAGGCGGTCGGCGCGGGCCGCCCGCACCGCGGCCGTGCCCTCGGGCAGAAGCACGAGGAGAGCGATCACGATGCCGATCACGGATTCGGGCGCGCCCGCCGCCTCGATGGCGTGCTCGATCGTGGGCGACAGCATCTTGGCGAGACCGACGACCGCGACCAGGGATACGAGGAGCAGCCCGAAACTCGCCCAGGTCTGGCCGAGGCTCGGGGGTGCGGCATGCGCATCGGGGTCCTCTTGGTGCGCCGCCGGCAGGAAATAGTCGCGGTGGCGCACAGTCTGGAAGAAAACGAAGACGCACCACAGGGCCAGGGATGCCACGGCCACGAACGCGAGCTGGGCGGTACTGTAGGTGCCGGCCCGTGTGGTCGTCGTGAAGTCCGGAAGGACGAGCGACAGGGTTGCCATCGCGATGAGTGCCGCGAGCCCGGCACCGGCGCCCTCGACGCGAAAGTTCTGCTCGCGGTGCGCAAGGCCGCCCAGGAACACACAGATGCCGACGACGCCGTTGCTGATGATCATCACTGCAGCGTAGATCGTGTCGCGCGGCACCTCGCCCGCATCCTTCCCGCCGGTCAGCATCATCGAGAGGATCAGCGAGACCTCGATCACCGTGATGCTGATGGCGAGGACGAGCGTTCCAAAGGGCTCGCCCACGCGGTGTGCCACGACCTCCGCGTGATGAACGCCGGCGAGCACCGAGCCGATGAGGCCGATGCCGCACAGAAGGGCGAGAACGGAGCCGACGCCCGCCGCAACCGCGCCGGCGAGCACGCCGAAAGACACCACGGGAACGAGCCAGGCCCACATGGGGCGCCAGCATGCCGGTGCCCCCGGCATCAGGCAAGGACGGTCGCCGGAATGCGTTGACCCCATGTTGCGTTTTGATGGCGGGTCTGCGACCATGGCGTCGTTCCATGGGGAGCCCCGTTTAGGGGGCTGAGACGCCGCCGGCTGGACCGTCCAGCGACGCGGAAACCCTTAGAACCTGATCCGGGTCATTCCGGCGGAGGGAGGAACAGCGCGGCCGATCTGCCGCACCCGTCCCGCCCCACGCCATCCCGGATCTCCGCGTGTAGAAGGAGATTCGCCCATGCCCGATGGCACCCAGAAATTCACGGTCTCGACCGGCCCGCTGCCGGCCTCGCGCAAAATCCATGTGGCGGGAAAGGTCCACCCGGACGTGCGCGTCGCCATGCGCGAGATCGACCTCACCCCGTCCGCGAACGAGCCGCCGGTGCGCGTCTACGACGCCTCGGGCCCCTATACCGACCCTACCGCCGCGATCGACATCACCCGCGGCCTGCCCGCGCTGCGCGGCGCCTGGATCCGCGCCCGCGGCGACGTCGAGGAGTATCAGGGCCGCGCCATCCGCCCCGAGGACAACGGCCGCAAGGTCGGCGACAAGTCGGACCTCCTGGAGTTCGCGCTCGACGGCAGGAAGCCGCTGCGCGCCAAGCCCGGCCGCGCGGTCACGCAGCTCCACTACGCGCGCCAAGGCATCATCACGCCCGAGATGGAGTACATCGCGATCCGCGAGAATCTCGGGCGCGAGAAGGCGCTGGAGACTGCGGCCCGCGACGGCGAGTCGTTCGGTGCTGCGATCCCCGACCATGTGACGCCGGAGTTCGTGCGCGACGAGATCGCGCGCGGCCGCGCCATCATCCCGGCCAATATCAATCACCCCGAGACCGAGCCGATGATCATCGGCCGGAACTTCCTGGTGAAGATCAACGCCAACATCGGAAACTCGGCCGTCGCCTCGTCGATCGCCGACGAGGTCGACAAGATGGTGTGGTCGATCCGCTGGGGCTCGGACACGGTCATGGACCTGTCGACCGGGCGTAACATCCACGCCACGCGCGAGTGGATCATCCGGAATTCGCCCGTCCCCATCGGCACCGTGCCGATCTACCAGGCGCTCGAGAAGGTCGGCGGCGTGGCCGAGGACCTGACCTGGGAGATCTATCGCGACACCTTGATCGAGCAATGCGAGCAGGGTGTGGACTACTTCACCATCCACGCCGGCGTGCGCCTGCCCTATATCCCGCTGACGGCCCGGCGCGTCACCGGCATCGTCAGCCGCGGCGGCTCGATCATGGCCAAGTGGTGCCTCGCGCACCACGAGGAGAGCTTCCTCTACACGCACTTCCGCGACATCTGCGAGATCATGCGCGCCTACGACGTGAGCTTCTCGCTGGGCGACGGCCTGCGCCCCGGATCGATCGCGGATGCGAATGACGCGGCGCAGTTTGCCGAGCTGGAAACGCTCGGCGAGCTCACCAAGATCGCCTGGGAGCACGACGTGCAGGTGATGATCGAAGGCCCCGGCCACGTGCCGAT
>Ga0335069_10011617_pt1 | contig 12412 bp, 11 predicted proteins | sample Lox_Sample_11_FD_206714 | JGI IMG/M metagenome (GOLD analysis project Ga0335069, IMG submission 206714) | Soil microbial communities from Loxahatchee National Wildlife Refuge, Florida, United States - Lox_Sample_1.1 | ecosystem: Environmental > Terrestrial > Soil > Wetlands | place: USA...
CTCGGCTGGATGAGAGAAAACAATAAACGCTTGGTTATCTTTACCCAAAATAGTCCTACAACCGATACCACCTGGGGGCAATATGATTATACTATAGAAAATCAATATAGCACTACCAATCAAGACGAATTATGGCACGAAAGAAGTGAATCACAAGCAAATAGTAAACTACCTCGCAAAAATGTTGTTTTTAACAATTTTAGCAGCATGGCAATAACTGTACCAACATCAATAACACAGACATCAGTTGAATATAATGCTATTAAAAAACTCATAGCGTATTGCCAGCAAAAACAATTTGCTCATGGAAGACTTTTTAATGGCTATGCTGCCGACCGCATTATCGATTCATGCAATGATCTTATAGAACACCACAAAAAAACAATCTTTGACTACGTAAATGAGCTCAATACTCACGCCACATATCATGTAGACACTATACAATGAACATGCTATCGTATAGCAAAAAGTGTAACATCATACATATTATCGCAGAAAGTTTACTTATGATATTCCTTCTTATTATCGCATTATGCACACTGCCAATAACAGCAATGGAAAGAAACAAACGTTTTAATTTAAAAAAAACATTAACCAATAAAATGATAGAAAAAAGACGTGCAAAAGAATTTTTAGCCTTACTGAATACAGATTCTATCAAACATGCCACCTGCATAGACAATGAAACCTTACTAGCCGCAGAAATCCTCCTAACACTGAATAATCATACCTCATTCGCCATAACTCACGGCATACCAACTGAGAATACAGATACAAAACCAATACCGAGTGATAATATCCAACAATGGCATACGTATATAAACCCCACACATAAACGCAAAGCGCCCCAAATTAAAACAACAAACCGCAAGCGTATCAAAAAATAAATATTCTTTTGACTATTTTTGCTATTTTCTTGTTTTTTTGAGATAAAATAAATTACAATTAGCAATGAATGCATTGTGTTGTAATGAAAAACAAGGAGATTCTCATGAAAATACGTATAAAAATACTCATAAAAACAGCCTCACTTATCATTGCAATGATAACAAGCATACCGCTTAGTGCGTATAAATATACGTTTATTAATGCAACAAACAAATCATTTCTCCTTGGCATCAAATTTGATGAAATCAATGCACCAATATATCCAACAACATTTACTGAAAAACAGATTGTTAAACCACAAAAAACAATAGTTTTTGTACAAGGTAAAGAATTTCCTAGTATCAAATGGTCCGCATGCCTGAAAACAGTTGAATTTATTACAGAACCAACCACTGAACACATCAAAAACCCGAACAGCCACTGGAAACCAGGTATTTTATTATCACTTGATAAAGCAACCTTAAAAAAAGTTATGGAAACAACAAACCAAGATACTTTAACGAAACTTTTACACCAATTAACGACAAGCAATCAAACTCAAAAATTATGCAGCCATAGCACTGTTCATATCATTGAAAGTCAAACGGGAACACCATACTTTTTAGTAGAAAAGTAACTCTTAACCGTTATTGAGTGCATGACAGATACCATGTGTATCAATGAAAAAAGCATAATGGTATGATATATATACAATATTCTGACGCCAGATAATCGCTTTATACTGAGCCAATAATAATAAAAGTTCATGTATATACTCAGCATGCATATACAGAGAAAATGATAGGTCATTCACTAACGCTATAATAATGTCACATTCACCTTGATGCAAACATCTTTTTGCTGAAAAAAGCTCCGAACAAATATAAAGAACACATGCTCCTAAATCACCTACAACAATACGTTGCTTACAGTCGCGTGAAGTTACTATCTGTTCAGCCTTATTAAAATATAATTCTCTAAAAAATGGTGTATCCAAAAACCATCCCAACTGCTCAGTCATTACCACAGCATGCTGTTTATCACAATAATACCGCAATTCTCCATTATAAAGATAATATGCCGTATTATACAATCCCTGATCAGTAACTCTTTCTGAACCAAAAATAATATGAATAGGTTTGCCCAATGATTCATGATTCAAACATCTAAAATCTTTTTCCGTCAGTCCATTCAATGAAGATTCTGGCATGACAACAATTTCAGTACTTGGATAGCGAATAAGAAAATTCTTCAGGCGCCTTGTAATCATCTGCATAACACAATCAGCAGACTGAGAGGTCAAACGCATCATGCAAGGAACGGCACCGATACGGGGCATATCCATAGGGCGCTCAGCAGGTACATAAAAAACACAAGAAAGCTCATAATATACGACAAAAAACAGGCTATACAACAGACACCATCTCCACGTATGATATATCATCATGCAGATAGTGATACCAATAACCATTAATAACAAACCCATAGCACCACTGTACGGCACTATCCACAGTAAAGATGGCTGGTGGGCAAGAGGCAACAAAGGATACAGTAAGGGACATCCTTCTGGCAACCCAACAAGTAATAAACAATGAGAATCAAGAAACCAAAAGAACACAAATAAGGCGATACCATACACGCTATACCGCAATCCCACAGAAACAATAGCATATTTTTTAATAACCATATGAGCGCACATCATTACAATGCCTCCACACACAGAACAAAAAAGAACCATGAGTAATCCTAAGCAAAAACCAACAATCCATGCATCTCCAGAAATCCCCATAAGCACAAAAAAAAGACCACTCATAGCATAAAAAACGGCAATAAATGCCCATACAAAACCATGAATAAAAGAAAGAGATGAATAGTTAAGCGCCAAAAAAAAGGGAAAAAGAAATAAAAGACTTAACCACCACAGATATGCATTACATACAAAAGCACATGCGTATGCATGTGCTGATACAATGAGTAATAACCAATGATAAATATTTTTCACTCCACACTATTGTAATCTACGCTCAATAATAACAAATACCGTTGCGCTCGTCTGTGTATGCGTCAATGAGACATGAACAGTAGGAAAAATCTTATCATACAAAAGTTGATGTATGCAAGACCAATCAAAAATAAAAATAGGGCGACCATTTTCCTTTATAATTCTACTCTTACGACATACGGTCAAAAATGGTACCGTATGATCAGGATAAGCAGATGATAATGCTTTAAAAAATGCTTCACGCGCTGCAAAACGTACAGCAAATCGCTGTGCACTCAGCGCGTGAGAACTCAAACAATAGTCTATTTCTTGCGTAGAAAAAATACGCGACAATCGCGTATATGAATATTCACACCACTGATTAAATCTACACACATCAACCGTATCAACACCAATACCACTAATCATGTTCCTGCTTGTTCAATATACTGATCAAGAGAGCGATACATAATAGCTTCTTGAATATGTGCAACATCAATTAATTCACTATTACTTAAATCAGCTATAGTACGCGCAACTTTTAAAATTTTATGGTAACCGCGCATACTAATATTTAATGTATCAAATGCTTTTTTTATCACAATTTCAGCCGCAGGGGTCAATACACAAAAACGTTCAACCTGATCAGCAGACATATAATTATTATACGTTTTACTATCACCAAATCTTTTTTCTTGAGCTGAACGAGCTACACATACTTTTTCATACAACATTTCACTGCTCTGCTCATGGTGTGATTGTTTAAGCATATCATATTCAACTGAAGGAATAACAACCTGAATATCAATACGGTCAAGCAATGGCCCTGAAAGTTTAGTCATATATTTTACAATCTGTTGTCGAGAACAAGTGCATTGTCTTTTTTTATCTCCAAAAAAACCACAAGGACAAGGATTAAGTGCAGCAATCAATAAAAACGATGCAGGGAAACACACTGTTTGTGCAACGCGAGAAATTGAAACATTTTTGCTTTCTAATGGCTGGCGCAACCCCTCAATTACATCACGCTTAAACTCAGTTAACTCATCAAGAAACAAAATACCGTTGTGCGCTAAACTAATTTCACCCGGCTGCGGATAGGAACCACCACCAATTAACCCTGCCTGTGAAATACTATGATGAGGACTGCGAAAAGGTCGCTGAGTTATCAATGGATGATGAGATAATTTCCCAGCAATAGAATAAATTTTGCTTGTTTCTAAAATTTCATCAAATGTCATTGGTGGAATAATTGTTGGTAAACGACGCGCAAGCATTGTTTTTCCCGAACCCGGAGATCCAACAAATAGAATATTATGTCGCCCAGCTGCTGCAATTTGCAAAGCACGTTTACCTTGCACTTGTCCTTTAACTTGAGAAAAATTAAGCGTTGTATCTGCGGCCAGGCGTGCGTATTCATCAATACAGGTACGTGCGGGACTTATCTGAATCTCACCACGCAAATAACTTATTAATTCAGTCAAATGATCAACACCGATAACTTCAAGATCAGTAATCAATGCAGCCTCGTACATATTTGCTTTTGGTACAACAATGCGACGCTTACCTAATTTTTGAGCGTCAAATGCAACAGCCAACGCACCTTTAATAAAACGAATGCCACCATCAAGAGACAATTCTCCCAAAAATAATGTTTCTTCTAAAAATGATGCAGGAACTTCTAAAAATTGATTTGCTAGTAAAATACCAACAGCAATGGGCAAGTCAAACAACGTGCCTTCTTTTTTTAAATCTGCTGGCGCTAAATTAACTGTAATACGCTTTGCAGGAAGACAAAACCCTGCATTTTTTAATGATGTAACAATACGCTTATTACTTTCTTTAATCGCCGTATCAGGAAGCCCAACAATATAAAAATTGACCAGCCCCATCGAGACATCAACTTCGACTTCAACTATATGTGCATCGACTCCAATAGTCGTTGCCGAAAAAATTTTTGCATGCATGAGATAATTTCTTATGAGTAATAATTTAATAATTTTAACAATGTTAATATTTACATTATATATCACAAGTTTTAATATTTGGAAATAGAAGATATCATCTCTTTTAATAATGCCCTATTTTGTATGATCGTTCTTTATTAATTGGAGTGGCTTTTTTCAAAATATTCGTAAACTAAACAAAGAAATCTATCGCTACTAAGCACAGCTCAATGAGCAACCACGTTATATGGAGAGCATATGAACAACAAACAATTACTACTTGCGCTACAATTTTTTACCTCTTCTTTTTTTCTTACTGGAACAGAAATTATACAAGGAGATGCAGATGCATCCGAAGGAACCACGTTTTCTTTTCCTATAAAAGCGCATATCATGAGCTTTGGTGGCAGTTTTTATATTGGCTCTGCCATACCTTCAGATACGGGAAAAGAATTTGCATTATCTACCCTTGCGCATAGCGCGCATTCATTTCAACCACTAGCTCCAGAAAAAATTGGCCTTAACGGAATACCTCAACAAAACAATCCTTTATACGGTGCTGCAATTACTTCACTTTCACTACTCAGACCAATGAATGAAATTGATGTTCCTGTCATGACAATTGCACAAACACCCGCAATTGTATATGCACTTGAAAATATCACCAGCTCAACAAATATAATGGTTATCACCACGCGCGCTACTGCCGTTATACAAAAAAATGAAGACTCACTCACCATTATTCAATCACCTGAACCGGCACCCGTTAATGATGCAAATGGCGTACCATCATCAGGCGTGATCGCTCTTGAAACAGATGTTATCGGCCATGTTTTTGCTGCAGCTCAACCACATGAAGGCATATTTGGTGAAGCTAATAGTGGCATTGCACTCATTACAAGAGGAGTTCTTGATTCTGGAGGATTATTTGCACAAGTTGATGCTGCTACCGGCGGTGTTGTTAATCATCCGAAAGCATTGCGCCTTGATCCATCAACATCATCTCTTATCATAGGCGCAAATAATCTTGCACATATAGATCCTTCAGCATCCATGACATGGGATAACAGTATAAAAAGACTTTTTATAGGACTTACCGCAACCGCAAATACTGACGAAAATGATGGAGTACGCGCAATAACTGTTGGAACGCTTGATGGCGGCCTCTCCCTGCTGCCAATAGCTCCCGAAACTGTTTTTACTAACAAAGCAGATGCAATTGTTGGTATCAAAAAACCCAATGCACGCGTATCAGCATCCCTTGTTAAAACAATGACAACCAGTACGGCTCTCCACTATTTATTAGTTCTTGGTGGTAGCACTAACTCAGACAACCAACTTTTTGCTCTCCCTCTTATTAATGGCGGAGAATACATAGGCACTATTGCAAATAAACACGCAATACCTCAAGATATATTTCTTAACACCAACTCTGTTGCTAAATTTGTAAATCGCATTATTGATACCCCCGCAACTACTCCAGATGAAATGACTCATACAACTGATGTAGCAGCACAAGTTGGCGGTGGACCACTCAATGCAGGCGCAATTACCGATATTGTAGTACGAGATGATACCGTCTTTGCATACGTTGGGGCATCATCAATTGGTGCAACAGGAATCTATTCCTCTCAAGCTCTTTTTGATCAACACGGAAAAATTAAAGCATGGACAGCGTGGCAACGCGCAGGCGGAACAACAGACCAAACATTTTTTGGTGCACTCAATGTGTATGAAGGAAACATACTTTTTGCAACAGGAAGCAACAATACCACCATTAATACCGTACAAAGAACCAACTGGTCTAATGGAAATCCGCAGGGTCTTTTACCAGTCACTGAATTTATTAATAACTATTTTTTTGCAACCAATGGCGGCATTCAAAGCATGAGCACATTCTTACCGTCAACACCCGGCCTTCATGATATTGCTTTACTATCTATGGGAGGTATCGGACAAGTTGCACTCATTCAAACCGGTACAACAACAGAAACTCTTCTTATACCAACTTCTGCAACAGAATTTTCTGAAATACAGATATTTAATAACGGAACAATTACTGAAGATGTCAATGCAACAATCGTACTTGTTTCAGGTGGCGCTCTCGATGACATAGGACCGATTACTGCATCAGCGATTGGTACCGATGGCACAACTGGCTGGTTTTTTGTAGGTGGATCAAACGGCCTTGCAGTGCTTTCTGATGAAAACGGCAATGGCTGGGATATTTTTGAAAATCAACTTGCAAGTCACTTGACGGGTATCACACAAGGCATGAGCTTTAAAAAAATCGGATCTTATTCCTTTGTAAAAAAAATTATATGCGATGGAACATTCTTATATATCATCACTCATAATGTTGTTGATAGAATAGACTTAACAACGGTTGATTTTGCAAGCAATACACTTCAACCAGTCACTGTTGCAACACGAGACAGTCTCTTTGGCGGTGCTTCGACCAGTAGCATTTTAGATGGTATCATATCCCAAGCATGTGGTATCCTTGCAACAACACAAGGATTATTCCGCGTGGCAGATAATAACAGTATTGAAAAAGCAGCAGGGCTTTACGAAATAGAGTGGACGCTATTACCAATAGCAGAAGGTGCAGGCTCACCAAGTATGCTCTTAAGCGCAACAACAACCAATCGCGAACAAGACATTACCAAAAATAGTGGTGGCCAATTTTACGTACTTACTTCAAATGCTGGTGGAAACCAATCAACAATCAATCGATTTGTTGTTAATTTCCTCAATCCTGACGAAGCAATGCAACCAACAACTATTCAGCCATTTAATGATATATTTGTAGAAAACATTCCCTCATTTTTCCTGAATTTTGGTAGATACACCCATGCACTTGCAACAGACGGCGGACTGTATTTTGCTACACGTAATCAACACAACAGACTTTCTCCTGAAACACTCTTAACACCACCCTACCCTATCCCTCAAGTAGGCGTACGCAATGTAGGAGAACGCAGCATACCAGTAGCTATTAACTACAATCATGGAAGTGAAATTAATGGATTAGAACGCAGTCAAGCTTCTGGAAGTTGGATTATCGCAGGAAACTTTGGCATGCAGGTACTTGAATAAAAACGAATAAAACTTTAAAAAAAAATCTAGGATGCTGCAATGACGCGCAGAAATAGTATACTTTTCTTTGGTATTATGTGGTGTGCACATGTTAACGCTATGAATATTGTAAACACTCTTTGGCCATATGATACATTAATCCGCCCAACATTTACTAACGACTATCCGTGGCAAATTGCACTATACGGAGAAAAAGGATTCCATCACGCACAAGGCTACAACGATGATAGCCATCGCGTCAATGTATTACACATCTGGAACGCACAACAAAATGCTCTCGCTATGCTTGAAGGTGCACCAAAAGATAGCCCTACCTACCAACTACGCTCAGCACTACTTGATAGTGATAATGGCACACGGGGCCGCTTTATTATTGATGGAGATCTTAACTTGGATTTTAACTTTTCTCTCGCTACTCGTTATTTTTTTGCTGATGATTGGTCCATTGGTATCTACTTACCATTTTATGGTATGTCTTTAACAAATGTAACGCTCACTGATCTTACTCCTAACCAAGACAATCTCGATAAACTCGTCAGACGACTATTAACTGATAACATTGTCGGCAATGCACAATTTTTAGCAGGGCTACATATCGGCAACTGGAAACGACAAGGCCCTGGAGATCTGACAATTCTTATCGACTGGTTCAGAGATTTTTACCAAAACAAACCATTTTTGCAATGCGTACGCGTTAATTGGCGCGTAGGGCTTATTGTCCCCACCGGTGTAAAAGAAAATGAAGATCTTATCTTTGCCGTACCATTTGGCTATGACGGCTCTTTTGCAATGCCTTTTGGACTCGGGCTTGATCTAACACTTGGCAAACATTTCAAATGCGGCTTTGATGGTCAACTCACACAAATTTTTGGCAATGAACGATGCAGAAGAATTAAAACACAAGAAAATCAAACAGAGCTCTTTTTATTCCAAAAAACAAAAGCATATATTGATTATGGACTTGTCCAACGATTTAATTTATATATTGAGTTTTATAACTTTTTAAAGGGACTTTCTTTTGTTACGGGATATCAATATCTTAAACGAGGTGCAAACGACATTTCTTTATTAACACAAGAATTTTCAACCAATATTGCAAACACGTCACCAAGACTTGAAGAATTTACGATGCATCACATGATTATAAAAGGAACGTATGATTTTGGCGTTCATAATGAAGATATGCGCGCACGGCCAGAACTGAGCATCTATGGAAGATTACCATTTAATGGTATGAATTCTGCACTTATTCCAACGGTGGGAGCAGTATTTTCTGTTGATTTTTAGAATACTCGACTTTCCAACAATCTTCTGGTTACACTAACAAAAAAAAGCTTTTTATCTTTTGGGAGATTGTAGTGAAAAATCGTTTTTTATTATTTTTACTATCGCTATCATACCTTCACGCAACACAACAACCAAATACCGTTGTTGCAACAATTAATACAGGAGTAAACCCTGCAGGGCTTGCGATAACTCCCGACAATGCCTTTGCATATGTTGCAAACAATAACAACTACGATATTGCTGGTGAAGATACCGTAAGCGTTCTTAACCTTGCGACAAATACACTTGCGCACACTATTACTGATCCAAGCTTTAACGAACCATATACTATCACGCTCAACGCTGATGGCAGCACTGCATACGTAACAAACAGTAATAGCACTACTATTACTCTTATTGACACAAAAACAAATACCGTAACTGGCACTATCGATGGTTTTGATGGGCCATCAGGCATGGTCATTACACCCGATGGAAAACGTGCGTATGTTAATAATTATGGCGTAGGAAAGAATAGTGGCAATGGAACAACACTCAATGTTGTTGATCTGACAACAAACACTATTATCGGCGAACCAATTATTGTAGGACAAGCTCCTGCTGCTCTTGCAATTTCACACAATGGTCAATTTGTATACTCAGTCAATTATGTTAATGGCAACCCAGGAACTGGTACTATCAGTGTTGTTGAAACACACAACAATACTGTTGTTGCAACCATTAATGGATTTTCAGGACCATTTGCTATTGCTATAACACCTGATGGAAATTATGCCTATGTTACTAATTTTGGCAGCAATAATTTTGCACCATATGGCACAACAGTAAGCGCTATTAATTTAAAAACAAACACCATTGCTGCAACAATAAACGTTGGTATACAACCATCAGGTATTGGCATTACTCCCGATGGAAAATATGCCTATGTCACTAACTATAATACTCTCTATGCTGGCTCTGATTTTACTGATTTAACAGCAGGACAAGGAACTATCAACATTATTGATATTGCAACCAATACTGTCATGTCACCAACTATTGCGGTGGGTCAGTCTCCTGATGCTGTCGCAATTTCATCACATGGAGAGTTTGCATACATCACAAACTATACGTCAAATACTGTCAATGTAATCGCCTTACCATCATTTGATATTACGGGGCAAGGGTGCCAAACTGCTAATACCTTTTTAACACAAAGAGATATTATCAACAGAATTACATGGAATACAACAGGAACATCTCTACCAGTGAGCTACTCTCTTTATCGTGATTCATTACTCACTGATTTAATTGCTACTGTACCTGCCGCAGAACCATTTACCTTTTTGGATCACAATAGAATCGCAGGCAAAGTATATACCTACTATCTTGTAGGAACCAATGATGCAGGAACAACTTCATTGCCAATAACTATAACAGTCACACAGAGTTGTTAAAAAAAATAATAAGGATATAAAACAATGATCATATCTAAAAAAAATCTCTTGCTCTTACTCACCTGTTCGCTTTTTTCACTCTCTGCAAAACAATCAATTATAGAATTTAAAAGTGCATACTTTCTTTCAACAAACTCACACTTTAAAGATATTTTTGGCAAAGGTGGTGCACTCTATGGGCCAGAGCTAACACTACAATTGTATGACAACGAACCATGGTATTTTTTTGCAAGCTTTGATTATCTTCACAACAAAGGCCACTCACTAGGCTTTTGCGACAAAACAAGCGTCAGACTTATCCCTTTAAGTCTTGGGCTTAAATATTTTGCTGCAACCAGCAACAAAAATGTTGATCTGTATATTGGACTTGGATTTGTAGCAGAAAATGTACGTACAAAAAACTGTTCGTCTTTTGTTCTATCACATACATCCCAATGGGGCTTTGGTGGTGTAGCAAAAATTGGTACCTACTACACCATGCCACACAATCTTGTTCTTGATTTATTTATTGACTACAACTTTGTTCGAGTGGGAAACAACCATTGGAATTGTGCAGAAAATCCACAGGTGCAATCTCTCCATGCAAATGTTAGTGGAGCACTCTTTGGTGCAGGACTTGGCTACAAATTTTAACCACTTATTTTTAACTTAATGACCCGATTTTGCTTGATATTTTCTTAACCCAGATATACCAGCATAACATTTTTGACACCCTGGCAAAGGACATACAAAAGGTCTCAGTTTATAATGTTTATTATAATGCGAGACAAAATGACACTTGCGATAAAATGTTTTACGACATCCAGGAAAAGAACAAGAATATCCCCCGTTTTGTTTTTTTACGTTTTGTTTCTTAAATTGTGTAGAATCATTCAGCCTACGATCTGCAAAAAAACGATCCGTATGTGTACTATTGTCACTTGCGCTCACACCACACAAGTTAAAATCACAACTCTCCCAATCAATCATTTTTTCTTTCTCAACATGCCAAGAATCTCCTAGAGCCGTCTTCATCAAATAAAAATATATCTGCTCCGATGGATCAAAAGATTTATTCTCCATGCCACATAAAAAACCGACTGAAAAAAGAACGCTTACCATGTACCATTGTTTATAATTTTTACACATATTATAATCGCAAATTTAAAAAAAAATTATATTATATATTCTCTATCAAAGCGTTAGTTTATATTAAAAAAATACATATTGCAAATCTCAAAAATAAAAAAGTCCAATAAAAAAATCACTATCAATCTCATCACACACAGAAACCGACACGTCAACTTCTTGCACCACAATCGAGCGCATATTCTGCCTTCTTGCTATAAATCCTTGACCTAGCTTTTCAATAAATGCAATCCTTTTCCTAATAAATAAGCGTAACGATACTACCTGTGCTTTACAAACATTAATAATTTTTACATCAAAAAAATTTGCTATGAAAAAAATACTACCTCCTCAAAATCAAAATTATTGGAACCTTACAAGAACAGAATCACTTCCTCTTTCTGCAAATAGAGAAACAGAGATTCTCATAATTGGAGGAGGCATGGCAGGGCTCACTACAGCACAGGCATTTGCTGAAAAAGGCAAAAAGGTAATAGTGCTCGAAGCATATTATTGCGGCGCGGGAGCAAGCGGAAAAAGTTCAGGATTTATTGAACCCAATTGCGAAATAAGTCTTTCTGAATTTATTGATCGATATGGTGTTGAAGGTGGAAAAACCATTTGGGAATCAATTCGTTTGCATGGCGTTGAACATATACGTAACACTATTAAAAAATATAATCTTGGCT
>Ga0335069_10011618_pt1 | contig 12411 bp, 12 predicted proteins | sample Lox_Sample_11_FD_206714 | JGI IMG/M metagenome (GOLD analysis project Ga0335069, IMG submission 206714) | Soil microbial communities from Loxahatchee National Wildlife Refuge, Florida, United States - Lox_Sample_1.1 | ecosystem: Environmental > Terrestrial > Soil > Wetlands | place: USA...
ACCAGAAGGCGACGCTCCGCAAGGAGGTCGAGGCCGCACTCGCCCTCTGGCCGACCCACGGCGACGGCAAGTGGAAGAAGCTGCTCCTCATCCGCGACTCGATCGCCGACATCACGCTCCAGCAGACGCTCACCCGCCCCAAGGAGTTCGACGTCATCGCGACGCTGAACCTGAACGGCGACTACCTCTCCGACGCGCTCGCCGCGCAGGTGGGCGGCATCGGCATCGCGCCGGGTGGCAACATCAACTACGTCACCGGGCACGCCATCTTCGAGGCGACGCACGGCACCGCCCCCAAGTACGCCAACCTCGACAAGGTGAACCCCGGCTCCGTCATCCTCTCCGGCGAGATGATGCTCCGCCACCTCGGCTGGGACGAGGCGGCCGACGCGATCGTCCGCGGCATGGAAGGGGCGATCGGCGCCAAGACCGTCACCTACGACTTCCACCGCCTCACCGAAGGCGCGACCCTCCTCAAGTGCTCCGAGTTCGGGCGCGCCATCATCCAGCACATGTAGAGAAGGGAACGCTGCAATGGCTCGCAAGAAGATCGCGCTCGTCGGCGCGGGAATGATCGGTGGCACGCTCGCGCACCTGTGCGCGCTGAAGGGCCTGGGCGACGTCGTGCTGTTCGACGTCGTCGAGGGGCTGCCGCAGGGGAAGGCGCTCGACCTGGCGGCCGCTGGGCCCGTCGAGGGCTTCGACGCCGTGCTCAAGGGCACCAACGACTACGCCGACCTGGCCGGCGCCGACGTCTGCATCGTCACGGCCGGCGTCGCCCGCAAGCCCGGCATGAGCCGCGACGACCTCCTCGGCATCAACTCGAAGATCGTCGGCACGGTCGCCGAGAACATCAAGAAGTACGCGCCGGGCGCGTTCGTGATCGTGGTGTCGAACCCGCTCGACGCGATGGTGACGCTGATGAAGCGCATCACCGGCTTCCCGAAGAACCGCGTCGTCGGCATGGCGGGCGTGCTCGACTCCGCGCGCTACCGGACGTTCCTCGCCTGGGAGCTCGGCGTTTCGACACAGAGCGTACAGGCGATGGTGCTGGGCGGCCACGGCGACGACATGGTGCCGATCCGCAGCCACACCACCGTCAACGGCATCCCGATCGCGTCGCTCGTGAAGGCGGAGCGTCTCGACGCGATCGAGAAGCGGGTGCGGGGCGCGGGCGGCGAGGTGGTGGCGCTCCTCAAGACCGGCTCGGCCTTCTACTCGCCGGCGTCGTCCGCCATCCAGATGGCGGAGGCGTTCCTCCACGACCGGAAGTCCGTGCTGCCGGCGGCCGCGTACCTTGAGGGCGAGTACGGGTTGAAGGGCCTCTACGTCGGCGTGCCGGTGCAGATCGGCGCGGGCGGCGTCGAGAAGGTGATCGAGATCACGCTGACGCCCGCCGAGAAGGAGGCGCTCGCGGTCTCCGCCTCACACGTGCGCGAGCTGGTCGAGGCGACCGACAAGGTCCTCGCGGCGGCCAAGCCCGCGTGACCCCGAGGACGGCGCCGCGCCGTCCTCGTCCGACGACACCGACGAGCTGAGGGACCCACTCCCGCGATGAACATCCACGAGCATCAGGGCAAGGAAGTGCTGCGGCGCTACGGCGTCGCGGTGCCGGAAGGCCAGGCCTGCTTCACCGTCGACGAGGCGGTGGCGGCGGCGGAGAAGCTCGGCTTCCCGTGCGTCGTGAAGGCGCAGATCCACGCCGGCGGCCGCGGCAAGGCGGGCGGCGTCAAGGTCGTGAAGGACGCGGCCGCGGCGAAGGCGGCCGCGACCGAGATCCTCGGCAAGACGCTGGTGACGCACCAGACCGGCCCGCAGGGGCGCGTGGTGCGTCGCCTGCTAGTCGAGCAGGGCTGTCAGATCGCGCGCGAGCTGTACCTCGGCATGGTCGTCGACCGCGGCACCGGGCGCGCGACGATGATGGCGTCGACGGAAGGCGGGGTCGAGATCGAGGAGGTCGCGGCGAAGACGCCCGAGAAGATCCTGCGCGAGACCATCGACCCGACCGTCGGCCTGGCCGGCTACCAGGCGCGCCGGCTCGCCTTCGGCCTCGGCATTCCGAAGGACCAGCTCGGGAAGGCGGTCGCGTTCTTCACCGCACTCGCGAAGGCCTTCGTCGAGCTCGACTGCTCGCTCGCCGAGATCAACCCGCTGGTGGTGACCAAGAGCGGCGATCTGCTGGCGCTCGACGCCAAGATCGGCTTCGACGACAACGCGCTCTTCCGCCACGCCGACCTGCGCGCGCTCCGCGATCCGACGGAAGAGGATCCGCGCGAGACCGAGGCCGCCAAGCACGACCTCTCGTACATCGCCCTCGACGGCAACATCGGCTGCATGGTGAACGGCGCCGGCCTCGCGATGGCGACCATGGACAGCGTCAAGTCGGCAGGCGGCATGCCGGCCAACTTCCTCGACGTCGGCGGCGGCGCCAACACCGAGAAGGTGAAGGCCGCGTTCCAGATCCTCCTCTCCGACGCCGCCGTGAAGGCGATCTTCATCAACATCTTCGGCGGGATACTGCGCTGCGACGTGCTCGCGGAAGGCGTCGTGCAGGCGGCGCGCGAGATCGGCCTCAAGGTGCCGCTGGTGGTGCGCATGGAAGGGACCAACGTCGAGCAGGGGAAGAAGATCCTCGCCGACTCGAAGCTCGACATCATCAGCGCCGGCGACATGCAGGACGGCGCGAAGAAGGCCGTCCAGGCGGCGGGGCGGGCGTCATGAGCGTGCTGGTCGGCAAGGACACCAAGGTCCTCACGCAGGGCATCACGGGCGCGACCGGCCAGCTCCATACGCGCCTCTGCAAGGAGTACGGCACGCAGATGGTGGCGGGCGTCACGCCCGGCCGCGGCGGGACGGACTTCGAGGGCATCCCGATCTTCGACACCGTCGCCCAGGCCGTGAGGGCGACGGGCGCCAACGCGTCGGTCATCTACGTGCCGCCGGGCGGAGCGGCCGACGCCATCCTCGAGGCCGCCGATGCCGGCATCCCGCTCGTCGTCTGCATCACCGAGGGCGTGCCGGTGCTCGACATGGTGCGCGTGAAGCGCGTGCTCGACGGCGGGAAGACCCGGCTCATCGGCCCGAACTGCCCCGGCGTCATCACGCCCGGCGCGTGCAAGATCGGGATCATGCCGGGCTACATCCACAAGCCGGGGCGGGTCGGCGTGGTGTCGCGCAGCGGCACGCTCACGTACGAGGCCGTGCACCAGCTCACGCTGCTCGGCATCGGCCAGTCGACGTGCATCGGGATCGGCGGCGACCCGATCATCGGCACCGGATTCGTCGACGCGCTCCGCCTCTTCAACGACGACAGGGACACCGACGCGATCATCATGATCGGCGAGATCGGCGGGTCGGCGGAGGAGGAGGCGGCGGCGTTCATCCAGGCGCACGTGAAGAAGCCGGTGGTGGCGTTCATCGCCGGCCAGACCGCGCCCAAGGGCAAGCGGATGGGGCACGCCGGCGCGATCATCGCGGGCGGCAAGGGCACCGCCGCCGAGAAGATGGCCGCGCTCGAGCGGGCCGGCGCGCACCTTGCGCCCAGCCCCGCCCAGCTCGGCACGACCATGCAGGCCTACCTGCGGGAGAAGAAGCTGCTGTCATGACGGAACGCACGTTCTTCATCATCAAGCCGGACGCGGTGCAGAAGCGCGTCACCGGAAAGATCCTCGCCATGATCGAGGCGAGCGGCCTCACGCTGGTCGCGGGCCGTGTCACCCGGCTCGCGCCGGGCGACGCCGAGCGCTTCTACGCGGTGCACAAGGCGCGGCCGTTCTTCGGCGACCTGGTGAAGTTCATGAGCTCCGGACCGGTGTTCATCGGCGTCCTCGAGGGCGACAACGCGATCGCGCGCTGGCGCGAGCTGATGGGCCCGACGGATTCCAAGAAGGCGCCGAAGAGCACCGTGCGCGGCGAGTTCGGCACCGACGTCGAGCGCAACGCGTCCCACGGCTCCGACGCGGCCGAGACCGCGCGCGCCGAGATCGCCTTCTTCTTCCCGGGCCTCGAGCTCCCGGGCGCGACCGCGACGCCGTCCTGAGCCTGCGCGCGCGGCTCTCGGGCGGCGTCGGCGTCATCTTCGCGGCGTCGGTGCTGTTCGGCGTGATGGCCGTGTGCGTGCGCCTGGCGGCGCGCGAGATGGACGCCCTGCAGGTGGCGTTCGTCCGCTTCGCGGGGTCGTTCCTCGTCCTGCTGGTCGCGAGCGGCGGGCGCGACCTCCGGCCGAGCCCGGGCGTCGGGGCGCGCCTCGGGCTCCGCGCGCTGCTCGGCGCCACCGCGATCGTCTTCTACTACCTCGGCATCCGCGACATCGGCGCCGGCCCGGCGACGATGCTGCACTGCACGTACCCGGTGTTCGCGACCCTGTTCTCGGCGCTGTTCATGGAGGAGGCGTTCACCGGACGGCTCGCCGGCGCGCTCGCCATGAACCTGGGCGGCGCGGCGCTCGTGGTCGCGCCGGGGGCGGGGCTGGGAGCGCACGCGTTCGCGGGCGGGCTCGCGTCGGCCTCGGCGGCCGTGCTGGCGGGTGGCGCGATCGCCACCGCGCGCTCGCTCCGCGCGACCGAGAGCGCGACCCGCATCACGGTCGCGTTCATGGCGGTGGGCGCGTTGCTCACCGCCCCGTCGCTCGGGCGCGGGCTGCCGCCGGCGTCGACGGCGCTCCTCGCGACGCTGGCGGGCGTCGTGCTGAGCTCGGTCGGCGGGCAGTGGCTGCTGCACCACGGGCTCGGGTTCACGACCGCGGCGCAGGGCAGCCTCGCGGCCGCAACCGCGGTCGTGACGGCCGCGGTCCTCGAAGCGCTGGTGGTAGGCGAGTGGCCTGCGACGCGCACCGCGCTCGCCGCCGGCCTGATGGTGGCGGCCGTCGGCCTCGCCGCGAGCGATCGGCGACGGCTCCCGGTCGCGACCGACGTCGACTGACCGCGCCGCTACGGCGCGAGCAGCGCCTTCGGCATCTGCCGCATCGGCGCGAGGCCGCGCGCGCAGCGGTTGCCGATCCGCACCACCGCCCGGATCTCGCTGCCCGGCAGCGCGTGCAGGTCCAGGTCACGGCCGACGATCTTGAGCCCCACGCCCGAGCGCCGCACGCGGAAGACGCCCTTGGTGAGCCCGGTCGTGCCGCCGAGGAAGCGGAAGCTCTTGCCCTTGTGCAGCCACGGGTCGAGCCGCGTGCAGATCACCGTCCCGTCGTCGCCGGAGACCTGGAGGACGAGCTGGTCGACGGCCGGGTTCGCGGCGGCGAAGGCGCCGCCGAGCTTGGTCTTCAGCTTGAACTTCGCGAGCCGGAGGTTGCCCTTCTTGCCGCGCGCCCTGGCCTTCACGACCTGGAGCGCGACCGGCGCGTCGCAGCAGGCGGGGTCCTCGTCGTCGACGAGGCCATTGCCGTCGTCGTCGATGCAGTTGCCGCAGATCTCCTGCGGGCCAGGGATCGTGGTGCTGGTCGTGGACAGCGTCGTGCTGGTCGAGGAGCAGGATGTGCTGGTCGTCGACGGCCGGGTCGTGGTGGAGACGGTCGTGCTCGGGACCGTCGTCGTCGGCTCGGTCGTCGAGGGGACGGTGGTCGTCGGGACCGTGGTCGTGGGCTCGGTCGTGGTCGGCACGGTGGTCGACGGCTCGGTCGTGGTCGAGACGGTCGTGCTGGGCTCGGTGGTGCTCGGGACGGTCGTCGAGGGTTCGGTGGTCGTGGACACCGTGGTCGACGGGACGGTCGTCGTGGGCTCGGTGGTCGTCGGGACCGTCGTCGACGGAACGGTGGTGGTCGGCTCGGTCGTCGGCGGGACGCTCGTGCTGGTCGTCGTCGAGGTGCTCGTCGTCGGGACCGTCGTGCTCGGCGCCGTCGTGGTCGTGGTGGTCGTCGACGCGGGCGGCCGCGTCGTCGTGGTGGTCGTCCCGTGGTGATGGTGCGTGCCGTTGCACTGGCGCTGCGTGCGCGTGCGACGCGCGGCGTGCGCGGACGCCGCGGGCAGCGCGGCGAGAACGGCGACCACGATCGCGATCGTGAGGCGCTTCATCGCGCGGGATCTACCGTGGCGGCGCAACGGCGCACCAGCGCGTTTGCATGCAACCTGGCAGTGGATCGCGACACAGTGCCCGCGTGCGACGGCGCCACCGCGCGCACTGCGGGGAACGTGCGGGATGCCGTGCCGCGTCCCGAGACCTGGCAGCGCGGGCACGGCGTCGTTAAGATGCGCCGATGCCGCTGCCCGACCTCCGCGACCTGTCGCGCGCCGCGCTCGAAGCGTGGTGCGCCGAGGCCGGGGAGCCGCGCTACCGGGCCGTGCAGATCCTCACCTGGGCGCACCGCAAGCAGGCCGCGTCGTTCGACGCCATGTCGGACCTCTCGCGCCGGCTGCGGGAGCGGCTCGCGGCGTCGTTCTCGCTGGCGCCGCTCGCGCCGACCGTGGTGGCGACGGCCGCCGACGGCACGCGCAAGCTGCTCTTCCACCTCCCCGAGCCGGTGGAGAGCGTGCTGATCCCCCAGACCGAGCGTGCGGGCGGCGCGCGCGACCGCCTCACGCTCTGCATCTCGAGCCAGGCGGGCTGCGGGATGGGCTGCACCTTCTGTGCGACCGCGCGCCTCGGATTGCTCAGGAACCTGCGGCCGGCGGAGATCGTCGGGCAGGTCGCGGCGGGGCAGCGGCTCGCCGCGCCGGCCCAGCTCACCAACGTCGTGCTGATGGGGATGGGCGAGCCGCTCGCGAACTACGAGGCCGTCCGCACCGCGTGCGAGATCATGACCGCCGAGTGGGGCCTCGCGATCTCGCCGCGCCGGATCACGGTCTCGACCGTCGGGTTGGCGCCCGAGATCCCGCGCTTCATCGCCGAGACACGCGTGAACCTCGCGGTCTCGCTCCACGCCACCACCGACGAACACCGCGCGCGCCTCGTGCCGGTGAACCGTCGCTACCCGCTGAAGGAGCTGATGGCCGCCTGCCGTGCGGTGCCGCTCCCGCGCCGGAAGCGGATCACGTTCGAATACGTGATGCTGGCCGGCGAGAACGACGCGGACGCCGACGCCCGCCGGCTCGTCCGGCTCCTGCACGGCCTGCCCGCCAAGGTGAACCTGATCCCGTTCAACCCGTTCCCCGGCGCCGTCCATCGGCCGAGCCCGCGCGCGCAGGTCCTGCGCTTCCAGGCGCTGCTCCGCGAGCACGGGCTCAACGCGACGATCCGCGAGAGCCGCGGGCAGGACATCCAGGCCGCGTGCGGGCAGCTCGCCGCCGCCCGACCGGCAGCCTGACGTGGGCGGGATCGGGGTCATCATCAACCCCCACGCCAGCGCGAACCGGAAGGACCGGAACGCGGCGCGGGTGGACCGGATGACGGCGACCGTCGGGCCGAACGGCGTCGTGCGCGTCACCGAGTCGCTCGAGCACGTGAAGGAGGTCGCCCGCGAGTTCCTCGACCGCGGCATCGAGATCCTCGGCATCTGCGGCGGCGACGGCAGCTATCACGGCACGCTCACCACCTTCCACGGCGTCTACGGCGACCGGCCGTTCCCGAGCCTGCTGCCGCTCCGCGCCGGCACGATCAACTACATCGCCGACGCGATCGGCAGCCGGCGCGGTACGCCCGAGAGCCTGCTCTCCCGCGTGATGCGCGACTACCGCCGCGGCAAGACCTTCGAGACCACCGAGCTCGACGTGCTGTGCGTGAACGGCACCGAGCTGGGCTTCGTCCTCGGGTTCGGCACGATCGTGAACTTCCTCCGGGCGTACTACGCGCTCGACTCGCAGGGGCCGGTCGCGGCGGCGCGGCTGCTCGGCCGTCTCATGACGTCGGCGGCGCTCGGCACCCACATCTCGCGCGCGGTCTTCCGCGGCGTCGAGGCCGACATCGCGTGCGACGGAGAGCCGGTGCCGTTTCGCACCTTCACGTTCTTCCTCGCGGCCACCGTCAACCGGATCGCGCTCGGCTTCCAGCCCACCTACATGGGGACGCGCAAGCGGGGCTTCTTCCACGTCGTGTGCGGGCCGATCGGCGCGCGGCGGCTGGTGCGGCGGGCGCTTCGCGTGTACCGCGGCTTCCCGACCGGCGAGGAGCTGCTCTACGACAACCTGGGGCAGCGTCTCGACGTCAGGTTCTTCAAGCCCGCGCACTGGATGCTCGACGGCGACATCCTGCCCGAGGTCGACCGCCTGGAGGTCGTGGTGCCGCGCCGGGTGACGCTGATCCGCAGCTGAGCGCGCTCAGCCGAGGACGAGGCCGCGCGCGATCGTCCCGCCGCCGTCGACCGGCAGCAGCGCGCCGGTGACGAACTCGCTCTCGCGACTCGCGAGATACACGACCGCGTACGCGACGTCCTCGGCCCGCCCGAGCCGCGTGAGGTGCATGCCCTCCAGCCGCGCGCGCTGCGCGGGTGTCATGCCGGCGTCGCGGCGCTCGTTGACGACGTAGCCCACGCTGAGCGCGTTGCAGCGGATGCCGTCGCGGGCGTACTCGACCGCGATCGCGCGGGTGAGCGCGTTGAGCCCGCCCTTGCTGGCGACGTAGGGCGCCAGTCCGGCGCTCGCGCGCTCGGCCTGGCGCGACGAGACGTTCACGATCGCGCCGTGCCGCGCCGCCTGCATGTGCGGGATGGCGGCGCGGCAGAGCCAGGCGGCGCTGGTCAGGTTGACGCGCAGCACGCGCTCCCAGACCACGGTGTCGAAGCTGCCGGTCGGGCTGTTGCCCCCGGTGCCCGCGGCGGCGCTGTTCACGAGCACCGTGAGCGCGCCGAAGTGCGCGGCCACCGCGTCGACCAGCGCCGCGCACGCGGCCTCGTCGGCGAGGTCGGCGGGAAAGAACGCCGCCGTGCCGCCCGCCGCCGCGATCTCCCGGACGACCCTCTCGCCGCGCGCGACGTTTCGCCCGTGCACGGCGACGCGCGCGCCTTCGCGCGCGCACATCTGCGCCGCCGCGCGCCCGATGCCGGACGTCGACCCGGTGACCAGCACCGTCTCTCCCGCGAGCCGCATCGGAGGGCGGATACGTCAGCCGGGACGGCGCGGTCAACCGCGCCGGGCGACGACGATCATCCAGCGCTGCGCGAACGCGAGCCGGCCGGCGGCGTCGCGGGTGACGGCCTTGCCACCGAAGCGGCGCGTGCCGACCGCGGCGGCGAGCAGCGCGCGCACCTCGTCGGCGGCGGGCGGTGCCTGGTCGGCGCGCGCGAGCCAGTCCTCGGCGTCGATCGGGTGCGTCAGCATCTCGAGGCGCTCGGCCTCGAGCCCGGCGCGGCCGAGGAGCGCCAGCAGCCCGGAGGGCGCCAGGCAGCGGGCGTGGCTCGGGTCGCGGAGCCGCTCCACGCGCTCCTGGTACGCGGCCGCCTCCGGGTCCTCGCTCGCGGCGATGTCGAAGCACGCGGCCCGCCCGCCGGGGTGCAACACGCGCGCCATCTCGGCGAGCGCCGCCGCCGGGTCCGACATGTGGTGCAACGCCAGCCGGGTGAGCACCAGGTCGACGCTCGCGCTCCGCACCGGCAGCCGCGCCGCGTGCCCGACCGCGAACGCGGCGCCGGGCAGCTGCTCCGCCCGCGCGATGTCGCGGGCCTTCGCGACCATCGCGGGCGTCAAGTCGACGCCGGTGAAGGTCGCGACCCGCGGCGCGAACGCGCGCGCCAGGAGACCCGGCCCGCAGCCGACGTCGAGCGCACGCTCGTGGGGCGCCGGCGCCGCCAGCGCGACCAGCCGTTCGACCGGCTCCGCGGCGTTCACGTGCGGCGACCGGACGAAACGCTCCACCTGGGCGGTGAACTGCTCGCGCACCCGGGTGTCCTCGCCGCTCGCCACGGCGTCCCTGTATCAAGGCGCGGCGGGAGACGACAGGAGGCCGGTGCCGAGGCGCTCGGCGCGCGCGCGGGCGTCGTCGATAGCCGAGGTGAGGGCGTCCCCGCAGGTGGCCGTGAGGCCGCCGTGTCGCATCACCCACGCCGCGCGGCGCGCGGCGCGCGAGAAGGCCGTGAGCGCCCGGCGCACGAGCGCGTGCTCGCGCCGCGAGTCGGTGACCGTCGCCGCGTGCGCCATCAGGCGGCAGGCGCGGCGGAAGCGGCCCAGCAGCACCGTCGGGCGCGGGTCGTTGCAGGCGGGGGTGGCGAGGCCCTGGGCGCAGACGCACGCGACGCCCGCGAAGCCTTCGAGCGGCGTCGAGACGCAGCCGTCGGTCGGGTCGCAGCCGGCGGTGGAGCAGGCGTCGGCGGCAGTGCAGACGAGCGGGGTGCCGGTCGTGCAGACGCCGGCGACGCAGGTCTCCCCGCCGTTGCAGACGCTGCTGTCGGCGCACCCGGTCCCGTCCGCGACCGGGTCGTGGTGGCACCCGACGCCGACCTCGCAGCTGTCGGCGGTGCAGGGGTTGCCGTCGTCGCAGCCCGGGTGGTGGACGCACACGCAGCCGTCGCACGCGTCGACGGTGCAGGCGTCGCCGTCGTCGCAGTCGGCGGCGCTGGTGCACGAGCCGTCGGGCAGCGCCTGGATCGCGGCGAGGGCGTCGAGGCGCCCGGCGCCGGAGACCGGGTCGACGCCCACGGGCCCGACGTCGACCGCGGTGCTGGTGAGCGCCTGCTGGATCTGCGCCGGCGTGAGGCACGGGCGCTTCGAGAGGAGGAGCGCCGCCACCGCGGCCGAATCGGGCGCCGCCGCCGACGTGCCGAAGAAGGGGCGGAAGCCCGGGACCGTCGTGTCGACGCCGTCGAACGCGACCAGGTCGGGCTTGGTGCGCGTCTCCGGCGCCGGGAAGTCGATCTGCACCGGGCCCTGCGAGCTGTAGCTCTCGACGGTGTCGAGGCCCGGGTCCGAGACGTCCATCGCGCCCACCGCCACCACCTCCCGCACCGCGGGATGGCCGATGATGCTGCCGCCCGGGGTCAGGTACTGCGCGCTGTCGGCCCCGAAGCAGAACAGCTCCAGCGTGCGGTCGGCGCCCTGGACCTTCTTGATCGCGACGCCGGCGTGCCCGACGGTGCGGCCGAAGTTGAAGACGATGACGTCCTCGTACGGGTCCTGCGTGCCGTCCTGGACGTTGGTGCTCGCCGAGATCAGCGTGGCCGGCGCGGCGTCCAGGTCCCAGACCTCGAGATCGTAGTCGTCGGCGGCGGCGCCGAACTGGTCGTTCCACTGGAGCACGCAGTCGAGCTCGCCGGCGGGCGGGACGGCGAGCTCGTCGTAGTTGTCCGGTGCGCCGCCGGTCGCGAAGTCGTGATACGCCGAGCCGGGCGTCGCCTTGAACGGCGCGCTGTAGTGGCCGTCGGCGTCGTTGCCGGCGGCGGAGTGGAAGGACACGCCGCCCTGCACCGCGGCGCGGACGGCCTGCGCGATCGGGCCGTCGGCGAAGAACGGCTCGTCGTAGAACCCCAGGTCGTCGACGATGACGCGTGCGCCGGCGGCGCGGAGACATGCGATCGAGTCGATGAAGCTCTGGCTGCCGGTGATGCCCGACGAGAAGAGCAGCGTCGCGCCCGGGGCGAGCGTCTGTGCGACCTGGACCAGCGCCTGGCCCTCCGAGCCGCTGCCGACGTGACAGCCGGCCGGGATCGCCGACGCGGGCAGCGAGCCGGGGCCGTCGGAGATCACGCCGATCGTCACGCCGCTGCCGTCGTAGCCGGTGGCGCGCGCGAGGTCGGCGCGGGCGGCCGCGTCGGCCGTGACGCGGAGCCGGCCGGGACGTACCGGCCGGAGCGCGCGGACTGCCGGCAGCTCGGCGAGCGCTGCGACGTCGGCGGTCCGGACCCACCCCTCGACGCCGCCGTCGGCCGTCCGCTCGACCGAGAGGCCGTGGGCGTCGAGGTCGGGGGGGCGGGCGCCGGGGGCGAGCTGGACGCGGACGTGGAGCGAGTCGCCCTGCTGCCAGCGTCCCGCGATCGGCGCCATCGCCGACGTCCGGGGCGCCGCGGCCGGCTCGGGCGAGACCAGGCGGCGGATCTGCGCGTCGAGCTTCCGGTCGTGGGCCGTGCGGAACCGGGGCGCGGGTCCGGCGCCCGGGATGCGTGCGCGCGGGTGGAACGCCCCCGCGGACGCCACGGTGGCCCCGGCCAGCACCAGCGCGACGACGAGGCCGCGCCGGAGCGCGGGAGAGCGGACGGCGAGCCTCATCGACTGCATCGTACCCGGCTCTCGTGAAGGTCTCCACGCGGACCCCCGGTTGACGCACGGCAGGCGGCACGGCGGGCGCCGTGCGGCAGCGGCGAATTCCGCCGCCGCCCGGCGGTCCCGCGTGCAGGGGGCAGAGGCACCCCCCCACGACGCTACGAGTTGCCGCAGGTCGTGCGGCAGCTCGTGACGGTCGCGTGGCAGGCAGACAGCGCGGTCTGCTGCGCGTCGAGACAGGACTGCGCGCAGGTGCGGAGCGCCGTCACCGCGGTCTGGCAGTCGGTCGCCGTGTGGTCCGCCTGGCAGGCGGTCCGGGCCGCGGTGATCGGCGTCTCGCACGCGGCGCTGG
>Ga0335069_10011620_pt1 | contig 12409 bp, 12 predicted proteins | sample Lox_Sample_11_FD_206714 | JGI IMG/M metagenome (GOLD analysis project Ga0335069, IMG submission 206714) | Soil microbial communities from Loxahatchee National Wildlife Refuge, Florida, United States - Lox_Sample_1.1 | ecosystem: Environmental > Terrestrial > Soil > Wetlands | place: USA...
GGTGAAGAGCGACGGCAAGGCGCAGGACCTCGAGAAGCCGGAGTGGAACGACGTGATGTATCGCGCGGTCAACGCCGAGCATCTGTTCGATGTCCTCGACGAATGGGTGAAGGACTACACGCGCGACGATCTGCTGGAGCGTGCGCAGGCGCTCAGGCAACCGTACGCGATCGTGCGCACGCCCGAGGCGCTCCTTACCGATGAGCAGCTTGCCGGGCGGGAATATTTTGTCGATGTGGAGCATCCCGAGCTTGGCCGCACGATTCGATATCCCGGCGCTCCGTATCTGTTCAACGGCGCGCCGTGGCGCGTGTATCGCCGCCCTCCTCTGCTCGGAGAGCATACGGGCGCGATCCTGCGCGATGAGCTTGGAATCGAGAGCGACGAAGTCGCGGTCCTCGCCGCGGAACAGGTGATTTGATGAGCCTCTCGCTCCACCAAATGAAGCGGAAACCCGTCATTCCGAGCGGAGTCTGCGGAGAGAGGAATCCCGAAGCCATCGTTGCCTGCCACCGGACTTGCTATGTCGAAACCCCCGTTCTCCGGGATTCCTCGCTTCGGCAGCCCTGCGCTCGGAATGACGGAAAGTTGATCCGCTGGCCCAATTTCTTCACAGGCTCTGAGCGAGGCGGCCGAAGTCGAAGGATAAATGCGAAACGATTTGAGGCGATTTCGACTTTATTGAATCCGCGCGACATCGGAGCGCGCGAGAATCGATGAAAAAACCCCTGAATGGCGTGCGCGTGCTCGATTTCACCTGGGTCGTGGCCGGCCCGGTGGCAACGCGGATCCTCGCCGACCACGGCGTCGAGGTCGTCAAGATCGAGCGCAAGATTCCGCCCCCGCTGGGAGATCGCAAGCGCGGCCTTCAGTGCGACCTTCATCGCAACAAGGTCTCGGTCGCGATCAACATGTCGAACCCCGCGGGCCTCGATCTCGCGCGTAAGCTCGCCGCCAAGAGCGATCTCGTCATCGATAACTTCTCGGCGCGCGTGATGCGCGCGTGGGGGATGGACTATCAGAGCCTCGTCCAAATCAAGCCCGATATCATCTGCGTCAGCATGTCCGGGCTGGGGCATACGGGTCCCCTGTCGAGCTACGTCAGCTACGGCCCGACGCTCCAGGCGCTCGGCGGCTATACGATGCTGATGGCCGAGACGACGGGCGAGCCCGCCGGTTTCGGATATTCGTATGCGGACATGGCGGGCGGTTACACGGGAGCTCTCGCAGCGCTGATCGCGCTGTACCATCGCCGTCGCACCGGACGCGGACAATTCGTCGATCTTTCGCAGTTCGAGGCGCTGGTAAGCGTGATCGGTCCGAGCGTGCTCGATCTGACCGCTAACGGACGCGCGCCGAAGCCTCCGCACTACGATTCGCAGGAAGGCCCGGCCGGGCCGCATGGCGTTTATCGATGCGCGCCGCGCGACGGCGACGACGATCGATGGGTCGCAATCGCGGTGCGCACGCAATCGGATTGGGAACGCTTCGTAGCGGCGCTCGGCAGTCCAGGTTGGGCGTCGGAATCTGCGTTTCGCACGCTTTATCTACGGATACAAAATCGCGCCGACCTCGATGCTCACGTCGAGCGATGGACGCGCAAGCGCAGCGCCGAGGATGTCATGAATCTTCTGCAGCGCCACAAGATCGCGGCGGGCGTGGTATCGAACGGAGTGGACATGTGCGCCCGCGATCCACAGCTTGCAGAGCGCGGATTCTGGCCCGCCGTGAAGCATCCCGACGGCTCGCCGAGCCAGGTCACGGGCGTACCGTTCAAGATGTCGGGCGGCTCGGGATCGGTGCGGACGATCGCGCCTGACGTGGGCGAAAACAACGACCACGTGCTGGGCGATATCCTCGGGTTGAGCCGTGCGGAGCGCGACGCGCTGATCGCCTCGGGCGCGGTATGGCCGTAAACCCCACGTGAGCGTATTCCTCCATCCTGCGAATCTGCGCTAGATTCTCGCCAGCGTTTTTGGCCTCATCAAGGGGGATCCGGCTTGCTGGCAAGTGCACTGTCGGCTGCGCTTTCGGGCGTTGACGCCTACGCGGTCGAAGTCGAGGTAGATATAAGCTCCGGCGTTCCCGGCCTCAAGACCGTTGGTCTGGCCGAGGGCGCGGTGCGCGAAGCGCAGGAACGCGTCAAGTCCGCGATCAACAACAGCGGTTTCTACTTCCCGAGCCGCCGTATCACGATAAATCTCGCGCCCGCCGATACCCGCAAGGAAGGCTCGGCGTTCGACCTTCCAATCGCGCTCGGGATGCTTGCGGCGAACGGCGAACTCAAAACCCGCGACCGCCTCTCGCAGTATCTCGTCGTCGGGGAGCTCGCGCTCGACGGCCGCGTCAAGGGAATCAAGGGCGCGCTGCCGACCGCTCTGCTCTCCCGCCAGAAAAAGTTCGCAGGAGTGATTCTCCCGCGTGAGAACGCGATGGAAGCATCCGTTGTGGGTGACAGTGTCTCCGTGCTCGGCGTCGATACGCTTCGCGAGGCTTACGAATTCTTCGACGGTTTGCGTCAGATCGCGCCGACGGTCGCCGATATCGGGCAGATGTTTCAGGCGGCCAGCCGCTACGAAGTCGATTTCAGCGACGTCAAGGGGCAGGAGCAGGCCAAGCGCGCGCTCGAGGTGGCGGCGGCCGGAGGACATAACGTCCTGATGGTGGGGCCGCCCGGGTCTGGCAAGACGATGCTCGCGAAGCGACTGCCGACAATCCTGCCGGCGATGACGTTCGCCGAAGCCATCGAAACCACCAAGGTGCATTCCGTGATGGGGCTGCTCGACGGGCACGCGCTCATAGCGACGCGCCCGTTTCGCTCGCCCCATCATACGATCTCGGATGCCGGTCTAATCGGAGGCGGACCTATTCCACGACCCGGAGAGGTCAGCCTGGCGCATCATGGAGTGCTGTTTCTCGACGAATTGCCCGAGTTTCGCAAGAACGTGCTCGAGGTGCTCAGGCAGCCGCTGGAAGACGCTCGGATTACGATCTCGCGCGTGATGGGGACGATTACGTTTCCGGCCTCGCTGATGCTGGTGGCGGCGATGAATCCCTGTCCGTGCGGATTCTATGGCGACGCAACTCACGAATGCACTTGCTCGCCGATTGGGATTCAGCGATATCGCTCGCGCATCTCGGGGCCGCTGCTCGATCGGATCGATCTTCACGTCGAAGTGCCGGCGGTGCGATACAAAGAGCTCGCGGATCGAAGCCGTGGCGAATCGTCGGAGAAGATTCGTGACCGTGTGAATCGTGCACGGGGAATCCAGCTTGGCCGTTTTCAGGGAAAGTCGTTCTACTGCAACGCGCAGATGGGATCGCGCGAATTGCAGGAGCATTGCCGGGTCGACGCCGACGCGGAGCGCCTGCTGGAACTGGCGATAAATCGCCTGGGCTTGTCGGCACGCGCTTACGCGCGCATCCTCAAGGTCGCTCGTACGGTAGCGGACCTCGACGGCGCAACTGATATCGAGGCTCATCACATCAGCGAGGCAATCCAGTATCGATCTCTGGATCGAACCTCTCCATAACAGTTCGGGTTAGGAAACCTGTTGTCGGAATAGGCGTATTCTCGTCATTCCATCTGATGTCGGCAGTTTTTCGCACCTTGATGGAACAGCGGGGTAACATCGAATACATTTATATAACGAGGGACGGGAACCTTTTGGCACGGCGCCAAGACTGCCAATTGACACCGCCGTTGCGCTCACTTAGTTTCAGAGATTCGCAGAAATTGTACCGAGTCTTCGGGCTGCATCTAATCCAGACACCGCTTCTTGCCTATGTTTGATACGCTCAGCGACCGCCTCGAAGGTATTTTCAAAAGGCTTAGGGGCCAGGGCCGTATCACCGAGTCGAATATCGACGAGGCGTTGCGCGAAGTTCGCCTCGCCCTGCTCGAGGCTGACGTCAATATCAAAGTCGTCCGCGACTTTATCGAGCACGTCAAGAAGAAGACCCTCGGGCAGGAAGTTCTACGCTCGCTCACGCCGGAACAGCATCTAATCAAGTTCGTCGCCGACGAGTTGCGCGAGGTGATGGGCGGTCAGGCCCGCGAACTCGACCTCAAAGCCAAGCCTCCGATCAAAATCATGCTGGTCGGCTTGCAGGGTTCCGGTAAGACGACCTCTGCGGCGAAGCTTGCGCTGTGGCTCAAGAATAATCGCGGACGCCATCCCCTGCTCGTCTCGACCGACGTTCGTCGTCCCGCCGCGATGGAACAGTTGCGCGTTCTGGGCGGGCAGGCATCGGTGCCGGTGCTCGATACGAATCCGAACGAGGATCCAATCGAAATCGGAACGCGCGCGCTGTCGCGCGCCGAGGTCGCGGGCCACGACGCGATCCTGATCGATACGGCAGGTCGTCTGCAGATCGATGACGAACTGATGGAGGAACTCGAGCGCCTCAAGGCCGCGACTCGACCGCATCATATTGTGTTCGTCGCCGACGCGATGACGGGTCAGGAAGCCGCCGCGGTTGCGACGGGATTTCACGAGCGGCTGAAGGTCTCGGGCGTGATTCTCACCAAGCTCGACAGCGACGCGCGCGGCGGCGCGGCATTGTCGGTGCGTTCGGTTACGGGAGCGCCGATTCTGTTCGCGGCAACTGGAGAAAAACTCGACGCCTTCGAAATCTTCTATCCCGACCGGCTCGCATCGCGAATCCTGGGGATGGGCGACGTTTTGACGCTTATCGAAAAGGCGCAGGCGACCTACGATCAGAGCAAGGCGCGCGAGCTCGAGCGCAAGTTCAAGAAAAACGAATTCACGCTCGTCGATTTTGCCGAGCAGATGAAGGCGATCAAAAAGATGGGATCGCTTGGCGATCTGATCGGAATGATCCCGGGATTGAAGAAGGTCGCCGGCCAGGTGGACTCCGAAGAGGCGCAGCGCGAGCTTCGGCGAATCCAGGCGATTATCGATTCTATGACTCGCCAGGAACGCGAAAATCATCTAATTCTAAATGGAAAGCGTCGCGCGCGGATTGCCGGCGGCAGCGGCACCTCCGTTTCGGACGTAAACCGGTTTATCAAACAGTTCGAGCAGACCCGCAAAGTCATGAAGAAAATCACGCGCATGGGCGCGGGACACACGATGATGCGTGGACTCGGCTTGGGACGTTAACGCAACGACAGAGAGGTCTGGAGAGCATGGCACTTGTTATGCGGCTGCGCCGTCACGGCAGCCGAAAGAAACCCTACTTTCGTATCGTAGTCGCGGATTCCCGCTCGCCGCGCGACGGCCGGCTGGTTGCGCAGGTGGGAACCTACGATCCTGCGCACGAACCGCCCAGGGTCACGCTGAAAAGCGACCAGGTAGAACGCTGGATCAAGGCGGGCGCGAAGCCGAGCGACACGGTCCGAAAACTCATCAAACAGGGAAGCAGCGCCCCGACTACCGCTTAATTTACGTCCGCCGCAACGGAGGCGACCATGAAAGAGCTGGTGAAGTTTCTGGCTGAACAGCTGGTCAATAATCCGTCAGCGGTCGAGGTCAAGGAGACTCAGGGAGATACCGCCTCGGTGCTGGAACTCCGTGTCGCCAAGGAGGACCTCGGCCGGGTAATCGGCAAGCAAGGCCGAACCGCAAAATCGATTCGGACGATTCTAAACGCGGTTGCGTCTCGCACCAATCGCAAGGTTGTCCTCGAAATCATCGAAGAAAAGTAACCGTGTGAGGACGTCGCGCCGGGCTCGTGCATCGCGCGATTCGCAGGCCGGCGCGGCTCATGTCGCATCTCCGCGATCCGGCGATTTGATCCGCGTCGGTATCGTCACCGGCGCCCACGGTCTGCGTGGCGCGCTCAGGATGCGCTCCGACAATCCCGACGCCGGATTGCTCGAGGAAATCGGTCGCGTCTTGATCGCTTCGCCGGGTGAAAATCCGAACGATTACAAAATTCTGAGCGCCGCAGCCCTGGGGCGCGGCGTTCGTCTCGAACTCGAAGGCGTTACCGACGCGAACCAGGCGGAATCTTTACGCGGCGCTGAGGTCTTCGTCGCCAAAGACGATCTACCTCCGGCGAAAGCAAATGAGTTCTACCATTACCAGGTCATCGGATGCTCAGTGGTGCTCGCCGACGGGCAGCGGATCGGGACGATCGAAGAAGTCTTTTCGACCGGCGCGAACGACGTGTTCGTGGTTCGCGACGGCAGCCGCGAAGTTCTTGTCCCGGTGATCGCGGACGTCGTGAAAAGCATCGACGTCGACGCACGCCGCGTCACAATCGACGCCGTCCCGGGCTTGCTGGATTGAAAGAGAGTCTTTGCGATGGCGACGCCGGAGAGATATCCGGCGCCACCGCACGCGTTTCAGATAATCAGAGCTTTTCGCAGGCGGCCGTCGACATACAGCTCGTATTCGCGCTGAAGTGGTTGGGCTGGAAGACGAGTCCCTTGTTCGGGCACAGCGTGAAGGACCCCGTGTGATACCATCCTCCGGTGTTCGCGTCGTCCTGTGCTTCCTTCTTGTCGGGAGCGTCGACGACCCATCCGGCCTTGGTTTTTGCCATGTAAACCTTGACCGTACTCACTTCGGCGGCTGGAATATCGGAGGAATCGGGCTTAAAGACGTTCGCTGCGACAACGGCGTGCTTGCCATCCTCGCGAATCACTTTGACGTTACCATCGAACGCGGCGCTAAGCTTGGGGCCTTTGGCGGCAGGCCGGAGCGAGTCGTTATTGAGCTTCTTGCGATACTTTCCTTCGCTGTATCCTCTGACCGCATCAACGTTGTTGTCAGCGATCGCCTTGAAAACTTTCTGGGCCGCTTCCTGCAGAGCGGGATCTTTCGCAGCGCCGGCGTTCTGATCGCCAGGCGCCGAGGATGGCGCGGCGCTCTGAGCAAACGAGTAAACCGGCACGATAAGCGCAAGTAAGAGAGCAGTTGAGATGATGCGGCCGAATGTCCTTCCCATATTCCTTGTCCCGGCAAAATTTGAAGCTAGCCAGAACTATCATCGCGCTAACCGGCCCTGCAAGCCTCTTCCCGGCGGGGCCGGCCTTGGCGACTGACGCGGCGGGACACGTGTCCCGCCGACTGAACCCCCTCGCGAGCGATACGGATTGCAAGCTAGATTGGAAAGCATCGCGATGGAGTTTCACGTAATCACTCTTTTCCCGGAGATCTTCGACGCCCCGTTCAAGTCGGGAGTGATCGGAAGGGCCATCGAACGTGGACTCGTCGCAATGCAAGCTCATCCCCTGCGCCCCTTCGGGCTGGGAAGCTACAAGCAGGTCGATGACGCTCCGTACGGAGGCGGAAGCGGGATGGTGATGCGGCCGGAGCCGATCGCGGCGGCGATCGACGCCGTGACGGCTCAGCATTCGGGGCTACATCGCATCCTGATGACACCGCAGGGGCGGCTATTCAATCAAGACCGCGCGCGTGAACTCTCCGACAAACCTGGGCTGCTACTTGTCGCGGGACGCTATGAAGGAATCGACGAACGGGTCCGCTCGATGGTGGACGAAGAGATTTCGATCGGCGACTACGTGCTCTCCGGCGGGGAGATTCCGGCGATTGTCGTGATCGAAGCGGTCGCCCGACTGGTCGCTGGCGTTCTCGGTAATCCCGAATCGCTGGAAGAGGAATCGTTCGGCGCGGGACTTCTGGAATATCCGCAATACACGCGTCCCGAGGAATTCCGCGGCCTTCGCGTGCCGGAAATTCTGCTGAGCGGCGATCACGCGAAGATTCGTGCCTGGCGAAAAGCCGAGGCCGAGCGACGCACACGCGAACGCCGCCCCGATCTCATTGCGCGCCGCAAACCTTCCTAGCTCGTGGCGGAACTCTTCGCAGCGCTAATCCATCATCCGGTGCTGGATCGCAATGGCCGCGTCGTCACTTCCGCGATCACCAGCCTCGATATCCACGATTTGGCTCGATCCTCGCGCACTTATGATATCCGCCGAGCCTACGTGGTCCATCCGATCGCAGAGCAACGTGACTTCGCGCGCACCGTGATCGATCACTGGCGCTTCGATTTCGGGCGCAGCTTCGACGGACGCAGGCGCGAAGCGCTGGAGACGATTGCGATCGTCAATGATCTTGACGCCGCCATCGACGACGCAACGCAGATCGTGGGTCGTCCTCCGCTGCTGGCGCATACCTCGGCGCAGACCCGGGGCGGTACGCATCTGCATGAATTGCGCACCAAGATGGAATTGCCGGAAGCGCCTCCGATCATGCTGATGTTCGGAACGGGGTTCGGGATGGCGCCGGTGATGCTGAAGCGCGCCGATATCGCACTCGATGCGATTCGCGGACCAAGCGATTTCAACCACTTGTCAGTTCGCGCCGCGATCAGCATTGCGTTTGATCGGTTGCGAGGGCGCTGATGGTTCGGCGATTGGAGAAATGGCGCTTTTATCCATGGCTCGACTCTGCAACAATCGCGAGGCGCTGACGTTCAGCGTAACCGCTGCCCGAGGGTCGCGTCTGAGGAGTAGTCAACGGGCGGATGAATGCGACGCCCATCGATTCCGGAAGATAAAGATGACGCTTAAAGCGATTTTTTTCGTTGCGCTGGCTTCGTTTGCCATTCCGGCGGCACAAGCGACGGCGGCATTGGGTGAGCACGTCGACTCGGTTCAATCCGATGCCGTGGCGATGGGCGCAAAGGCTGCCGTTGTCAGCAACGAATCGTCGGCATACAGCGTGCAGTCGATGAAGACCGAAGACGGCGTGGACGTGCGTGAGTTCGTCACCCCGGATGGGACCGTATTCGGCGTCGCTTGGCGCGGACCTCATGCTCCGGACCTAGCGCAGCTTCTGGGCAAGTACTTCAAGACCTATACTGACGAAGCCGCAAAGGCCAAAGCGCCGCGCAGCCTTCATCATGGATCGGTGAAAACCGCCGATCTCATAGTGCAGCGAGCCGGTCAGGCCCGCGAGACCTGGGGACGGGCGTATGTGCCCGCTTTGATTCCGTCGGGAGTGAGCGAGGACGAAATCAAGTGAAGGCCCGCGCGATCCTGTTTTCCCTGGCCTTCGCGTCGCTTGGGTCCTGGGGGTGCAACAGTCCAACGAGCGGATTTATCTCCGTCGTCACCCCAACTCCCAGCGTGACTCGGACGCCGACGCCTACTTTTACCTTCACGGTGACGCCGACTCCCACGCCTACTGCGACCGGCCCGACGGTAACGCCAACCCCAAGCGCGACTCCGACGGGGCCGACTGCGACACCGACCCCGAGCGCGACTCCGAGTCCGGGCGCCAACGTGATGCCACTGGCGATCAATTTCGGGCCGGTGCCAGGAACTAACCCCCAGTTCAATCTGCCCTATACGACGGTGAACATCTGCACGCCGGGAACATCGACGTGCGTTACGATCCCCGATGTTCTCGTCGATACCCAATCCACCGGATTGCGGATCTTCGCTTCGTTGCTGACCGGAGTGACTCTCACGCCGGTGATGAACAGCGGCAGCCCTGTCGGCACGTGTATCGCTTTTGCCGACGGTTCGGTGATGTGGGGACCGGAGCGGGCCGCGGGCCTTCAGATGGGGAGCGAACCGCAGGTTTCGGTTCCGATTGAAGTTGTGAACGATACGACGTTCTCACCTATTCCATCATCGTGTAGCGCTCAGGGAACCCCGCTTCTTGATCCCTCTTCGGCGCTGGCCGGATTCAACGGGATTTTGGGGACGTCGTTGTTCCCCAACGATGACATCAGTTTGTATTACTCGTGCCCGAGCAGCACGTGTACGCAAATCAGTTCGCCTCCTACTTCGATCCTGGTCCCGAATCCTGTGGTCGCGCTTCCCTTTGACAACAACGGAGTCGTTTTGCAATTGCCGTCAATTCCGGCGGCGGGCGCCGTCACCGCGACGGGAACGATGCTCCTCGGAGTGGGCACGCAAGCCAACAACGCACTTGGCGGGGCTACGGTCTACACGACGGACAGTCTCGGAAACATCTCGACGGTTTACAAAGGCACGACCTATCCGGCCAGTTTCATCGACAGCGGGAGCCAAGCGTTCTTTTTCGTTGACGGCTCTCTGCCCGATTGCGGCGGTGGGTTCTTCTGCCCTCTGAATAATGCCGCGAACCCGCTGGCTCTGTCGGCGCAAAACACGGGGGCGAACAACGCAACCGGTACGGTCAACTTTTCTCTTGTCGGAAAACAGTTTCTCGATCTGACCACGAACGCAGCCTTCGACGACATCGGAGCCGATGCGGGCTTCGCCGACTTCTTCGACTTCGGAGCGCCGTTTTTCTTCAATCGCACGGTCTTCTTCGCGATACAGGGCCAAAGCGCTCCGGGAGGCACGCCCCCCTATTACGCCTACCGATTGGACTGAGACAATTTCGATTTCGAACTCAAAACACGGATCGGCCTGACGGCTGGTCCGCGTTCGTTTTGTCTCAAGCGATTGCTCCTCAGCTCGACTGTCGAGGCATCCGTCTTGCTCTATAGTGCGCGCGCGACAATTGGATCGCGCCACAAACGCAGGGATTGGGAGCAAGCAACAAATGGATGCTCAAGTGGCGGGCAACTCGATGCCGGATTTGCGGGCAATTAGTGTCAGCGAACTCCCGATTAATGAAATGTTCGCCACCGACGGGAGGCCGCGTCCCGAGTCCGCGCGAGTCGCAGCCTATCTGCTAGCGATGCAACCGGGGCGCCTTGCCGAGCTTTGCGATCGGGCGCATCGGATGTTTCTCGAAATGGGCGTCACCTTCAACGTTTATGGAGAGGACGCGGGAAGCGAGCGGATATTTCCGTTCGACCCGGTTCCGAGAATCATCAGCGCAGCGCGATGGGCGCGGCTCGAAGCGGGCCTCATCCAGCGCGTAAAAGCGATCAACGCCTTTCTCGCCGACATTTACGGCGAAGGAACCATCCTGAAGGAAGGCATCGTCCCGCGGGACTTGATTATCGGATCTCCGCAGTTCCGGGTGGCCGCTGCGGGAATCAGGCCGTCGTTGGGCGTTTACGTTACGGTTGCCGGAATCGACGTAGTGCGCGGGGCCGACGATCGATTTTACGTTCTGGAAGACAACGTGCGGACGCCGTCGGGCGTATCGTATGTGGTCGAGAATCGCGTCATCATGACGCGGCTGATGCCGGAATTGATCCGCGCGCTTCGCGTTCGCAGCGTCGAGAATTATGCTGCCGACCTTCTCGCGAGTCTTTGCGAACTTGCGCCGGGGGGCATTTCCAATCCAACCGTGGCGCTCCTCACTCCGGGGCCGTATAACTCCGCGTTTTTCGAACACGTATTCCTTTCGCAGCAGATGGGAATCGAGCTCGTCGAAGGGCGCGACCTGGTTTGCGAGGACCACAAGCTGTTCATGAGGACGACGCGCGGGCTCAAGCGTATCCACGTGCTTTACCGGCGCGTCGATGATGATTTTCTCGATCCCGTCGTCTTCCGGCCCGACTCATTGCTCGGCGTCGCGGGTCTGACCGCGGCAGTCCGATCCGGAAATCTGGGGCTCGCGAACGCCTTCGGCACCGGCGTTGCCGACGATAAGGCGGTCTTCGCTTACACTCCCGCGATGATTCGCTATTACCTCGGCGAAGAGCCGCTGCTCCCGATTGTCGAGACGTACTTGCTGAGAGATCCCGACGTCAGACAGACCGTGCTGCGCAACCTCGAGCGCTACGTCGTGAAGCCGACTGGCGCATCGGGCGGCTACGGCGTGGTTATCGGGCCGCGAGCAACCGAGCACGAACTGAAGCGGGCACGCGAACAAATCGAACGCGATCCCGCCGGATTCATCGCGCAGCCGGTCGTCGCGCTGTCTGTCCATCCGACATTGACGAACGATCGCAATGGTTCGCTCGCCCTCGCCCCGCGCCACGTCGATCTGCGGCCGTTCGTCCTGCTGGGTAACAAGCCGCGTGTCCTCGCCGGAGGGCTAACGCGCGTGGCTCTTCGCGAAGGCTCGATGGTTGTCAATTCGTCGCAAGGTGGAGGCAGCAAAGACACCTGGGTGCTGGAAGAGCCGTGCTGAGACGCATCGCGGGCGATCTATTCTGGACAGCTCGATATCTGGAGCGCGCGCAATGGAGGACCAGGCTGGTCGACGTGAATTACCGTCTGCTGCTTGAAGGTCCGCCGCGCGAGGCCGACCCGTGGGAACCGCTGGTGCGGATCATGGGCGAGATGGAGCCCTTCGGCGCGAAGTACAGCAAGGCAGACGAAGCCTCGGTGATCGCGTTCTTCACCTTCGATCGCGACAGTCCGTCGTCGATTCGCAAATGCATCGAATGGGCGCGTGCCGATCTGGGCCCGCTGCGTCATCTGATTTCGTCCGAGCTATGGCTGGAACTGAACCGGCTTTACCTGGATTCGCTGAGCTGGTCGGCGCAATCGCTGGCGGCGCGCGGGATGAATTCGTTTTTCACCGAGCTTCGCGACCGCTTCTATACGCTGATCGGAATAATTTCGAGCACG
>Ga0335069_10011621_pt1 | contig 12408 bp, 13 predicted proteins | sample Lox_Sample_11_FD_206714 | JGI IMG/M metagenome (GOLD analysis project Ga0335069, IMG submission 206714) | Soil microbial communities from Loxahatchee National Wildlife Refuge, Florida, United States - Lox_Sample_1.1 | ecosystem: Environmental > Terrestrial > Soil > Wetlands | place: USA...
ATGACGGTTTTTTTGGAGCAGAACTGCCCGCAGGCGTCTATCGTTTGCGCAGCGAGCGCGGCGCTATCCTCACCGGCCCGATCACCGTTGGCGCGGCCAATGCGTCGTTGGGACAGGTCAGCGACTTGGCCCCGTATGCGCCCGCGCGTCTCTTCGATCGCCAGTATCTTCAGCCGATCATTCTAACGAGCCCCGCGCCGTCGACCGCGAATATCGGCACTGTTGATACGACTTCACCGCTGCCACCGGTAACGACGATGGTAAAGGATCCGGTGCTGGATCTGCCAGTGATGCCCGCGCGCGAGGTCTCGGTCGAGTAGACGGTCTCGACCGCTGCTGATTGCGGCCGCTATCCCTGATGATTCGCGCGCTTATCTTTGACCTCGACGGAACGCTCGCTGATACCGAGCCGCTCCATTTCGAAGCCTTTCGTACAACCCTATCGACAATGGGGATCGATCTCGGCCGCGAGGAGTACTACGACCGACTGATCGGTTACAACGACCACGATTGCTTTGCCGCCGTGATGGATGACCGCGGTAAGACTTACGATCAAACGGCGCTCGATCGTCTGATCGCAGCCAAGGCTGAGGTCTATCAGGCGGTGATCGCCAAGCGCGATGTGCTCTATCCGGGGGCGGCGGATTTCGTCCGGCGATGCGCCGAGCGGTTTCCACTCGCGATCGCGACGGGAACGCTCAAGGCCGAAGCCGAGATGATTCTCTCTCGCGCCTCTATCCGGAATCTTTTTCTCGATATCGTGGCGGCCGAAGATGTGGAACATGGTAAGCCCGCGCCCGACAGCTTTCTCGCGGCTCTGGGCCGAGTCGGGTTCTTGTTACGCCCGCGCCCTTCGATCGTGCCCGCCGAATGTCTGGTGATCGAAGATACGGCGGCGGGAGTTGAAGCCGGACGGCGCGCCGGGATGCGCGTGCTGGGCATCTGCCAAAGCGCCTCGGCCGATGAGCTCACCGGCGCCGATTTGCTTCGGCCCACCTTAGCTGAAACCGACCTCGACGAGTTGTTGCGCGAACTCGCGCAGAAATTCTAGCGGCGGCGCTGAGCGATCGCATCGCGCAGACGCGCGTGCAGGTCCTCGAACGGCCCGTTCGACATCCCTACTACGACATCTCCCGGTTGCGCATCGTCGGCAATCGCTTCGACAATCGCGGCAATCGATTCGCTGGCCTGCGCCTTGGGGCCGCGCGAGGTGATTGTCTCAGCCAACGCTGCGACGTCGAGCCGGGCATCGGCGGGAATCGGATCGTTCTCCTTGAAATAGACCGGCGCCAGATAGACCTTGCGCGCGCGATCGAAGGCCGTCGCAAAGTCGTTCTGGAAGACGGCGCGCCGCGCGGTATTCGATCGCGGTTCGAACGCCGCGATAAGCCGCCGCGGTCCGAAGCGCTCGGCAAGCGCTTCGAGAGTCACGCGAATTGCGGTCGGATGATGCGCGAAGTCGTCGATAATCGTGACACCGCCGACCTCGCCCACGATCTCCTGTCGGCGCGCCACGCCGCGAAAGCTCGCGAAGCCGTCGGCAAGTTCCGCGTCGGTAACGCCGAACTCCTTGAGGAGTACCCATACGCCCAGCGCATTCGCGACGTTCATCCGGCCGCCAATCGATAGTAATAGATTATCGACGAGAACCTTGCCGCTGCGCTCGATCGCGAAGCGCGCACCTTCCTCGTTGATTCGAATATTGCTTGCGCGCACTTCACCGGCGCGCAGGCCAAAGGTGATCCGTTTGGCCGCGGTATGTACCGTCGGTTCGAGGGCGAACGGAAAGTCGGCGCACACCGCCATCACACGGTTCGCATCCATCTGTTCGGCCAGAGCGCGAAACGATCCCTGCACGTGCGCCAAATCGCGATAGATATCGGCGTGATCGAATTCCACGGCGGTCACGACCGCACCGTCGGCGCGATAGTGCAGAAACTTGGGTCCCTTGTCGAAGAAGGCCGTGTCGTACTCGTCCCCCTCGATCACGAAATCGCGCCCGTTACCGATCCGATAGTTGGCCTCGAAGTCGCGCGCGACCCCTCCGACCAGCATCGAGGGATCCTTCCCTGAGCGCTTCAGCACATGCGCCATAAGCGCGGTCGATGTGGTCTTGCCGTGAGTCCCGGAGACCATCAGCACGCGCCGCTCCCGCAGGAAGAAATGCCAGAGCGCCTCGGGCATCGAGAGGTACGGGATATTGGTCTCCAGCAGGCGTATCGCTTCGGGATTGGTCCGCGTGACCACGTTGCCGACGACTACCAGATCCGGCGCCGGCGCCAGGTTAGCGCCGTCGTAAGTGGGCTGCACCTCGATTTTGAGCCGCTTCAGCAGCGATGCGGTGGGCTCGTAAAGCTGATTGTCGGAGCCGGTGACACGATAACCGCTCTCGGCCAGCATCCCGGCCAGCGCCGCCATCGCGGACCCCGCAACCCCAATTAGATGAACACGGCGAATTGGTTCTGGAACACGAGCCAGTCGTTGCCGGGATTCCGTCTCTGATGACGCCGCCATCGTCCCTCCCTCACGCCCACCTACAACATGCTTAGCATGACTTCACCCCTGATGCGTGACCCTTCCACGGTGTCCTATCGATCGTTAACTCCAATCCAAGTGAGTGACTTGAAATTAGCTACCTTAAACCTCTAATCACATTTTTTGTATTGCATTACCCCGCATTTTTTCTAAGCGTTGTATTAAGGGCGAACAAAGACGCAACAGACGTTTCAAAGGGGAGCAGCGATGCAGAGGGTAACCGTGTTGCAGACCGAAAGCGGGGCGAAGGTGACTGTCCGACTCGACAATTGGGGCAACGGGGTCGATAAGGCTTATCGCCGATGGGTTCGCGATCAAGACGGATGGCATTGCCTGGAGACGCGAGAGACTGCTCATGAACCGCAAGCCGGATCGGGGTTTCTTTCCGGGTTGCTCTATCAAGTCGGTCTAAGAAAAGCGCGTTAGACGTAACTGTTGCACCGATTGATCTCGGTCATAGCTGACTTCTATATATCGGATATTACCAGATGTTACTTATGTTCTCTTAAAAGGCTACAAAGCCTAAAAATTTCACCGAATTCTCCCGGCCTTTTGTGCGCCAATGACACAGACGCTCGTAGCGGTGTCGTGACACAGCGCATCAAAGAATATTGTTGTTTTTCATCTGATAACGTCTTAAAACTATTCATACTATCTATTGAGGTCAATGGGTACGAGCGTTGCATGTGTGGCGGTGAAGAGCTTTTGGACCTCTAAAGGAGCAATGGATGATCCTCAATTTGTCCCGGATTATCAGGCAGAAACAGAGCGGGCAGACTCTCGTCTTGATCACCCTGTCGATAGTCGCGCTCGTCGGTTTCGCGGGTTTAGCCACCGACATTGGCTATTTCTACACGGTGCGCCGACACATGCAGACGGCAGCCGACGCAGCTGCGGTCGCTGCGGCTAACCAGCAATCGAATGGCACCGCAGCGCAGGCCGCGGCGGACGTGACGTCGCTCAACGGCTTCACCAACGGTGTCAACAACACGACGGTGACGATCACGAATCCGACGATGACCTCGCCCTATCCGTCGGGCACCTACTACAAGGTAGTCGTATCTTCGAAGGTCCCGACCTATTTCCTGAGTGTGCTCGGCTTCCATACGATGACTGTCACCACGACGGCTCTGGCCGGAACGGTAAACGGTTCGTCGACGATCCTGGCGCTCAACGGCAGCAGCAGCGGCATCACGGTCGACTCGGGTGCTTCGGTTACGGTTGGCGGTGGCGGCTCGGTCCAGGGCGGATGCGGTGTCGTCAGCAACGCCGGCATGACCAACAACGGTACGATAACTGCGCCGGCCGTTGGTGTGGTGACCTCGGTCAGCGGTACCCAGCCGGCCAACCTGCACACCAACATCCAGCCGGTGAGCGACCCGCTCTCAAACTGCAGCGTGCCGACTGAGACCCCTTGCACTCGTAAGTCCAATACGACGGGCTGCAACAATATTACCGGCACTAAGACGATCTCTACCCCAAAGTGCCTGGACGGTACCGGCAGCAACAACAGCTGCGGTTACCAAATCTCGTCCAGCGGCAGCTGCACGGTTAATTTCGCCTCCGGCACCTACGGCGATCACATCAGTTGCGGCGCTTCGACCCAGCCCACCTGCAAGAACGCAACGATCAACTTTGGGTCAAACAGCAAGATTCAATGCCAGAGCACTTGGGGTTACGGCTGGGGGGGAAGCACGCCCTGCAGCTTTGAAATCGGTACCAACGCGACCGGTTGCACGGTTAACTTCAGTGGCACCAACAACGTTTTCTACGGCAACGTCTCAATTGCGGGCAAGAACACCGTGAATCTCTGCCCGGGTACCTACTACGGCGGCATCACCGTTAACGGCGGTACCAGCTCGACCACCGCGCCTACGGTAAACTTCGCACCCGGCAATTACATCATCTGCGGTGGCGGTTTGCAGGTCTCGGGTACCTGTACGCTGAGTGGCACGGGCTGCAGTTTCCATAACAAGGCGGACACGAGTGCGCTTGGCGCAAGCTCGGGCCCGATTAGCTGCGGCGGCAACTGGGGTGACAACGTCACCTGCGATCTGCACGCACCCACCAGCGGCTCGCGCAAGGGTATTCTCTGTACGCAGGACAGCGCGATCACCGGTAACAGCGGCCACGGATGGTGGCACGGATGGGGCGGATCGCAGCCGGCCTCGCAGTGCTCGCTCCAGGGCAACTCGTCCTCCCACTTTGACGGCGCATGCTACTTCCCCGGCGCATCGTTGAAGTACTGTGGCCATTCCTCGAGCAGTCAGGGCTATACAGTTCTGGTGGCGGATTCGGTCGAACTGACCAATGGCAGCTCGACCCAGGTTAACTGCGACTACAGCTCGATGACTGATCATATGTCCCCGATCGTTACATCGGCGCTGTACAACTGAACAATCGCGAGCGGTGTTGAGGAGGTTAGCGATGAAATCCTGGCGTAACTGGCATAAAGGCCAATCGGCGGTCGAACTGGCGCTAGCGGCCCCAATCCTTGCGGTACTGCTCGTCGTCGCCACCGATTACGCCCGGGCTTTCTATATGAGCGTGGAGCTGGACAACGCGGCGCGCGCGGGTGCGCAATACGCCTCGCAAAGCACGACCACGGCGGCCGACTCCTCCGGGATTATCAGCGCAGCCAAGCTCGGCGCGCCGGATATCTCAGGCATGACGGTGACGACGAGCGCCTGTACCTGCGTGTCGCCGGTGCCGTCCGGCCAGTCGGCGTGCCCGAGTAGCTATTGCACTAACAGTCCCTCGGCCAATTACATCGAGGTCGATACCAAGGACAACTTCACGATGGTGCTGAACTTCAACAACTTCGGCAACGTCGTTAAGGGTTTCAAAGGTCCTGCCTCGACCATCCCGTTGACTGCCAAGGCGATCATGCAGGTGCAGGAATGAAGCTGCGGAGACTTATGGCTGTCCGGCGCTACAGCGCCGGACAGGCCTTCGTTGAGTTCACTTTCACGGCAGGCGCATTCATCGTTCTGACGTTCGCGATTATGGAGATGGCGCTGGCGGTCCTCGCCTACAACTCGGTGAGCTTTGCTGCCAGCGAGGCGGCCCGTTACGCGGCGGCTTTCGGACCCAACAGTCCTAACCCGGCTACCACGGCACAGATTCAACAGGTCGCGATTACTTCGGCCGGCGGTTTGAATCTGACCAATAGTAACGTCTCCGTTAACTGGGTCACCGACGCGAATCTCAGTACGCGTCAGGATGTGGTGGTTAAGGTCACCTATCCCTACGTAGTGTCGATTCCATTCCTGTGGCCGCACGATATCAACTCCACGGTCAATCTCAGCAGCACCTCACAGATCCTGGCCGCTCAGTGATGGCTTCTGATCTGCCCATAACCGCTGATTCGCGCGATGATGTACGGCCGCGTAATCCGCGACGACGCCTCTCGATACTCGCGCTGCTGTCGGTAACAACCGTCGCCGCGGCGGTTATCGTTCACGCGCTCAACGCCAAGATGTTCTATGAAGCTATCCAGGCGCGCCTGACCTATGTAGATGAGGTCGCCGTCACTGAAGGATTGCGCTATCTGGCGAGTGATCCACAACGAGCAGTCCAGGCGGTCCGCGACAGTGCTATCAGTCACGGCGTTGCCACGGACGAGATCGGCTTCATCGAGACCGCTCAGGATGGGCGCTCCATCGGGATGAGTCTCAACCGCAAAATGCCGGCATACGTGACGATACTCTCTCTCGGTGTACCGCAGCCTATCGTCAGCGTCACCGCATGGGCGCATCTCAACGATCCCGCGCAACCCGAACCTGAGCCCGAAGAGACCCATCGACCGCCTCTGCTGGTCGCCTCCCGCTAAGGCGCGCTTAACCGGCCGCTCATGAGTGGCCGGTTCATTAATTGAACAACGATTTCGAGTAATTCAGCGCAGGCTCGCTGTACGGGTGTTCGTGGTCGCTGTACGAGCCAATTCGGTATCCAGGGCTTGAACGAACTTGGGCAGGGGTTGGGACCCTTGCAATTCCTGATCATCGAGAAAAAAGGTGGGGGTACCGGTCAGGCCCATCGACTGGCCGAGCGCGATGTCCTTCTGAAGCTGCGCGTCGTGAATCCGCTGGTCGAAGCAGGCATTGAACTTGGTCTGGTCGAGCTTCAATTCCGCAGCGGTATGCTTGAGATCCTGCGGACTGAGTTTCATCGGCCCAGTGAAGATAGCGTCGTGATAATCCCAGTATTTGCCCTGATCGCTTGCACAAGCCGCCGCGCGCGCAGCATCCATCGCGCGATCGTGGAACCCCAGCGGGAAATCGACAAAAACGAATTTTACCTTGTCGTGATAGCGCTGCCGCAGCTGCTTTACTGTCGCCTCGGCGATACGGCAATAAGGGCATTGATAATCGGAGAACTCGATTAGCTTAACCGTGGCGTTCTCGGCGCCGGTCGACGGATGATTGTTTGCAGCTTCATCGAGCCGCAAGGTTTGCAGCTTGACCGTAATCTGGCTTTGTCCCCGCAATCTTGCGATCAGGACGGCGCGCCGCTCGTTGGTAAGTTCCTCCGACATCATCCCCATGATTTGGAGCTTCAGTTGGTCGAACGATTTGCCCTGCCAATCGAGTGCGTATTGCAGTCGGTGTACGTTGTAATAGGCTCGCGCCATTTCCTCGGTCACATCGACTGAGGTTTCTCGATCGATATATTGGTCGACGGTGAGATGAGCGCGACGGGCCTCTTCATTAAGCAGATAGCTGTCGATTATCTGGTTAATCGCCTTCTGACGCAGGTCATAGAGTTGCGACTTGCTGACATGCTCCAGTACAGCTTCGTCAACGGTCGCTTGCGTTATGTGATGCTGTCCTATCGTCGCCATCACAGCGTCATCACCCGCCTTCGCCGAGTGACTCAGGAGTGTCAGGGCGACCGCGGCGATTAGACCCCGCGCCCATTTTCGTGCGTTGAGCCGCTTTTTATTGATGACCCTCGATTTCATTCTTTGTGACAGCGAAAACTCTCAGTGAGAAACTAAATTTATCACTGGACCCGAGTTATGCCGATAAAGATCTTGACGACTGATAGCATCCAGATAGCGCAATCAGTTGAAGAGCTTACGTCAGCAAGGCCTTTTCTCGCTCTCCAGACCAGATGATCGCTGGCTATTATAAACGCGTCCAAAAGCCTGTTATGCGACGTGAAAAGTCATTGACGCAGTGCAGCCGAGCAGCCTTAATCAACTATGGCCGGCGTTTCTGGCAGTGGGGGAAAGCGCGATGGTTTATATTATTCGATTCGCGGACGGTCAGGATGAGCAGATCAACGCGGGGAATGATCTGCAAGCTATGAAAATGGCGGTCGAAAAGTATCCTAATCGTCGGATTATTGGCGTGCGCCGCGCCGGCTTACTCGATATGGGCTTCCGCCGTCCACCACGCGGTATCAGTAGTACCTGAGAGATCATCTGGAGCTCCTGGCTTCTTCCACCGCGACCGCGAGCAACACTTTGCTCCCATAACCTCACCACTCTCGACACGGGCGATAAGTCAATCGCCGCCCTGCTGATTCGAAGAAGGCCATCAATACGGCTTTCGGTTGTCCTCTCCCAGTTCTTGGTCCTATATTCCGCCCTGAGCCGAAGATTGTTCTCGACCCCGGCTCCGGGAGACTCCCATGTTCACGATTGGCAAGGAATTCCATCTGTTGCATGTCGTCGAAGATCTCGACGCGGTCGATGATTGGTATGACCGTATCTTTGCGGTGCGGCGTTTCGTGCGGAACTATATGCGCGCCGCCAAGCGCAAGGCGTCGCTCGTTCTGATCGCCGACTTCGTGATGGAGCCTGCGCAGCCCGTGAAGACCGATGGATGGGAAAGGTCAGCGCTCGGCAAGTTCTATAATCGGTATGGCCAGCGCTTCCACTCGATTGCATGGTACGTGAAGGATCTAGCGGAGACGGCGCGTGAACTGAATCGCCACCAGATCCGCATGTTCGATATGGTCGGTAATGCGGTGACCGAAGCGGTGAAGGGCGATGCCGTCTGGACTCATCCGCAGGATACACACGCCGGCTTCGAGTTTGCCGTGGCCCCGCGCTTCTTTATCGATCCGCGCCTGCAGCCCGGATGGTCGATCGAGTTCCATCGCGATCAACATCCGCTGGGGATCGAACGCGCTTCGCATATGACGGTTCTGTTTCGCAATCTCGATGACGCGCGCGGGATCTATCAGGAGGCTCTGGGTGGCAAGCTGATCCATCAGGAGAACTCCGATCACAGGCGCAGTCTCTTCTTCGCCGTGGGCGAGGATTCGATTATCGAAGCAGCGCAGCCACTTTCTGCCTCAAGTCCCGAGGGTAAGGATCTCGAACAGGCAGGGGAGGGGATCTACTCGGTCACCTTCAAGACCAGAAACCTGGCGCGTGCTGCGGGCCATCTGCGCGAACATAAGCAGCGTATCGAGGAGCACGGCGCGAACGGATTCTTTATCAATCGCGACGATGCGTTCGGGATGATGATCGGCTTCACTGATCGCGCTATTCCCGGCGATCCACGCGTTTAAGCGCGCAGCGATGATCTCGATCACTGCTCGGGATCGATCCCGTACTTCGCAATCTTCGCATAGAGCTGTTTGCGCGAAACGGCCAGGATCTGCGCCGCGCGGCTCTTGTTGCCGCCCACCATGTGGAGCGCCCGTTGAATCAGCTCGCGTTCTGCCTCGTTGATACTCATCACGGGGAGATGGCTCTGGCCTGCGTGAGTCATCGTTCGTTGCGGCGAGACGATCGAGGTCGGCAGATCTTTGCGAGTAATCAGCAGCGATGTTCCGAAGGTGAAGGCCGACTCGATAGCGCCCGCCAACTCGCGGACATTCCCCGGCCAGCTATGGCGCAGGAGCGCCTCCAAGGCCTCGTGCTCGACTCCTTCGACGGGCGGGACCCGCTTCGAGCTCTCGTTGAACAGACGGATGAAATGCCTCACCAGCAGCTCGATGTCGGCGATACGCTCGCGCAACGGCGGCGTGTTGAGAGTGTTCGCGTTGAGCCGGTAGTAGAGATCGCGTCGGAGTCGTCCTTCGGCGCAGGCCTGTTCCGGGTCGCGATTCGTCGAAGCGATCACGCGCACATTCACCGGTAGCTCGCGCGTTGCGCCCACCGGACGCACGGCCTTTTCCTGCAGGACGCGCAGCAGCTTGCTCTGCGTCTCGATCGCCATCTCGGTGATTTCGTCGAGGAAGAGCGTTCCGCCCTCGGCCGAGCGGAAGAGCCCTGCGTAATCGGCGTTGGCTCCACTGAAAGCTCCACGGCGATATCCGAACAGCTCCGCTTCGATCAATTCACGGGGCAGGGCGGCGCAGTTGAGTGCAACGAAGGGACCTTTTCCTTGCGGACCGCATTCGTGCAGGGCGCGCGCGATCAACTCCTTGCCGGTCCCCGTCTCTCCGACTACCAGCACCATCGCGCGCGAGTTGGCCGCGGCGCTGATTCGCCGGTAGAGGCGACGCATCACTTCAGTGCCACCGACGATTCCGTGAAAGTAGCTCCGATCTTCCGGAGCGACCGCATTAACCTGCTGCTCGAGCTCCGCGATCTGCGTTGCGGCCAGTGCCGAATAGGCGCCGAAGTAGCTCTGGGCCAACGCGATTATCCGGATATGGCTGAGCTTGTCGAAGACCTGGTAGAGATGCGGCCCCGCATCGGGCGGAAACGAGCGCGTCGCGCTCTCCTCGAACAGATGCATCGAGACGACCAATTCCGCAAACGGCACGCGAGACTTGGCAAGCTCCGTACCGGTCGCGCGAATCGCTTCGACGAAACGCCCGATATCCTTCTCGAGCAGCGCCTGTAGCGTCGCTTCGAGTTCGCCACCGAAAAGACGTTTGAAGTCGAAATCCGATAGTCCCCGCGCCGGTCCGAAATGCAGCGCATAGAGCTGCATCCAGTCTTCGAGCACCTGATCACGGCGCTCGCGGATAGTTTCGAGAACCGGTTGCAGCTCATTGAGCTCTTCCTCCCAAAGCAGATGGAAATGCTCGGGCGTCCCTTTCATGGGAGCTGTAACGCGGCTGCCGGACGGATCTGACATAGAAGAAAATCTTATCATACCCGCATCGAATAGTTAGCTCTGCTGGCACAGGCGTTGCTGATTTCTCCCCGTGGCTCGAAGGGAGCAGAGGAGGTTTCAATGCTTGTACGACGTATGATGCAGAAGACCTGGGCGGGGCTGGGTTACGGAAGCGCGGTTGGCCTTTTGGTCTTGACGGCAATCACCATCCAGTCGAAGCCTGCGATGGCCGGTGACTCAGGGTCGAGCACCTTGATTCTCAATCGTCTGGACCAACTCGAGCGTCAGAACGCCGAGTTGCGGGCGGAGATTAGCCAACTCCGCCAGACCGTAAACAACAACACGCAAAAGGCCTCCGAGGCGCAGGCTTCCGCCGCCCAAGCCCAAGCTCAAATCGTCTCATACAAAGAGCAGAAATCGACCTCGCGCGACGTTCAGGTGGGTCTCCGCACCGGTTACTCTGACTCCCCGTATGCGATGCCCGGTGGCTACTTTTACGGCGCGTATCTCAGCGATCGTCTCCTGACCGAGGAAGACGGTGTTCCTTACGGTACCGTCACCGGTGAGTTGATGGCGGGCGCGGTGCTTGGCAATAACGCGATGACCAATGCGAATCTAGCAGGACAATTGGCTGGTACATGGGCCAAAACATCGCTGACGACCGTCGAAATTCAGCCCACACTGCAATATCACGCGGATCTTAAGAGCATGGGATTGCCCCAATTGGCGATGCTCGATCCTTACGCGCTGGCGGGTCCCGGCTTCTGGATCAGCTTGATGAGTACTCCAGTCGTCGTGAAAGGAGATGTCCCCGGAGCCGGCTATAAGCACGAAGACGCGAACTTCGAGCCGGGTGGCGTCTTCGGTTTCGGTACCAATCTGAAGCTCGGCAAGGTGCTGGAGAGCCGACCGATTCAGGGTGTGCTCGACCGGAGCCAGGTTGGCGCGGAGTGGCGTTACAACATGCTGGCTAACGGCGAAGGCTACAACCAATACACGGGGACGGTCGCTTTCGGCTTCTAAGGTTTACCATCGCATAAACCAACCCGGGTTTTCCCTCATCGGAACACCCGGGTTTTTCATTTTCATGGCTGACAAGTGATGTGACTAACAAAGTCGAGCGGCGCGAAAGGATACTACTCAGTGTGTCCTCGGTGTTACCGAAGGATACAATCCGGATAACCAGTCTATCAAAGCATCAAAGCGACCTGACAGACTCGTCTGATCGCTTTGAGGTTCGTAAGAGCGCTCGTGCTGTTAAAGCTGTTCAGGTCGAACGGCGTCGAGTAGTGGAGTCGAGCGATAGCGGCGGATGACCAACGCCACCAGCGCCACAGCGCCGATCGGCATCAGCAGGAGCAGAATCGTCGTGAGGTAGAAGGCGTGGAGGACGGATGCGCTCGATGACGCGAAGCATACAGCACAGGCGAGGCTCCGGCGTGGCAGGGCAAGCAGCTCCAGCAGGAGCAGGCCGGCTAGCGAGAACCTACGGTTTAAGGGATTAGGAAAAATATACGAGGACATAAAGCACCGGCCATATGGCCACAACGAAAGTCCAATAAAGCGCGCAAGCTTCGACCCCGCCGATAGTCGCGGTAGCGTAGCTTCCCGCCCGGGCTCGAATTGTGACGATCATGAGTGCGATCAAGCCGCCGAGGACATGCAGCCCGTGCACACTGATAATCGTGGTGAAGAGACCACCATACACGCCCTGACTGACGCGCAGTCCGTGTGCGATTAGCCGCATCCACTCGACACCCTGAACCAGCAGAAAGACACCGCCGAGGATCGCCGTAAGGCGAATTCGGCTCACGAAGTTGTGTACCTGCCGATGCTGCGCAGCTTT
>Ga0335069_10011622_pt1 | contig 12408 bp, 10 predicted proteins | sample Lox_Sample_11_FD_206714 | JGI IMG/M metagenome (GOLD analysis project Ga0335069, IMG submission 206714) | Soil microbial communities from Loxahatchee National Wildlife Refuge, Florida, United States - Lox_Sample_1.1 | ecosystem: Environmental > Terrestrial > Soil > Wetlands | place: USA...
CTCGGCAAGATAAGCTGCGAGGTCCCCAGGATTGAAGCCGAAAGTCCAGGGTTCGCCGTATGAATTGACGCGGGCCAGTAACTGCCTAGCTTTGTAAAACCGTTCGGGTTCTTCAAGCACCGCGCGGTCCACGTACGTGAACAACAACACGTTGCCATTCGCAGTTTGCCGGACCTGACGCAGCACGCTATCGATGGCCTCCGGCGCAAGGTAATTCGTAACACCTTCCCAAATGAAGCAGGCCGGTTGGCTATGGTCGAACCCGGCCCGATTCAAAACCTCCGCGATCGATTGCCGGTTGAAATCAATCACCACATAGCGGACTCGTTCCGACGCCACGTCCGCCAATAACGCCTGCTTGACCAGAGAAGTCTCCGGGTGGTCCAGTTCGAAAACCTTGACGCGGCGAGCGGCCGCAAGACGGTGCGCACGCGTATCGAACCCGGCGCCCAACAGCACCAGTTGCGTCGCAGTCGCGAGTGCCTCCGAGGCCTCATCGTCGATCCACTTGGTGCGTGCGATACCTCCGGCCCGTGCGCCCGGAATGGAACGATCCAGCAGCTTCTCCGCGGTCCATCGGCCACCAGGGATCCGGGCCACACCGTAGAGCCATCGCCGATATCCCTGAAGAAACAGGTGTGCGTACGGGTCGGTGAACAGTCGCGAATCGGCAGGCCGCAACGATTCGAGCGCGCGGAACAGCGCCATGTATTCTGCTGTACGACTGGCCCGGTCTTTCACGAGGAGCTACGTCAGCCGCGCCCGGACCTTCTCGCTCAGCGCCTTGCCATCTACGCGCTTACCTGTCAGCTTAGCCTGGACCGCTTTCATCACTACGCCCATCTGCTTCTGCGCCGTTATGCCCGTTTCCGCCAGCGCCGCCGCGATTGCAGCCTCGATCTCCTCCTCGCTCGCGCCAGCCGGCATATACGATTCCACCAGCTTCAGCTCTGCTTCTTCTTTCACTGCCAGCTCCTCGCGCCCGCCCTTGCGAAACATGTCCGCCGCCTCACGCCGTTGCTTGATCAGCGTGTTCAAAACCTGCAATTCGCTCGATTCATCGAGCGGCTTCATCGAATCGATTTCGTGCTTTTTCAGGGCCGCTTTGATCAGCCGGATCGCCCCCAGCCGCTGCTCGTCCTTGGCGCGCATCGCCGCCACCATATCGCTCTGAATCCTGTCGAGTAAAGGCATCGCGTTTGCTATCCTCTTATTTAACCCCTCTCATGTATATCAAGAAACAACGCTTACTGACACCCGGCCCCACACCGCTGCTGCCCCAGGCCCTCCACGCCATGATGGGGTCGGACATTCATCATCGCACCGAGGACTTCCGCAACCTGTACCGCCAGGTTCTGGCGGACCTGAAAGAAGTTATGGGCACGTCGAACGACGTGCTGGCGCTGGTGGCCTCCGGCACCGGCGCGATGGAAGCCTCTGTCGCCAATCTCTTCTCTCCGGGTGACCGCGTGATCGTCTGTACTGCCGGAAAATTCGGCGAACGCTGGGTGGAAATCGTCAAAGCCTTCGGCTTGGACGCCGTCGTGCTTCAGGAAGAATACGGATCGTCAGTCAGCGCTCAGCGCCTGGCCGACAGTTTGAAGTCAGAAAAGAACGTCCGCGGTGTTTTCGTGCAGGCTTCGGAAACATCCACCGGCGCTTCGCATGATGTGAAAGCCATGGGCGAAGCGGTCAAGAAGACCGACGCGATCTTCGTGGTCGATGCGATCACCGGACTCGGGACACAGCCTTTGAATATCGATGGCTGGGGCCTCGACGTCGTGATCGGTGGCTCGCAGAAAGCCTTCATGGTTCCTCCCGGCGTTGCCTTCATGTCGATCAGTCCTAAGGCTTGGGCCTTCGCCGAAACCTCGAAGCTCCCGCGCTACTACTTCAATCTCAAGAAGGAAAAGAAGAACGCGGCGAACGGCGAATCGAGCTGGACTCCGGCGACTTCACTCCTGCTGGCGCTGGCCGAAGCCTTGAAGTACGTCAAATCCATCGGTATGGACAAGCTTGTCGCCAATGCCCAGATGCTCGCCGCCGCAACTCGAAGCGCTGTCACCACGTTGGGCCTGGAACTGTTCTCGCCTCAAGCGCCGAGTTCGTCCGTCACCGCTGTGAAAGCCCCTAAAGGCCTGGACTCCGGCGTAATCGTGAAGGAGTACCGCAGCCGATTCGGGTCCATCATCGCCAACGGCCAAGGCTCCATGAAAGGGCAGATCTTCCGAATCGCGCATTTGGGATATTTCGACTTTCCCGATTTGTTCGCCGTGATCGCGGAACTCGAGATTATCCTCGCCGCCAACTCAATTCCGGTGAAGTTTGGAACTGGGGTAGCGGCAGTTCAAAATGCTTACGCCGAGGCAGCATTAGCCAAGGAAACGGCGACCGCTTGACCACATAACACATGCAGATCCTGATTGCCGAATCGCTGGCTGCCGCGGCATTGAAGCTCCTCCGGGACCAGCCAGGTTGGGAAGTCATCGTATCCAATCCGAAGGAGTACACCGCACATCTTGCGACCACGGACGCATTGATCGTCCGTAGCGCCGTCCGAGTTGACGCCTCGGTCATCGCCCAAGCTCCAAAGCTGCGGTTGATCGGCCGGGCCGGCGTCGGTGTCGATAACATCGAGCTCCCAGCCGCCACCGCCGCCGGGATCCTGGTGATGAACACGCCAGGTGGCAACGCGATTTCGGTGGCCGAGCACACCATCGCGCTGATGTTGTCGCTGGCGCGATCTATCCCGAACGCCAGTGCGTCCATCAAATCGGGCAAGTGGGAAAAGCGAAAGTTCCTCGGCACGGAGCTTCGCGGTAAGACCTTGGGTATCGTGGGCTTGGGTAGCATTGGCCGCGAAGTCGTAAAGCGTGCAGCAGCTTTCGAGATGCGCATCATCGCCACCGACCCTTATGTCCATTCGCAAACCGCAAAAGACGTGGGTGTGGAACTGGTTGCCTTGCCATCGCTCTACTCTGAAAGCGACTACATCACCCTGCATACAGCGCTCACCCCTGAGTCGTTCCGCATGTTGTCGCGCGATGCCTTCGCGCGCATGAAGCGCGGCGTGCGGATCATCAATTGCGCTCGAGGCGAATTGATCGATCAGGAGGCCCTCAGGGAGGCCCTTGCTTCCGGAAAGGTCGGGGGCGCGGCGCTCGATGTCTTCGAAACCGAACCGCCCGCGCCGGGCGATCCGTTGGTCGCCATGGAAAAACTGGTTGCCACCCCACATATCGGGGGCTCGACGGAAGAGGCCCAGGAAATCGTCGGCGTCCGGATCGCCGAACAGATCGTCGAGTACCTGCAAAACGGCGTTGCCTTGAATGCCGTAAACATGCCGGCTCTCACCCCCGAGCAGTACAAAACGCTAGGGCCCTACAGCCAGCTCGCTGAGCGCCTGGGGAATTTTGCTTCCTATGTTTCGAGCGGAAATCCCAAGACCGTCCGAGTGCTCTATTTCGGCAAGATCGCCGAATTGAATACACACCTGGTTCGCAACGCTGGATTGGCCGGCGTCCTGCATCGTTCTCTGGCAAACAAAGCGAACGCGATTAACGCTATGCAGATTGCCGGTGACCGCGGCCTGACCGTAGCCGAACGTCACGACAAGCGCACCGCTCATACCGATACAGTGCGGTTGGAACTCGAAAGCGATATGGGTGTGACCTCAGTGGAGGGCGCGGTTGTCCTGGATCGTCCGCGGCTGATCCAGATCGATGGAATCTACTGCGAAGCGCCTCTCGATGGCAACCTGACGTTCCTCAAGAACCAGGACGTCCCAGGAGTGATCGGCTATATCGGCGATGTGCTCGGCAAGAACGGCATCAACATAGCGACCTTTTCGCTCGGCCGCCGCAATGCCGGAGCCGAGGCCGTCTCCGTGATTCAAACCGACCAACCCGTGCCGGAGAACGTGCTCGCCCAGCTCCTCGAGAACTCCGCGGTAAAAATGGCCCGTTCTGTCCAGTTCACCAGCTAGTGTCCTCGTTCCTGAGCGGCGATCGCGTCTCCGACCGAGCAGGTCTTCGACCTGCGCGACGTGATCACGAGCGCGCGGTGACGCATTGTGCTACTTTTGTGTGTTTCGCGTTGCAGTTTTCCTAACCTGCTTGCCTCCAGCGCGTTATAAGCGCAAAAGGCCCCCTTCCGGCCTACGAAAATTTACGATGCGTCACCCTCTTTTTGACTCTTGAGAATTCGCTCGCCCGTAGTCGAAAAAAATTTTGCGACCGTTGTCACTCTCGCGAAGTGTGGCGGGCGTCTACGCCCGCAGCCGGCGTCCACCGTCGGCTTGCTTGGGGAAGCTGTTTATGATTCACTCGCGACTAACCCCTGTACTACTTCTCCTTCGAAAACAGGCTCTTACATCTCACTTTCCTATTGCTTGTTCCAAAGGGTGTGCTACCATGAAAGAGCTTCATGGATTCCGTCCGTATAGCACCACTAAATCCCCCAAAACGGAGTTAACGACACCACAGAATGAGTTTTACAGTCTTCCTCGGCAATTTGCCTGTGTGGGTGACCAAGGACGATATCAAGTCTTGGCTCAACGCAGAAAACCTTGTGTTCGATGACGTGAAGGTCATCCGCAACCCCGAGACCCAAGAGTCCAAGGGTTTCGCGTTTATCGACACTCCCAACTCGGAAGAGATGAACCTGATCATCCGCCGATTCGACCGTGCACCCCTGGAAGACCGTCTGCTCCGAGCCAATCAGGCTCAGCCGCCGAAATCGAAGGGACAACAAGTCGCCGGTCCGGCTGGACAGGTCGCTCGCACCAGTGCCGTTCCGCCTCGGCGTGAACGCGGTGGCAGGAAACATAAACGCCCGGCCAACCAGAATTCTCCGCAAGGTCCGCATAGCGCCTTCGCCGAAGAATTAGCCAAAGCTCTTTAATTTTTCGCCAGCCTCGGCTGTATACCGCGCTAGGTCTCTCTCCTCTTTTCGATCCTCCGTACTAAGTCAAGTAATTCAAACATCGTTCGCATTATCAGTGCTATACTCAATGGCGCACCACGTAGTTGTGTCTCTTGGGAATTGAATCCGCTCGTTGGGGGGTGGTTTCGTGGATAGTCTCCTAATTATTCGTATCGCTTTTATACTGCTGCTCACGCTAGCCGCCTGGGTTTTAAAACCATTTAATCTTGCGGACGGTTTTGCGGCAGGCGTCGGCCTGGCCTTCGGTGTTCTCATTGTTGTTTTTGAAATCCAGGTTCGGAAAACTACGCTCAAACGCCTGTTCGGCGCGGCTTTCGGATCGTTGCTTGGAATCATCGGCGCTTATTTGATCTCGCTGATCCTGGATCGTGCTCTGCCCGAACACTCCACCACGCTCGCCTTCATTCAGCTGTTGTTGCTCCTCTGGATGGGATATGTGGGTTTGACCGTCGGAGCGAGCAAGGGCGAAATGCTGAATCTCGGCGCCCTGGGCGGATTGTTTGGAGGCGAACAAACCTCCAGCCAGTCGTTCAAAATCCTCGATACCAGCGTGATCATCGACGGCCGAATTGCCGACATCGTTGAAACCGGTTTCTTGGACGGAACGCTGGTCATTCCGCAGTTCGTTCTTCGCGAGTTGCAACTGGTGGCCGACTCCGCCGATTCATTGAAACGCAATCGCGGCCGCCGCGGTCTCGATATCTTACAGCGAATCCAGAAGATGACTCAGCTCAACGTGCAGATCCTCGAGGACGACTTTCCGAACGTTCACGAAGTTGACATGAAGCTGATCGAGCTGGCCAAGGTTTACAACTGCAAGATCGTCACTAACGATTTCAACCTGAATAAGGTCGCTCAGCTCCATGGTGTCGAAGTCTTGAATATCAATGAACTGGCCAACGCTCTCAAACCGATCGTGCTCCCTGGCGAGACCATGCGTGTGTTCATTCTCAAGGAAGGGAAGGAATACAATCAGGGTGTCGCCTATCTTGACGACGGTACGATGGTGGTTGTAGACAACGCCAAGAAGATGATCTCGCGTACGATCGATATATCTGTGACTAGCGTTTTGCAGACGACGGCTGGAAAAATGATCTTCGGCCGGTTTGACGATCGAGTACACGCTGTACATGACAAGCATTCCGAGCGGCACAGCGCGCCGCGGGAAAATCCATCGAATACGCCCGCGTCTGAAACGCGAGGCTCGGGTGTTACCGCCGCCAGTTGACGAGTAGAAGATGAAAGTTTCCGTGATCCTCCCGGCCGCGGGCCTGGGAACGCGAATGGGACGAGCTGTCCCCGAGAAAGCCGGAACCAGCCGCAAGCAGTTCATGCTGCTCGAAGGCTCGCCGATTCTGCTGCATACCATCCGCAAGTTTGTTTCCTCGCCCTCGGTATCCGAAATCGTTGTCGCCTTGCGTGGCGAAGACATCGAGTGGGTCCGCGAGTTACTGCAGAAGGAGAAGTTTCAAAAGCCGGTCCGACTGGTGGAAGGCGGCGATACCCGGCAGCAATCCGTGGAGAACGCTTTGGCGACCCTGGGGCCCGGCACGCAACTGGTTGCGGTCCACGACGCTGTGCGGCCGTTCATAGAGCTATCCGTTCTTGAGAAAGTCTTCGAAGAAGCGGATCAGAACGGTGCGGCAATCGTCGGAATAGTTCCAGTCGATACGGTGAAGCAGGTCCATCGGAACAAAATCCGCCAGACCATCCCGCGCGAGCGCTTAATTCTGGCTCAAACTCCGCAAGTCTTCCGTTTTGATCTGCTGCAGCAGGCGTTCGCCAAGGCTCGGGAGGATAGTTTCACGGGAACCGACGAGTCCAGCCTGGTAGAGCGCCTGGAACAGGTGGAAGTCAGCGTCGTTCCCGGTAGCGACCGCAATATCAAGATCACCAAGCCGTCGGACATCGATCTCGCCAGGCTTTTTCTCGCCGAGGAGATGGGCGACCGGGTATCTCCTTGAGCATTGTTCGCGTCGGGCAGGGCTGGGATGTTCACCGCATTGCCCCAGGCCTGCCGTTGATTCTGGGCGGCGTCACGATCCCCGCGGACTTCGGCTTTGAAGGACACTCCGATGCCGACGTTCTCTCGCATGCGATCACCGACGCGCTCCTCGGCGCGGCCGCTCTGGGCGACATCGGCATGCACTTCCCGGACACCGATCCGCGTTGGAAAGGCGCCGGCAGTCTGATGTTTCTCCGCCACGCCCGGGATCTGGCAGCCCAAAGGGGATACACCATCGTCAATGTGGATTCGACCGTGATTCTCGAACGGCCAAAGCTCAAGGACTTCCGCACGCAAATCCGGGAAAAGCTGGCGGACACGCTGGGTTTAGAACTGGATCGAGTTTCAGTGAAGTTCAAGACTGCTGAAAAGGTCGGCCCTGTCGGCGAAGGCCGTTCCGCCGAAGCCCAGGCCGTAGTTACGCTTTCCCAAACAGCCTAGTCCACCATCAAACTCCTTTCTTAGTTCACCTAAAGTTGTGGAGCAGACCCCCAGGTCTGCGCACACGCCCCCATCCCGCTGGCTCACTTGGAGTCGCGCTATTTCTTCCGGTACATCGTCAACGAGATTCCCGTGCCGTCGCTGGATACCGGCGCCAACGTGTTCCCCACAGCCTCCAGTTCCGCGATTCTCTTCGCGGGTATTGAGCTATCGGTAATCAGAACGCCGCCGTGCGACATCATTTCCGTAATGTTCCGCAGTGCCAGCGTCTGCTCGAATGAGTTGTAGTAACTCAGCACATTACACGCTACGGCGAGATCGAATCCTGATGCCGCAGCTTCCCGGGTTTGGACGATGATGTTGAGCTCCTCAACGCTGATCCGGGCAAGATATTGCGGCTTTACTGCGACGGCTCGAAACTCAACGCCCGCCTGGAAACTCGAGGGCGTTGCAGGCGTCGCGATCGTCTCGCCAAAATGCTGCCAGAATCGTTGAGCGCGGAAGGCCAATCGCCTGACGCCTGCCGCGCAAGTTGAATTGTGTAATGCTGGCCGGCGCGGGCTTTCGCGGTCCGCAAGTGCCCTAGCACGTACGGATTCATATCGATCGCCGCGACTTGGGCATCGGTGGCCTGAGCTCCGGCCTGCCGCAACACAGCCTCGAGCACGGCAAACGGCGGGATGCTCTGTGGCGGACCAGAATCATATCCAGGCCCCTCGCCTGCGATACTGAGCCCAGAACCGATCACCGCGACCCGGCGAATGTGCGCGGGCAGGGCATTGGTGCTCTGAAGCGCATGGAGCGCTTCCGACACCGCGAAGTTGGTCAACAATGAGTTTTCGGGGGAGATGCCATCATCGGAGTACGGTCGGCCTTCAGCGTGCGAATGCTGTCCGGCGCCGTCTTCGATGGCGTAGCGCCGAAGATTTCCGGCGAGAAACGCCCGCAACTCCTCTTCGCTCACCCGGCGGTGGCGTAGAAAGTCCAGAGCCAGACGAAGACGTTCGTTGTCATTCTGATCGAGCGCCTCGATAAAAGCATCCAAGCGCGCCCGAGCCGTTCCGGTCAGGTCACCCGCCCGGTTGACCGCGTCAGCCGCCTTGGCCAGGCGTGGCAGCGCGGTGAAGGAATTGCCGAACACCATGAGCGCACTGAGCGAGTCCTCAATCCCGTGGTCGATCCGGCCACGAATCGCGATATCTTCATCCCAGACCCAACGATTCCAGGTAGTCGCATCGTCGACGTCTGGGAGCTTGTCGGTCGATGCGTTGAAGCTCGCGATCAACGGCTGCACGTCCTGCCATCGCAAGAAGTGCGGCGGATCCGACAGCGCCAGCGTCCAGCCGCTCAGCAGTAAGATAGCGCAGGCAATCGAGCGCATAGCTGCGCTCACACTAACGTCCGTCCGGCCAGTCTCTCCAGAACCCGCAGCGGCGACCGGTTCGGATCCTTCATTGCGCTCACCGGCAGATAGAACGTCTGCTCAAAGGCGAATTGGCCCGACATCGCCGCGTGCGACACAGAATCGGTGTAGCACGCCCACGTCGCACCCGGTGGAAAGGCAATCTCCGACTGCGCGACCTCGTCCTGATACTTTTGATCGGCCTTCATTCGGTCATGAATCCCGAGCATGAAGTGATCGTAGGGTGTTCGCGTCGACTTCACCACCCGCAACAACTGCAACACCGCCGACGAACCGGGCAGCGGAGCACGAATCGCGGGAAAGAATCGCGCGGCCGCCTGCTCGAATGGTTCTCCGACACGCCAGATACGGGATGCTTGCGGATTCACGTTCGTGAACACGCGCAGGATCCGCACGCCCTGCATCGGCCGCGACGGAAATGCATCCACGTGCAGCCTGGTATCATCCTTGCGCCAGGACGTCGCGCGGCCGGCTACTTCCGCCGGACGAAAGCTTGTGAATCCCGGCTTCAGATGATCGCGGTAGCCGGGGCAAAGCCTTCTGAGCAACTCTGACGCGCTCGTGTAGTACCGCTGCAGCATCGCTAGCAAGCTCGCGCGATCCGTGCCCTGACAACTGGTGCCGCCCAAAGCTCCCGATCCCGGCCGGAAACTGATATTCTTCGATTTCCCGTCCAGGCAATCCGCCGACAGGAATCGCCGCTCGTTTTCCGACAGCTCGAAATTCAGCTTCGGCGCGAATAGAATGCTGCCCGATTCCAGCGCATCAGCCGTTTTCGAGACCATTTTCTCAGAGAACGGCCCTGGCCACGACGTAATGTCCAGCGTCTCCAGAACTTCCAACCCGATGTTATTCCTCAAACCCGCCATTCTGATGGCAGCCGAACCCTAATGTCAAGGCTGTGGTTCTAGGCGAATTGGGGGATATGTTCATCGGGCAACTTGTTATAAAATCGGAGGCGTATGCTCGTCCGCCTGATGGCCGTGCTTGTGTGTCTTGTCGCGCTTGCCACCTTGGCGATGGCGCAGCCAACCTACTCCGACGACGTCGCCAAGATTTATCAGGCCAAGTGTCAGATCTGCCATCGCGACGGCGATGTCGCGCCCTTCGCCTTGAACAACTACGACGACGCCTTCACCTGGGCCTTCGATACCTACCGCGTAGTCACCAGAGGCGAGATGCCGCCCTGGAAACCGGTAGCGGGATACGGCGATTTCCGAGGGAATTACGCCCTCACTCCCGAAGAACGGCAGACCATCCTGGACTGGATTCTAAATGGCCTTGCACCGGGCGATGGCACGAACACTCCACCGCCTCCCACAAATTCGAGCGTTTGGGGTTTGGGCGAGCCGGACGTCACGCTGACGGTTCCGCGGAGCTACACTCCGCCAATGGGAACGGATGTTTATCGCTGCTTCGTTCTTCCGCCCACTGGATTCAACCAGGATACTTATCTGAGTGCAATCGATGTTCGTCCCGGCGACCGTCAAATTGTCCACCACGTCCTGCTCTTCACCGATACGACTGGAACCGCGGCTAAGATGGACGGCCAGGACGGCAATCCCGGCTACGATTGTTTCGGCGGCTCCGGTATCCCCGTCGATACCACGAACATCTTTGCTTCGCTCGACGCCTTGGGCGGAATCGCCGGTTGGGCTCCTGGCACGCGCCCGTACTTCCTTCCGGACGGTATCGGGATTTTGATCCCCAATAACGGCCGAATCGTAATGCAGGTCCACTATCATCCATTCGGCGTGACCGGACCCGACCAAACTCAAATTGGTTTGTATAAGATGCGCACACAGGTGCAAAAGCGTCTGTACAACATCCCGGTTGTGAACACGAGCTTCAAAGTTCCGCCCAATACCGTTCAGGACGTGACCGCCGTGTTCCCGCCAACACCTTTACCGCTTAGCGCCAAAGCCATCTTGATATTCCCGCACATGCATCTCTTGGGCAAAAAAATCAAGGCGGACCTCATCGACAGCAGCGGAAAAGTTACGCCTCTGATCTACGAAGACAATTGGGACTTCAACTGGCAGGGCGCATACACGTTCACCAACCAGATTCCGATCCCCAACTATTCGCAGGTCAAAGTGACCTGCACTTTCGATAACACGGCGAACAATCCCAAGAACCCCAACGATCCGATCGTTGCCGTCGGTTGGGGTGAACGCACAACGGACGAGATGTGTGTCGGATTTGTCGGAGTCACTCTCGACGTCGATCCCTTCACGATCCTAAGAAATATTCAGCCCAACCAGTAGCCACTTGCAAATAACTGCGAAGAAGCCGCGCGGCCCAAAGAGTCTTCCTGTCCTCGGAAGTCTGCCTGCCTTTCGGTCGAAGCCGATCGAGTTTCTAATGGAGGCCGCCAAGCGATACGGAGACCTTCCGTACTTTAGACTTGGTCCCTATCACGCCTACCTGGTGAATCATCCGGACTACGTGCGCGAAATCCTGGTCACCAACCAAGGCAACTTCACCAAGAGCCGCGCACTGCAGCGCGCCAAGGTTCTGCTCGGCGAAGGACTGTTGACCAGCGAAGGCCAGTTTCATCTGCGCCAGCGGCGCTTGGTCCAGCCTGCGTTTCATCGGGAACGGCTGGCAGGCTACGCATCGGTGATGATCGAGTATGCCGCACGCCTGCGCGATCGCTGGACTCCGGGAAGTGCCGTCGATGTGTCGGATGAAATGATGCGGCTGACGCTGGCCGTCGTGGGCAAGACTCTGTTCAGCGCCGACGTGGAATCCGAAGCATCCGAAATCGGCGAAGCGCTTACCACCGTTCTGAAAATGTTCCGGATGCTGATGCTGCCGTTCTCGGAGTACCTCGAGAAGTTGCCCCTGCCGTCCATCCGGCGTTTCGAGAAAGCCCGAGCGCGCCTCGACCAGACGATCTACAAACTGATTCGCGAAAGGCGCGAAAGCGGCAAAGATGCGGGCGATCTGCTTTCTATGCTGCTGCTCGCCCAGGACGAAGAGGGCGGCGGATCGATGACCGACACGCAGGTTCGCGACGAGGCGTTGACGCTCTTTCTCGCCGGGCATGAAACCACCGCGAACGCGCTCACCTGGACCTGGTATCTGTTGTCCCAAAATCCCGACTGCGAATCGCGTCTGCATCAGGAACTCGACTCTGTTCTGAAAGGGCGGACGCCCGAAATGGCCGACCTTCCTCAACTTCGCTACACGGAGATGGTTTTCGCCGAAGCGATGCGCCTGTATCCACCCGCCTGGGCGATTGGCCGCATGTCGAAAGAGCCTTTCGAACTTGGCGGCGTCCAGATTGCTGCGAAATCGATCTGCATTGTAAGCCCGTATGTGACGCAACGCGATCCGCGATGGTTCCCGGATCCCGATCGATTCGATCCCGAGCGTTGGACTCCCGAAGCACGAGAAGCACGCCCGAAGTTTTCCTATTTCCCATTCGGCGGTGGCGCGCGACTGTGCATTGGCGAACGGTTTGCGTGGATGGAAGGAGTTCTAGTCCTGGCAACGCTAGCGCAGAATTGGAGATTGAAGCTGGATCACGCTCAGCGCGTACGTCCGCTTCCTTTGATCACCCTGCGCAGTAAGTACGGCATGAAGATGC
>Ga0335069_10011623_pt1 | contig 12407 bp, 8 predicted proteins | sample Lox_Sample_11_FD_206714 | JGI IMG/M metagenome (GOLD analysis project Ga0335069, IMG submission 206714) | Soil microbial communities from Loxahatchee National Wildlife Refuge, Florida, United States - Lox_Sample_1.1 | ecosystem: Environmental > Terrestrial > Soil > Wetlands | place: USA: Florida...
ACTGCAACGCGGCGATGGTCGCGCTGGAGCCGGTCCTGAGCGAAGCCGAGCAGACCCGCGCCGAAGCGGAGCTCGTTGCTGCGGGCAAGGGGCGTGTGCGTCACGCGGGTCGCTCGGACGAGGCGAGTTTACGCGAGCTGATCGAGCGGCACCTGCGCTTCACCGGAAGCACGTATGCACTCACGGTGCTCGACGACTGGGAAACCCATCGCGCCAAGTTCGTCAAGGTGTTCCCGCACGAGTATCGCCGTGCGCTCACCGAGATGTACGCGGCGGAGGCGGCGACCAAAGCCGCCGCGCCGCAACCGAAGCAGAGGGCAGCGGCGTGAGCGGCAAGGCTCGACGAACGGCGAGCGATCGCGAATGGCGGCGTGAGCGGCGAGCCCCAATGGAGACGGAAGCGTAAATGGGCAAGATAACCGGCTTCATGGAACTCAGGCGCGTCCCCGAGACGACGCTGCCGATCGCCGAGCGCGTGCGCAACTCGCGCGAGTTCATCCTCGCGTTGACCAACGACGAGGCATCGACGCAGGGCGCCCGCTGCATGGACTGCGGAATCCCGTTCTGTCAGACGGGCTGCCCGGTCAACAACGTCATTCCGGACTGGAACGACCTCGTCTATCGCCACCAATGGCGCGCGGCGCTCGACGTGCTCCACTCGACGAACAACTTTCCGGAGTTCACCGGGCGGATCTGTCCGGCGCCGTGCGAAGCGGCGTGCACGCTCAACATCAACGACGATCCGGTTGGCATCAAGTCGATCGAGCATTTCATCGTCGACAAGGGCTGGGAGGAAGGCTGGGTCGAGCCGCGCCCGCCCGAGAGGAAGACGGGCAGGCGCGTGGCCGTGATCGGCTCGGGTCCCGCGGGTCTCGCCTGCGCGCAGCAGCTCGCTCGCGCGGGGCACGACGTCGTCGTGTACGAGAAGGAAGACCGAATCGGCGGGCTGCTCCGTTACGGCATTCCCGACTTCAAGATGGAGAAGCAACTGATCGACCGGCGAATGGCACAGATGTCGATCGAAGGCGTCGAGTTTCGCCCCGGCGTGCACATCGGCAGGGATGTCGACGCCAAGGTGATCGCGGCCGAATACGACGCAGTCGTGATCGCCGCCGGCGCGGAGAAGCCACGCGACCTTCCGGTGCCGGGACGCGATCTCGGCGGGATTCACTTCGCGATGAACTTCCTGCCGCAGCAGAACAAAGTCGTCGCGGGCGACGCCGTCGCGGGGCAGATCGTGGCCACGGGCAAGCACGTCGTCGTGATCGGCGGTGGCGACACCGGCTCCGACTGCGTGGGCACGTCGATCCGGCAGGGGGCGAAATCGGTCACGCAATTCGAGCTTCTGCCGCAGCCTCCCGAGCAGGAGAACAAACCGCTCGTGTGGCCGTACTGGCCGGTGAAACTGCGCACGTCGTCGTCGCAGGAAGAGGGCTGCGATCGCGACTGGTCGGTCGCGACCAAGCGCTTCGAGGGACGCGACGGCGTCGTCGAGAAGCTGGTCGCCGTGCGGCTCGAGTGGCAGAAGGGCGGCGACGGACAGATGAAGATGGTCGAGGTGCCGGGAACGGAATTCACGATCAAGTCCGATCTCGTGCTCCTCGCGATGGGCTTCCTCGGGCCGGTGCAGCAGGGGCTGCTCGAGCAGCTCGGCGTGGCGAACGATGCGCGCAGCAACGTGCGCGCCAATGTCGACGACTACCGCACGTCGGTGCCGAAGGTCTTCGCCGCGGGAGACGCGCGTCGCGGGCAGTCGCTCGTCGTATGGGCGATCCGTGAGGGGCGCCAGTGCGCGCGTGCCGTCGATCTCGCGTTGATGGGCAGCACGGAGCTGCCGCGCTAGGGAGGCGCAGGGCCGAATGTCCGCGGTCGTCACGCTCGACCTCGAAGGCTGGCTTCCGGCGCTCACGGACGAGGAGCGCGAGCGTATCTCGCGCGCGCTCGAGGAAGGCAACGTCATTCGCCTCCCGCGCGTCGGCTTCGCGCTTGCCGAATCGGAGCGGCGTTTCCTGTCTCCGTCGTGGTCGGACGGCCGCGCGAAAAACATCAGTTTCGAAGGTGGGAGCCTGAAGGGCGCAGCCGGCGGCGACGCCGATCGCGCGGAACTTGCCGCGATGGTCGCGCGCTTCGCCGCGGCGGCCGCCGGCCTCGTCACCGCGCTCTTCCCGCGCTATGCGCCGTACGTCAAGCGCGCGAGAACGAGCTACCGGCCGCAGGGCGCGGTCGGGCGCGACGTCTCGTGGCGCAAGGACGATTCACGCCTGCATATCGACGCTTTCCCCTCGCGGCCGAACCGGGGCGAGCGCATCCTCCGTGTGTTCACCAACGTGAATCCGGACGAGGATCGGGTCTGGCGCGTCGGCGAGCCGTTCGAAGCCATGGCGAAGACGCTGCTGCCGCGGATTTCCGCTCCGCTTCCGGGCAGCGCGACGCTGCTCGCGGCGCTGCACGTGACGAAGGGTCGGCGCTCCGTCTACGACCATCTGATGCTCAACCTCCACGATCGCGCGAAGGCCGATCTCGACTACCAGCGCGACTGCCGCCAGGAGACCGTTCGCTTCCCTCCCGGGACGACGTGGATCTGCTTCTCCGACCAGGTGATGCACGCGGCGGTCTCGGGCCAGTACATGCTCGAGCAGACGATCCACCTGCCCGTGTCCGCGCTCTACGATCCGGCGCGCTCGCCGCTCGCGATTCTCGAGCGCCTCACCGGCCGCGCGCTCGTCGCGGCGCACTAGCCTCGCGCTGCGTTTCCTTCGCGTGCACGAGGAATCCGAGCCGACGCCCGCGCCGCCCGGCCTTGTCGCCGGCGCTCCGCGCCGTTACGCTCCGCCGATGCCTGCGCCCGACAACGACGTATTCCTGCGCGCGCTGCGCCGCGAGCCTACGCCCTACACGCCGGTGTGGCTGATGCGCCAGGCGGGGCGATACCTGCCCGAATACAACGCGACGCGGGCCAAGGCGGGCAGCTTTCTCGCGCTCGCGAAGACGCCGGCGCTCGCGGCGGAGGTCGCGCTGCAGCCGCTCGCGCGCTATCCGCTCGACGCGGCGATCCTGTTTTCCGACATCCTGACCGTCCCCGATGCCATGGGGCTCGGGCTGCACTTCGCCGAAGGCGAGGGTCCTCGCTTCGAGCGCACGACGGCCGACGCCGCCGCGATCGGACGCCTCGAAGCTCCGGACATGGCGAAGCTTCGCTACGTGTTCGACGCGCTTTCCGAGACCAAGCGCGCGCTCGCAGGCCGGGTGCCGCTGATCGGGTTCGCCGGCAGTCCGTTCACGCTCGCCTGCTACATGATCGAGGGCGGCAGCAGCGCCGACTTCGCCACGGTCAGACGGATCGCTTATCAGCGGCCGGACCTGCTGCATCGCCTGGTGGCGATCAACGCGCGTGCCGTGACCGCGTACCTCGACGAGCAGATCGCCGCAGGCGCCGACGCGCTGATGCTCTTCGATACGTGGGGTGGCGTGCTGTCGGCAGCGGCGTATCGGACGTTTTCGCTGGCGCCGATGCGCTCCGTGCTCGCGGCGCTCGCGCCTCTGCCCGATGGCAGACCGGTGCCGACGATCGTGTTCACGAAAGGCGGAGGCCAGTGGCTCGACGATATCGCGACTTGCGGCGCTTCGTGCGTCGGTGTCGACTGGACGACCGACCTTGCGGCTGCGCGCCGGCGCGTCGGCGCGCGTGTCGCGCTGCAGGGCAACCTCGATCCGCTGGTGCTTCTGACCGAACCGCCGGTCGTTGCGCGCGAGGCTGCAGCGGTGGTGCGTGCGGCGGGTCCCGGTCCCGGCCATGTCTTCAACCTCGGGCACGGAATCCTTCCGGCGACTCCGCCCGAGAACGTCGCGGCGCTGGTCGAGGCGGTGCATCGCGAATCGCTCGCGGCCCGCGCCGGTGCTTGATCTTCAGGTGCCACGGCCGCCGCTGCTGGGCAAATGGACGCAAACCCGCGCCACGCTTCGTTCTCCGGGCTCTTGACAACCGCCCCGACAGCCGTTCCTGGGGCCCAGTTATGCACACATCATGGGCGAAACGCGGGTTTTGACGGGCTCGCGCGGGCCCATGGCGAGCCGCTTGGCAATCGATTGAAAAGACGAACGTTTTGCAAGCGGGCGCGACTGGGTGCTAACGAGAGCGCGTTCGCGCAAATCCTGCGGGGCATCGGCAGGCCGCATTTACGCACAGGATTATCCACAAGGCTTGTTAGCCGTTTTTCGCCGTCGTTATAAACCAAGGACTTGCTTGTCGTTGCTGCGGCGCGCGGTGAACATTTCGAAGACTACAACTTCACCCTCCGCCGTCAGGGCCTCCGTAATCGGAACGGCGCTGCCGAATTGAAGCGATGCCAGTCGTCCGCGTGGCGCTTCCGGTTGCCGTGCCGGCCCCGTTCGACTACTGGGTGCCCGAAGGGATCCCGGTCGCGCGTGGCGCGCTCGTACGGGTCAAGCTCGGGCGACAGCCGCTCGTCGGCGTCGTCGTGGAAGTGCTCGAGCGCTCGGACGTCCCGCGCGAGCGGCTGCAGCCGGTCGACGTGACGCTGCCGGATGTCCCTCCGTTGCCGAACGACTTGCTGGAGGCCGGATCCTTCGTCGCGTCCTATTACCAGGAGCCGCTCGGTCTCGTCGTCGCGCAGATGATTCCGCCGCTGCGCGCGGCACGCCGAGCGATTGCGAAGCGCGACGAATCGTTCGTGCCGCCGCCTCGCGACGGGAGCGTCGTGGAGACTGCCGCGTTTCGGCTCAACGAAGATCAGCAGCGAGCGCTCGCCGCGATCCCGCTCGGAGAGCGACGATTCGCGCCATTTCTGCTGCAGGGGGTCACGGGTAGCGGCAAGACCGAGGTGTATCTCGCCGCCGCCGCCGCTGCAATCGCCGCGGGCGGGCAGGTCCTCCTGCTTGTCCCCGAAATCAACCTGACGCCCCAACTGCTGCAGCGGATCGCGCAGGCGCTGCCTGGACGCAACGCGGTGATGCTCCACAGCCGCGTTCCCGCAGGCGAGCGTCTGCGGCACTGGAAGGCCGCGGCTGCCGGCGAGATCGACGTCGTGCTCGGAACGCGGCTCGCGGTGTTCACGCCGCTGCCGCGGCTCGCGCTAATCGTCGTCGACGAAGAGCACGATTCGTCGTTCAAGCAGCAGGAGGGCGTCCGCTACCAGGCCCGCGACGTCGCGGTCTGGCGCGCGCGCCAGCGCGGGATTCCGGTCGTGCTCGGAAGTGCGACGCCGTCGCTCGAGACGCTCGTGCAGGCGCAGCGCGGCCGCTACGGCTGGCTCAGGCTTCCACGCCGGGCGGCGGCATCCGCGGAGCTGCCTCGCGTCACGTTCGTCCCGAACCGCGATGCCCTTGCGCTCGAGGGGATGAGCGCGGCGCTCGTCGCGGCGATCGAGCTCCGGCTCGAACGTGAAGAGCAGTCGCTGGTCTTCATCAACCGCCGCGGGTTCGCGCCTTCGCTGCTCTGCGGTGCGTGCGGCTGGCAGGCCGGATGCCCGCGTTGCAGCGCCCGCCTCGTCGTTCACCGCGACGCGCGGATGCTGCGCTGCCATCACTGCGGCCACGCAGAGCGGCTGCCGCACGCCTGTCCCGACTGCGGCAACATCGATCTGCTTCCGATCGGCCACGGAACCCAGCGCCTCGAGCGAGCCCTTGCCGAGAGATTCCCGGCCGCGCGAATCGCGCGCATCGACCGCGACAGCACGCGCAGAAAGGGTGCGTTCGCGGACCTCCGCGAGCAGGTGCACGCCGGAGCGATCGACATTCTCGTCGGCACGCAGATGCTCGCGAAGGGACACGATTTCCCGCGTCTCACGCTGGTGGGCGTGCTGGGCGCCGACAATGCGCTCTACAGCGCCGACTTTCGCGCGACGGAGCGCCTCGCGGCGCTCCTCTTCCAAGTGGCGGGGCGCGCGGGCCGGCACGACCGGCCCGGCGAAGTCATCGTGCAGACCGACTTTCCCAATCATCCGCTCGCCCGCGCGCTCGCACGCCACGACTACGACAGCCTCGCCGAGGCGCTGCTCGCCGAACGGCGCGCGGCGCAGCTGCCGCCGTTCGGCCATATCGCTCTGCTCGTCGCCGAGGCGCCGCGGCGCGGCGCAGTCGACGCGTTCCTCGCTGCGGCGAGCGATGCGGGGCGCGCGGCAGCACGCGAGCACGCGCTCGACGTCGAAGTCTTCGCACCCGTTCCCGCAGCGCTCGCGCGCCGCGCGGGGCTCGAGCGCGGACAGGTGCTGGCGCAAGCTTCGCAACGCCGCGCGATGCAGCGCTTCCTTCCGCACTGGCGCAGCGCGATCGACTCGTTGCCGGGGCGCCGCGTGCGCTGCGCGCTCGACGTCGATCCCCTCGGGTTCGCGTGAGCGAGCCAAGGCCCGAAAGGCGCGTCGCCGAGCCATCGCGCGCGACGACACTCGGCCAGCTGGCAGGATCGCTGCGAGGAGGAGCGCCTGAACGCGACCGGCTATAATTCGCGCTCTTCTCGTCAGCCCGCCGCTCGCCGCCACGTCGTCGCGGCGTCCTCATGACCGATCTGCGCACCAGTCTCAGGGAGCTCCTCGCGCTCGGCGTCGCCGCGATCGCGCCGGAACGCGTGCACGTCCCGGTCGAGCTCTCGCCACCGAAGCAGCCGCAGCACGGCGATTTCGCCTCGAACGTCGCGCTCCAGCACGCGAAGGCGCTCAAGCGAAATCCGCGCGAGGTCGCCCAGGCGCTGGTCGCGGCGCTGCCGCGCAATCACCTGGTCGAGCGAATCGAGATTGCCGGCGCCGGCTTCATCAACGTCTTCGTCACGGCGGCGGCTCGGCAGGCGATCGTTGCGACCATTCTCTCCGAGCGCGAGGATTTTGGCCGCGCGAACGGGCGCCGCGGCGAGCGCGTGATGGTCGAGTTCGTCTCTGCGAATCCGACGGGTCCCCTGCATGTCGGACACGGCCGCCAGGCGGCGCTCGGCGACGCGATCGCCCGTCTCCTCGAGTGGCAGGGCGCGGACGTAACGCGCGAGTTCTACTACAACGACGCCGGTCAGCAGATCCAGAATCTCGCGCTGTCGGTTCGCGCTCGCGCCAAGGAAGTCCTCGGCGAGCATGCGGCGTTCCCCGACGACGGCTACCACGGCGAGTACATCCGCGAGCTCGCACAGCGATATCTCGACGAGGTCGGCCACGATCTTTCGGACGTCGAGTCGATCCGTCGCTTCGCGGTCGCGGAGCTGCGCAAGGAGCAGGATCGCGACCTCCAGGCGTTCGGCGTGAAGTTCGACAACTACTATCTGGAAAGCTCGCTTTATACGGATCGCCGCGTCGATGCGACCGTCGCGCGACTCGTCGAATCCGGCAAGACCTTCGAGCACGAGGGTGCGCTGTGGCTCAGGACGACCGATTACGGCGACGACAAGGACCGCGTGATGCGGAAGTCGGATGGCGGTTACACGTATTTCGTCCCCGACGTCGCCTACCACGTCACGAAATGGGAGCGTGGCTTCACGACCGTGATCAACGTCCAGGGCTCCGATCACCACAGCACCGTGACGCGTGTTCGCGCCGGGCTGCAGGCGACGGGTATCGGGGCGCCGCCCGGCTATCCCGAATACGTGATCCACAAGATGGTCACGGTGATGAAGGGCGGCGAGGAGGTGAAGATCAGCAAGCGCGCTGGAAGCTACGTGACGTTGCGCGACCTGATCGACGAAGTCGGCCGCGACGCGGTGCGCTTCTTCCTCGTCTCGCGCAAACCCGAAGCCGAATTCGTCTTCGACATCGATCTCGCGCGATCGCAGACCGAGGCGAATCCCGTGTTCTACGTGCAATACGCGCACGCGCGCTTCGCGTCGGTGATGAAGCAGGCGGGAATCGCGCCGGGTGACGCTTCCTCGGCGCTGGCCGGCGCGAACCTCGCGCCGCTCACGAGCGCGTACGAGGAAGCGCTCCTTCGCCGCCTCGGCGCATTCCCCGAGGAGCTCGCTGTCGCGGCGCGCGAATCGGCGCCGCATCTCGTGACGGCGTATCTGCGGGAATTGGCCGCCGAATTCCACAGTTACTATAATGCCGAGCGTTTCCTCGTCGACGATCCCGTGACTAAACGTGCGCGCCTCGCTCTCGTGGCTGCCGCGGGGCAGACGATAAGGAACGGTCTGGCCGTGCTCGGAATAGGCGCGCCGGAGCAGATGTGAACCCGATCGCGCCCGAACTCGCGAAATGAGCGCACGTTCCGACCGCCGTCCGGCGCCGCAGGCTTCGAAGCCGCGCGCGCCGCGCTCGCGCAAGTCCGGCTTCGGCGGCACGCTGCTCGGGCTCTTCGTTGGTCTCGTGCTCGGACTCGCTCTCGCGGCGGGAGTCGCGTTCTATCTGATGAAGGGCTTCAATCCGTTTCAGTCCTCGACAGTGACTCGCGATTCCGCGCGCGAACCGGGGAAGGAGACGACGAAGGCGGGACGCCCCGATGCGATTGCCCCCGAAAAGCCGCGCTTCGATTTCTACAAGATCCTCCCCGGCGTGGAAGAGCCGAAGATCCAGGGAAAGACCGGAGAGCGCGCGAGTTCCGACAAGTCCACTGCGGAGCGCGCGGTTGCGCCCGAGAAGGCCGACGCCAAGTCGCCGGCGAAGTCCGACCCACGCGCAGTGAGCAAGGCGGACGAGCGAGCGACAGGCTCGGCGCCGGCAGTGCCCGGGGCAACGGCCGCTGCCGCGCCTGCCGCTCCACCCGCGGACGCGAAGGCCAAGGGCGCGGCCGACCGCTTCTGGTTGCAGGCGGGTTCGTTTTCGAGCGAAGCGGATGCCGAAGATCTAAAGGCCCGGCTCGCGTTCGCCGGATGGGAAGCGTCGGTACAGTCCGCCACATTGCCGGACAAGAGTGTTCGCTACCGCGTGCGGCTTGGCCCTTATGACAACGCCGACGCGTTGCTGCGGATGAAGAGCGATCTCGCCGCCCGGGGCTTCGACGTCGCGGTGATCAAATTCTAGAACGGCGCGCGGCATCTCGCGGCCGCGTAATCGCGCGGCACGGGAACTCGTGCCGCGGCCACCAGCCCAAGCGTTCTCAATCGTAGAGTGGAGACCCGTACCATGCACCTGCTGCAAGCCCTAGCGCGCCGGCTGCTGCCTCTCGCGGCAGCCTTCATCGCGGCGATGTCGCTGACCGCGGCCGCCCAGTCGGTCGAGGAAGGCCGGGAATACCTTCGTCTGAAGAACCCGCAGCCCACGGAAACGGGCAAGAAGATCGAGGTGATCGAGTTCTTCTCGTACGGTTGCCCCCACTGCGCCGATCTCGAGCCGATCCTCGAGAATTGGCTCAAGACGGGAATGCCGGCGGACGTGCAGTTTCGCCGCATACCGGTCATGTATCAGGATCGCTGGGTCCCGCTCGCGAAGATCTACTACACGCTCGAGGCGCTCGGCGAGGAGAGGCGCCTTTCGCCCGATGTCTTCACCGCGCTGCACAACAAGGGCGTGAGCCTGTGGCAGGACAAGACGTTCTTCGACTGGGCTGCGAGCCAGGGTCTCGACCGGAAGAAGGTCGAGGATATGTACAATTCGTTCGCAATCGCCGGCAAGGTGAACCGCGCGCGCGCCGCGGCGGGTACCTACCAAGTGCAGTCGGTCCCGACTTTCATCGTCGATGGAAAGTTCGCGACTTACAAGGTCGCCTCGCATCAGGCGATGCCGGCCGCGCTCGACGCAATGATAGCGAAGGCTCGGGCGGAACGGCCGAAGGGCTGAAGCTGATCCGGTGACGACCGATCGCCACGGAGGCGCTGCACGAACGGCGAGCGCATCCGGTCCGGTCGGCACCGTGGCACGAAACGTCTTCATCACCGGGGCAAACAGCGGCATCGGCGCGGCGCTCGCACGCCACTACGCGGCGCGGGCGGCGAACGTCGGCTTGTTCGCGCGGCGCCCCGACGCTTTGGCGGCACTCGCGGCCGAGTTGCCCGCGCAGCAGTGCGCGACTTACGCGGGCGACGTCCGCGACCCGGCGGCGCTCGATCGTGCCGCGCGAGACTTCATCGCGCGCTTCGGCGCGCCCGCGATCGTCGTCGCCAACGCCGGGGTGTCGCTCGGAGCCCTGACCGATCACCCCGAGGACCTGCCGGTATTCCGCACGGTGATCGACACCAACGTCATCGGGATGGTCAACACGTTTGCGCCGTTCATCGCCGCGATGCGGGCTGCGGGCGGCGGGACGCTCGCGGGCATCGCGAGTGTTGCCGGATTTCGCGGGCTTGCCGGATCGGGCGCCTACTCGGCGTCGAAAGCGGCGGCGATCACATACCTCGAAAGCCTGCGCCTCGAGCTGCGGGATACGGGTATCGCCGTGGTCACCATTTGCCCCGGCTACATCGCGACGCCGATGACGGCGACCAATCCGTACCGGATGCCGTTCCTGCTCGATCTCGACAAGGCCGCCCGCCTGATCGCGCGCGCAATCGAGCGGCGCAAGCGCTTTTACGTGCTTCCGTGGCAGATGGCGATCGTTGGCTTCCTGCTGCGGCGCCTGCCGCGCCCGATCTATGACGCGTTGCTCGCCCGCGCTCCGCGCAGGTTACGGCACGGAGGCTGAGTCGCCGGTTCGCGCGCGGCTGATTGCAGGAGGTGAAGGGGCCCATGCGCGCGCACACGAGCCCCTTTCCCTCCGGCAGCCACGAAGGCAGAAACGAAGAGGCCGCCCGCAGGCGGCCTCCGACTGCCGAAGCGCGACGTCGTTTCGCGCCGCGAGCCTACAGCGGCACGCGGACGCCGACGGTGATCGCGTAGTAGTTGCCGTCGCCCTTGCCGGCCGTTGCCGAGCCGTAGACGAAGCCGGTGACGCCGCCGAAGTCGGCGCTCGCGCCGAGGTTGAAGAGCGCGTAGTTGTTGTCGGGCTTCGCCGCCGGGATCGAATACCAGCCGCCGAGCGTTACCGACGACGCACTGACGGAGCGGTCGCCGTTGAGCGACTCGTACTCCCAGCTCGCGCGCGCGAACGGCCGGATGCTGCCGATGTTGCCCGTCGCCTGCCAGCCCAGGCTCCACAGGAGCTGGTCGGGTTGCTGCTGGCCGAAGATGAGCGCCGTGCTGTCCGACCCGGTCTCCGCGTATTGCTTGACCGTCGTCTTCTGATACGCGACGCGCGCCCACGGCCCGTGGAGGATGTCCTGCCACTGGAACCAGTAGCCGCCGAGCAGCCGCGCCGTGAATTCGTTGCCGCGCGTCTGGCCGGTCTCGGTGCGCATCAGCGCTCCGAGCGGAATGACGCGGTTGATGTCGGAGTAGTCGAGGGAGCCGCCGCCGACGGTCGCGCCGACATACCAGGGACCGTCACCGTAGCCGGCATAGATGGTGCCGACCGGCTGTTGCAGCTTGTACCCCCCTCCCGGTCCGCCGAACTCGCCCTTCTGATCGGCATAGCCGAACATGACGCCGACGAGGAACTTGTCGGAGAGCTTCATGTCGCCGCCGACGACGATCGTGTTCTGATGACCGGAGCTGTTGTCGGGCCCCGCGTTCATGTCGATGTTCCCGTAGTCGTACGCCGCCCAGGCTTCGAACTTGCCGCGCGGGCGCGGTCCGTTGAGGTTCGACCACATCCGTCCGTCGAGCGCGCGGAAGTTCGCTTCCTCGACAGCGAACGGCGCCTGGCCCAGCGCAGCGATCTGCTGCGGAGCGACGATGAACGAATAGGCGTAGTCGGCCATGATCTGATGGCCGACGGTCGTCGGATGCACGTCGTTGGCCCACAGGTAGTTCTGCGGCACCGTAGCGTTGATGAGCGTGGAGGGCGTGCACTGATACACGAACTGCGTCGTGCATCCGGGGGTGGTCACGTTCGTCAACCCGAACGCTGCCGGCGATGCCAGGGCCTCGTTGAAAAGTGCGAACGTGTTGAGGCGAATCGCCTGCACGCCGGACGCGTCGAGCGTCGCGTTCAGCGTGCTGTTGTAGAGTGCGACGAGCTGGGAGATCTGCGCGGCTGCCCCGGAGCCGACGCCGAAGGGCGTTTTCCCTACGTCGGGGAGATTCCACACCAGGATGTATTTCGCGCCGGCCACGCCCAGTGTCGCGGTCAGGGTTCCGAGCGTCACCGCAGACTGTCCGAGTGCCGCCTGGACCTGGGCGGAAGTCGCCTGGCCGGCCTGCAGAAGTCCCAATTGGTAGAACAAGTCGTCGGCACCGCCCTGAATCGAATAGATCCCTCTCGGATCGAGCGGACCCTTCGCGAGGAACGTCTGCACCTGTGTCGCGATCGGCGTCGCGGATACGGTGGGCGGGACCGGCGGAATCCCGGGAGGTGTCGCGACCTGGGCACCGCCCTGCGCGTAGTTGGTACCGTTGGGCGTGTTCGAGGGATTGGCGGTGGTCCCCAGCTTGTTTGCGATGACGGTCGACCACACCGGGCCGGGATTCGTCGTGAACAAACCCTGTCCCGGCGGCACGACCGGC
>Ga0335069_10011624_pt1 | contig 12407 bp, 16 predicted proteins | sample Lox_Sample_11_FD_206714 | JGI IMG/M metagenome (GOLD analysis project Ga0335069, IMG submission 206714) | Soil microbial communities from Loxahatchee National Wildlife Refuge, Florida, United States - Lox_Sample_1.1 | ecosystem: Environmental > Terrestrial > Soil > Wetlands | place: USA...
GAAGGCCGAGCCGGCCGCTGACGTGGCGATCGTCGATACGCCGGCCGCGATCCGCGCGGCCGACCGCGTCGTGCTGCCCGGCCAGGGCGCGATGCCCGACTGCATGCACTGCCTCGGCGAGTCGGGCCTGCAGGAGGCGGTGATCGAAGCGTCGCGCACCAAGCCGCTGCTCGGCGTGTGCGTCGGCGAGCAGATGTTGTTCGACTGGAGCGCGGAAGGCGACACGAACGGCCTTGGCCTGCTGCCGGGCAAGGTCGTGCGCTTCGAGCTCGAGGGACGGCTGCAGGACGACGGCTCGCGCTTCAAGGTGCCGCAGATGGGCTGGAACCGCGTGCGCCAGTCGCGGCCGCACCCGCTGTGGGACGGCGTGCCCGACAATGCCTACTTCTATTTCGTGCATAGCTATTACGTGGTGCCGGACAATCCGGTTCACACGGTCGGCGAGACGCTCTATGGTGCGCCGTTTACGTCCGCGGTCGCGCGGGACAACATTTTCGCGACCCAATTCCACCCGGAGAAAAGTGCGGAGGTCGGGTTGCGTCTGTACCGCAACTTCGTACACTGGAAACCGTAAGCGTGGCGCGCCTTGCGCGCCAATGTGCCGAACGAGTTGTACTACACTAGCGTGACGGCGCGACACTGGATGGGCCAGCGCGCGCCTTAACTTTCCCTTTTTTCCTGACAACACCCGATTGCTATGCTGCTGATTCCGGCCATCGATCTTAAAGACGGTCAGTGTGTGCGCCTCAAACAGGGCGATATGGACCAGGCGACGATTTTTTCCGAAGATCCTGCGGCGATGGCCCGCAAGTGGGTCGATCTCGGCGCGCGGCGGCTTCATCTCGTCGATCTGAACGGCGCGTTCGCCGGCAAGCCGAAGAATCTCGATGCGATCGAGGCGATCCTCGACGAAGTCGGCGAAGAGATTCCCGTGCAACTGGGCGGCGGCATCCGCAGCCTCGAGACGATAGAGAAGTATCTCGACGCGGGCCTGTCGTACGTGATCATCGGCACGGCGGCGGTGAAGGACCCGGGCTTCCTGCAGGACGCGTGCAGCGCGTTCGCAGGCAGCATCATCGTCGGCCTCGACGCGAAGGACGGCAAGGTCGCGACCGACGGCTGGAGCAAGCTGACGGGCCACGAGGTGCTCGATCTCGCGAAGAAGTTCGAGGACTACGGCGTCGAGTCGATCGTCTACACGGACATCGGCCGCGACGGCATGCTGCAGGGGATCAACATCGACGCGACGGTGAAGCTCGCGCAGGCGGTCGGCATTCCTGTCATCGCGAGCGGCGGCCTGTCGAACATCGCCGACATCGAGAAGCTTTGCGAAGTGGAAGGGCAAGGTGTCGAAGGGGTGATCTGCGGCCGTGCGATCTACTCCGGCGATCTCGACTTCGCGGCCGCGCAAAAGCGCGCGGACGAACTGAGCGGCGAGCTCGACAACGCCTGAACACGCCGGCGTTCCTTCGCCGGGCCGCCCGCCGGGCGGCCCTGACCGGGCGTCTTCAACCGCGGCAATTGGCCCAACATCATGGCTCTAGCTAAACGCATCATTCCCTGCCTCGACGTGACCGCCGGGCGCGTCGTCAAGGGCGTCAACTTCGTCGAACTGCGCGACGCCGGCGATCCGGTCGAGATCGCCCGCCGTTACGACGACCAGGGCGCCGACGAACTCACGTTCCTCGACATCACCGCGACGTCCGACCAGCGCGACCTGATCCTGCCGATCATCGAGGCGGTCGCGTCGCAGGTCTTCATCCCGCTGACGGTCGGCGGCGGCGTGCGCGCCGTCGAGGACGTCCGGCGCCTGCTGAACGCGGGCGCGGACAAGGTCAGCATGAACTCGTCCGCGGTCGCGAACCCGCAGCTCGTGCGCGACGCGTCCGACAAGTACGGCTCGCAGTGCATCGTCGTCGCGATCGACGCGAAGCGCGTGTCTGCCGACGGCGAGGCGCCGCGCTGGGAAGTGTTTACGCACGGCGGCCGCAAGGGCACCGGGCTCGACGCGATCGAGTGGGCGCGCAAGATGGCCGAGCTCGGCGCGGGCGAGATCCTGCTCACGAGCATGGACCGCGACGGCACGAAATCGGGTTTTGATCTCGCGCTCACGCGCGGCGTGTCGGACGCAGTGCCGGTGCCGGTGATCGCATCGGGCGGCGTCGGCTCGCTGCAGCATCTGGCCGACGGCATCAAGGAAGGGCGCGCGGACGCGGTGCTGGCCGCGAGCATCTTCCATTACGGCGAACACACGGTCGGCGAGGCGAAGCGCTTCATGGCCGCCCAAGGCATTCCGGTGAGGTTGTGATGACTACGGCAGCACTGCCCGCGTGGCTCGACAAGGTCCGCTGGGACGACAACGGCCTCGTGCCGGTGATCGCGCAGGAGGCGTCGACGAACGACGTGCTGATGTTCGCGTGGATGAACCGCGAGGCGTTGGCGAAGACGATCGAGACCGGGCGCGCGGTCTATTTCTCGCGCTCGCGTCAGCGCCTGTGGTTCAAGGGCGAGGAGTCGGGCCACGTGCAGCACGTCCATGAGGTGCGCCTCGACTGCGACGAGGACGTCGTGCTGCTGAAGGTCGAGCAGGTGTCCGGCATTGCATGCCACACCGGCCGGCATTCGTGCTTCTTCCAGAAATTCGAAGGCACCGTCGACGACGGCGAATGGGTCGCCGTCGATCCGGTGCTGAAAGATCCCGAACATATCTACAAATGACGCAAACCACCGAAGACACGCTGCTGCGGCTCGCGGCCGTGATCGACAGCCGCAAGGGCGGCGATCCCGAGCAATCGTACGTGTCGCGCCTCTTTCACAAGGGCGACGACGCAGTGCTCAAGAAGATCGGCGAGGAGGCGACCGAGGTCGTGCTCGCCGCGAAGGACGTGCGTCAGGGCGGCGCGCCGACCGCGCTCGTCGGCGAAGTGGCCGACCTGTGGTTCCACTGCCTCGTGATGCTGTCGCATTTCGACCTCAGCCCGGCCGACGTGATCGCCGAGCTGGAGCGCCGCGAGGGCCTGTCCGGCATCGAGGAAAAGGCGCTGCGCAAGCGCCGCGAGCGCGAGGAGAACGGCGGCTGACGCACCGCGCCGCTCCCCGCCGCACGTCGGCGGCACGATTGCATGAACGGTCATCTTTGGGGGTAGCATCATGACGGATACGCCAGGCCAGTTCCCGCCGTCGTATCAGGGCGCCGCCGACAGCGAGCGCCTGAACGGGCTGCGCACGCTGACTCACGTGCTGTATGCGCTCTACGCCGTGCATTGGCTGACGGGCGGCGTCACGGGCCTCATCGCGATCATCATCAACTACGTGAAGCGCGCCGATGCGCTGGGCACCCCCTACGACGCGCATTTCGAGTGGCAGATCCGCACCTTCTGGCGTGCGCTGATCGCGTATGTGATCGGGATCGCGCTGCTCGTCGTCGGCGTCGGGTTTCTGGTGCTGGGTGCGGTCTGGATCTGGACGCTGTACCGTATCATCAAAGGCTGGCTGTATTTGAACGACAACAAGACGCTCGATCCGCAGGCGTGGTTCTGACGCGGCGCGGGCGTTGCTGGGAGTAACATGAGTCACGATCCGAATTGCCTGTTCTGCAAGATCGCCGCAGGCGAGATTCCGAGCACGAAAGTTCATGAGGACGACGAGTTCGTCGCGTTCCGCGACATCCGCCCGGCGGCCGAGACGCACGTGCTCGTGATCCCCCGCAAGCACCTGCCGACGCTGTCGGCGGTCGGGGAGGAGGATGCGCCGCTGCTGGGTAGAATGATGGTGCTGGTCGCACGCTTGGCCGAAGAGCTCGGCGTGGCCTACCGCGGCGGCGACACCGGTTTTCGCACGGTGATCAACACCGGGCCGGGCGGCGGGCAGGAGGTGTACCACCTGCACGCGCACATCCTCGCCGGCCCGCGTCCCTGGCACCGGATGGGTTGACCGTGCGGGGGTTCCCGCGTTCGATCGAAGCCGGTGCATCGCCGGCGATTTGCGCCGCGAACGGCGAGGTTTAGGAGAGTTTCATCATGGGTGGATTGAGTATTTGGCACTGGCTGATCGTGCTGCTGATCGTCGCGCTGGTGTTCGGCACGAAGAAGCTGCGCAACATCGGCAACGACCTCGGCAGCGCCGTGAAGGGCTTCAAGGAAGGCATGCGCGAAGGCGATGCGCCGCCGTCCTCCGACGCGCAGCAGCTGCCGCGCTCGGGCTCGGTCGACGTCAACGCGAAGGAAACGTCGCGTTCCGATTCGAACAAGGCGTGACGCCGGCACGCTGACGGACGCATCCGATGCTGGATCTCGGTCTTTCGAAAATGGCGCTGATCGGCGTCGTCGCGCTCGTGGTGCTCGGCCCCGAGCGCCTGCCGCGCGTCGCGCGCACCGCGGGCGCGCTGTTCGGCCGCGCGCAGCGGTACATCAACGACGTGAAGGCCGAGGTGTCGCGCGAGATCGAACTCGACGCGCTGCGCACGATGAAGAGCGATTTCGAGGCGGCCGCGCGCAACGTCGAGAACACCATTCACGACAACCTGCGCCAGCACGAGACCGAGTTGAACACGGCGTGGAATGCGGCGGTCGGCACTGCCGATGCCGCTGGCGCGGTGGGCGGCACGACGGACGCGCCACTCGAGCCGGCTAGCTGGCGCGGCGCCGGCTTGCCGGCGGCGAAGCGCCGCAACTGGCGCGTCAAGCAGGTGGCGATGCCCGTCTGGTACAAGCGCGCCACCACGCGCCGCACCCACGTGCAGTCCGGCGCGGCGCGCGTCGCGCGCCATCAGCCGGCGAGCCTGCGCCGCCCGGCGCGGTTCTTCTGAGCGCAATGCGCGCTTGTCAATTCAATCGAGGGCCGGTGTGAGCGACCCCCAGCGCAATCCGGACGAAGTCCCGGAAGAAACCTTCATCTCCCATCTCGTCGAACTCCGCGACCGCATCATCCGCGCGGGGCTCTCGGTGATCGTCGTGTTCCTCGGGCTCGTCTACTGGGCGCCGGACATCTTCCGGCTGCTCGCGCGCCCGCTGATGGAGAACCTGCCGAAGGGCGGCAAGATGATCGTCACCGACGTCACCGGCTCGTTCTTCGTGCCGATGAAGGTGACGATGCTGGTGGCGCTCGTGATCGCGCTGCCGGTCGTGCTTTACCAGATCTGGGCGTTCGTCGCGCCGGGACTGTATCAGCACGAGAAGAAGCTCGTCGCGCCGCTCGTCGGCAGCAGCTACGTGCTGTTCCTGTGCGGGATGGCGTTCGCGTATTTCCTCGTCTTTCCGACCATCTTCCGCGTGATGGCGCACTACAACGCGCCGCTCGGCGCGGAGATGTCGACCGATATCGACAATTACCTGAGCTTCGTGCTCGGGATGTTCATCGCGTTCGGGGTCACGTTCGAGGTGCCGATCGTCGTCGTGCTGCTCGTCCGGATGGGCGTGCTGACCGTGAAGAAGCTGAAGGAGATCCGGCCGTACGTGATCGTCGGCGCGTTCGTCGTTGCGGCGGTCGTCACGCCGCCGGACGTGTTCTCGCAACTGATGCTCGCGCTGCCGCTCGTGGTGCTGTACGAGGCCGGGATCATCGCGGCGCGCCTGATCGTCGGCAAGCAGCCGGCGCAGGCGGAGGGCGAGAAGGGCGGCGCGGCGAGCTGACGGGCCCCGGCCGGCCGCTCGAGTGGGCGCATGCCGCCTGGCTGCCCTTTTTGTTGCATCTCGCGCGGGAGCGATTCGAGCGGCGGGTGGCGTTCGTTATTGCTCGTCGCCGCTGTCCTGCTGGTCGAGCGCCTGCTTCGGCGGCGGCGGACGCTTGCCGATCACGACGGTCAGATCGAATTCCCTGGCCTTGCGTACCACGTGAACCTTGGTCGGCGTGCCCGGCTTGATCTGCGCGACGACGTTCAGCAGCTTCGTCGTGTCGGTGATGTCCTCGCCGTTGACCGTCACGAGGATATCGCCGGGGCGGATGCCCGCCTTGTCGGCCGGGCCGCCCTGCAGCACGCCGGCGACGATCGCACCCGAGTTCTGCGCGAGGCCGAACGATTCGGCGATCTCGGGCGTGACGTCCTGCGGCTCGACACCGATCCAGCCGCGCGTGACCGAGCCGGTCGTGATGATGCTCTCCAGCACCGAGCGCGCGGTCGACACCGGAATCGCGAAGCCGATGCCGAGCGAGCCGCCCGAGCGCGAGTAGATCGCCGTGTTGATGCCGAGCAGGTTGCCGCTGACGTCGACGAGCGCGCCGCCGGAATTGCCCGGGTTGATCGGCGCGTCGGTCTGGATGAAGTTCTCGAACGTGTTGATGCCGAGATGGTTGCGGCCGAGCGCGCTGATGATCCCCATCGTGACCGTCTGCCCGACGCCGAACGGGTTGCCGATCGCGAGCACGACGTCGCCGATGCGCGCCTGGTCGGAGCGCCCGAGCGTGATGGTCGGCAGGTTGGTCATGTTGATCTTCAGCACCGCGAGATCCGTTTCCGGATCGCTGCCGATCACCTTGGCGGTCGCGGTGCGGCCGTCGGCCAGCGCGACCTCGATCTGGTCGGCGCCGTCGACGACGTGCTGGTTCGTTAGAATGTAACCTTCCGGGCTCACGATGACGCCCGAGCCCAGGTTCGCGGCCGGCTCCTCCTGCTGCTTGCGCGCGTTGCGATCCCCGAAGAAATAACGGAACAACGGATCCTTCGTGCGCGGGTCCGCCGGCAGCGAGCCGTCCTTGCTGGAGAACACGTTGACGACAGCCGGCATCGCTTTTTGCGCGGCGTCCGCGTACGACGTGGGCGCAGGCGCGCCTCCGATGCCCGGCGCGACTTCGCGCAGCGCGACGATCGGCGTGGCGAGCTGCTTGCCGAGCTGCCCCTGACGCTGCAGCCATTGCGGCTTGAGCGTCACGACGATGAACATCAGCGCGAGCAGCACCGTGACCGCCTGGGCGAAGAACAGCCAGAAGCGTCTAAGCATCTGAATCGACTAGAGGTTTATATGGATCGGATCGAACTTGAATTGTACTTGAACAATACCCTCGAGACCGCGCGCTTCAAGGACTATTGCCCGAACGGCCTGCAAGTCGAGGGGCGCCGCAAGATCGAGAGGATCGCGACGGGGGTGACCGCGTCGGCCGCGCTGCTCGAAGCGGCGCTCGAATGGGGCGCGGACGCGGTGCTCGTCCATCACGGCTATTTCTGGCGCAACGAGGCGCCGCAGATCACCGGCCGCAAGTACCAGCGCCTGAAGCTGCTGCTCGCGAACGACCTGAACCTGTTCGCGTTCCACCTGCCGCTCGACGCGCATCCCGAGCTCGGCAACAACGCGCAACTCGGCGCGAAGCTCGGCCTGCTCTGCGAATCGCGCTTTGGCGAGCAGGACCTCGGCTGGATGGCGACGCTGCCGATGCCCGTCACGCTCGAGCACTTCGTCGCGAAGGTCGAACGGACGCTCGGCCGCACGCCGCTCGTGCTCGGCGATCGGGAGCAGCAACTGCGCCGCATCGCATGGTGCACCGGCGCCGCGCAAAGCTACTTCGACGCGGCGATCGACGCCGGCGCCGACGTGTTCCTGACGGGCGAGGTGTCGGAGCCCGTCACGCACGCGGCGGCGGAGAGCGGCGTCGCGTACGTTGCGGCGGGGCATCATGCGACCGAACGCTACGGCATCCAGGCGCTCGGCGCTCATCTGTCCGAGCAATTCGATCTCGAACACCTTTTTATCGATATTCATAATCCGGTTTGAGCGCCGGATTTGCGGCGGCGCATCGACGCGCATCAGTGAAGTAAACGCTTAAAATCGGTTTCGCATGATTGCGCGGATAGTGGGGGAAACCCTTGACTATCAATGACTTCGAGAGGATTTTCGTATCCGGGCCTTGTAAATGGCAACTCCATTCGCGCACACTAGCGGCGGAATGGAAAGTCGTGACGGAAAATCCAACTCAGAAGTGGGGCGTGTGATGCGAGACAAGAAAGAAGAACGCGTCGACAGCGGCCGCCGTACCTGGCTGATTGCGACATCCGTAGCCAGTGGCGTGGGGGGCGTCGCCACTGTCATCCCGTTCGCGGCGTCCCTGGCGCCGTCGGCCCGGGCAAGGGCGGCCGGCGCGCCGGTCGAGGTCGACATCGGCGCGCTGAAGCCCGGCGAGATGCTCACCGTCGCATGGCGCGGCAAGCCTGTCTGGGTGCTGAACCGCACCGACGCGATGCTCGCCGACGTCATCAGGGCCGACAACGAAGTCGCCGATCCAGCCACCCGATCCACCTATTCAATGCCGCTGCCCGCATATTGCGCGAACGAGTACCGCGCGCGGGCCGATCGCAAGCACATCCTCGTCGTGATGGCCGTGTGCACGCATCTCGGCTGCACGCCGTCGCAGCGCTTCACCCCGGGCCCGCAGCCGAACCTGCCGGACGACTGGCCGGGCGGCTTCCTGTGCCCGTGCCACGGCTCGACCTACGATATGGCCGGCCGCGTTTTCAAGAACAAGCCTGCCCCGCAGAATCTCGACATCCCGCCCTACATGTTCACGTCCGCGACGACGCTCGTGATCGGCAGGGACGAGAAAGGAGAAGCGTAATGGCAACGGAACACAACGAAGTCACGACGACCGGACTCACCGGCTGGATCGACGCGCGGTTCCCGTGGACCGCCACGCTGAAGAAGCACGTCACCGAATACTACGCGCCGAAGAACTTCAATTTCTGGTACTTCTTCGGGTCGCTCGCGCTGCTCGTGCTCGTCAACCAGATCGTCACCGGCATCTTCCTGACGATGAACTACAAGCCCGACTCGACCCTCGCGTTCGCGTCGGTCGAGTACATCATGCGCGAGGTGCCGTGGGGCTGGCTGATCCGCTACATGCACTCGACGGGCGCGTCGATGTTCTTCGTCGTCGTGTATCTGCACATGTTCCGCGGGCTGATGTATGGCTCGTACCGCAAGCCGCGCGAGCTGGTGTGGATCTTCGGCTGCGCGATCTTCCTGTGCCTGATGGCCGAGGCGTTCTTCGGCTACCTGCTGCCGTGGGGCCAGATGTCGTTCTGGGGCGCGCAGGTGATCGTGAACCTGTTCTCGGCGATTCCGTTCATCGGCCCGGACCTGTCGCTGTGGATCCGCGGCGACTACGTCGTGTCCGACGTCACGCTGAACCGTTTCTTCGCATTCCACGTGATTGCGATTCCACTCGTGCTGATCGGCCTCGTGATCGCGCACCTCGTCGCGCTGCACGAAGTGGGGTCGAACAATCCGGACGGCATCGAGATCAAGGCGAAGAAGGACGAGAACGGCATCCCGCTCGACGGCATTCCGTTTCATCCGTACTACTCGGTGCATGATTTCTTCGGCGTGTGCGTGTTCCTGATCGTGTTCGCGCTGATCGTGTTCTTCGCGCCGGAGATGGGCGGGTATTTCCTCGAGTCGAACAACTTCGTGCCGGCGAACCCGCTGCAGACGCCGCCGGAGATTGCGCCGGTGTGGTACTTCACCGCGTTCTACGCGATGCTGCGCGCGACGACCGATCCGTTCAAGATCGTGCTGATGATCGTGATCGCGCTGCTCGGCGTGCTCGCACTCGTGCGCGCGCGCGGCAAGTGGAAGATCGGGATGCCGGTGCTGGCCGCGGCGATCGTCGCGTTCATGTATCTGACCGAATCGAAGTTCTGGGGCGTCGTCGTGATGGGCTCGGCGGTGGTGTCGCTGTTCTTCCTGCCGTGGCTCGACCGCAGTCCGGTGAAGTCGATTCGCTACCGGCCGCTGTTTCATAAGGTGTTCCTCGGCATCTTCGTGGTCGCGTTTCTGACCCTCGCGTTCCTCGGCACGCGGCCGCCGTCGCCCGCCGCGACGGTGATCGCCCAGGTGTGCGCGCTCGTGTATTTCGCGTTTTTCCTCGGCATGCCGGCCTGGACGCCGCTCGGCACGTTCAAGCAGCCGCCGGAGCGGGTGCGCTTCAAGCCCCATTAACGCGAGCGAGGAGAGAACGACATGAAGAAACTGCTTTCGACGCTCGCGCTGATCGGTGCGGCCGCGTGCGTGCTGGCGATGGCGCCGGCGCGTGCCGCGGAGGGCCATTTTCCGCTCGACCGCGCACCCGATAACACGGAAAATCTCGTTTCGCTTCAGCACGGAGCGCAATTGTTTGTAAACTATTGCCTGAATTGCCACAGCGCGAACCTGATGCGCTACAACCGTCTGACGGATCTGGGCATTTCCCGGAAGGAGATCGAGCAGAATCTCCTGTTCACGACCGACAAGGTCGGCAACACGATGTCCGTCGCGATGCGGCCCGACGACGCGAAGAACTGGCTGGGCGTGACGCCGCCGGATCTGTCTGTCGAGGCGCGCGCGCGCAGCCGGGACTGGCTGTATACGTATCTGCGGAGCTTCTATCGCGACGATACACGGCCGACCGGCTGGAACAACGCGGTGTTCGAGAATGTCGGCATGCCCCACGTGCTCTGGCAGTTGCAGGGGCAGCGCATCGCGAAATTCGAAGAAAAGACGGACCAGGAGACCGGCGAAAAGGTGCGCACGCTCGTCGGTTTCCTGCAGGTGAGCCCGGGGACGTTGTCTCCGGTGGATTATGATGCTGCCGTGGCCGACCTGGTGGCGTACATGACGTGGATGGCCGAACCCGCCCAGCAGACCCGCAAGCGCCTCGGCATGTGGGTGCTGGTGTTTCTCGGCATCCTGACTTTCCTGGCCTGGCGGCTCAATGTCGCGTACTGGAAAGATATCAAGTAATCACGCCTGACCGGCGTGGGGCTGGCGCGACGAGCGACCCGACGGAGGGTTGTTCCGGGCGCCGGCCGTCGGCTTTTTTGAGGAAACGCAAATATGATGGTTCTGTATTCCGGCACAACTTGCCCGTTCTCCCAGCGTTGCCGGCTGGTGTTGTTCGAGAAGGGCATGGACTTCGAAATCCGCGACGTCGACCTGTTCAACAAGCCGGAAGACATCTCGGTGATGAACCCGTACGGCCAGGTGCCGATTCTCGTCGAGCGCGACCTGATCCTGTACGAGTCGAACATCATCAACGAGTACATCGACGAACGCTTCCCGCACCCGCAGCTGATGCCGGCCGATCCGGTGCAGCGCGCGCGCGCGCGCCTGTTCCTGCTCAACTTCGAGAAGGAACTGTTCGTGCACGTGAGCACGCTCGAGAACGAGAAGGGCAAGGCGGCGGAGAAGAATCACGAGAAGGCACGCCTTGCGATCCGCGATCGCCTGACGCAGCTCGCGCCGATCTTCGTGAAGAACAAGTACATGCTCGGCGAAGAGTTCTCGATGCTCGACGTCGCGATCGCGCCGCTGCTGTGGCGTCTCGATCACTACGGCATCGAGCTGTCGAAGAATGCCGCGCCGCTGATGAAGTACGCGGAACGGATCTTCAGCCGTCCGGCGTATATCGAAGCGCTGACGCCTTCCGAAAAGGTCATGCGTCGTTAATGGCGTGACGGAGAGGGCCGCGCGGTTCGCCGTGCGCCCGCTCCCGTTCGAGGAACGTGATGCAAGAGATTTCAACCAAGCCGTATCTGCTGCGCGCGCTGTACGAGTGGTGCACGGATAACGGTTATACGCCGCACATCGCGGTGAGGGTCGACAATTCGACGCGCGTGCCGCGTCAGTTCGTCCGCAATGGCGAGATCGTGCTCAACATCAGCTTCGAGGCGACGAGCCAGCTGCAGATGGGCAACGAGTGGATCGAATTCACCGCGCGGTTCTCCGGCAAGGCGCACAAGATCGAGATTCCGGTGGCCAATGTGCTCGCGATCTATGCGCGGGAGAACGGGCAGGGGATGGCGTTCCAGGTCGAAGCCGTGGCCGAGGAGGGCACGGAGTCGAGCGAGCTCGACAGTGAGGAACTGGCGGACGAGCCGGCCGACGAGGCGCGCAGCGCGCCGGCGGCACTTGCGCCCGTGACCGACAGCGGGGCGAATGAGGAACCGGCCGATGAGGCTAGCGAGCCGCCGAAGTCCGACGGTGACGGCGACGGTGACGGCTCGAAGGGCGGCAGGCCTCGCCTCAAGATCGTGAAATGAGGTAGAATCTCATACTTATGCCGGCTTAGCTCATCTGGTAGAGCAGTTGATTTGTAATCATCAGGTGGCGGGTTCGAGTCCTGCAGCCGGCACCATATACTCATCCGACCCCGTCCGGGGGCGTCCGAAAACCCCGCTAGAGTCCTTGATTCTGCGGGGTTTTTGTATTTTTGCGTCTGTTGACGTCCGGCTGCATCCAGAAAAAGTGATGGTATATTGGTTGGTATCTGGTCAATTCGTTGTTGGTACCAACTGCCATGAACCTTACAGACCTCGCTGTTCGGAACGCTAAACCCCAGGACAAGCCGTACAAGCTGACGGATGGCGACGGCATGTTTTTGCTGATCCAGCCAAATGGCGGGAAATATTGGCGACTTGCCTATCGATACCTAGGTCGGCAGAAAAC